>Ga0207753_1000525_pt1 | contig 14778 bp, 14 predicted proteins | sample PonA233FremontCA_2_FD_187273 | JGI IMG/M metagenome (GOLD analysis project Ga0207753, IMG submission 187273) | Salt pond sediment microbial community from Fremont, CA, USA - Pond A23 Sediment 3 (SPAdes) | ecosystem: Environmental > Aquatic > Non-marine Saline and Alkaline > Saline | place: USA...
CGTCGCTCCGGGGATGCGTCGATTCGACGCTGTCTGGATCGTGGGTTTCGTCGGTCATCTGGGGTTCGTCAGTCACCGTTCGTGTTTCGTCGCTCATCTCGACCGCCTCCGGGCGACAAGCGCCATCGCAAGCACGGCCACGAGACCGACGCCAACGCCGAAGCCGGGCGTCTCTTCGTTCGTTCCGTCCATGGACTCTCCGCGGCTCATGTCGCCGCGGTCACTGCTCATCCCATCGGCCGACTCGAAGTCCGAGGCCTCGAATGCGACCTCCTGTTCGGTCTCGTTGGCACTGATTCGCTCGCTGGGATCGAGGTTTGCCACGCTCCGCGCGGAGTCGACGTGAACGTCGTCGCGCCAGAGCACGGCGTCGACGTAGTAGTTGTACTCGCTTGGGACGGACACGTCCGCATCGACGGTCGCGGTGCGACCGGGCCGGATGTCGCCGACGTCGACCGTTACGCGGTCAGCGACGACGTTCGACTCGGCCTGCCGGGCGGTGAAGGTGAGTTCGAGATCACTGGTCTGTTCGTCGCCCTCGTTGGTCAGTGCGCCCGAAAGCGCGAGGTTCACGTCGCTGTCGTCGGTCGACCCGATGGCGACCGACACCGGCTGGACCGCGCCCGTCTCTGCAAAGGCGACCGTCGACTCGGCGTAGGCGGGTGTCAGCGCTTCGAGCCCGCTGACGCCCCGTGTGGCGCGGTCGACGCGCTGGCCATTCTGGAAGACGATCGTTTCGATCCTGTAGCCGCCCTCACGGCGGACGGTGAGATTGGCCCCGACCGGTGTCTCACGGTTGTCGCCCAGGACGCCGACGTCGACGATGCGGGTGGTTTCGACGAGGTTCGACTCGCTGTCGGTCGCCCGGAAGAGGATGGTCACGTTCTCGGTGGGGTTCCCCCGATGGTCGAGTCTGGGTTCGACCGACAGCGTCGCGGTCTCGCCGGTCACTGCACCGGGCGCGATCGGCACCTCCTCGATGTCGACGTGGCCCGGCCGGAGGTCGTCAGCCGGATCGGCCACTGCGTCCGGGATCGCCACGGCGGCAAGCAGCGACACCACTACCACACCGATGGCAGCGGCAACGACTATCTTTATCGGCTTCATGTCACGGCGTTCATCTGTCGCTTACAAATGCTTTGTGAACGATGAAACCGGTGTTGTGGCGGGCAGTCGACGCCGATTACGCGCCTTCTTGGAGTCGCTCGAACCGAGCCTCGAAGTTCGCCAGACAGGAGCCACAGCAGAAGTGGTACTGGGTGCCGTCGATAACGGCGGCTTCGCCCTCGCTGGTGACGGCGTTGCCGCACTCGTCGCAGTCGATAGCCAGCGACGCCTCGCCGATCCGGGGGCTCGACGACGCATCCGACAGCAGGCTCACGTCGATCTCCCGGAGGTGGTCGGTCTCGACCCCTTCGAGGAGGCCGTCGACGCCATCCGGCCCGAGGGTCGCGTGGACGACCACCCGCGCGTCGGCGGTCACGTACTGGTGTTCGACCGCGTCGAGCTCCCGCAGGCTGTCGGCGACGGCTCCTGTTCGGCCGGGATCGACCGCGAGGTCGACCAGCACTTCGACGCCCTCTCGGAGCATCGAGGAGTCGAGGTCCAACGTGAATCCCTCGATGACGCCTAGCCCTTCGAGGCGGTCGATCCGGTCGGCCACGGCGGGCGGCGAGAGGCCGACGTGGTCGGCGATATCGCTGTAGGGACGGCGGGCGTTCTCAAGCAGCAGCCGAATGATCGTCCGGTCGGTGTCGTCGAGGTCGCGCATGGGTATATTTATACCGTCGACGGGTTGTGACTTTCGTTTCGAAAGTCGAAGTCAACTTCGGGTTCACATCATAATCAGCTATCGGAACCGAGGACGACCCGACAGCACTGTTTGGCAGCGTCGATGTGGCGGTCGGCAATCTCGTCGCCGGTTCTGTCGGCCGATTCGAGCAGATCGGCGGCCTGCTGGACGCGCTTGCGACGTGTCTCGGTGTCGAGTCCCTCGCTGGCCGCATCACGGGCGACGGCCTCGGCCTCTCCGAGCCACCGGTTCGTCGCCGGTGGGACCGGTCGCTCGGCGGTCGCGGTGAGGTGCTCGGCGAGTGCATCGACGGCCGCGCGCGGCTCGGTCGGCACCGTGGTTGGATCGTCAGCCATGCAAGACGGTTCTGTGAGCCGCCGTGTAGCTGTTTCGCCTGCTGTATCCGGAGCTGGCCGGTTCCGATTCACCCTGTTTATATGCGTGCGGTCGGTCGGACTAGCTACATGACTGACACACCGACACTCGACCGCCGGCGGCTCCTCGAACTCACGGGAGTCGGCACCGGCGTCGCCGTTGCCGGCTGTATGGGGCAACTCGACGGGGGCGGCGAGGCTGACGGTCGACAGGTGACCGTCTCGCTTCAACCCGATCAGGAAGCCTTGCGGACCCGTCAGGAGGAACTCCGAGAGGAGCTGCTGGCTGGCAATATCTCTCAGACAGAGGCCCAACAGCAGTATCAAGCAACCCAACAGGAGGCCCTCGCCGACGCGGTCGACACCGCCGAAGACGTCTTCGCCTCGTCGGACATTACTATCGAAGACCGAATCGCCGAACAAGGGCTCCTCTTGGTTGCTGGCGGGGATACCGATATCCTCGACAGCCTTGAGACCGATGTCGTCCAACTGATCGCTGCCGGGAGTCTCTTCGAACAGGCCCAAGCGGCTCAACAACAGCAGCAACAGCTTCAGCAACAACAGCAGCAACAGCAACCGCCCGAACCGAATACGTCGACCGACGACGGACCGACCCCCGAGTAGTCGACCGGTTCGACGGCCGAGTAGCCGACCGTTTGGTGGCCGCTTCGTCTCCGACACGGACCCTTTTTGCGTCTCGCTGGCCCACTACCGGTATGAGCGATCCCCTCTCTCGCAACCGACTGGCCGACGAGGCCAGCCCGTATCTCCGCCAACACGAGGACAACCCGGTCAACTGGCAGCCATGGGATGATGCTGCGCTTGAAGCCGCCAAACAGCAGGACAAACCGATCTTCCTCTCGATCGGCTACTCCGCCTGCCACTGGTGTCACGTGATGGAAGAAGAGAGCTTCGAGGACGATGCGGTCGCCAAACGCCTCAACGAGAACTTCGTCCCGATCAAGGTCGACCGCGAGGAGCGACCCGACCTCGACAGCATCTACATGAAGGTCTGCCAACTCGTGACTGGCCGCGGCGGCTGGCCGCTGTCGGCGTGGCTCACCCCCGAGGGCAAACCCTTCTACGTCGGGACCTACTTCCCGCCGGAGCCGCGGGGTCAGATGCCCGGCTTCGCCGACATCCTCGACAATATCAGCAGCTCGTGGAGCGATCCCGAACAGCGCGCCGAGATGGAAAACCGCGCCGACCAGTGGACCGCCAGCGCCCGCGACCAACTGGAGTCGACGCCCGACCAGCCGGGCGAGGAGCCGGGGACCGAACAGCTCGACGATGCCGTTCGGGCCGCCATTCGCTCGGCCGACCGCGAGTTCGGCGGCTTCGGCTCCGACGGCCCGAAGTTCCCCCAGCCCGGGCGGCTCGACCTCCTGCTCCGAGTCTACGCCCGCAGCGGCACCACCGACGCCCTCGACATCGCTACCACCACGCTCGACGGAATGGCCACCGGCGGCGTCTACGACCAGTTAGGCGGCGGCTTCCACCGGTATGCGGTCGACCGAGAGTGGACCGTCCCCCACTTCGAGAAGATGCTGTACGACAACGCCTCGCTGCCGCCGCTGTATCTGGCCGCCCACCAGCTCACCGGTCGGGACCAGTACGCCGACGTCGTTAGGGAGACCCTCGCGTTCGTCGACCGCGAACTCACCCACCCCGACGGCGGCTTCTACAGCACCCTCGACGCCCGCAGCGGCGACGAGGAAGGGACCTTCTACGTCTGGACGCCCGAGGGAGTCCGCGAGCTACTCGACGAGACCGACGCCGAGCTGTTCTGTGATCGGTACGGCGTCACCGACGGCGGGAACTTCGAACACGGGACGACCGTGCTGAACGTCTCCGCTACTGTCGACGATCTCGCCGACGAGTACGGCCTCCCGGCCGACGAGATCGACCGTCGGCTCGCGGCCGCCGAGTCGACGCTGGTCGAGGCCCGTGAGGACCGAACCCGACCGCCGCGAGACGAGAAGGTCCTCGCCGGCTGGAACGGGCTGATGATCTCCGCGTACGCGAAGGCCGCACAGGTGCTCGATGTCGGCTCCATCGAGGGGGCGACCGCCGCGCTCGAATTCATCAAAGACGAGCTCTGGGACACCGAGACCGGTCGACTCACCCGCCGCTATATCGACGGCGACACCAAGGGTGACGGCTATCTCGAAGATTACGCCTTTCTCGCCCGCGGCGCGTTCGACTGCTATCAGGTCACCGGCGACGTCGACCATCTCCAGTTCGCCCTTGCGTTGGCCGAGACGATCGTCGACGAGTTTTGGGACCCGGAGGCAGGAACGATCTACTTCACCCCGCAGCATGGCGAGCAGTTGGTGACCCGACCGCAGGAGCTCGACGACCAGTCGACGCCCTCCAGCCTCGGGGTGGCGACCGACCTGCTGCTCGTCCTCGATGGGTTCGTTCCGGACGCCGACTACACCGAGATCGCCGGTCGGGTGCTCGAAACCCACGGCAACCGGATCAGCGGCAACCCGCTCCAACACGTCTCGCTGACTCTCGCGGCGGACCGCTATGCCCACGGCGGTGCGGAGCTCACGATCGCAGCCGACGGGCTCCCCGACGGCTGGTGGGACGAACTCGCCGACCGGTTCCTGCCCGGTATCGTCGTCGCCCATCGGCCGCCGACTGACGAGGGACTCGACGCGTGGCTCGACCAACTGGGCCTCGAGGAGGCCCCGCCGGTGTGGGCCGGACGCGAGGCGGTCGACGACGAGCCGACCGTCTATGCCTGTCAGTCGTTCAGCTGTTCGCCGCCGGAGACCGCCATCGAGCCTGCACTCGACTGGTTCGATGCCAACCGCTAACCCACCTCCCTGCCAAGCCACCTGTCAAAGTTATAACGCTGAAACTGATTTTTCATTAACACGTGTAGTGCGATACCGTTAATCACGGTCCACAAAACGTACACATATGGCTGACCAAGCCAATCCGTTCGAAAGCCTGCAGGAACAGCTCGCCGCCGCCGCCGAGTACGTCGACGTTCGCGAGGACGTGATCGCTCGGCTTCAACACCCCGAGCGCGTCCTCGAAACGACGCTCTCGGTCGAACTCGACGACGGCTCGATCGAGCTGTTCGACGCCTATCGTTCGCAGTTCAACGGCGACCGCGGTCCGTACAAAGGCGGTATCCGCTACCATCCCGGAGTCACCCGCGACGAGGTGAAGGCACTCTCCGGCTGGATGGCGTACAAATGCGCCATCGTCGACATCCCCTACGGCGGCGGCAAGGGCGGGATCGTCGTCGACCCCAAACGGTACAGCGAGGCCGAACTCGAACGCCTCACCCGCGCCTTCGCGGTCGAACTCCGACCCCTCATCGGCGAGGACAAAGACATCCCGGCACCGGATGTCAACACCGGTCAACGCGAGATGAACTGGATCAAAGACACCTACGAGACCCTCGAAAATACGACCGCGCCGGGCGTCATCACGGGCAAAGCGCTCGACTCCGGCGGCTCCGAGGGCCGCGTCGAGGCGACCGGCCGGTCGACGATGCTGACCGCTCGGGAGACCTTCGAGTGGCTCGGCCGTGACCTCTCGGATGCGACCGTCGCCGTCCAGGGCTACGGGAACGCGGGGTCGATTGCGGCCCGCCTCATCGACGAGCGGGGCGGTACTATCGTCGCGGTCTCGGACTCCAGCGGCGGAATCTACGACCCCGACGGCCTAGACGCCGAAGCCGTCGCCGACACCAAAGCCGAGACCGGCAGCGTCGTCGACCACGCCGCCGAGGGGATCAGCAACGACGAGCTCCTGACGCTCGATGTCGACCTGCTGATCCCTGCGGCGCTCGAAAACGCGATCAATCAGACGCTGGCCCACGACGTGCAGGCCGACGTGATCGTCGAGGCCGCAAACGGGCCGATCACGCCGGCTGCCGACGAAGTGCTCACCGAGAAAGATGTCCATGTCGTCCCCGACATTCTCGCCAACGCTGGTGGCGTCACTGTCTCGTACTTCGAGTGGGTCCAGAACCGTCAACGGTTTTCGTGGACCGAACAGCGCGTCAACGACGAACTCGAACGCGTGATCACCAGCGCCTTCGACGACCTCGTCGAGGCCTACGAGGCCCACGGGACGCCGAACCTCAGGACGGCGGCCTACGTCGTCGCTATCCGGCGGGTAGTCGACGCCTACCAACAGGGCGGCAACTGGCCCTAGGGACTGGCTACCGCACTACTCGTTGGGGGCCTGCAGCTCTTTGCCGAGGTAAACCGCGATCGGCACGTCCTCGGACTCTACGAAGCGGGCGACCTCCTCGCCGTCCTTTTCGACGACGACGGTGGGGATGTATTCGATGCCGTACTCCTCGACGCCGGGACCGGTTTTCGAGCCGTCGTCTTCCTTTTCGACCGGGTAGTGTTCGACGTTCGATGGGTCGACGCCTGCTGCATCGAGTGCCGCACCGAAATCCGGCAACTGCTGTTGGCAGTCGATACACCAGTCGCCGCCCCAGACGTGGAAGCTGTAGTCGTCGGCTCCGAGCGCGGCGACCGACTGCTCGTAGCCCGCCGGTTCCCACTCCGTGTTCGGCTGCATCGTCTGTAGTTCCATACGCCCTCTTCGCCAGCCGCCACCAAAACCTCCCCGGCTCGGAGAGTAGTCGGCGAGTAACTACAGTGGTTCGTTAGGCGTTTAGGCCCCGCTGCCGAACCCCTGCCCAATGGACCACAGCATTCTCGACACGATCGGCTCGCCGTTGGTCGAAGTCGACTCACCCGATGGGTCGACGATCGCGGCCAAACTCGAATCGCGGAACCCCGGCGGCTCGGCCAAAGACCGGCCCGCCCTCTGGATGATCGAGACCGCCGAGGCGGAGGGCATCCTCACGCCCGGCGACACGATCGTCGAGCCGACAAGCGGCAACACGGGCATCGGGATCGCTATGGTCGGGGCGGCCAAGGGGTACGACGTTCGGATCGTCATGCCTGCCTCGAAATCCCCCGAGCGCCGGTCGATCATGAACGCCTACGGTGCGGAGCTCGAACTCGTCGACGGCGACATCTCCGATGCGAAGGATCGCGCCGACGAACTCGAAGCCGAGACCGACGCCGTCCAGCTTCGGCAGTTCGAGAACAGCGCCAATCCCCGGTCGCACTACGAGACGACGGGTCCCGAAATCCTCGATCAGATCGGTGACCGAACGGTCGACGCCCTCGTCGCGGGCGTCGGTACCGGCGGGACGATCACGGGGATCGGTCGACGGCTCCGCGAGGCGTTTCCTGAGATGGAGATCGTCGCGGTCGAACCCGACGACTCGGCGGTGCTCTCCGGCGAGGAACCCACCGGTGACAGCTTTCAAGGAATGGGGCCCGGATTTGTCAGTCCGAACCTCGACACCGAGATCATCGATTCGGTCGAGGTCTGTTCGGCCGACGCCGCCGAAGCCGAGTGTCGACGCCTCGCCCGCGAGGAGGGGATCTTCGTCGGCCAGTCCAGCGGCGCGTCGAACCTCGCGGCCAAACGCGTCGCCGAGCGGCTCGTCGAGTCGGGTGTCGACGACCCGCTGGTGATCACGGTCTACTGGGACAGCGGCGAACGCTACGTCTCGACCGGGATGTTCGACGCCGAATAAACCGGAAAACGGAGTTTTGTCTACTGTTGCTGCAGCCGGTGGTGGCCAGCGTATCCCAGCGCGCTCACGAGGCCGAGCGCCAGCAGCGTCGACAGCGGTGTCGGAAGCGTTTCCGAGGAGACACCACTCGTCGCGAACGTGGTGCTGAACCCCGAGAGGTCCATACCGCTCGTCCACTGTGTGGTCCCGTCGGTTCGGTCGGCTGGCTCGTGGCTGCTGTCGGCAAGCTGGTAGCCCTCCGGTGGGGTGACGACGAACAGCCGGTCGGGCTGGAACTCGCTTGCGAACGGCTCGGTGAGCGTGAGCTCGTTGCCCGAGACGCTTGCGAGATTACTCCACTCGGCGGAGACGCGGATCACGCCGACCCCGTCGCTCGTCTCGACGGTGGCACCGACATCGCTGATCGCCATCTCACGGCCGGTGTCGGTGGCCGTTCGGGCTGCGACCTGCGAGAGTCGCTGCTCGAACTTTCCCGTTAGGTTCGAGGGGTCCGCCCGAAGCTGCTCGAAGGCTTGTTGGTCGGCGTCGTCGGCGAGGTCGTAGGTCACGACCAGACTCACCGTCGCGTCGCCGTCCGGCTGGAGGTCGACGACGAACGCCGGCTCGCTCAGCGTGTCGGCGGCGGTCGTCGCACTGGCCGGGCCGATGGCCGAGCCACCGGCTGCCGCGAGTACGGCGAGGGTGACCACGAGCGCCAGCACACGCGGTCGGCGTCCGGACATTATGCGTCCTCCTCGTCGCTCTCGTCGGTATCGAATTCGAAGTCGCGGTCACCATCACTGTCGCCGGATTCGACGCTGATCTCGACGTCCTCGTCGTCGGGGAAGGTGACCGTTAGCTGTCCGTTCCCGTTAGTTGACCCGACCTGTTCACCGTTGACAGTCACCGTCGCGTCTGCAACTAGCTGGCCGCCTTGGCTGACTTCGAGCGTCACTGTTGCGTCCGGCGCTGGGTCGCCCGAAACGACGCTGATCGCAAGGTCGCCGTCGGCGGTCGCGATCTCGTCTTCGGCTTCAGTCTCGGCCTCCGATTCGTCCTGCTCGTCTGTCTCGTTCTCCTCGTCTTCGCGCTCCTCGCCTTCTTCGTCTTCGCTCTCTTGGCTTTCTTCGTCTTCGCGCTCCTCGCCTTCTTCGTCTTCGCTCTCTTGGCTTTCTTCATCTTCGCGCTCCTCGCCTTCTTCGTCTTCGCTCTCTTGGCTTTCTTCGTCTTCGCTCTCCTCGTCTTCCTCGTCGGCAAATTCGAGTTCGAGTTCACCGTCGCGTTCGCCGTCCTCGACCTCGATGTCGACCTCCTTGTCGTCGGGCAGGGTCACCGTCAGCCGCCCGTCGTCGTCGGTCGTTCCGACGACCGAATCGCCGACTTCGACGTCGACGCCGGAGACCGGATCGCCCGTGGCAGTCACCTGGAGGGTGACCGTCGCACCGGGGGCTGGCTCGCCATCGACGACCGAGATCAACAGCCGCGTGTTGTCTTCGGGCTCCTCGTCGTCATCGTCTCGCGGTTCGAGCTCCTCCTCGAAGGCGAATATCTCGCCGGTCTGACCGTCGACGTCCACTTCGGCCTCACCGGTGCGGGTCGGCCCCTCGAAGACGAACTCGAACTCGTAGAAGCCGTACTCCGGCTTGCGTTTGGCCTCCTCGAGCGTCCACTCGCCGTCGGTGTCGGTCGACAGTGCCGCCTCGGCGGTTGCCTGTGCGTCGTTCATCTCCACGACGAAGCTCCCGTCGCCGGGCTGTGGCCGCTCGAAGCTCCGGGACTGTTCGCCGTCCTCGCTTTCGACCTCGATCTCGACGCCGTTGCCCCGCTCGATGTTGATCTCACCGTTGCTCACAGCCGTGTACTGGTCGAGCAGCGCACGCGAGCTGGCACCGGTCAGCGAGCGCAGCCGATCTTGGGTGTCGGCGACGGCCGCGGCGTCGTAGCCTGCGGCCTCGAGTTCGGCCGCCGAGACCGTTACGGCGCGCTGTTGGACCCGGGTGATGGCGTTGCTGACCGTTGCGGCCTGCCCGCTCAGCACGGCGACGCGCTGGGCGTAGTCGGCCGTCGACAGCGTCCCGTTTTCGTAGGCCGCAGTTGCCGCTCGTCGGTCGGCGACGAGTCCTGCGGCGCGCTCTCGGAGCGTCGACCCACGCGAGGCGATCAACTCTGCGCGTTCGGTCTCGGCGGCAGCCGCGAACAAGGCCTCGACCGACGACTCCTCGACAGCACTTTTGACCTCGTCGTCGGTCACCGCCAGCACGGTCGACAGCTGTTGGCCCGTACTCGCACGAACCGACGCTGACTGATTGGTCTCTGATTGATTGGTTCCGGTGCTGTTCGTCTGGAGCTGGGCCGTCTCTGCGGCTCCGGTCGTGGCTGTGCTTGCCACTGCAGCAGCGGGCACCGAGCCCACGACGAGGCTCAGTGCCACCAGCACAGCGATCAGTTGTGTCGCTCTCATCATTCTCTACCAGTCACCCTGTCATAATATATGCCGACGACCGTACTGCCGGTTTCCGGACCTTTCCGCCGATTTCACGACTGTTCGGGACGTTCCGACACCGTTTCGGACTGTTCTATTCGGGGTGTATATCTATCCGAACGGCTCCTGTCCCTAGGTATTCGGCAACCGGTCGACCACAATACAACTATTTAATGCACCTCGGCCAATACGCCAGCCAATGCGAGCGCGTCTCGGTTGGTTGTGTCTCTGTGCTGTCGTCTGTGCCTCCGTGATCGCGGGCGGCGTGGCGGCCACCGACCACACCGGCCCGTACCAGATCGCGACCGATCAGCCCGACCCCGACAACACGGTCACGCGGATCGACCTCCGCCCGAACGGTGACGCGGTGTGGACAATCCGGTTCCGAACGCGGCTGTCGACGGCCACCGACACCGAGGAGTACGAGACGTTTCAATCGTCTTTTCGTAACGATTCCACGCAGTACCTCTCACCGTTCGAAGACCGCATGACCGCCGTCGTCGACGGGGCGAACCAACAGTACGACCGCGAGATGCGCGCGGTCGGCTTCCAAGCTGAAACCAGCATTCAGGAGGTCCCCAACCGGTGGGGGATCGTCAGCTTCCGGTTCCGCTGGGAGGGGTTCGCCGCCCGGAACGGACAACAGGTCGTCGCGGGCGACGTGTTTGCTGGCGGGCTGTTCATCAGCGAGGGTGATGTCCTCGAAATCGTCGTTCCCGAAGGGTACACCGTCAGCAGCGCCGCGCCAGCCGCCGACGAGACCACTGATGGTGTCGTCCAGTGGAGCGGGCGTGAAGATTTCGCCGACAGTCGACCACGGGTCGTCGCCGCCCCCGCCAGCGCGCTGCCGGTCGATTCCACACTGGTTCCGGCTCTTGTCGGTCTCGTGGTGGTCGTCGCTGTCGGGTTACTGGCGGTCCGCCGCCGCCGGTCGACAGGCGAGCAGTCGACCGGTCTGGGGCAGCCATCGTCCGGTGGGGCTGCAGTCGGCGACGGCCACGCCGATCCCGCCACCGCAAGCGGTGCCGATCCGTCCGAGGGAGCGACCGACGCCGAGGGTTCTCCCGGCCGGGAGTACGACCTCGTGACCAACGAATCGCAGGTCATCGACGTGTTGGAGCAGCACGACGGCCAACTGAAGCAGGCCGATATCGTCGAGGCACTCGACTGGTCGAAATCGAAGACCTCCCGTGTCCTCTCGGAGATGGCCGACGACGGGGCAATCCAAAAGATCCGTCTCGGCCGCGAAAACGTGATCCGGCTCCCGAAAGCGTAGCCACACAATCCTTTTCACCCGGTAGTTGCTCTGTCGGCGCATGCCAACGCGACGAATGGCCCTCGTCGACGCCTTCACGACCGACCCGCTTTCGGGCAACGCCGCTGGGGTACTCCCCGACGCCGATGGACTCTCCGCCGAGCAGTGTCGGGCGATCGCCCGCGAACTCGCGGTCAGCGAGACCGCCTTCGTTTCGTCGTCGACCGACGCCGACCGACAGGTTCGGTTTTTTACCCCGACACAGGAAGTCGACCTCTGTGGCCACGCGACCATCGCAGCCCACGCCTACCTCCTCGACCAAGGGGAACTCAGCGCCGGTAGCCACAGCCTAGCGACCGCTGTCGGCGTGTTAGACATCGACGTTGAAGCCGACGGCACCGTCTGGATGACCCAAGAGACGCCGACTGTCGAACAACGGGAGATCGGTTACGACTGGTTGGCCGATGCCCTCGGAACCGAGCCCTCGACCATGCAGGACGTGGGCGCGGAGATCCCGGTCGCCCGCGCCTCGACCGGCCTCCCCGTCCTCGTCGTCCCGATCAACTTCCTCGGCTCGCTCGGGGGGCTCGAACCGAACGCCGGAGCGATCAGAGCCCTTTCGGAGGAACACGACGTGGCGGGGATCTACGCCTTCACCTTCGACACGCTGTCGACTGATTCGACCGCCCACGGTCGGTTCTTCGCCCCCGCGGTGGGTATCGACGAAGACCCCGTGACGGGAACCGCCAGCGGTGCCTGTGCAGCCTACTTCCACGCCGCCGGGGCCACCGCCTTCGACGACCCGCCCGCGGAGCTCACCTTCGAGCAGGGCGACTTCCTCGACCGCGCTGGGCGCGTTCGGGTGTGCGTCGACACCGATGACAGCGGGTCGACGCGTGTCCGCGTCGGCGGACAGGCGGTGACCGCTGTCGAGGGGTCGATCACGATCCCCGACGACGGGGTCGACGACATCATCGAAGCCTAAGCGGTATTTAAATACTCGGGTACTAACTATCGGCGTTCAGTGTCGACCTCGCGGCTTTTGGCCGGCGTACGACCGGATTCAGAGAGCCGGTCGATCTCGGCTTCAGTCTCGACGATCTTGTCGAGGCGGTGTTCGAACTCCTCGTCTGTGAGTTCACCGCGAACGTACCGCTGTTCGAGTTCCGTTACCGGGTCGACGGTGTCGGTCGACTCTGACCCGTCGTCGCGGAGCTGCTGAACCCCGAACCCACTCATAAAGAGCAGCATGAAAAAGGCAAAAAAGCCGAGGACAGCGTTGGCTTCGGTGAGGATGAACACGGGGACGAGAAACACCGAGAGGGCCCCGATGGCAATCGGCCCGCCGAAGACGATGGCGATCGCTGCAACGATCGGATTCTCCCGAAACCACGCGGACCAGTCGGTCATACGGTCATATCCACGTGGCAAATAAAAGACGTTTCGACCGCTCAAATCACGCCAGTTCTTGTTCGCGTTCGAGTTCGCGGAGTTTCTCGATCCGTTTTTCGGTTGGGGGGTGAGTGGAGGCGATCTTCCCGATGAATCCCGAGCGGATCGGGATGATGAAGAAGGCGTTCATCTCGGCCTGCTCGCGGAGGTCGTCCTGCGGCACGTTGTCCATCCGCCCGCTGATCGACATCAGCGCCGAGGCCAGCGCCGAGGGGTTGCCAGTGATCGACGCCGCACCGCGGTCCGCGGAGTACTCACGGTAGCGGCTGAGCGCCCGGATCAGGAAAAAGGAGATGACCCAGACGACCAGCGAGGCGATGATGGCGACGTAGACCGGCGCTTGGTTCCGACCGTTGCCGCCGAAGAGCCACCCCCACCGGACGACGATAAACGCGAGCGTCGACAGGAACGACGCGATGGTCATCACCATCACGTCGCGGTTCTTGATATGGGCGAGTTCGTGGGCGAGCACACCCTCAAGTTCTTCCTGATTGAGCGTTCGGAGGAGCCCGTTGGTCACCGCGACCGTCGCGTTCTGCTGGTTCCGCCCCGTGGCGAAGGCGTTCGGGACGCGGGAGTCAGCGATGGCGACCTGCGGCTTCGGCAGGTCGGCCTGCTGGGAGAGTCGCTCGATGGTGCGGTGGAGTTCGGGAGCCTCGCTCTCCTCTACGGTCCGTGCGCCCATGCTGTAGAGGGCCATCTTGTCGCTGAAGAAGTACTGGGCGAAGGAGAACGCACCCATCACGACCACGATTCCGAGGATGCTGGTGAACTGTGTGAGAATCCCTATAAAGACGATATATAGGGCAAACAGGAGGAACATGGTCAGTCCCATCCGGCCGCGCAGTCCCCAATCGGTCGACCATTGCATACCTACTCGTAGCAGTTCGAACCGTTAAATCCTACCGGAGCCTCCCGACCGTCTATCGGTCGACCGTGTGGTCCAGAGCTATTTGCGTCTCCGGCGCGAAGAGGACGTGGGTGCTACTACCATGCCATTCACCGACCGCACCGAGGCCGGCCACGCCCTCGCCGACCGGCTGGTCGAGGCGGGCGTCGAGGCGGATCTCGTCTGTGCGATCCCCCGCGGCGGCCTGCCGGTCGGCCGAGCGGTCGCCGACCGGCTCGGCGTTCCGCTCGATGTCGTCGTCGCGACCAAACTCGGCGCGCCCTCGAACCCCGAACTCGCTATCGGAGCCGTCGCTGGCGACGGCAGCTACTGGCTCAACGACGACCTTGTCGGCCAACTGCGCGTCGACGACGCGTACATCCAGCGGGAACGCGAGCGTGAAGCCGAGGTCGCCCGCCGGAAGGTTGCCGACTACCGCGGCGGCGACCCCCTGCCCGACGTGGCGGGCAAACGCGTCGTCTTAGTCGACGACGGGATCGCGACCGGCGCGACCGCGATCGCCTGCCTGCGCCAGCTGCAGGCGACCGATGCCGCCGAAGTCGTTCTCGCGGTGCCGGTCGCACCAGCCTCGACCCGCACTGACCTCCGTGACGAGGCCGACAGGCTGGTGATCGTCGACGAACCCCGACCGTTCCATGCGGTCGGGAGCCACTACCGGGATTTCGGTCAAGTTACCGACGCCGAAGCCATCGACCTCCTCGATCAGTGATACGGTTCGTTGTAGACGGTTACCGCCTCGACCGCCGCCCGGTGGGCGGTCGAGCGGTAACTTCCTACAGCAAACCGTATGAGTGTGTCATCCACAGCCACTGTCGGGTCGGTGTCGGGGCGCTTAACCGGTCGACGACCCAACGAGGGGCCATGAGCGAGTCACGCGAGTTCTGTCCCCGGTGTGGCGACCCGGTCGCCGAGCGGGCCGAGCCCCGCCCCGGCGAGCC
>Ga0207753_1000526_pt1 | contig 14737 bp, 13 predicted proteins | sample PonA233FremontCA_2_FD_187273 | JGI IMG/M metagenome (GOLD analysis project Ga0207753, IMG submission 187273) | Salt pond sediment microbial community from Fremont, CA, USA - Pond A23 Sediment 3 (SPAdes) | ecosystem: Environmental > Aquatic > Non-marine Saline and Alkaline > Saline | place: USA...
AAGAGCCGCGTTCGTTGTGTTCGGCCCGCTTGAACTAGCCCAGTGCGTCGTCGTACGCCCAGCTATCGTTGCCGAGTTCGGATTACATCCCACATCTTGATTTATATACCCACATTACGTACCGTCATGCAGAATGATTGTGTCGACCGTTGGACCCTCGGGAGGCTGGAGGACGTTCCCCGTTCACTGGGCTCTCCCAACGGTCGTCACCCGCCAGCTGCGCGACGGAGTAAATAGACGATGAGAATCGAGATCAACCAGTTAGAACAGTTCAGCCACCTTGCATCACGTGGAGCCCATCGCTCAGCGTCGTCACTCTCGCAACTCACCGGGCTCAGGATTCGAGACGAGATGACTGGTGTGAGTCTCGTCACGGAATCCGTCCTTCAAGAGACCTTCGCTGGTCACCAGTATGTCGGGGTGCAGGTCGGACTCAGTGGGGGACTCTCGGGGGAAACCGTACTGATTTTCGAACCCGACTCGGCAAACCAGGTCAGACAACAGATTCCGGGGGCGACGACTGCCGGGTCGATGTCCGGCGGTGCATTTGCCGAGATTGGGAACATTATCATCGGCGGGTTCGTCGACGGTTGGGCGAACCACCTCGGCGTCGAGGTCGATATCACGCCACCGACGTACATCGAAGCGTCCGGCACGCGAATCCTCCCACGGCTGACCCGTCGCGAGGCAGCCGACGAGGGTGTGTTCCTTTTCGAGAGCCGACTGGAAGCGAACGATACCGATCTCTCGGTCCCGCTGTACTTGATCCCGGAGTACGACGAATTCGTGAGTTTGCTTGCCGCGCGGTCGACCGGCCCGACCGTCCCGGCTGAAAAACTCACCGTCTTCAACGATTTCGCCGAGCAGAGTGCGATGCGTGCCTCCGAACAAATCGCGATGCTCACCGGGCTCACAACTGACGTCGACGTGAGCCAGCTGCGGTTCATGGAACTGTCGGAGATGGCGTCGAATCTCGGTCGCCAGACGCACGTCGGCTCCGTCTTCGAGATGAACGGCCTTCCGAGCGGCTACTTCCTTCTCCTCTTCGATGAGGCGTCGGCGAAATCCGTCGCATCGGCGATGATGCCGGGCGATGTGGTCGATGACTCGATGATGAAGCCCGCAATCGAAGAGCTGGGTAATATTCTCACAAGCGGATTTATCGACGGCTGGGCGAATACGCTCCAGACGAAAATCGACCACTCGCCGCCGGAGTACGTCCGTGATGCAGGCGAGCAAGTGATGGGTGATGTCGTCGAGCGACTGGACGGCAATCAGAAGTACGCGTTCACTATCGATTCGGCCATCGAGATCGGTGGCCGAGAGACGCAGTGTCAGATCTATGTCCTGCCAAATCGGAACGAACTGACTCAGGCACTCGATCAGATTCCCGGGCCGTAGTTACTGCCACCACTACTCGCTGGTTTCCGTTTTCACGACCGTCGCTGGCCGGGTCGTCAACCGAAGAACGCGGTCGGTGACACTCCCGAGGAGCGCGCGATACTCGTCCGGTCGTTGTTTGGTTCCGAGGAGTAGCAGGTCGACATCGTTGTCGTCGGCTTATCGGATGAATCTAGGTCCGAATCCTATCGTTCACCGATACGCAAACCACGTCAGTGGCCGCTAGCTCTCAGTTACGCCGAGCAATGGGATCGGGCAGAGCCACTAAACGGCAGTGGATAGATCCCGTTAGTATGGGAGAGACAGTCCTCGTTCCGGTCGACGGATCGCCGTTATCCCAGCAGGCACTTCGACATACCCTTGAAACGTTTCCGGACGCTACGATAATCGCCTTTCACGTGGTGAACATCTACGAACCGGGATACGACGTAGACGAGACCTCGATATCAGAACTGCTCAGAGGCACGGGGAACTGGGACGAAATAGAACGGGAGGCAGCAGATCACCTGCTCTCGAAAGCCGAAGAGATCGCTGCCGAGTACGATCGAGGGATCGACACTGAGTCGGATATCGGTGATCCACAGCGGCTTATTCCCGACTACGCCAGAGAGAACGCAGTCGATCACATCGTGATGGGGGTACACGGGCGAGCGGACGAAGACCGATCGTTGGTCGGTCGGGTGGCAGAAACCGTCTTCTTCCGCTCACCGGTCACAGTAACAACCATTCGCTGAAGTATATAAAAGGGCCTGTAAGATCCGCTCCAACGAACCACGGTGACCGACGTAGCTGGTCTCAAAAACACCCGTCTCGGCGTCATACCGTCTCAGAGCAGGGTCGACAGGGCATCCAGCGAGTCGACCACATGATCTGCTGGCTCGTCGGCAAGCAGTGGGTCTTCTCGGTCGGCCAATCCAGTGAGCACAAGGACCGTCGTCATTCCGGCACGCCGTCCCATTTCGATGTCCGTCTCTGGATTATCACCGATCACCAGACAGTCCCCTGGATCAGCAGCAAGCCTGTCGAGACTTACCTCGATCATCGGGTCATGTGGCTTGCCACAGATTTGATCTGGGTCGTGGGTTGCAGCATAGCTGATTGCTGCGATCAACGCCCCACAGCCGGGGATCATCCCGGAGTCCGTCGGCACTTTCCGGTCCTCGTTGGTCCCGATAAAGACCGCCCCCGATTCAACAGCTCGCAAGCCGCGTGTCATGGTCTCGAAATCGAATGACCGGTCTTTGCCGACCACGAGGACATCGGCTTCGGTAGGATCATCAGTCAGGGTCCCGCCGGCCTCGTTGAACTCGTGATCGAGGGCCGCTGAGCCGATCGTCAACACGCTTGCTGTCGGATACTCTCGCGTGACGTATGCTGCAGTCACGGACGCACTCGTCAAAACCTCTGAGACGCCGGCCTCGATCCCAAGCGACGAGAGTCGCTCTTGGCATGTCTCGCGTGTCTTCGTCGATGCGTTCGTGACAAACACGATGTCGACACCCCTCTGGCGAAGTCCTTCGATTCCCTCACGGGCACCCGGAATGACTGTTTGGGATCTATACACTGTTCCGTCGAGATCGATAATGGCGCTCTCCATTGTAGCTGTATTTAGCGTAGTCGCCCGAGACCGCCCTGTGGCAGCCACGATAGCCTTTTAGAGATTGATCAGTCAATAGTAAAAATAGTGGGGTAGGTGAACATCGTAGAGCAGTTATTGTTGGTTCACCGTCCGAGTAGAATTCACATACTCGTTTTTACTCGGCAGTATCAAGTCATCCCTGTCGACTAGATGAATTGAGAACAACCAATGGATATTTCCGAGCAACTCACGTGCCTGTTTTCGGCTGCAGTCGAAGCCCAAGACGAGTCATACGTTATCGAAGTGCCGAAAAACGAAGTCGACATCGGGTACGTCGACCCAGCCAAGGCCTACCAACTCGCAGTGTTTTCAGTCGACTCGAATAAGGAGCCGACTGAAACGACCACTGAGCCGGAGTCAGAACCAGAGCCAGAGTCCACTCACAATCAGCCACCTGTCTCTGAGGGAGACACTCGGGTTGTCGAGATCGAAGAGATCGGCGACCAAGGAGACGGCCTCACGCGTGTCGACCAGGGATACGTGGTGATCATCCCCGATACCGAACGAGGAGAACGGGTCGAAATCGAAATCGAAACCGTCCGAGAGAACGTGGCATTCGGTCGTGTTACCGAGCGCGTCGACTACTACGAATGACACCCTCCCCAGCATGTACCAGTCGTCGTTTCTGGGTCGGGCGTCACGACCACCTGCGCATCGATGATCTCTGGTGTCTGACTTGGGCCTGCTTTCTCGTCCATGGGGCCTGCACCCTCGACTGACTCTGGTGTTGATCGAGTTATTGAATAAAGTGGTTGTATTTTGAAAAGTGGATTGGGTGAATGAGGGGTTGACCAAACGAGAAACACTCAACCGGTAACCGTTAGGCTAAAGCATCGATTTGATGAGTGTACAGGCCCATTTAAAAGCGCTAAAGCCGCTAACTGAATTGCTAGCACAACTTTGCATTGTATAAAATCAGATGCTTATCGGCGGTTCGTAGGGCAACTTCGAGGAGGCAAGATCACATGCACTACAGTACACTGCAACCTACTCTATGACGAACGTTGTGGATGCGAAGACCGTATATATGTACGCAACCGGCGTCGCCGAGGTGTTCAGCCAACTGAGTGCTTTATAATCAGAAAATTTGGGTATGGATTATGTTTATTTAAGTTATATTCGAAATCAGTTGCTCAATTTAACTGTTTCTAATGGTTCGAGACGCTCAGCAAATTCGAGTTCTGCATCACCGCTAGATTCAGTACCGAGGTCAAACTCGCCTAGGTGTTGTTGTTGTTCAGCCAACACTTCATCAACCTGCCGCGCACTTTCAGTGAGATCTGTGAGATTCCCTGACTGCTTTTCGGTTGTTTTTACAACTTGCTGGCTTTCTTCTAGCGTATTTGTACTGATATGAGACAAATCATCTATCATCGCAACAACTTCTTGTACCGATTCGGCCTGTTGATTGGTTGCATTATCAATCTCCTGAATACCGATGTTCGTTTCGTCAATATGTTCTACCATCTCTTCGAATGCCGTCACTGAGGATTCAATTGTCTGGACGCTGGAAGTAAGCTGTGAGCGCGCAGTTTCAACCCCTTCAACGGTTGATTCCATTTGCTGTTCTGCACTGTTGATTACTGATTCAATCTGTTGAGCAGGTTCTTTCGTTTCTTCTGACAACGACTTCACCTCATCAGCAACGACTGCAAACCCGGAGCCGGCCTCACCAGCCCTAGCAGCCTCAATATTAGCGTTTAGTGCAAGAATATTTGTCTCGTCGGCGATATCGGTGATGAGACTTGTTGCCGCTGCGATTTCGTCAAACTGCTCAGAAAGTATATTTGCGGATTCAACCACTTCATCAACTGCCTCAACAACTACTTGCATTTCCTCAGTTGCCGCAACTGCGTCTGCTTTCCCTTCTTGACCAATCCGGGAGGTTTCTTGGGCTCTATCGGCTACCGTTGTCGTCTCAGAAGCTACCTCTTGGACTATTGCAGAGATACGCTGAAGTTCGTCATAGATGTTGTTCACTTCGGTATTTTGTTGCTGCATATCGTTAGACACACCATGCATTGAATTTGTCGTTGCAGTACTTGTCTGTTGGACGGTATCAACCTGGTCTCGTACCTGGTCACTCATTGCTTCGACTTGAGCAGAAAATTGTCGAATATCTTGAATAGTGGTTCGATACCGACTAATAAGTTTATTTGTTGAACGAACAATCGACTTGATGACTTCATCATCAGTTGTGGCATCTATCTGTTGGCTAAGATCACCGTCAGCCGCTTGTTCCATGACCGTGTTGAGGTCTGCCTCCAGATCAGTAATTAACTCATTGAGATCTTGTTGTGCTGTTTCTGCCTGTTCCTTTGCGTGTGCTGCCTTGTGTTGAGCTTGGGTAGCTTGCTCAATTTCGGTTTTCAGCGCAACCCGTGTTTCATCAAGTGTCCGGAACATATCCCCTAGTTCATCAGGACGATCAGACGAGACCTCGCGTTCTAACTCGCCAGCAGCAATTGCACGCATTTCTTCCATGAGTTGATTGATCTCATTGTAGATGGTGTTTGAGAGAGTTCCAATGAACAGTGACGTAATGACGGTTGCAACAAGAGTTACCCCTAACAGTAGCTGGCTTCCGGTCACAACATAGCTAATTATCCCCACCGAACCCCCAGATACGGCAACGACAACTGCAAACCCGACCAATTTGAGTTGTAAACTTTCTTGGACCGAATTTATCATACAAAGGTTATGATTTATACGGTTAAAAAACTACCTCAGATAACGCAACTTTGGATTATAATGTTTGATCAGTCGCCCGCGGCAGTTGACTCTGAATTGTTGGTGATGACACCGGCATCAGTCGGCTGTGGTTCGCTGTATTTGCTGACAAGACCGTCAAGTGTAGCCGGATCATCAACACCGGGGAGCTGTTCGTCTGCGGTCGTCGACTCTGCATCAACACCAAGCAGCTCACAAACGTGGTCTGCAGTCGCCTCAGCCATCATGCGGTAGGTTGTCAGCTTTCCACCGACGACACTGGTGAAGTTGTCAACGCCATCGTCGGTGTGATCGAGTAACACGAAGTCGCGGGAGATGCTTCGCTCGTCGCCCTCACCAGAATCGCCACGATCGGTCTCATCGGGTGCGTACAGCGGTCGGCATCCCCACCACGTTCGAACTGCCTCGCGGCCTTCAACTGGCGGGAGCATCGCCGCACACTCCTCATACATGCGGTCGATCTCCCACTGTTCTTCGGAGAAGTCGTCAGGATCATCGACCTCAACGCTCGTCGTGCCGAGAACAACCTCGCCATCGTGGGGGATGATGATATCGCCGTCAGCTGGATTTCTACAGCGGTTGAGAACCGGTTCAAGCCCGTCGTACTCGACGCTAAACATGACTCCCTTCGTCGGCTTCATCTCGAAGTCGACACCGGCCATCGCCCCAAGCTGGTCAGCCCACGGGCCAGTTGCGTTGATCACGTACTCCGGCTGGATGGTCTTATTCGCCGTGCCACCGACCTCAACGGTCGTAATCTCACCATCGGTGATATCGATATCTTCGACGGGCGCGTGAGTGAGGATTGTCGCGCCATGTTCGGCCGCGCTTTCGGCGTTGGCCGCAGCGAGTCGCGTCGGGTAGATCGCCGCATCCGGGACAACCATAGCCCGCTCGATAGCGTCGCTCAGATCGGGGACGCGCTCACGAGCCTCGTCGCCATCGATGACCTCGGCATCGATACCGTGCTTGTGGCAGGCCTCCAGTTTGGTCTCGAAGTACTCAGGGTCGTCCTCGTCGAGCTGGACGAACAGCCCGCCGGTGTCGTTGATGCAGTGGCCAGCGATCTTGCGAAGCGTCTGGTTTTCCTCGATACACTCGACCGCGCCTTCGGGATCGGACTCCGCGTAGCGTGCGCCACTGTGGAGCAGTCCGTGGGAGCGACCCGAAGTGCCACTGGCCAGCCCACCCCGCTCTACGAGCGTAACATCAACGCCACGAGCTGCAAGGTCGCGTGCGGTTCCGACACCTGTACCGCCGCCGCCGATTACGAGTACGGTTGTTGAGTGCGTCATTGGAAACAGCCTCCGTTTCTGCGTTCCCCGTTTCCGCGTTGTTTTTCTTTCCGCGTGCCCGGAAACAGAGCATATTGTACATAGTTACCACTAAACAAAAGCTTTAGGATAAGAATAGTATCATGACTGCTCAAAACAATATGCAATTAGTTGTTCAACCAGATGCTGTAGATTCTTTATTGAGATGCACAATTTAATCAGGTTATCGTATCAATTGATCAGAACTCGGTGAGAGTGGCGTCTATCTTTCTGCAAGGAGAGAATCCCGCCGTTTACAGTAGTTGCCGAATCAGATTCTACTCGGCGCTAACTGAGCCGCTGTGCTCAAAAATCACGACACTGTACCGGATTACGCTGTGATGAATTCTCTAAAAGAGCGAGGGATCGCCGCGCCAGCGGCGTTCCGGAGCGATGTCTCTCAAAAAAAGGGCGTGCTCACCGGTCATCCCGGTCGAATCTGAGTGTGTCCTCAACCGTAGTCTGTCAAGAGAACGAATCTGCGGAAGATCCGTGTCGAAATCTGAGGCGTCTTAGGAACTCTTCCAGCCGAGAGTAAGAGGTTAGCTAGCACCCAGAGATTGTACAGCGAAACCGCGAACAAAAAATAGAACAACCGCACTGAGAACGTCGGCGACGACGTTCTCGGGAGGAAATCACCGATCTGTCGACACGAGGTTTCGATCCCCCAGCGGCGGCGGAACGCCGCCGCGTACGCTTTCGTTGTCGAAGCATCTACGTCCAAACTCGTCACAAACCAGACGTGCTCATCTTCGGCTGTACGGTGTGGAACCGCAAAGACTGTGACATCTACTGACGCCGTTGGTTTGCGGTTTCGTTGCATCGTGTACTCGTCAGCGACCGTCTCAGCGCTGGCGCTGAGGCGGTCTTCCATCAGGAATCAAGGCGGATACCTCGGGGCTTGACCCCGAGGAGGAAGCCGACACTCCGTGACACAATCCACGCCTGATAGTTACACTGACTCCTTTCTGAGATTATATAGGGTTAAGTAATTCTGAGCCTACTTATGATATATGGAGGTTGTTCGGAACATCCAGGTCAAACTCGACGTTCACGAGGACGATCACGAACTCCTCGATGAGACGTTCGAGCAGTTCCGACAGGCGGCCCAACACGTCGCTGACCACGGATGGGACGACAACCCCTACAATATCACGGATACCAAGAATACGCTCAACAAAGCAACTTATTCTGATGTCCGTGAGAAACTCTCCCTGCAATCCAGTCTTGTTCAGTCCGCCCGAAATCTTGCGGCCAACGCACTCGGAAACTGTAAAGACCGGATCATCGAAGACGGTGAAACGGCGAGCAAACCGGTGTTCAAAGGCACAGTCGTTGTCTACAACGGTCGAACCATTACCTACAACGACGACCATGTTTCTCTCGCTACAACCGATAAGCGCGTGACCGCAGAATACGTCACACCGGTCAACGAGGACGGAACGCCGTTCGAGGACTACTGGACTGATGAATGGGAGAAAGCCGAAGCAACGCTCCATGAACGCGATGGCACGTACTACCTCCACGTCGCCGTGAAGAAAGAAGTCGGATCTACTGATTTTAGTGACGACGAATCCGAGAACGGAGTGGTTCTCGGCGTCGATCTCAACGTGGATGGCTACCTTGCTGTCACGTCAACGGGGGCGTTTCTCGGTAACGCAGACTACCTCAATCACAAACGCGACGAGTATGAACGCCGTCGTGGGAACCTGCAACAGACGGGTACTCGGTCTGCCCACCTCACGATCAAGTCGATTGGTTCACGGTTCGCTCGATGGAGCGCAGACTACCTCCATAGGGTGTCAAAAGCACTTGTTCGTGAAGCTGTTGAGAACGACTGTACGGCAATAGCGTTCGAGAACCTGAAACATATCCGCAAGCGAATCTCGAACGCTTCAAAGTTCCAACAGTGGGCGTTCAAGGAACTGCAACGCCACGCCGAATATAAAGCAGAAGAATACGGTATCGACGTTGATGACGTTTCAGCCGCGTATACCTCTCAGCAATGCAGTCACGGTGAGTGTGGATTCACACACGAGAATAACCGTGACGGTGATGAGTTTGAGTGTCTGAAATGCGGAAAACAGTTGCACGCCGACTATAACGCCGCTCGGAACGTCGGGTGGCGTCTTGTTCAGCACTGGCTCAAGTCTGGTACTGAACGAGCCACCAGTCAACTGGCTCTTAAGTCAGGGACGTTGAACGCGAATGGTCGGTTTCGACCTACTGCGCTTCGCAGTTAGAGCGGGAGTCCACTGACAAGCCTCGGGGCTTGACCCCGAGGTAGTTGACTGGAAATGTTCGGCTATATTGTTCACTTCACAAATTCAGCAAACAGTTCGTTGAGAGTATACAGAACACTGTCCAACACACGTATCCAGGCTTGAACCACTAGGTATGCATCCAATAAGCGTATTCATTTTTAGTGTTCATTATACTTGTTCAATGTGTTCATTAACAGTATTCATGAACATTGTTCATTGTGTGTGTTCATGGTCTTCACTAATTACCTGTAACTGTGTTCTGAATTAATGAATGCGTCTGACGAAGTTTCAAGATGCATGTACACAATGATGTGAATATGTTAGCGTATTCAACGTATAGTGAAGCTGGTGGGGTCGGGAAAACGACAACTGCAGCCAACTTGGCTGTAGCTCACGCCCGCGCTGGCCTGAAACCGCTGGTCGTGCCTCTCGACCCACAAGATGGCGATCTATCACGACTGTTCGGAGTCGACGACCAACGAACCGAGTCCGTCGACAATATTGTTCGGCATATGATTCGTCGACCGAAGGGCGACTTTGATGATCTAATCCGATCTGTCGAGGGTGTGGACATCATCCCAGAGCACAACATGCTCTCAGATATGGCAGAATACCTCCAGCGTGAGAAGGACCAGGCCGAAGCGATGGGTGAAGCATTCGGGATGCATGCTCAGTTGCTCCGTGTATTACAGGAGGCTGGTGTTCCCGACAAATACGATGTTCTGATCTGTGATCCACCTGCCACAGAGGGACCACATCTCTACAACGCAATCCACGCGACCCGGTCACTGGTCATCCCCGTTGAACCGAGTGCGAAAGGTCGCGCAGCAGTCGAGGGTCTCGAATCACTTGTTGCGGGACTCGAAGATCAACTCGATGTGGAGGTTGGAGTCATGGCAGCCGTCCCGATCGGGTTCAAAAATACGCGCGACCAACAGTCGATCCTCGACGAGATCGAATATACGATCCCAGAAATCATCGGCGAGCGGGCTTCATTGATGGAGGGCTGTTGGATGAAACAGTGTTCGGCATTCACCTATGTACGGGAACACCGTGATCGCACGCGGGACTACGAGGTCGACACGCTGGCACAGTTCGACCGGATCGCTCGCTATCTCGAAGAAACAGCTGGGATCGAAGCCCCAAACCCACCTGAACCGGGCGACATCGACCATGCGGTGCTAACCCCATGACGGGAATGAAAGAAGGAGCCGGGGAAGACCCATTTGCTGAGGATACTGAATCACCGGCCCCCGATCCAGACCCATCTCCCGACCCGGAAGCCTCCGAAGAGACAGACGATACGGCCGTCGCTACCAACACAGAGACTACCTTAGAGCCGACCGAGAGCAGCGAATCCACCCAAACACGGATGCAGATACCCTACAAATATCGCCGTGACAGCGTCCAAGACGGTCGAGATCGGGTCCCACTTTTCTTACAACCAGAAACCAAGACTGCCGAACGGGAAGCACTGAGAGAACTCGAAGAGCGCTTCGACGCCAATGTCTCACTGACGGATCTTCGAGAAGCACTGGTGAAGGTCGGACTCGAACACCTCGATGAAACCGAAGAAAGCCTCGAACAATGGGGTTACGGAATGACGTTCGAATAGCAGCCTACGGTTGAACGGTGGCAAGACTCCTCGTTCAGTATACGCTGCAGTATTGATATAGCATCATAAAGTTTACTAGAACAAAACAAAAGAGCAGACTCACTATCAGAGATTGAACGTCTCAGCTAACTGCTCTCGCATGAATTGTCGACGCAACTGACGAGACCGGTTGTCTGAAAGGTAGTTCTGCATGACGACCTGAGGATCACTACTGCCTTGCTCTGCGGCGATTTCTTCGACTCCATCAAGCACGCCCTCCAGAACTGCAGTATAAGTATCGTACCAGAACCGTCGACAGAGCTGTGGACTCGGTTGTTCACCGGCTATGCGCTCTGGGAGATCTGCCTGTGAACCAAGAGCTTGGAATCGATTACGGACCGTATCTCTCGTGACGTGTGGTGTTGCCCCCTGTGAGGACGGGAACAGATAGCCAGACCATGTCTCATCGGCCGCCAATGCCTCTATCCGCGAGTCCAACAGGTCCTCTCCAAACAGCACAGAAACCTCTCCAGGGCCGTTTTTCCGGTCTTCGAATGCGATGTAGGGGACATCATTGTCTGGGACATCGCGATTGAATTGTGAGATGTGCAGCGCAGCGACCTCACTAGCTCGGAGGCCCCACCCAGCCAGGGCCATCACCAAGAGTTTTTGTCGGGTTTCGGTGGCCGCTGCGACGAGGTTCTGGATGTGTTCAACCGAGAGCGACGGCGTCGAGGATGCCTCAACTTCCCATTTGAACTCATCGTAGAGTCCACTTGCCGGATTCAGAGAGGCAACCCGTCGACCGACGAGATGTTGATACCACGCATCGACGATGCGACGTACCCGCTGGAGTGTTTGGGCACTGTATTCGTGGTCAGCACCTTCATTGAGCCAGTCGAAGGCTGCATAACAGGCGTCGACGGCTTTGTAGGCAGGTATCTCTTCGTCTCGCTGTATGGGTGTGAGAAGATCTTCGGTGTCGTTGGCCTCCGTATAGGCCCGGACATAGAGATTAAGCCGTGTCCTGAGTGCATCGACCGACGACTGGGCGAGACTGTACCGCGACTGACGACGATCGAGAAAGCCTTCAACCGCAGCCACTGTCTCGCTGTCTTCGGTAGCCCAGACATACCCTTCGTTGACGCCGAGCTCAAGGGTCTCAGCCCAGAATTCACCAAAAGAGCGATCGTGGTGGCGTCGGAGGGCAGCAAGAAACGATCTGGCACTGTGGTCCCGAAACCACTGGTGGCCGGGCTTTTCAGTCGTGGGATCAATGTCTTCGGCCTCGAGACACGGGGCTATACGGTCCCAGTACAGTTCTACAAAGTCCTCCAGCGAGCAGTCTGTCCACCGGATATCGTCGAATGTGGGTGAGTTACCGTCCAAAGTCTGCACAGAATCAGTCATCGAATGGTTCCTCCCCGACCGCGAGACCCGTGTAAGGAAACCCGGTCACTGTCTGTCGACCCAATTCTGAGAGTGGCATTTACTGGTCGTTTAGCCATTCAGTAGAGAATCTTATAATTTTGTGGGTTATGCAGACCAATACAGTCTGCTAAACCCACGTCAAATCGCTGAGAAAACGTTTGACAAGGATAAACTGCATATTGCGATACAAATTTTGCCCGTGGGGCTGCGCACAGTTTCGGAGGATAGGCCATTTTTCGCGTAGTCTTCGTGATAGCTGCGGCCTAAATAGGCTCTGTGAGTAAGGAATCAGTCATCTCTCTCGGTTCAGGCTCGCTAGGTACCTAAAAGCAGCTCACCATTTGAGGTTTTGCAGAGCGCTGCCACTCACACAGGCAGTCCGAATCGACGAAGAGGGTTAATTTGCCGGGATCTGTGCTGAGCAAACTAACTCGACACACACCCCCGCTGTCAGAACCGGCGCGTAGTCCATCTCACCCGTTCAGCAGTTCGTCTCAGTCGGGCTCCCGAGTTCGTCTCGAATGTGGGCAACATAGTCGACGAACGAAGTGGCAGTCCGGTCACGAGGACGAGAGAGATCGACCGAAAGCGTCGACCGAACGGTTCCGGGCTCCGAATCCATGACCACGATTTTGTCAGCTAGCGTCACTGCTTCATCGATGTCGTGGGTGACAAAGACGACCGACTGATCGGTTTCGGCCCAGATGTCGAGCAGCTCCGCATGCAAACGGTCGCGGGTCCGGGCGTCGACGCTGCCGAACGGTTCGTCCATCAGGAGTATCTCAGGGTCAGGCGCGATGGCACGGGCGATACCGACCCGCTGTTTCATGCCCCCTGACAGCGCCTTGGGATAGGCGTCTTCGAATCCGTCGAGACCGACGAGGTCGACCAACTCTTGGACGCGGCGCTCGCAGTCCGAACAGCCACAGGCCGGTCGGTCAAGGCCGAACCGAATGTTTCCACGAACGGTTCGCCACGGGAACAGCGCATACTCCTGGAACACCATCCCGCGGTCGAGTCCCGGCCCAGTCACCGGCTCACCGTCGACCAGCACGGAGCCGGAATCGGGCCTCTCCAGGCCGGCAATCGTCCGCAACAGTGTGGTCTTGCCACAGCCTGAGGGTCCAACGACACAGCAGAACTCGCCGTCGTCGACCGAAAACGAGACATCCGAAAGCGCCTGCACCGACTCCCCACCGGATTCGTAGGCGTTGCTCACGTTCTCGACGGCGATCTTCGGGGTCGAGTCAGCAGTCGTCGATGGACTGTCGCTCAGCGCCATGCCAGTAGCCTCCGTTCGAACAGTCGGAACCCGACGTCCATACAGAGGAACGCGAGGCTGATCAGGAGCATGTAGGCGACGCTGGTGTCCATCGCAAGGTTGTTCGAGGCGTTGATGATCTCGTAGCCGACGCCGGGTGCACCGAACAACTCTGCGCCGACGACGATCATCCAACACCGCCCGATGGATGTCCGAAACCCGGTGAGGATCTGTGGGGCCGCATTCGGCAGCGCGACGAGTTTCAGCATCGAGAGATCCCGTTCGACGCCAAGCGTCGCGGCGGCGTCGGTGAGTTCTCCGTCGACGCCCTCGACGCCACCGTAGGCCCCATAGAAGTTGATCCAGAAAGCCCCGACGAAGACGATAAACGCCGCGCCGGTGTGGTGGATGCCGAACCAGACGATAGCGAAGACGATCCACGCCAATGGTGGAATCGGCCGCAGTATTCGAATCAGCGGCCGTAGCCAGTCGTCGAGCCGCCCGCTCCAGCCCATCGTCAGCCCGAGGCCGATCCCACAGACCGCACCCACAAGCAGGCCGGGGACGTAGTGAAACAGCGTCTCGGTGAGATGTGCAGCCCCGGTCGGCAACACGAGATTCATACCGAACACGGGAACGACGATCTCGGTCGACGTGGTGAACAACTCCAGGAAGGCCCATGCCGACTCAGTCGGTGTCGGAATCAGATACGACGGCTGGGTCACTATAGCCCCGCCCCACCAGACAACGAGAAATACGGTCAGGCCACCGAGACCGCGGAGATACCGCTTGAGGTCACTGGCGTACCACACAGACTCCGCGTGTCGCCCGGTATCCGTCTGAATGCTCATTGGCGAATTGTATCGTAGGCCTCGAAGGCGAACAGATCAGCTGTTGGAACCGGCTCTGCGATATTGCCGACACTGGCGACGAACTGGGCCATCGTCGACGTTTGGTCGGTGATCGAATGGGGGTCCGAGACGAAATCGGAGGCACGCGAACCCATCGCCTCGCTGGCAAGTTCCTCGCTCACGCCGGAGCCGATGACCGAGGCGGCGTCGACGGCGGCCGCCTCGGGTGAGTCAGCGACGAACTCGGTCGCCC
>Ga0207753_1000528_pt1 | contig 14723 bp, 16 predicted proteins | sample PonA233FremontCA_2_FD_187273 | JGI IMG/M metagenome (GOLD analysis project Ga0207753, IMG submission 187273) | Salt pond sediment microbial community from Fremont, CA, USA - Pond A23 Sediment 3 (SPAdes) | ecosystem: Environmental > Aquatic > Non-marine Saline and Alkaline > Saline | place: USA...
CCAGCATGACGATGCCGGGCGGGTCGTCCTCTCCAGTCACCGCATCGGGCACGGCGGACGCCTCTGCCGAGTGACCGGCCGCGGGAGCCCCAGTCGCGAGAGAAAGGCCCGGAATCAACAGACCAAGCGAGAAGAGGACAGAAAGGGAGAAAGAGCGCATAAGACTGTAGAGGCACATACGGCTGTCGTCGGGAATATCGAGAAAATTGAGAGATCGGATTCAGGTGCTCGTCTTCAGGCGCTTCAGGAGGGGCTGTAGTTGACGTCGCAGCTCGGCTTCCGGCAAGAATCCAGGACGGGCGTACTGAACGGTGCCCTTCGGGCCGACGACGAAGGATGTCGGCAGGGCGCGGACGCCGCCGTACTTGCGCGTGAGACGATCGCTGCCCACCACGAGCGGATAGTTGATGCCCATCTCCTCCGCGTAGGGTTGCACGGACTCAAAGCCTTGGTCGTCGAGGGAGATGCCCACGATGGTCATCCCCTCTGTGCCGAACTCCTTCTGGAGCTGGATGAAGCCGGGGATCTCCTTGCGGCACGGGGGACACCATGTGGCCCAGAAGTTCACGACAACGATTTCGCCGCGATGGTCGGAGAGCCGAAAGGTCTCGCCGCTCATCCGCTCCAGCGAAAAGTCCGGAGCGGTCTCGCCCTGTAGCGGGTGCTGCACAGGTGTGCGTTGGACCGGTGGACGCTCTGTAGGCTGCGAGTCCCCATTGGCCGTCGGGGACCGCGGAGTGGGCCCCGTGATCGTCACGTAAAAGAGCCCGGCGCCGAGGATTGTAAAGGTGAGCGCACCGATGCCGTACAGACGGGTCTTCCACTTGGGGGGAAGCATACGCTTCTCCGCTTGGTGAAGGAGGATGCGTGGAGGCCGGCCACAGACGGGCCGAAGTACACGACGGGCGCCGGCCCCACAGATCAGCCAACAATCGGTTGGTGACAGTGAGGACCCGCGGCGGGCTCGCGACAGGCCAGCGGCCCCACCCTACAGAAGGGGTGGATGCAGTGACGTTTGCAGGTTCGGAGCGCTAAAGGCCGGCCGGACGAGCCAACGGAGAAGAGATTACAACCGCAGTACGACACTGCGCAGGGTGCCCATAGACTCTTGGGCGGGAGGCGAATCAGAGAGGTGGCCCTGGGGTGGGTGTGCGGTCGCCGAGTTCGCCCAGAGCACGTGGGAAAGTGCCCAGGCTACGGATGCGTCCCGCTGCACGGAGGTCTCCTGCGGATGGATCACGTCTTCCAGCGGGCGGACCGGGCGAGCCGTTGCACCGGTGGCGCCCCAAGGCCGGGTCGAGACTGGGCCGCATCGTGGCCCTAAGGGCGTTGCCCCTTGAGCTGAAGGGACGGTCTTGGCGACCTCAGGCACTTCCGAAGTAGAAGCGTCGGAGGGGGTGTCCGCAAGGGACTGATGTGGCGCCGCAGGCGCGCCGATAGAGTACTGCGGAGACGCACTGCCGTAGCACGGCGTGGCATTTCCCATAAAAGATCCCCCAAGTACGATGAGCACCGCTAAGGGGGCCACGAGAAGCCGGCCCAGCGACACGCCACCATTCAAAAGTGAGCGAATACTCATTTTGGGTAGGGGGATCTGCTGCCAATTTGATAGAAGGTACACCAGTCTTCGCGGCAGGTTTTCGGGCCACTTTTTATTCAAATTCTGCTTTTTTGCTTTTGCGGAGGCACACCCAGGTGATTAAGTCTCAACGGCACCTCCAGCCCTATTCTTTCGAACCCGATCCTCTCAAACCTGTTTCTCTTGGATCCGGCGCTGGGTAGTGGGCCGATTATGTGTTGGTAGTCGGTACGACCCGAAGCAGATCCTCAGTCGACCACACCTTCTCGGTCAGCCCAGCAGCCATCGCTGGAGTTTGCCTCTTCCACCGCCGTCCGGGGCCGTGTCCGGGCTGGCCGTTTAGCGGGCCGGTTAGATCGATTCGCAGGCTTTTGTGTGTTCGAGTCAGGTTGTAGACGGCGTCTTCCCACCTGGCCGCTGCCCTCAGTTACGGAGTCGGCGCCCGCATCCGGCCCTTAGTTGTCGGGACGCGAGGGAACTCGGGGTCGCTGGCGAGACGATGAGTAGCTGGACAGCGCAGTGGGAACAACCGGCCCTCCCCGAATTCGTAGGCGCGTGAGTCCAAAGTGGAATCTCTGCATCGTGCATAATGGGCGCATGACAGGGCGTCTCCGTCTGATCGGCAATTTACTGTTTTCCATGTTGCACCCGATGTAGTGGGGGACTGCCACTCTGCCCACGACGAATGCCGTGAGCAGAACCTAAACTGATATATGGCGGCGGCGTATATTCAGTCCAGTCCGTGTCAGGTCAGTCTGTTGCCTCAACTACGAGGTTGTCTCGCGATCTCGCCATGATGGCTGGAGCGTCTTCTCCAGAAGAAACTCGGCCGCCTCTTGGCCTCGGTCCGGCCTGTGGCAGAGGTCGAGGTAGAGCTGCACGGGATGGGCAACTGCCACGCCGCCCTCCTCAGAACGACCATGGAACACCCCCTCGTCGTATGGCTCGATGAGCTCGACAGTCGGGCCGCTGTCGACAGGCTTGAGCGATAGTAGATCGGCGACTTCCTCAATTCGATTTCGCTTCCACAAACGCAGAAGCCTGCTCGTAGCGCACGTGGGGCGCGACACGCTCCGCGCCAGAGAAGGCCGTGAGCACATGCCGGACACCCCGGTCCCTGCAGGCTTGTCCAAGCTTCTTTTCCACCTCCTCTTGCTCGTCGAAGCTGTAGAAGAGGTGACGCTGGTTTTTTCAGGGTCGTACTCCCGAGCCCACTCTCTCAAGAGCGATTCTGGATCCGCACACCCTGGGGGGTTTCCACGGCCCACTCCTGGTCTCTAAGAGTCCATTGCGGACGTTCGAGACGTGGCCGAGACCCACCCCGACCTCCTCGGAGAGCTCCTGCGTCTTCCAGGGCCGCCGCGGAGACCTCAGAAGCGGGCGAAGCACGCGGCTGGCCTTCGGGGCAAAAGCGACTTCAGCTCTCTACTTTCCGAGAACGGGTTTTCTCTTCCCTCCCTCCGGACGTACAGCCGATTGAAGCATAGGTGGCAGTTCCCCGCCAGGTCGACAAATCCGATTCCCTCTTCCGACAGGATCGATGCAGAGCGCTCGCTCACGTATGGGGCAATCAATACCCCGTATTCCTCATCACCGAGGTATCTCCGGAGTTGCTGCGCCGCGCTTCGCGCGAAGTGTGGCTGCCCATTGGCCTTTGCCTCCACCACGAGGCGGGACCGCTCGCCGGCGTCTCCGAGCTCGGCGATAAAATCCGGCTCGCCTCCCTCCTCTCCGGCGGGCGCTGGCCTCAAAGACTCGATCGTGAGGAACGGTACCTCGCCCAAGCACGAACGGAGTGCCTCCTCGGCTCGACCGTGGACGTCTGCTTCTTTCATTTCACTGGAATACCTGTTTTCAGCATACGCCTATCCCGAAAGTACCCCTTGAACCCCGAGACCCGAATCGAGTATGCATTTTCCCTACTTTCAGCATGCCTAGATTCCCAACTCCGCCATGAACTGGCGAGACCACATCGAGACGAAGCCAGAGGTGCTGGCCGGAAAGCCGGTCGTGGCCGGCACGCGAATCCCCGTTGAGTTGGTCGTCGAGCTGCTTGCGCAAGAGTGGACGACCGAGGAAATCGTGGGACAATACCCGGCCCTCTCGCGTGAGGACATTCAGGCCTGCCTGCACTACGCAAGCGAGAGGCTGAAGTCCGAACGGGTGTACCCCGTGGAAAGAGCTACGGAGACCTGATGCAGTTTCTCGTCGGCCAAAACGTCCCTCTCGATGTGGTCGAGGGACTTTGTGGCGAGGCACGCGACGTCATCTGGGCTCAAACGGCCGATCCCGGCGCGGGCGACGAGACCCTTCTGAAGACTGCTCAGGAGGAGGCCCGCATTCTGCTCACGTTCGACACGGACTTTGGGGCGCTTGCCTTTGACCGAGGCCTTCCGGCGTCCTCAGGGATCATTCTTTTCAGGCTTACGCCGGTCTCGCCGGCCGCCGTGGCGGGGACGGTCCTGAAAACAATTCGCTCGAGGGAAGACTGGCAGGGGCACTTTTCCGTCATGGGCGACACGCAAATCCGGATGCGTTCTCTTCCTCGGTGATTTTGAGAAAAGAAGTGCGTCACCAATGGGTTTTCGACCCGTGACCGCGGCCGATCACGAGCTCTCTCCCGCGATCGTATCGGCTGGGCCCACATTGGCCAGATAGAGCGACGGGGTGTCAGTTGGGTCCGCCGGGACAGTTCCGAGGCGACGCCGGGTCGGGTGGGCGTCCGTCTTACCGAACGACCGCGGGCTCCGCTTTTGGACCGGAGGCGAAACCAACGGTTACGCGCGACTCGCTTCTGTGTAGCCTTTCAGAAACGCGTACGCCACGTCGGGATCGTCGTAGAGGTCTTCGACGGGACCGAGGTCCTCGCTGGTGTGGGCCGCCTCTACGCCCTCGATCCAGGCCGCGTGGAGGTCAGGCTCGTCGTCTTCGTCGTATGGGTTCTCTGAAGGGATGTCGGGCACGGAAAGCGCGGGGCGTGAACGGAGATCAGCGGACAGAGACGTCGGCGTTTAAGGCAGTCAAGAAGACGTGCCTTCCTGGACTCAAGACGCGGACTTGGAGAAGTTGATTCGAGCGGTCCGACGACGTAGCGCGGTCCGACGACGTAGCTTGGAGGCAAGGTCTTGGGGAGTGCCTCACCGGCCGGAGGCTGGGTCAAGTGAAATCCAGCTCCAGCTGCTCCCCGGCCCGGCTTTCTTCGCCGACGAGCGACGAGACGCTAATGCCCAGAAGCCTCGTTGGCTCTTCCGGCGGCCGCGGCCTTGCAGCAGCCGCTCGGCCAGGGCCATCAGCTCGGCCTGTTCAGCAACAGCCCGCTCCAGCGTCGTCTGCCGCGTGCTGGTCTCGTGCTCGTGGCTTTTGAGCTTGAGGGTGACGGTCCGCCCCTTCGCGGGCCCGCCGTCGGGGCCGGCCTTTTTCAGGCGGCGGGCGACTTTTTCTGCGATCCGCTCTAAGCGGGCGAGCATCTCCTCCGGGTCGGCGAGGTCCTCCCGGAAGGTCCGCTCCGCGCCGACAGACTTGCGCTCCCGTTTCGGCTTGACAGGCCTCGTTTCCTCCCCCATCGCGAGCCGCTTGAAGTGGGCACCCCGCTTCCCGAAGTGATGGGTAAGCTTTCGCCCGGAGGCCTCCTGCAGGTCCTTACCGGAGCGGAGGCCGAGCTCCCGCATCTTTTCGGCGGTGACGGGCCCGATCCCGTGGAATTCCTCGACGTCGAGGGCGGCGATAAAGGCCAACTGCTCCCCTGGCGGCACGACGGTGAGGCCATCGGGCTTGCCCTGGCCCGTCGCGACCTTGGCCACGAATTTCGAGGGCTTGGGCGCCGGCGGACGCGGTCAGGCCCGTCTCTTCGTAGATCTGTTTCCGGATGCGGCGCGCGATCAGGGTGCCGGACGGCGGCTCGGCCTTCGGGTCGGTGACGTCGAGGTAGGCCTCGTCCAGGGAAAGCGGCTCAATGAGGTCGGTGTAGCGCTGCAAGACCCGCTGGACGGCGCGGGACCCCTCCTTGTACACCTCCATCCGCGGGGAGACGAAGATGAGACCTGGGCACTTCCGATCCGCCTCCACGGCCGGCTGGGCGGAGTGGACGCCGTAGGGCCGCGCCTCTCTCCTTTCCGGGGGGGCACCTTGGCCGGTTCGGTCGGTCATTGCCCTGGAGGGGTGTAGGTGTCGGGTGAGGAGGGCAGAACTCAGGCTACCGGGCCTCCGCGACGGGAAGCTCGTCCTACCGGGTCGTGTATCGGGGCGAGGTCCGCCGGCGCTTCATCGTCCGGTCCCGACCGGCGGCCCCGCTTCCCTGCAGGCCGGCGGCCGCGAGGCCGACCGTGCCCGTTCCGTCCTCGCGTTTGATTTGATTGACGACCTTTATCAATTGCTCGTCGTCTGATCGCCGACGGCCGGACAGGCTCTCCTGATGGGGGCGGCTTGGGCGGATCCCGTAGAGCTGCACGCCCGCCTTCTTGTAGCCGTAGCCCTCCCGGTAGATCACGTCCAAGAGGCGCCCGGTGGCCCGCACAAACGGGGCCGCCCGGGCGGTGTGCTCCGGAAGGGTGCCGGCCGCCCCGTTGGCGTAGTGCGGCGGGTCCCCAAACCGCTTCGTCGTGATAAAGGCTTGGGTTCCCCGGGCGACCAGGCCCTCTCCCCGGAGCTTCTCGGCCGCGCGCTCCGCGTGCTTTGCGAGCGCCTGGCGCAGGTTGTCTTTGGAGCGCACCCGCTCGCCAAACGACCGCGAGCGAACCAGCGTCTTCCGGTCGGGCCGCACGAGCTCAAGGTCAAGGCACGGCCGTCCCCTGAGCTCCCACGCCGTACGCAGGCCGACCACCGTCATCTCTTTTCGGATCCACGGGTCCGGCAGCGCCCGGAAGCCGGCAGCAGAGGTCATCCCCTTTTCTTTGAGCGTGTCCTCGTAGGTGCCCTGGCCCCACCCGGCGCGTTTCCGGGCTTTTGCGTTTTCGTCGGCGACTTTGGCTAAGGTTTTCGTCGGCCCGATGCCGACCCGGATCGGAACCCCCAGCCAGCGCTTCACGCGCCGACGGATGCGACCCGCCAGCCCCCAGAGATTCTTTCTGGAGAGGTCCTGGAGCGTCAAAAACGCCTCGTCGATCGAGTAGCGCTACAGCTCGAGGGCTTCGTCTCGAAGGATGGAGGCCACCCGGCTGGACATGTCCCCGTACAGGGCGTAGTTCGACGACAGGACCGCCGTGCCCCTTTTCTCGAGGTCCTCTTTCCACTTGAAGTAGGGCGCGCCCATCGGCACGGGCTCCGCCCCATCAGGACTCTCCCTATCAGGATCCTCCCCGCCTGGGCCCGGGGCCTTCAACTCCTCCGACCGGGCGATGATGCAGCCGTCGTTGTTCGAGAGGACCGCCACGGGCCGCTCCCGGAGCTACGGTTCGAAGACCCGCTCGCAGCTGACGTAGAAGTTCTCGCAGTCGACGAGGGCAAAGGCTCGGTCCACGAAAGAGGTGAGGTGCGCTTGGGAACGAGAGGGAAATGTGGGGGAGTCCCCCAAACACACATTCCACACATGCTCGAATGTCAAGCTGAAGGCCCCGTGTTATGATATTCTTACCCTGGCCCGATTGACGTTAGACTCGGGAGCGTCGATGTGTCTGTAGAATACATTTCTCGCGGGGGACATTCGTCTCTTTCCCCCTCCGTCAGGCATTGTGCCCTGAAGGCCCGGTTCTGGTGGGACCCGGGTCTTTCGTCTGTGTTATGGACGGTTGGGGAGTAAAGCAACGAGTCCAGGCCAATCTCTCTTCTGCGAAAGGACGTTAAAGACCCGGCGGAGATCCGGCGAATGCCTGCTAGCCGGGGTTAGGCGGGGCGCAAGGCATGTGTCTCGGGGGCACGTAAGACGTGTTGTCCCCCTTGCAGTCCCCTCTTTCCCCACCTGATGTACTGTTCTGACGATCACGCCGCCCTTCTGCCTAAAGGAATTCCCCCACTGCCAATGCCGGAGACGAGGCCGGAGGCGATCTGGCTGCTTGCTGCTCTCGACCGGCGCCGCCAGATGGGCCCGGCCGAGAGTGTCCCACTTGCTTCTGCCCGATCGGGCAGCAGGCCAGTTGCGCAAGGGGAGATTTGAAGTCCGCCGGGTAGGCCAAAAGGAACTACTGACCCGAAAAACGAAAAGCCCGCCGTCGGGGGCGGGCCGAGGCAGGCTTCTCTAAAGTCGCTGCGCGGAAAGTAAACTCTTCTCGCTTGCAACGCTCTGCTTCCCATCATACGAAATTGGGCCCCCAGGTTGTCAAGACCCCGGCATGAAGTGTTCAGGGAGTTTTCGCGCCTCGAAGGTTTTCGCTACTTGAGAATTTGCGCTACTCGAGGAACGGTTGCTACGAGTCTCTCGGTGCAGAGGCGTTTCGGAGCGCCCCGCACAGGCCTCGATAGGCTCAGCTATGGACCGGGCCATCTCACCGCGCCCGCAGCGCGTGTTTTTCACCACCGGGCTCCCTCTCCCCTGACTGTTTGTGGGCTGGGCGCTATGCCGTAGCCCATGGTCCCCCTGGTGTCCACGTTCCCGGAGGCGTGGTTTCTCCTTGCACAGCCCCAAGCACCGGACGCAGAAAGTCCCGCAAGCTGGAGATTACCGCCGGGAGGCCTGCCTCCTCCCTTTCCACCTGCCTGAGGAAGGCCTCCCACTGCTGGGCTCTTCCGGTCTCTTCCGCAAACTCCTCGGTGAGCGCGATGGGCGTCTCTTCTGGAAGCGGGGTCTCTCGCCGACGGAAGGTTGCCCGGACGGCAGAGGTGAGCGCGTCGCCCTCGATCTCAAATCTTCGGCTGATCCGCCAGATGTCGTAGAAGTCTTTCATTCGGGTATTGGCGCGGCCGTATCGGACCATCCCGTGCAGTTTCTCCGCGACGACCGTTTCCGGGCGGTAGGCGCGAACCTCCGGCTCGGGAAAGTCCAGGAGGCCCGGGAACGTCTGCCGCTCCGGTTCAGGGACCGCGGCGTCGCCGAACCCGACGTCGATCTGAAGGCGGAGGCGCGCCGACCCGATGTGCGCGTAGAGCCTCGCCCGCAGGCCCTCGTACTCGGCCCCCTTCCGTATTGGGTCCACCTCGAGGGTGTCCGTGTCGAACTCTACGCCGTCATTTGCGACATCTGTCCGGCAGGCCCGAAGGAGAATTCCTCGAAGGCGCCCGGCTTCGGGAGGCCCGCTGCCCAGAAGGTCAAGGTCTCGGGTCTGGCGGCCCAGTGTCCCTTCCCAGATGAGAAAGGTGTAGGCGCCTTTGAGCACGAAGTCGTCTCCCTCAGGGATCTGCGTCAGCCTGTACAGAAGCCGCTCCAGGGCGAAGCGCGTCAGGAGGACCTGGTACTCCTCCCCTGTCTCCCGCATGCGGTTCAGGAGACGGTCCCGGACCGACTGGGCCAACGGAGAGTTCATTCAGAGGAATTGGCGTTTGAGATGGGTGGCCAGGCAAATGCCCCGGCGCGACAGGGTCTCCAGCAGGTAGACGCTCTCACAGAGCGGTTTCCTCGCAGGCAGGCTCTCCTACACGGTCGCCTCAATGTACGGGCGCATCACCGTTTCGACGCGGCAGATCTCTGCGAAGTGGTAGAGGTCCTCGATCGGCCCGGCAGAGGAGCGCACGTAGTCCCGAAGCGCCTCGATTGCGACCGAGAGGCCGACCTTGCTCCGAAACTTGAAGCAGTCTGCGACGGTCTTGGCGGGGCTGAAGACCTGCACGGGGACGCCTTCGACATCATGGGTCTCGGCGCCCTCTGTGAAGCTTGGTCCGGACATGTGGACTACCTCGAGGTCCGTCGGGCTCGCCTCCGGGGTCCAGTCCCCTTTCTCCCGGGCAATCCAGACCTGGTGGGGCATCTGCGTGGTGAGTTCGTGGAACTGAAGCGCGGAGAGAAGGCACACCACCACGCCCGAGTACCGGGCCGCCACGAGGGCCAGGCTGTGGTGCTCGGTGACTGGGGAATCCGGATGGCGGTACAGGCCGCGCCCCTCCCGCTCGAGCTCACCCCGGTCGACGAGTCTCGACAGGTACCGTGGGGGCAGATCCCGCTCCTCCAGGTCGCGGGGCCGCACCACGCCCTGCCGACGGGCAATCTGGAGAACCTGGTCGGTCTTCGTCATAGCGTCAGGCGGGAGCGTGGTGGGTTGTCTTGAAATATATAACACCAAACCGTAATGTATAGGTTTCAAGACAATAGCCGTCACCTGCGAATTCCGCGATTTACCGGGCACAGTAGTCCTGGTGGGTCTAATAGAATCATAGGAACCTAGGTATCTAGGTTGCTATCCAGGACGTCCTGCACAACCTCTTTGATCGCATGTCCATGCTTTGCGGCGTGCATCTTCAGCCTGCGGTGCAGTGACTTTGGAATTTCGACATTCAGCTGCGTTGTCTCTTCTTGGGCGACATCCTCCTGCAACTCGGATGTATCTTGACCGCTGGATACAGACCCATCCGAGGCACTTCCGAACACATCGTCACTCATGGTTGAGAGTAGTGATTACATTCTCGGTGATGGACTCGATCTCTGAAGCAGCTTTCTCATCGTTCATTTCGACCACTGAGCGGCCTCGTCCCATTGCCTGGGGGTAAGCCACCCTATCACACGTTCCCTTCCACACGGGCATGTCAAAGCGCTCAAGTACGTCCTGTACTCCTTCCCCAAGCCGGGACCCTACCTTGCGACGTGAGATAACGAACGCGGCGTGTGGACTGCCAGTGACCTCCTGGCGCTGCTTGATCAAGTCCACGATTTGCTCGGTAGGCCAGATGTCCGCTGGAGAGGGTTGTACAGGAATCAGTGCCAGGTCTGACGTCTTGATGATTGCCGCGTGCATCTTGTCGAGGTGAGCCCCCCCGTCGATGACGGCCACATCGAAGGAGTCTGAAAGTCGACGTACGTCACTCTCAAGTGCGCTCGCCTGATCGACGCCAAACACCGCTGGAAGGTTGGTTCCGTCATCACGGGAGGCCTTCCAACTCTGAGACGTCCCCTGTGCATCGCAGTCGATGATTACGACCTCCAGTCCGCGGAGCTGTAGACTCCTAGCGAGATTCACTGCCACAGTGCTTTTCCCGACCCCACCCTTGCCGTGCAATATACCGACTACTTTCATAGGAAGTTAGGTTCCTAGGTTAATAGATGCCACTGACAGACAAGCTACATCCCGAAGAGCGTCACGTCAAGCGTCGGATCCCTCCGCTGAGGCCGCGAGATTCTCCTGAGAGCGGAGTTCTCCTCGGGGTGACCTACCCCTAGGCCCCGGCCGAGAACTCCGGTGGAGGACAGAGCCGGGAGCGGAGGGGGCCTCTAGCATAGCTTAGCTGAAGACGTGAGGCTCGAGCCTGGGCGGTCGTCCCTGCCCACTGACCAACGTTCCAAGCCAAGTGACGACCGCCTCGCAGGCGGAAGTGGAGAAGCCTATTGAGGAAGAATGCTACCTCTCCTCGGTAGGGTAGCCCGCGTCCTGCGTCCGGGCGGTCGGGATCCACCGCCCGAACCAGCGCACGTTGCGGGCCATCAGGTCCCGCTGCAGGCGTGGCTCGCTGACGCCGTGGCCCTGTCCGGGATACAGCACGAGTTTGACTTCGGGGGCCGCCCCGATCCGCTTGGCCGCCTCGTAGAACTGGATGCTCTGCTCGGCGGGGACCCGCTCGTCCTCCTCCCCGACCTGGATCAGAAGCGGCGTCGACGCCTCGGAGACCTGCCGGTAGGAAGAGCGCTCCTCGTAGAGCTCGAAGTCCTCCCAGGGAAGAGGGCCGAGGTACGTCTCGTAGAAGCTCGGGATGTCGGTCTGGGAGTACATTGAGATCAGATCCGTCGCCCCGGCCCCGGCGCTCGCGGCGGCAAACCGGTCGGTCTGCGTGATGCCCCAGAAGGTCTGGTGCCCGCCGTAGCTCCAGCCCATCAGGCCGAGCCGTTCGGGGTCGGCAATGCCGCGCTCGACCAGGGCGTCGACCCCGGAGTTGATGTCGGACCACTCTCCGCCGGAGAGGTCCTCGCGGATCAGGTTACGGAACCGCTCCCCGTAGCCGGTCGAGCCGCGGTAGTTGGGCTGAAGGACCGCGTAGCCGAGCCCGGCAAAGACCTGGGTCGGGTAGGCGTAGCCGCCGGCCTTGTACCCCATGCCGTCGACGCCGGCGGGCCCGCCGTGGACGTCGACCAGCAGGGGCACCGTCTCGCCCTTCTCGTAGCCGAGGGGAAGCGTCAGGACGCCCTCAATCGGCTCGTCGCCGGCGGCAGAGGTCCACTCCACGACCCGTTGCTCCCCGAGGCGGAACCCGCGGGCCTGCGGGTTGACGTCGGTGAGCTGCAGCGGGGCGAACGCCTCACTCCCGACGTCGGCACTGATTTCATCCACGTAGGCGTTCGGGGACGTCGCGGGGCCCTCCGCGACGAAGGTCAGGAGGGCCCCGCCCTTCGCCTTCGCGAAGCCTGAGTAGTAGAGGCCGCCGTCGTCGATGCGCTCGGGGGCGCCAGCCTGGAGGGTGTCCGCGCCTGGCGCCGCCGCCAGCGGGATCGCGTAGGCGCCGTGCCCCGTCTCGATGGGAGACTCGACCAGGAGGCGGCCCAGGGCTCCGTCCTGCGGGGCGATGCCGACGTAGGAGGCGTCGTGGTCGAGGCCTTCGGTGAGGCTCTGGGGCGGCCTGTTCCCGGTGGGGTCGGCCCGCCAGACCTCGTCGTTGAAGGCGCCGAGACGGCGGCCTGAGCCGGTCGTGAGCAGGCCGGTCTTCTCGTGCCAGGCCGCGACGCCCTCCCCGCCCGGCAGGTCCGCCACGCGGCGGGGATCGGCCCCGACGGAGTCCTGCACGAAAATGGCCGCCTCCTTGTAGGTCTGGAGACGCGGCCGGGGCCGGGCGCTCCAGGCGAGCCTATTGCCATCCGGGCCCCAGGCGAAGTTCTGCACGTGCAGGGTGTCTGGGGAGCTCTGAACAGTCGTGTCGGCGGATGGAGCCGGGTGTCCGATCCCGTCCCTAGCAGTGAGCGGCGCGCTCCAGAGCAGCATGTACTCCGAGGCGTAGGCGCTGTCCATCACCGCCGGGCGCCCGACGCGGCGAGCCCGCGTTTTCGCCTCATCGGACCGGGGCGGCGAGGCGGTAAATCCGATCCGCTCCCCGTCCGGGGCGAAGCGAAAGTCCTCGACGCCGGTCTCCCACTCGGTGACCCGCCAGGGCGCCCCGCCGTCGGGCCGGATCCCCCACACCTGCGGCTCCTCACCCCGGTCGGACACGAAGCCGATCCACTCTCCGTCCGGGGACCACCGCGGGGAGCCGTCTCGCGCGGAGTCGCGAGTGAGCCGTACAGGCTCACCGCCGCTGGCCGGGACCACCCAGATGTTCGTGTCGACCCGGTGGGCCTTCTCGGCGGGGCGCACCTCGCGCTGGGTCACCACGTAGGCGACCCACTCCCCGTCCGGGCTCGGGCGCACGTCATCGATTTCCCGAAGATTGAGGGCGTCGCTGACCGTCACGCGACTGGAGTCCAGCGTAGCGTCGCCGGCTTGGGCGAGGGCGTCGGAGGCAAGAAGGGAGGAGGTGATGAGGAACACCGCTACGGCGATTCTGAACAGTATCGATGGGAAGGAGGAGCGCTTCATCGGCACGATGTGGTGGCGTAGTGGCGGAGAGGCTTTGTGGAGGTTCTCTCGGAAGAGAAACGATGTCGGTCTGGAAGCGAAAGTATCCGCCTGCACTGATTGCATCAACCATTGCTGTTGGCCACCGGCCGACTCTCACATGGTAATGCTCCTCGAGGCCAAAGCTCTTTCCTTCAATGGTCACTACACCTCCTGATGTGTGTAGAGCGGAACGAGACGCCCTCTTCAGTTACTGCCTCATTTCTGCTCATGAAGCGCGTTTCTCTTCTGCTCTGCTTCCTTGCCGCCACGTTGCTGGCCGCCTGTGAGATGCCGTTCGGCTCCGGGCCCGGCGGCGGGGACGGGTCCCCGCCCGAACTCGTAGATCAGGTAGAGATCGACCCCGGCCTCGTCGCCGAGCTTTACATGCCGGAGACGGTCCAGCCGGCCGACTCCTTCGAGGCGCGTCTCCGCATCGAGAACCAGACAATGCGTGGCTTAGGCCTCCGTACACCGAGCGCCTGCCTGGCCTACCCGTCGGTTTACTACGCCCACCACACAAACGGGCCCAGGGAGCGCGCCGAGATAGTCGGCACACAGCTCCTCTGCGCCGCGGTTGTGACCGACAGGGACATCGGCGCTGGCCAGGCGGAAACGGCCACCTACGACCTGCAGGCGTCTCTCTCGGGGGCGGAGGGCACCGAGCCGGCCCCGCCGGGCAGGTACCGTCTCGAACTCAGCCTCGACTGGACCCTGGAGGGGAGAGACGTCGAGAAGGTCCTCGACGGCCAGTTTGAGGTCGCCGTGGGCAGTTAACTTCCGTTATTGCAAAATATAAACACCTCCATTGGAGGATGGAGCCAATCCCCAATCGGCCACCACCAACCAGCCCGCAACAACAGGCGTAGCAGGAGAGGTGGGGCCCGGATTCCTAGTCGGGGAGCTTGTCCTGCAATAACGGCAGGCCTGGTGCCATTCCCATGGAAGCCAGTGGCTTCTATCGCCGGAGGTTAGCGGCGGCACGGGAGGGGCCCGGCTCGATCTTGTAGAAGAAGCGGGCGGCGCCCCGCTCGTCGGCCGGGGCCCGGTCGAAGTCCTCCCGCTCGGCTTGGCCCGCCCTGATCAGGGCGTCTTTTCGCTCCTGAGAGACCTTCGTCCCCGGCTCGGGGAGGGCCGGGGCGCTTTCTCCGTCGGCAGAAGTGGGGCGCTCTGCTCCACTGGGGGCGGCCTCCGGGTCGCCGCCGGGCGCTTTCGAAGGGGATCCTTCGGAGGGGGAGGGAAGGGCATAGCCTCCTTCGATGGCGGCGGCGAGCCAGGCCCCGCTTTTTTTGACCTGCTGGGCCCGCTTTCGGTAGAGCTGGAAGTTCGCTTCGATCCTGTCGGCGGAGTATCGGCCGAGAAGCTCGGGGATGCGCCGCGGCCAGACGCCGGCGTTGGCGAGTTTCTGGCCCAGGGCCCGCTTTCGGTCGGAAAAGCCGGTGAGACCTAAGTCTTCGGCGCTGCCTTGGCCAGCTCCCCGGGGGCTTCGGTGGGACACCCGCTCCGGTCGAGTCTCTTCCGGCCGGGACTTCGAGGCGGGCCGCCCTGCCGAG
>Ga0207753_1000530_pt1 | contig 14717 bp, 20 predicted proteins | sample PonA233FremontCA_2_FD_187273 | JGI IMG/M metagenome (GOLD analysis project Ga0207753, IMG submission 187273) | Salt pond sediment microbial community from Fremont, CA, USA - Pond A23 Sediment 3 (SPAdes) | ecosystem: Environmental > Aquatic > Non-marine Saline and Alkaline > Saline | place: USA...
CGCGTGGCGATCAGCAGGTCGACTACGGTGCTTCGTTGGTTTCGAGCGTGAAGTCGGCGATGGGGTAGGCGACACAGGTCAACATGTAGCCCTCCTCCAGCTCCTCGTCGGTGAACGTCTCCTGCTCGTAGTGGATCACGTTGTCGTTGGCCGGACCATCGGGGGAGTACGCCGCACAGGAGACACACTGGCCCTGCCTGCAGGCGTAGGGGAGATCGAAGCCCTCGTCTTCGGCCTTGTCGAGGATCGTTTCGTTGCTCGCGACCTCGATGGTTTCGCCCTCCTTGGAGAGTTCGATATCGAAGTATTCGACCTCGTCTTCCGGCATATCGGCCGGGCTCTGTGATTCCTCTTCGGCCTCTTCGAGTTCGGCTCCCTCCTGGCCCGCTTCACCGACGGCGGCGACCGCGCCGCCACCGCCGCCGATGGCGCGGTTCATCGGCTCGGGGAAACTCGTCTCTGGAACACTGGCGGCTCGCCGGTCGAGAACTTCCTGAGAGATGTCGGCGTTGGCCTGCCAGCCGGTCCCGTCAAGGAAACTGAGCACGACGAGCACGGACACGATGCCCGCTGCGATGCTGAACGCCACTATATCAACCATGTGTGAGCGTACGGAATCGGGGTTTAAACTATTTGCGAGGTGCGTCTCACAGTCAAGAAGAGAATTTAGAACAACACGACACCTACACATCACTCATTGTTAATTATATTGAGGAGACTCATGAGATTTTAAGACTCAATAGCCTTAACATGTAGTGCAACAAACGCTTTTCAGGTTATGCCAGTCAACTACAGTAGCTTTCGAGTTTGTCGCCGATTCAGAACGTGACTTATGTACTACAACTACAAGTATCGGTTAGAACCCTCAAATCCGGTTGAGGATCGGTTGATATGGACTGCCGATACTTGTCGGCAACTTTATAATCATTTTGTGCATCGGCTGAATCGGGTTGATAACACCTCTTCGTATTCTGAGCAGAAACGACTTCCTGATCTCAAACAGTGGTGGACCGATTTACAACAAATCCATTCGAAGGTTCTTCAAAAGGTCGTACAGCGCGTGTACGACAATTGGTCAATGTTAGAGAGTAAAAAACGAAAGGGCCACAATGTCGGCGAACTCAACTGGAAGGGACCACGGGAATACCGCTCATTTAAATACAGTCAATCCGGTTTCGAACTTAAGAACACGAGTGACCGGACACGACTATCTCTATCGAAAATTGGAGAGATCCCAATAGTCTACCACCGAAAAATACCAGATCGTGCACGGATTAAAGAAGTCGTCATCAAACAGGAGTTGACTGGCGAGTGGTTTGCTGTCCTCGGGATTGAAACCGACAGCACACAGCCGAAACCAGAGACTATCGAGAAGTGCGTCGGAATTGATGTTGGCATACGGAAATATACCCACGACACAGATGGTACTGCCGTCAAGACGCTTGATTTCTCCGACGAACGTGAGCGGCTGAATCGTGAGAAACACAAGCTCTCACGGAAAGAACACGGATCGGCAAACTATCGTAAACAGCAACGGACCATCGCTCGACGTTACGCTGATATAAAACGAAAACGCCGTGACTTTCTTCATAAACTCTCTGCGCATTACGCCCAGAAATATGATCTTGTATCAGTCGAAAGTCTCGATGTGAGAGGACTAATAGAAAGCTCCACATATAGTCACAGCTGTGCTTCAGCGTCTTGGGGAATGTTTCTGCAGATGCTTGAATACAAATGCGAACGTGAGGGAACCCATTTTGTGGCAGTTAATCCTGCTGGCACTACTACTGAGTGCTCTGGATGTGGGGCTGAGAAGGATAAGCCGTTGTCTGTTCGAAAACATTCGTGTCTATCATGCGGGCTTGAGGTGGATAGAGACCTCAACGCCGCCTACAACATTCTATTTCGCGGACTCGACAAGATAGGGGTGGTTCACTCCGAATCAATGCCTGCGGAGACTGTGTTCCCTGAGGGAACCGAATCGGTCCCTCCAAAGCACGTCATTGAGACAGGAAGCCCCGAAGCCTACCACACGTAAGTAGATCGGGGCAGTTCACGTTACGAGACTACGTCCACCGGGCACACGGCGACGTCAGCTCAATTCTCAGTTTGCCGGGCGACTTCGTGTCGACCGAACCCGTAGCGGAGCCGGTTGGCCAGCCGCCGGGAGAACCGTCCGTCGTTCCGGCTGTCGAACCGCTCGGCGAGCGCCTGATAAATGAGCGGCACCGCGACCTCCTGTTCGAGGGCTTCCTCGACGGTCCACGTCCCAGTCGACCCGCCGGCGATGTAGTCGTCGACGTCGCCGAGGTCGTTGCCCTCCTCGACGAAGGCCTCCTCGCACAGTTCGAGGAGCCACGACCGAATGACCGCGCCGTTGTTCCATGTGCGGGCGACCGTTTCGAGATCCAGCTCGTAGCGGCCGTCCGCAAGCAGTTCGAACCCCTCACCGTAGGCCTGCATCAACGCGTATTCCACACCGTTGTGAACCATCTTCACGTAGTGGCCCGACCCCGAGGCCCCCATTCGACCGTGGCCGTCGGGACCAGTGGCGACCGCATCGAAGACGGGAACGAGTTCGTCGTAGGCCCACTGCGGGCCGCCGATCATCAGCGAAAACCCTTCTTCGGCGCTGGCGGGGCCGCCGCTGGTCCCGCAGTCGAGATAGGTCCCCGAGCAGGCTTCGGCCCGCTCGACCGACCGCTCGAAGTGGGAGTTGCCGCCGTCGACCACGACATCCTCCTCACTGAGATGCGGATCGAGGTCGTCGAGGGTGGCGTCGACCGCCCGGCCTGCGGGCACCATCAGCCAGATGCGTTTGTCCTCGCCCAGCTGATCGGCGAGATCGCCCACCGAATCGGCGGGCGTTGCGCCCGCCTCGGCGGCCGACGCGACTGCCTCGTCGTCGAGATCGAAGGCGACCACGTCGTGGCCCGCCGCCAGCGTTCGGTCGACTACGATCCGTCCCATCCGTCCAAGGCCGATAACGCCCAGTTGCATACCCGACCCGAAACAGTACGGCGACCTATGGGTTGTGGTTGGCCGTGGAAGTCGCCTGTGTCGGGTCGACGGCCAGCGAATCGAACTTGTATATAATTATTTGGCCGTTTCTTATCAGTTGGGAACTGTCGACGGGGTCTATACAGCGGTCACTAACTGGGCGGCAAATGGATCTCTTGGGCACCATCACCGGGCGGACAGAGACATCCAGACGGGCACTGATTCGGGGGGCGATCGTCGGGCTCGCCGGACTCACCGGCGTGACGACCGCGCGGACGGGCGGCGAGGAGGTAGTGAGCTACCTCAAGGACGACCAGAACGACGAGGAGGAACAAGCCAGTGGGGCTGCCGAACTGGATAGCAGCGACGGAGACGGTGGAGGGTCGAAAGACGACGGCGGGAGCAAGCGATCCAAAGAGGTCGTCAGTCAGGTCGACCTGACCGAGCGCGACGGCCGGGTGACCCTGCGACTGGGGGCCTACGAGCGGGTGGTCGCGGATCTCAACCCCGGCGACGGGAACTCGGTGGGCAACTCGGCGTGGCGGGTCGACGGCCGACTGGCCGCGCGCAGTGGCGTCTCGTTTCGGGCACGCGAAGGCGGCACCGTGCAGGTGACACTCCAGAACCCGACGCCGATCCCGTACAGCCTCTCGATCCGGAGCGACGACGGCGACGGCGACCGGCTGACAGCCGACAACCGGGGGGTGACGGTGTACGCCGGAGACGTCGAAACGTTCGTCCTCGACGACCTGACACAGGGAGTCTACAGCTACGAGGTCGAGACGCTGACCCGACCGATCGAACCACTCGTCGGTCGACTGCTGGTCGACAGCGAGCCCGAGACGGAGGGAAAACCGACCAGTGACTGACACATAAAAGTAGCCGCAACCTACTCTCCGAGGCCGAGCCTGCTTTCGACGTGCTTTTTATTGCCCATCCAGAGAGATCACGTATGGCAGATTTCACAGTCGTCGTCGCTGACCCCGAAGCGGGGTCGACCTATCAGCTGGACGTGGACGGACAGGACGCCAACCGATTCGTCGGCCGAGACATCGGCGAGGAAGTCGACGGAAGCGCGGTCGGACTCGACGGCTACACCCTCGAAATTACCGGTGGCTCCGACGAAACCGGCCGCCCGATGCGGGAGAACGTCCCCGGATCGAGCGTCAAGCAGCTCCTGCTCGACGGCGGCGTCGGCTTCGAGCCGAGCCGCGACGGCGAGCGGAAACGGATCACCGTCCGCGGCCGGAAGATCTCCGACGAGACCGCCCAGATCAACGCCAAAGTCACCGACAGCGACGAGGGCGTTGCCGAGGCACTCGGCGAGAGCGACGACGACGAGTAAGTCGTAGTTCCAGTTTTGCTATGAGCACCCGACTCCCCAGCGACAGCGAGGCCGTCGACACCACCCGCGCCGAGCTCGTCCGGCTCGGCAGCGCGCGTCGACAGGGGATCAGACTCCCCGACGCCGCCAGCGAGGAGCTTTCGGCTGGCGACGCGATCCGGCTCGTCTTTGACGGCACCGAGTACCACGCTATCGTCGCCGAAGACAGCCGCGGCCTCCTCGTTCGGGGGGCCTACGACAACAAGCGGCTGGCGAAAACGACCGGCGGGGGCGAAAACCGACTCGCCGAATGGCTCCGCGAACTGGGCCGTGAATCCGGCAACAGTGTCGCGTTCGATACGGTCGTCGACGGCGAACAGTACGGCCTCCGTGCGCCGGGCGAGCGGGCGATCTACACCGTAACACAGGGGCCGCGTGATTCGCTGGCCTCGATCGCCGAGGACCTCGACGAATAGGGAGCGTAGGCAGTGGCTACCGACCAGTAGTCGACGGCTATCGGCCCGAAGTGAGAGTTCATATACGGATGGCGACCCGAGGCAGGATATGGACAAGCTACAGGCGTTTCTCGCGGGCGAGCGACTCGACGACGTGGCGATTTACATCGACGAGGGACAGCTCGGCGACGACCACAACCTCGGTGAGGCGGGCGCGGAAGTCGACACCGGCATCGTACTGGTCGTCCCCGGCGAGGCGGGACGCAACGCCTTCGCGCAGGCGACCGGCATCGGTGCGATGGAGTTCGCCAAGGAAGCGATGGGTCGGGACGGCGAGATCGAGTCGACGCTCGCTGGCGGTACCTGTCCGGATGCCGACGGTGACGATGACAAGCCCCACAACATCGAGTTCGTCCTCTCGTTCGCCGAGGCCCAAAACGACGAAGTAGGTGGCCTCTACGAGGAGGGTGACGTGATCCACGCCTACGCCCACTGTTCCTGTGGCGTCAACTTCAGCCACAAGTGGCTTGCGGGCAGTCGACAGTAGCTCATCACTACCGAGACCCTAAATACGACGGCAGCGGGCTGCACACTGGTTTTCGACCGTCGGCTACCCTCCGTCGCTGTCGGCATCCTCGGTCGGCGCGTCGACCTCCTCGGCGACCCGCTCGAAGGCAGCCAGAATAACGCGTTTGGCCGTCTCGCCCTCCGAGAGCCAGTGGGCGGCGTAGTCCATCATGTCGTCGTAGATCTCGGGTTTGCAGCCCGCCGCTTTCGGGTGGCCGCCGCCGTCGACCTGCCGGGCGACCAGATGGGCCCGTTCGAAATCCTCGCTCCCGCGGATGCTCGCACTGCCCGAGGGTTTGACGATCACAGCGGCGTCGGCACCCCCCTCGCGGAGGCCATCAGCGACCTCGTTCTGTGAACACCGACCGTAGGTGACGCCGACGGTCCACGGGCCGACCGACTTGTAGGCGGCGCGGTCGACCGCCAACTCGATCAACTGCTCCTTTTCGACCCGCCGATGGGCGATGTAGTCGTCGACTACCGCGGGAAGGTCCGCGCCGTAGGCACCGACTACCGCGGCGTACTCCTCGGGGCTCGTCCAGTAGGCGTAGTCCGCGAGGTCCTTGCTCCGTGGGTCGTCGTTGATCCACAGGTCGTGGTCCCGTGTCACTTCGGCGAGGTCGACGAAGCGGTCGTCGAACTCGTGATCGAGCGAGCCCAGAGCGACATCCGTGCTGCACTCCGCGTCGGAGTCGCCGACTACGAGGTCGACACCGGCCTCGCCGACCGCTTCTGCTACCGCGTCGGGCCACTGGTGGTGGTCGTACCACGAGACGCGGTTGCTCCGGTCGACGATGGCTTCGAGCGGCGCGGCGATCCCCTCGTAGTCATCGGGAGCGATGTCGCAGACGAAGACGTCGACGCCCTCGGCGGCGTACTCGGCGACGTATTCGAGGGATTCGGTCAGCGAGTGCGGTCCCGACGCCAGCAGCGCGACCGGCGATTCGGGCTCCGGCTCGTCGTCTGCGTCGGCGTTCTCAGCATCGTCATCCGCCCCAGCATCGTCATCCGCCCCAGCATCGTCATCCCCTGCCTCGTCGACAGCAGCCGCCTCGTCGACAGCGAGCCGGGCCTCGATCTCGTCGAGGAACGGGTCGACGTCGAGGGCGGCGTCGTACAGTTCGCGGATCAGGGCGATACAGCCCAGTCCGTCGGCGTCCGAATCGGTGACGACGACCGCCTCCGCGCCGTCGATCGCCTCTCTGGCTCGTTGTTCGGCGTGGTCCTCGTCGAGCGAATCGGGATAAAAGAAGCCGGTTCCCGGCAGCAGCGAGCGGCGACGCAACGGGAGGTCGCCACTTTTGATGAGTCGTTCGTCCATACACACCCCATGGGGTCGACCGGAAAAACCCGTGTGTTTCGACCGGGCGATCGTAGCGGGTTAAGCAGCCTCGACTGTGGGGTCGTCCTCGGCGGCTTCCAGTTGGCGGACCGTCAACACGGGGACGGGACAGGTCCGGACGACGCGTTCGGCGACGCTGCCGAGGAGGAACCGGTTTTCGCCATGGCGGCCACGGGTGCCGGTAGCGACGACGTCGGCGTCGATCTCACGAGCATAAGTGCTGATTTCGGTGGCCGGTCGACCCTCCCGGACGGCGGTCTCGACCGGCTGGTCGGTCGCGGCCGCGATCGAAGACAGTGCCTCGTCGGCCTGCTCGGAGAGCGCTGCGCGAAGCTGTTCGCGGACCGTCTCGGGCGAGGAATCGACCTCGTTGGCGTCGACAACCGACAGCGCGTGAACCGTCGCGTCGAACCGGTCGGCGAGATCCAGCGCCACCGCGACCGCCCGGCGGACGCTGTCGGAGCCGTCGGTCGCAATCAGGATCGTCTCGAACATACTCGGCCGTTAGGCGGCGGCTACTAAAAAAGGCGACATCCCGCACGGACGGAGGGGAGTGTTTTTTAGGACCACGGAGAAAGCGATGGTATGGCGGAACTCGAAGTCGACCTCGTGGTCGTGCCGATCGACGGAAGCGACGAGTCACGGCGGGCCGTCGAGTACGCGGTGACGATCGCCGACAGCTACGGAGCGGCCGTCCACGCGCTCTACGTCCTCGGGGAGCCGACCGTCCGGGCGATGGACCGCGGCGCGGTCGACGAAGGCGATGTTGCCGACGATACCCAAGCGTTCGGCGATATCGTCGCCGAGATCGCGGCCGAGGCGGGTGTCGAGCTGTCGACGTCGATCGCCGCTGGGTTTTCGAAATCGGTCAAAACGCTCCACCCCGGCAGCGTGGTCCTCGATACGGCTGAACAGCTAGCGGCTGATTTCGTCGTCGTGCCGCGAGAGCCAGCGGCCGATGCGGAAAGCGATGTTCTGGAGAAGGCCGCCGAATACGTCCTGTTGTACGCGAGTCAACCGGTAGTGTCAGTCTGACAGTCAACCGGTAGTGTCGGTCTGACGGTCAACCGGTAGTGTCGGTCTGACGGTCAACCGGTAGTGTCGGTCTGACGGTGGGTGTCGACGGTTAGTCGTCCTCGCCGAGCCGGATCGCCATTTCGAGTTCGAAACTCTCGGCACCCGTGGTCTCGAAGCCGACCTTCTTGTAAAGGGCGACGGCGGGGTGGTTCCAGCGCTCGACGGTGAGCCAGACCTTGTAGATATTGTTGGCAGCGCCGTAGCCGAGCAGTGACTCGATGAGATGGGTGCCGATTCCGGCCTCTTGGTAGGGCTGGAGGACGAAGATCGCCAGCTCGTAGTCCTCGTCGCCATCGGGTACCAACGTCGAGTGACCTGCTGCGGTGCCGTTGTCCCATGCGATCACGTTCAGGCAATCATCGTCGAGGATGCTCTCCAGCCACGTTTGAATCCGTGACTCCCGGCCCGGTGGAATGCCCTGAGCGCGATCCGAGGGGTCGAACTCGGTGTACATCTCGACGAGCGCCTCGAACTCGACCTCGGAGCCGTCGTAGGGGCGGATTTCTATCGTTCTTTCCTCGCGGTCGACGAACTCGATGGGGGGCACCTCGAACGGTCCCGAGACGACATCGGGGTAGCGACGGTCGGCGTTCATCGGACGAGCGTCACCGTCACGTGGGAGTTCAACAGGACGAACTCGGCGGTTTGATTGATCTTGATCTTCCCCATCGGGCTGGTCGTGCTCCCGCCGAGGACGATCTCGTCGAAGCCTTCGGTTTCGGCGATATCGACCAGCGCGCTGCCGGGCTCGCCCTCGACGTGGCGGACGTCGACCGAGAGGTCGGTCTCGGCGACGGCCGCCTCGACGCGGTCGGCGAGGTCGTCGTGGCTCACGTCACCGCCGTCGGAGTCGACGATGGCGACGGTGAGATCGTCGCCCGCCCCGGCTGCTCGCGCGACGGTGCGGTCGAGGGCGTCGACCGAGCCGTCAGTGCCGCCGATCCCCAGTAGAACCTTCATGTACGGTAGGCTTGCAGCGACCGTTCAAAAACGTTGCCTGTTGGGTGGTCGCCGACGGTCGTGACTACCGAGAGACGGCCGCTCCCGCAGACCGTGACTCCGAGCAGTTACGAACGTGACTCGGGGCGGGTGCGCCACTCGGAGACCGCGATGGGAAGTACGACTCCGACACCGATCAGGACAGCTAGCTGAACGGTCGTGTTTTCAGTGAACTGCGCCGTGCCGTACCAGAGAACGACCGCGAGGACGACGAGCGACGCCGTGAGCGTCGTCGAGGAGGGACTCATATACGCCGTTCTATCTGTTGAATGGTCAACTTTTTCAAACGGGTGTCAATGGATAAATAGTTTGTTGCAGCAGGAGTCGACCGGACGGGTGGAATCGTCCCCGGCCTCGTCGTCATCAAACACGATCGAAACAGGCCCAACCACACGCACGGCAACGTTTTTGGGGCGGCCGTTCGGAGGGCGGGTATGGAAGACGACCCCGCGAGTCGGGCCGAGGAGTCCGTCGACAGCGAGGCTTCCGGGTCGGACCGCCCACCCGAAGCCGAGCAGGAACCGGCCGAGCCACGGGCAGGCGACAACGGAGGGGCGACCACCGACGCGAGCACCGCCGAACCATCCGTCCCATCGGACGTCCGCAAGTACGAACGGTTCACCAAGATGGACGGCGCACAGTACGACCGGGTCAACGAGTTCCTCCGGGATCGGACCTACATCACCGCCCGCGAGTGGGCCATCGCCCGGCTGTGTGCGGATTTCCGCACCGAAACCGGCGTCGAGATGACCAAGATCGGCGAGAACCTGCCTCGATTGATTCCCTTTATGACCGACACCTACTCCCCGCAGGCGGTCAATCAGGCCCGCTCGTCGTTCGAGGGGAAGGTGACGAAGGCGGGCTCTACGTTCCTCTACGGGGCGATGAGCGGCTTCTTCACGGCCGAGGAACTCGACGAGCTGATGTACGAGGTGACGGAGGTCGCCAAGTTCTTGCTTGAGGTCGAGGGCGTCGACCTCGCGGTCGCCGACGAACTCGACGCCGAAGAACGCATTTCGTCGGTGATGCGGGAGGTCCGGGCCGAGAGCGCCGAACTCCGCGCCGAGGAAGTCGAGTGTCCCAACTGCGGTCACAGCCACGTTCCCGACGAGTCATAAGGAGAGAGACACGTTCGTTGGGTCGACATTCGTGTCAGCCACACAGGGTTTTCATAGGGCGAGCGGCCCAAGCGTGGGTGTATGGCATTACTGAAATCGGAGACCGGAGCCGCAGAACAGGCCACAGAGTCGACCGGCGAACCGGGCGAGGCGATGCCCGAAACCAGCGGTGCGGATCTCGCGTTGCTCGCATCGGCGGCGTCGGTGCTGTTGGCGTGGCAGCAGTTCTACCTCAAGGGGAACAAGACCCGCGGACTGTTTATCGGCCTCTGGCCGCCGACGATCCTCGCGTTTTCGAGCTACCTCAACCAGCGGGCGATCCTCGACAAACTCGACCAGTCGCTTTTGAGTTCCACCGGCGGCTTCGAATCGCTCCGCAAGATGATCGTCGAGTAATGACGAACGTGTCGAACAACCACGAACGTGTCGAATAACGACACGACAACGCCCACGGGGTCGACACGGGCTTGATACCGGCTCGCAGGCGAATAGGAGTGATAGAAAGCGTTTTCCCCAGCGACTGTGAGATGCCTGATATGCGGTCTGTCGCCCTTTCGGTCGTCTTCATAGTCCTCCTTTCAGTGGGTTCCAGCCCGATTGCTGCCGCCAGCGTGGGTGGCCCATCGGGTGGGGACCTCGTGGCTGATAGCGACGCGGTAGCACCTCTCCCCGCCCTCGGGAGCGACCAGACCCTCGCACAGGTAACTGACTCACCGTCAGCCCCGTCGACGACGTTCACGATCAACCTCCAGGCCGACCGGAGTGCCAACTGGGTCGTGACCGTCGAGTACGAGCTCACGAGCGATGCCGAACGCGAAGCCTTCAGCGAGATCGCCGCGGCGTTCGAGTCCGAGACCACCAGCGTCGGGCCGGACGTCTCGCTGTACGAGAACATCGCCGCGCAGTCGGGGGCCCAGACCGGTCGGTCGATGGCAATCGAGGAGGTCGAGCGCTCCAGTAGCCTCCACGGGACCACCGGCAGCCTCCAGCTGTCGTTCCGCTGGACCGAGTTCCTCGCCGAAGACGGCGAAGAGCTCGTGTTCAACGACGCACTACGGACGAGCGACGAGAACGCGTGGCTCGCTTCGCTCGGCGCGAACCAAGAGCTGCGTATCACCACCCCTCGCGGCTACGCGATCACGAGCGCGAACGTCCCCTTCTCGGACAACACGATCGTCGTCGAGGGGCCACACACGTTCGATCCCGACGAGCTCGTCCAGATCACGCTCAAACCATCCCTCGGACCGTCGTGGGAGCTGCTGGCGGCCGCCGTGGTCATCGGCGTTGCGATCATCGGCGGCGCACTGCTGTTGCGCCGGGAGAACGAGCCCGCCAACGGCGGGCCGCAAGCGGCCGCCGACATCGAGACCAACGGCGGCGTCGACACCCTCGAGGCGGGCCAACCGCCCGCCGAGCCGGAGCCCGCCGAGCCGGAGCCCGAGCCGGAGGAGGACCTCTCGCTGCTTGCCGACGACGAGCGTGTGCTCCGACTGCTCGAACGCAACGGCGGCCGGATGCGGCAGGCCGACATCGTCTCGGAGACCAACTGGTCGGACGCCAAAGTCTCCCAACTGCTGTCGTCGATGGCCGACGACGACCGGATCACGAAGCTGCGAATCGGTCGAGAGAACCTCATCTCGCTGCCTGACGTCGACGCCCTCGACGGCTCGCGGGTCGACGACGGCGAGGACGACGAGCGCTGAGGCGCGAGCCACAGCCGACAAACCGATGGGCGTTCCGTCACCTACTTGCGCCGAGGGTTCCTACCCCGAGCTAATGGAGTATCTGGAGCGTCGAGTGGGGTTGGTAAACGACCACCTCGAGGCGCTGATCGAGTCGACCGAGCCCGACGAGCTCGCCGACCAACTCGGGGATGTCGTGCTGGCGGGCGGCAAGCGCGTCCGACCCGCGGTGACGCTGCTGGCCTGTGAGGCACTCGGCGGCGACCCCGAGGCGGCCGTCGGCTTCGCGGCCGGGATCGAACTCGTCCACAACGCCTCGCTGGTGATCGACGACATCATCGACCGCTCGGAGATCCGCCGCGGAACCCCCAGCGCATGGGCCGCCCACGGCTACGGCCCCGCGATCATCGCCAGCGACGGGCTGCTCGGCGAGGCGTTCGGCCTCTTTCTGGACAGCGATCAGGCGATGCAGATCGTCGCCGAATCCATGGTCGAACTCGGCGAGGGCGAGGCGACCGAGCTTGTCGACCGACCAACCACAGAAGAGGAGTACATGACCCTCGCCCGCCGGAAAACAGGAGCCTTGTTCCGGGCCGCCGCCGAACTCGGCGCAGTCGCGGGTGAGGCCGACGGGTCGACAGTGGAGGCTTTCGGCGAGTACGCCGAACGCGTCGGCATCGCCTTCCAGATCAGGGATGATGTCCTCGATGCGACCGCCGACTCGGGCGACCTCGGCAAACCCGCCGGACAGGACGAGGTGATGGATCGGCCCTCGCTGGTCCAGATCACCGACCTCACCCCCGAAGAGGGCGACGCCCGCGCCCGCGAGCAGTCCGATCTTGCACTTGAGGCCCTTGAACGGACCGGCGTCGACGACACCGACGCCAAAGCCTACCTCCGGGATCTCGCCGAGTTCGTCGTGGTTCGGGAGCGGTAGCCCGGGTATCGAGTTACAGAGAGCCGACGCGACGGTCGACCGAGATACCCATAGCGATGTCCATCTCGACTCGTTTGAGTATCGACGTATTCATGCTTGCACAACAATGAGTAGAGTGGTATGAACAGAGCAGAGAAGGCCGCTCTCCAGTTGCAGGCCGTGGCGGTGCTCCGGATGCTCAAGGAGACCCGGACCTACGAGGAGCTTTCCGACGTGACGGGCCTCCCGGCGGGCGATCTCAACCGCTACGTCAACGGCCACGTGCTGCCCGGCGCGGAACGCGCCCGCGAGGTCGTCGACGGGATCGGCCGCGAGGCGCTGGCCGACGAACTCGGGGCGAGAGTCAGCTTCGACGACGAGGGCTACGTCGACAACTCGGCGGTCGTCTTCGATCAATCCTTTCTCGATCTGGTCGCCCCCGTGGCGGCCAACAGCTTCGGCTTCGAACGCCCCGATGTCGTCCTCACAGCTGCCACCGATGGCATTACCACCGGCGCGGCGATGGCCTCCTACTTCGACGCCCGGCTCGCGTACGCGAAGAAGTCCAAAGAGACCGCCGTCGAGGAGTTCATCGAGTCCCGCCAGCGGCTCGCTTCGGGGATCGAACTCACCTACTACCTGCCCGCGACGGCCCTGTCGCCGGGTGACTCGGTGCTGATCGTCGACGACCTGATCCGGTCGGGCGAGACCCAGGAACTCCTGTTGGATATCGCCCGACAGGCCGACGCGCCCGTCGCTGGCGTCTTCGCACTGATCGCGGTCGGCGACCGTGGGATGTCGCGGGCCCGAGAGTTGACCGACGCACCCGTCGGGGCGCTGTCGACGTTCGAGTAGTCGTGGCAGCGGGAGAGTCGAGCCCCGAGTCGACGGGTGTGCGACGCGAGTACATCCGATCACGGGATTCATTTATACCGCGACCCAATGGAGGGTGATGTCAGATCTCGTCCTGTACGAACTGCCCGGCTGTCCGTACTGTGCTAAAGTCACCACTACACTCGACGACCTCGACCTCGACTACGAGTCCCGTGAGGTCCCGCGCTCACACAGCGAGCGCACCGAGGTCGAAGAAGTAAGCGGCCAGACCGGTGTCCCGGTGCTGATCGACGAGGCCAACGACGTCCACGGAATGGCCGAAAGCGACGACATCGTCGCCCACCTCGAACAGCACTACGCCTAACGACCCTTATTGGTCGGGTTCGGTCGACCGCTCGCGGATCAGTTCGCGGATTCGGTCGGGATCGTCGATCGACGCCAACTCCTCGCAGGAGACGATGGCGGTGCCCTCGACGGACTCCTGTTTGACCCGATCGGTGGTGAAGTAGATCGACCGGGTCTCGGTGACACGACCGATCGAACTCATCAGTCGCGCCCGCTTTTTCGCACTCGGGGTAAACGGCGAGTGGCCCGTGAGGACGGTTCGCTCGCGGGCGTCGCTGTCCTCGCTGACGGCCTTGAACGGCGAACGGTTGGTCGGATGGACATCGAACCCCGCCTCCGTGAGCGTCGACAGGACGTGGGCGTCGTCGGGGTCGACGGCCGGTCCCTCGGGGATCGGGTCGGCGTCCCGAACGCCTTCGGCCCCCTCGAAGACGGAGACGGGGTTCGAAAACGGCTCGTTGAACAGCTCTTCGAGCCTGATCGCCACCTCGATGGAGGCGTTCATCCCGTCTTCGTATTTCGAGACTGTGCGCCGCGAGACCCCCAACTCGGTGGCGAGTCGACCGAGGCTCCAGCCGCGCTCCTCGCGTTCGTCGGCCAGTAGGTCGCCGTCGATACTGACGTAGAGTCCGCCGGGGGCGGCGTAAATGAGGGGTGGTACCTCCTCGATGAACAGGTCGTAGGCGGTGTCGGGGTTGAACACCGGCACGCCGTGGCGGAAGTAGACGACGCCGGGTTCGAGGTCCTCGTTTCGGGTCCGCAGGCCGATGACGATCGGCGTCGCCGACAGATAGTCGCCCAATCGGCGCAGCTCGGCACCCGTTTCGCCGGTGAAGGCGTCGATATTGCCGAGGATTTTCAAGAGCACGAGGTCCTCGCCGCGGCGGGCTGCAAGGTCGAAGCTCTTGGGTCGGACCGAACACCGCTCGCTGACGAGGAACCCCGCATCCTCCAGCATCGCGGTGATGTTGCCGACCAGTGCGGTACGTGACATGCCCGTTTCTAGGCGATTTAAGACATATATGTGTTGCGTCGGCGAAACCGACGACCGGGCTTGA
>Ga0207753_1000533_pt1 | contig 14661 bp, 15 predicted proteins | sample PonA233FremontCA_2_FD_187273 | JGI IMG/M metagenome (GOLD analysis project Ga0207753, IMG submission 187273) | Salt pond sediment microbial community from Fremont, CA, USA - Pond A23 Sediment 3 (SPAdes) | ecosystem: Environmental > Aquatic > Non-marine Saline and Alkaline > Saline | place: USA...
GTACCCAGGGCAGCGACGAGGCAGAGTATTTCGAACTGATCATCGATACCGATACGAACGATCCGGAGATCAGCGTCGAGGAGACGACCACCTGGGACCGGACCCACGGAACCCGCATCGAACTGGAGATGGAGGCGAACATGCGCGCACGCCAGCAACTCCACGACTACATGCAGCATACTGCGGTCGTCAACCCACACGCCAGATTCGAACTCCGCGAACCGAAGAATCACTTCAAATACGAGCGCGCGACCGATCAGCTCCCGGCCGAAACCAAGGAGATCCGTCCCCACCCACACGGTGTCGAACTCGGGACGCTGATCAAGATGGCCGAGGCGACGGACTCGTACTCTATCTCGGGATTCCTGCAGGAGGAGTTCACGCGCGTCGGACAGAAGACCGCCGACTCGGTGATCGACCAGTTCCGCGACCGGGAGTTCGGCCGCGGCATGTCCTGGCATCCGCCACAGGCCCACGAAGAAGTCGACATCGTCGCTGCCGTCACCGAGGCGGTCTCCAACAAGGGCGCCGAGGCGACGACAGAGTTCGCCGAGACGATTGCAGCGCAGATTCAGGACCGGGACAGGATCGCACACCACCAGGTCGAGGCAATCGTCGAGGAAGTCGGCGACGAGATTCAGGTCGAGTACGGAACCACCTTCGGCGAGACTGTCCGTCAGAAGGCCCGTGACGCTGCCTGGGCGGCGATCACCGACCAGCGCGAGTCCGACCTCTATACGCTCGTCGACGACGCGACGTCGACACGGAAAGACGACGCAGTCCTCCAGGCCGTCGCCGAGCGGCTGGCGGACAAGTTCGAACCGGGCGAGTCCCACCGTGTTACCCACCAGGATCTCGAAAAGCTCGTCGACCGCGCGGCGGATATGACCGAGGATCGCGACGACGCGACCTTCGGCGACACGGCCCGGGAGAACATCGTGACCGCGCTCTGGGAGGCAGCGGTCCGGGTCCCGGACGAGCCGCCACATATCAGCGAGATCGCAGAGGATCGCGACGCCGCGTCGAACCTCCTCGAAGCGATGCGGGAAACCGACATTATTTCGCCGCCGACGGACTGTCTGGCCCCGATCACCGACGAACTGGTCGAGGCCGGCCTCCGGAAGGAGTACGACGCCGACTTTTATGCGGCCTCGACCCGCGACGCGTCGGTCCACGGCGGCGACCCGTTCATCGTCGAGGCCGGTATCGCCTACGGCGGCGAACTCGAAGACGGCGGCAAAGTCGACGTGATGCGATTCGCGAACCGCGTCCCGCTGGTCTACCAGCGCGGTGCGTGTGCCACGACCGACGTGCTGAAGGATATCGGCTGGCGCAACTACAACCTCGACCAGCCGGGTGGCAGTGGACTGCCGAACGGGCCGGCGGTCATCATGGTCCACATCGCCTCGACGAACGTGCCCTTCACGAGCGAATCCAAAGACGCCGTGGCGAACGTCCCCGAGATCGAACACGAGATCGAACTCGCAGTCCGGGAGGCAGCCCGCGAACTCAAGAGTTACCTCAAGAAGCGCCGGTCGATGCAACAGCGCAAACAGAAACAGGACAAACTCGCGACGATCCTGCCGGAGATGGCCGAGAAACTCACCGCCGTCACGGGCGAGGAGGAACTGAACATCGACAACACCCTGGCGCGGATCATGAACGACGTGCTCGTCGAACGGGAGCGCGAAAACGGCTCTGTCGAGGTGATCGTCGAGAACAACGACGACAGAAACGCCGATCTGGAGATCACCGAGATCGTCTCTGCGGAGCCGGAGACCAACGGCGACGCGCAGGTCATCGAGATGGACGGCGAGTGGTTCATCAAGTGGGAGCCGACAGTCGAGAGCGGAGCGACGGAGACGCTGGCCTACGACCTCCCCGAGTCGGCCGAGTGTGAGATCTCCGTCGACGGGGTCGAATCCGAGAAACTGACTGTGGACACAGACCAATGAGTACCAAAGACACACCCGACGCACGCGAACAGCTGATGGCGCTTGCCGCACAGTTTTACGACCAGTTCGACGAGGGCGATGTCCCCCGGATGCAGCTGCCGACACGGACGAAATCCAACATCAAATACGACGAGGACAAGAACGTCTGGGTGTACGGTGACCGGACGAGTACCCGAACTGCGAAAACGGTCAGTGGCGCGGAGAAACTCCTCAAGGCATCCTACGCGATCGACTTCCTCGTCCAGCAGATCGAGGAAGACCGGTCGTCGACGCTGCGAGAGCTGTACTACCTCTCCGAATCGTGGGATCTCGACGAGGCCCAGTTCTCCAGTCAGGACGAGTCGAACTCGCTGATCGAGGATCTGGAGATCGTCTCCGGCGCGACACGGGAGGATTTCCACATGCGCCCCGAGGAGTCCGGTGCGACGATCATGGGTCCCCTCGAGTTGCGCGAGCAGACCCGACGCGGCGAGCGGGAGATCCACTGTCAGAAAGACGTCGGCGAGGGTGGCTACCAGATCCCGAACAACCCCGATACGATCGACTTTCTCGATAACGACGCGGATTTCGTCCTCTGTGTGGAGACCGGTGGTATGCGGGATCGACTCGTCGAGAACGGGTTCGACGAGGAGTACAACACGATCGTCGTCCACCTCAAGGGCCAGCCAGCCCGGGCCACTCGACGGATCACCAAACGCCTGCACGACGAACTCGATCTGCCGGTCGTGGTGTTCACTGACGGTGACCCGTGGAGTTACCGGATCTACGGCTCCGTCGCCTACGGCTCGATCAAGAGTGCTCATCTCTCGAAGTATCTCGCGACGCCAGAGGCGGAGTTCGTGGGTATCCGCCCCCAGGATATCGTCGAGTACGACCTGCCAACCGATCCACTGAGCGACTCGGATATCAACGCACTGGAGTCAGAGCTGGACGATCCACGGTTCCAGACCGACTTCTGGGAGGAACAGATCGAACTCCAGCTCGACATCGAGAAGAAATCCGAACAGCAGTCGCTCGCGTCGCGTGGCCTCGATTTCGTCACGGACACGTATCTCCCGGAACGGCTGGACGATATGGGCGTCCTGTAAAAGATAATTCTTTCTGACTACTAATCGACCGTAATGTCAGGGCGTTTGATCCAGATATATCCCTCGTTAGAGACAGTGACCTCGTAGCCCATGTATTCGAAGGAGACTTCGATCGCCTGTCCCGCCTCGGGCGTGCTGTGTTCGATCAGTGCTTCGAGTGCATCGGGGTCGATGGCGTGGTAGAGTGGTTCCATGGAGTCCGACGATGTGCCATCCGGGGAGAAGTCGGGTGTTGGCCTCGTATCCGAATACTTCGAGACAGCTTCGATGACTGCCTCTGTCACGGACTGGTCCAGCGAAACGTTGTACATCGTCGCCGCCGTCGTCGTCGCAGGATGTTCGTCTGTTTTCATTATAATCTAATATTATTGGCCACAGTGGTATGGTTCACTCTTACTTATGTAACCCGTTTATTATTCCACGCGATCTCCACTCTGAATAATCGTGTTCTCGATGAGATTCCGGTAGCCACGCCGGAGTCGATCCGAAAACGCCTGTCGCGAGATATCGAGTTGATCGGCCAGCGTTTCCATATCTGTCTGTCGGCTATCGTGGTAATAACGTCCCCGGTATGCGACAAGTAGCGCCTCCTTCTGGCCGGGTGTGAGTCCGAACTCCGAGTCGGACCGTTCTTCGGAGAGTCTGGAGAGTCGAGCGAGTTCCACCTTGATGCCTTCGGCCTGACAGAGTTGCTGAAATTTCGAGAACTGGTCGCCGTTTTCGGCACGGAGTTCGAAAAGCCAGCCATCCCTGGAACCAGTCGCCGAAATGACTGCGAGATTGGCTTTCGGGATGGCACTCATCACTCCCATGTATTCCGGTTCCCACTCTGCCCGGAACAGCCCTTTGCCGTCTATTTCGTCCATCAGTTCGCAGGACCGCAACTCCGGGAGGTCTGAAAAGAGTTCCTCGATCTCGGACAGCGCCGGACTGTCGTCGTTGAGATGGACCCAGAAGTACGGCATCACGGTATCACTGGCTGGAACGACACGGTCGAGTTCGAGTGTGAGCCACGGCCAGTCTTCGAACACCTTCCCGAGGGGGAAATCTCCTGCTGGCAGCGTAAACTCTGCGATCCATGACATGACAGTGGTCTGTATTTATGATCGAGCGTAGGGGTATTTAATCCATCGATGAATGTGTGGAAAATATTCGGCCCACGCTCTCTCACGCAGAGAGCCCGTAGCTCTCGGCTAGCACGTCTTCGGCAGTTCCGCCGACGACGTGGGTACCGCCGCCGACGACGTCGACTGTGACCGATGCCGGAGCGAAGAGACTCCGGTCGAGTTCGCTGTAGTCGTAGTCGACAGCCTCGAAGATGTCCCCGAAGGGCTGTCCGTACTGATCGGCAGCTGTCGACGCAATCTCGTCGAAGCGGTCGAACGATTCCTGAACGACGAGGTGGACCTGCCCACCGTAGGCGACGGCGTCGTTCGTCGCGGCCATCGCGGCCAGTTCGTCGTCTGCGACCGGTGCGACGGGGGCCGATCCGGAGACGGTCAGCACGTCCATCGGATCGTAGCCGAGTTCGAACAGCCGGTAGACGGCGAGTTCGGCGGCCCGGGAGGCACCGACGATGCTCCCGGTGATGCTCGCGGAGGCGTAGGTCGGCAGAAAGACACCACTTTCGGAGACGTTTGCTCGCTGTGCGACCTCGGATGCGACTGCTTCACCGGGGAGGGTGTCCGATTCCAGTGCCAGCACTGCGAAATCGAACTCTTCGTGGTACTGGATCTGTTCGAAGATTCCCTCCTCGGCCACCAGCGCACGGGCAGGGCCGCTGCCCAGTCCCTCGAAGCCGTCGACTGACAGCTCCCAGCCCGCCTTGCCAGCACAGAGCAATGCGAGCGCCGGCTGGTCGGTCGATAGTTCGACGTGCGAAAGCGGGGCCCCGGCGACCTCGTCCATCCGTGTCTGGACAGTCGCGAGTCCGGCCGTCTGGATCTCGGTGAGGAGGAGGCCGGCCTCCACAGCGCCGGGCGTCTCCACACCGAAATCCAGTACAGCGCCATCTTCCTCGAGCGTGTGTACCTCGATCGCGAGCTCGTCGGCGAAGTCGATCGCCTCGTCGATCAACTCCGTCGCCATCCGGTTGAGACTCTCCATGGCCATCCGTTCGCCGTCAGCCCTAATAAGACGCTGGCTTCGCCCCGTGTTACTGCCCGACGACCGAGATATAGTGCCCGTCGGGATCTCGGATGCGATAGCCCGCGTCGATTGTCTCGACCGCCAGCGCGTCGTCGCTGACACGCTCGGCGGTCGCTGCGGGATCGGCGGTCCCGATGCCGACGTCGACGTGGACACCGCCACGTGCGTCGGCGAGTCCGAGATGTGGCTCCCAGAGTTCGATATCGAACGATCCGGAACTCATCCTGACTCGCTTGCGGTCTGCTCCCTCGTCGACGGTCTCGAAGCCGAGCCGTTCGTAAAACGCCTCCGCGCCGGGGAGATCCTCGACTTCGAAGACGACCTCGAAAATCCCGTCGACGCCCGGACCCTCCACGGTGGTCTGCCCGAGTTCGACACAGTTCCCCTCCGTATCGTAGAAGTAGAGTGATTTACTGTCGCCGAAGGTCTCCTCGACGAGTTCGAACCGCTCGTCCAGCCGACTGTACCAGCTATCGTACTCCTCGCGCGGGATCGAGCAGGCGTAGTGCGTGTGGAGCCCACCTCTGGGGACGCCACTGGGTCTGCGAAGAATCAGTTCCGTGCCGCCAGCAGCCAGTACCGCCTCGGTGTCGTCCTCGCGGACGACATCGAGTTCCAGAAATGCTTCGTAGAAGGACTGTGCGCGGTCGAGATACTTCACTTCGAGGGCGAGCCACTGGAGTGTATCGACCATACCACAGCTACAGGGCCTGCCCAAATGACTGTTTGCCAGCCGGCTGGCTCTGTCAGTTCATACTGGTGGCTATAAGAAACAAAAGAATTTCGCACCCCAGGGGTGCGAATATTTTTACGAATTTATAGCCACCAGTATCAGACGAACACATCTTTTAGTTGGCAGTGGTCGCAGGCTGTCGTATGGAGACCATCCAGTACGATCTGGTCGACGAGACGGCGACGATCACACTGACCAATCCCGCATTGCGCAACGCGCTCACCCTCGATATGGCCGCCGAGATAACCGAGGCAGTCGAGGAGGCCGAGGCCAGCGAGGCGCGCTGTCTCGTCGTCCAGGGCTCGGAGGGGAACTTCTGTGCCGGCGGCGACATCAAATCGATGCTGGAGGCGCTGTCGGACGACCGGGAGATGGAGGAACTGCTCCAGGAGGTCGCGCTGCCGATCAATCGCTCCGTCCAGCGCCTCTATAAGTGTGCTGTCCCGACCGTCGCGAAAGTCGACGGTCCGGCCTTCGGGGCCGGGGCATCGCTCGCACTGGCCTGTGATATGGTGCTGGCCAGCGAGCGCGCACAGATGAGTTTCGGCTTCCGCCGGATCGGACTGTCGGTCGATTCGGGCACTTCCTTCCTGCTGCCCCGGGCTGTCGGCGAGAAGAAGGCGATGGACCTCGTCTACACGGGCGAGTTGATCGACGCCGACCGAGCCGAGGAACTCGGCCTCGTGAGTCGGGTCTTCTCCGACGACGAGTTCGAACAGCGCTGCCGGGAGATCGTCGAAACGATCGCGACGGGGCCGACTGTCGCCCTGAAACACTCGAAACAGTTACTCCAGGCCGGAATCAATCGTTCCTTCGACGAGGTGATCGACGCCGAGACAGATGGACTGCGCGCTGCCTTCGAGAGCGACGACTTCGAGACTGGCGTGACTGCGTTCATCAACAAAGAGACGCCAGCATTCGAGGGTGAATAAACCGGACTGATTACGTCGGGGGTTTACCTACTCTTATCAGGGAGGCAATCGAACCGGGCCGACATGAGTCTGGACAGGCCCGATCTCTCCGGCAGTACCGCCTTTATTACTGGGACGACGCGAGGGATCGGCAAGGCAATCGCACTCGCACTCGCCGAACAGGGCTGCAATATCGTCTCGACCGGGAAGACGAGCGAGAACGACGACTACGGCGAGAAGAAAGATCTGGAGGGGACGATCGAACAGACTGCCCGTGAGGCCGAGGAACTCGGCGTCGAAGCGCTTCCAGTTCAACTAAACGTCCGGGAGGAAGAAAACGTCGAATCGGCCGTCGAGGCGGCGATCGATCACTTCGGCGAGGTGAACATCGTCATCAACAACGCGAGCGCGATCCAGCCGGCGAACATCGCAGATCTCCCCCCGAACCGGTTCGATCTGCTCAACGACGTCAACGCTCGCGGGACCTATCTGGTCTGTCACTACTTCGCCGACCATCTCAAGGAAGTCGAAAACGATGCCTGGGTCCTGACGAACGCACCGCCGATCAAATCCGACCGATCCCCGGGCAGCGGCCCCTACACCTGGTCGAAACTCGGCATGACATTCATGACGATGTCGCTGGCAGGCGAGTTGAGCAACCACGACGTCGGCTGTAACGCCTTCTGGCCTGTCACCGCGATCGACACCCGTGCAACCCGATACTTCGGGATGGGAACGGAAGACGACTGGCGAACACCCGAGATCGTCTCCGATACCGTCCTCGAAATCTTGCGGCGCGATCCCGCCGAATACACCGGCAACGCGGTGTACGACGAGGAACTGCTGGCGGAGGCCGGTGTCGAGGAGTTCTCCCGGTACAATTTGACCGAGGGTGATCCAGCCCCGATGTCCGCGCAGATGACCGATCCGGAGTTCAGCCGCGACTGGTAGTTTCACTATCAGGTTGCGACGAAAAAATAAACAGTCACGACAATAGTACAGATGGATGAACGATACGAAGGCCCGGGAGCAACTGTACGACATTTTTTCCCGACCGGAGGCAGATCTCTCCGCGAAGGTCCAGCGGGCGCTGACACACGGATCCGAGTATCTCGATCTGCCGATCGCCTTTTTTACACGGATCGACGAGGGGACACAGGAAATCGTCCAGTCTGTCGGTGACAACCCCCGAATTCAGCCCGGCGAGCGCTGCCCGCTGGAAGAGGCATACTGTTATCGGACAGTCAAAATCGACAGCGCGCTCTCGGTTCAGGATGTCAGAGATGCCTCGGCAATTTCCCAGCGAGCGATCGAAAACCTCCGTCTCGGGGCGTACGTGGGCGCCAGAGTCGTCGTCGACGACGAGACCTACGGCACTGTCTGTTTTGCCGATTACAGTAGCCGAGAGTCAGCCTTCAGCGATCCGGAGAAATACTTCGTCGAACTCCTGTCGGGCCTGGTCGGACAGGCTATCAAGCAACGCGAATACGAGCGGGAACTCGAAAACCGCGAATCGAAACTCGACGAACAGCGCGAAATATACGACGCAATCATCGAATCGAGCTTCGACCTGGTGTTCCGGATCGATTCCATCGGTCGGTTTACGTTCCTTTCGCCGTCGTTCGAGGATCTGCTCGGGTACAGACGAGAGGCGTTTCTCGACGAGTCGTTTACCGAACTGGTCCCAGACGAGGAGACGACAGAACTCGCAGCCGGACTGTTCGAAGATGTCATGGCCGGGGAAACGATCGAACACCAGTATCTGCCGCTGAAACACAAAAATGGATCGCAGGTCTTCATCGACGTTCGGGTCACGCCCATCTACGATAACGCCGCCGACCGACGGACTCCCGACCGGATCGTGGCGGCACAGGGGACGGTCCGGGATGCGACCGATCGGTTCCGTCGCCAGCGGCTGATCAAGGTCCTCAACCGTGTGCTGCGACACAATCTGCGAAACGAAGTCACGATCGTGCAGGGCTTTGCGGAGACGCTACACCGGCGGGTCGACGGCGAAAACGCGGACTTCGCGAACCGGATTGTCGAGACCGCCGAACGACTGATCGGTCTCAGTGAAACCGCTCGCAAACTGGAGGAGACGATCCAGAGCCCTCCGACGGTGACCTCGGAGGATATCGTTCCCATCGTCCGGCGTGCTGGCTCGCAGATCGACGAACGGTATCCGGCGGCATCGGTCTCGATGGAGACCCCCGAGCGAGCAGTGACGAAGACTGCCCCGCGTCTCGAAACAGCGGTGTGGGAACTTGCAGACAACGCCGCGAAACACGGCGGAGAGACACCGACGGTCACACTCACCGTCGCGGGGCACGACGATACAGTCACCATACGGATCTCGGACGATGGGCCAGGGCTCCCCGAGCAGGAGCGGGCTATTCTCGTCTCTGGCGAGGAATCACCCCTGGTCCACGGCAGCGGACTGGGGCTGTGGCTGGTCCACTGGATCGTCGAGAGCATCGGTGGCGATATCCGGGCGACGGGGGCCACGGAAGGGACCTGTATCGAAATATCGCTACCGAAAGCGGGGGAGTCCTGAATTCGTAACAGCCCGATTCACAGTCGGATCGAGCACGAGCGCAAACGACCGATTTGCCTACTCGATAGCCTTCTCGACAGCGTTCTGGACCGTCTCGATCAGCCGATCCACGTCCGCACTCTCCGCGTAGATCCGGATGTACGGCTCTGTGCCGCTCGGTCGGACCAGTGTCCAGGCACCGCCGGTCAGATTTAGACGGATGCCGTACTCGGTGTCGACGCTCGCCTCCGGAAACTGCTCCGGGAGGCTCGACTGCAGCCGTTCCATCGCGGCCCCTTTTTTCTCGTCCGGGCACGAGACACTCTCTTTCCGGTAGGGCCGTTCAGAGACTGGCTCACGGAGCGCGTCGAGTCCCTCGCTGGCGACGAGTCGGGAAAAAACTGCCGCGGAGGCGATGCCGTCGATCCACTCCCCGAATTTGGGATGGATATGTTTCCAGGGCTCGGCTGCGAAGACGATCTCTGTCTCCTCGGTTCCATCGGCGCGGACAGCCGCGATCCCCTCGTGGAGCGTGCCGAGGCTGGTTCGTTCGACACGACCGCCGGCCACCTCGACGCGTTCGTCGATCCGTCCCGAGGCGTTCGGTGTGGTGAGGACGACCGGATCGCCAGCCTCGCTCTCCCGGACGTAGTGTTCCGCGAGGATCGCGAGCACGGTATCTTCGTGGACGACCTCGCCTTCGCTGTCGACGATGACGATCCGGTCGGCGTCGCCGTCGTGACCGATGCCCAGAACAGCCCCTTCGGCGACGAACGACCGGAGTGTTGTCAGTGTCTCGGCTGTCGGCTTGCTCTCGCGGGCGGTGAAGTGGCCGTCGACGTTCGCGTTCAGTGCGCGCGTCTCTGCGCCGAGATTCTCCAGCACTTCCGGCGTCGCGATACTCGCCATCCCTGACCCGCAGTCGACGGCGATCTCGATTCCATCTAGATCCGCGCCGTAGCCGCTCGCGTAGTCGGTCACTGCGTCCAGATACGAATCGAGCACCGAGAGGCGCTCGGTGGTCCCCCAGCGGTCCCACTCGGTTGCCGCCGTGTCGTCCGCGACGAGTGCTTCGATTTCGGCTTCGGCTGCCGAGTCGTACTCGCTGCCCTCGGCGAACAGTTTGATCCCGTTGTCCGTCGGCGGGTTGTGACTCGCAGTGAGCATGATGCCGTGTCGCCCCTGTGAGGCGTACGCCAGCCCCGGTGTCGGGAGCTGTCCGGCGCGATAGACGTTCAGCCCGCCGCTGGTCACGCCGGCTTCGATCGCACTGGCGAGTGTCTCTCCCGTCTCGCGCCCGTCCCGGGCGATAACCACACCCTCTGTCTCGCTGTCCTGCAGTCGCGTGGCCACTGCTCGGCCCACGGCCATCGCGAGCGCTGGCGTTATCTTCGTGACTGGTCCGCGTATCCCAGCGGTCCCGAACAACTCCATGCGTTTGCTACCGGCGCACGGTATTTTAGTACACCGCAAAAAACCGACAGGGTCGCTGTGTCTTATGCGTTTTCGACGGCGTCGAGCAGTTCGTCGTAGTCCGGCTCGTTGGTCGGATCGTCGGCGACCCACCTGTACGTGACAGTGCCCTCCTCGTCGAGGACGTACACTGCGCGGTTTGCGATCCCGTGCAGACCGAGATCCGGAATCTCGATTTCGAGATTGAACGCCTCGATCACGCTCCCGTCCATATCGCTGACGAGTTCGAACTCGATGCCGTGTTCCTCACGGAAGGCTCCCTGCGAGAACGGTGAGTCCGCGCTGATGCCGAACAGTGTCGCGCCAGCGGCCTCGAACTCGTCGAGGTGATTCTGCAACGCGATCATCTCGTTGCTACATGGCGGTGTAAATGCGCCGGGGAAAAAAGCGAGGACGACCGGGCCGTCGCCGAGATGGTCTTCCAGTTCGAATGTTTCGTGATCGCTCGTTCCAACTGTCGCGGTAAACGTGGGTGCAGACTCGTTTTCTGTTACCATCGTGTTAGGACTGGGTCGCCACGAACAAAAAGGATCAGTCTTCGAACCGGCGGTGAGTAACAGGCGAATATATTCGGTGTAACGCTATTCTCGCTGGCGTGACAACCCTACTCCGAGTGCAGTCGCCCCGAAACCAGACTGCGACACGACATACTACAGCACGATGGTCGAAACGAACTCACTCGACGAACTGACGGCAACGCCACACGCCCGCCCGTTCGACGCCGGTGAACCCGCAGTTATCCGACTGCAACTGGATGCCGGCGAACGAGTCGATCCACACACGCATCCGGAGAAACGGATCGTCCTCTACGTCCGAAGCGGACAGCTGGAACTGACACTCGACGACGAAACGATCAGTTGCGAGGCCGGCGATATCGTCAGATTCGACGGCAAAACCGAGGTGTCTCCACGGGCAACCGAAGACAGCGAGGCGCTCGTCGTACTGGCAGCGCGTGAAGAATCGGCCGCTCAGGAGAGAATCGACCGCGAACCGTAAGTAAAGGACCCGATTTCCTCGCTATCCGTGCTATCGTCGCGGCCTGCGTCGAATGTCTCCGTCTCCGGGTCGACCGAATGGGCGTACTCGATGTCGACCGACGGTCGACGTTCCTGTGAGGCCTGCCCCTGGTAGGTCTCGATGATATCCCGAATATGCACAGCCAGTGTGACACCTCGATCCGTCGCCTCGGCCTGCAGTGATGCCTTCGTCTCGGGTGGGAGACGGAGCGTAAGCTCTTCCATGCCACCACCTTCCCCCCGCAGACGTATCAATGGTCGTCGGTCGTCCGGCTGACTCCCGTCGGACAGCAAGTATGATACGCTTAATTAAATGCCCGCAGGCCCGTAATATTCTATGGTCTCAGGAGTCGTTCGGCAGTTGCAGCCTTTTGGCACCCGATCGTTGATTACTCACGTGATAATGGCGCTCGGACTGACGGGAGCCGTCATCTCGGCATTTTTCATCGACGGAGAGGTCGGGCGTCTTTCTTTCGTCGCACTGTTCAATTTTACAGCCGGGATGTGGATCTGTCAGTCGATTCACTCGCTGGGCAATCCGGAGTACAAGGGAATTATTCACGTGGTGAGATCCCGTGGCGAGTGACGGATTCGATGTCGCACGGCTGGGTCGCTTGCTGGTGCTGATCGTGTTCGTTAGCGGACTGTTCATTCTGACGGCAGCACAGACTCTCAGCGGCCAGATCTTTCAGATCGCGGTCTTTGCCGTCGGGAGCGTCGCCATCCTCACCGCCATGACGGGGTTTCTGATCGCTGCGGCAGATCTCTACGGCGAAGGAATGTAGCTTACGTCTCGATTTCGCCGAGATCGTAGTCGGCGATATCGACACCCTCTTCGGTCACTTCGGCGATGAAGACACCGTTGCCGGAGCCGGTGTCCCGCTGTGCGGCGGCTTCGACACCGGCGGCTGCGACGCTCCGTGCCTCTTCGATCGAGAGATCCGGCTCGTATCTGTCTTCGAGTGTCCCGTAGGCGACAGTCAGCCCGGAGCCCGTGACTGTGTAGTCGTCTTTCATCACACCGCCCGCGGGATCGATGCTGTAGACGTGACTCCCCTCTTCGTCGACGCCGCCGAGGATCGGGTTGATCGCCAGGAACGGACCGCCCCGGGCGAAGTTGCCTGCCAGCGTCGACAGCGCCTGCATGCTCATATCCTGCCCACGACGTGCCTCGTAGAGGTTGACTTCGGCGCGGAGTGTCCGGATAAAGGACTGCGCACCGCCGACAGAGCCGACCAGCGTCAGCGCCGCAGTCGGGTGAATCTGCTCGACTTTCTGGACGTTCTTGTTCGAGACGAACCGACCGCCGAGGCTGGCGCGCATGTCCGTCGCGATGACGACCCCGTTCTCCGTCGCGATGCCGATGGTCGTCGTCCCCGTCTTGTTGACCGTCTCTTCGTCGCGGTCGCCGTCCGGGAGCGATCCCAGTTCCGGTTCGTACGGGCCCGTCTCCAGTCGCCCGGCGTGCTGTCCGATCGAAAACTCTGAATCGAAGTCTGGTTCCATTATCTACGGCTACCGGATCGGTACGTAAGAAAGTACCTGTTCAACAACTCCTTACCTGCCCACAGCCGTTTCGCGCGAAGTGACTGGTGGCTATCCTGTTATAGTGACTCGATGGAAACGCTGCTACGCTATGAGAGCGTGAACCAAGCATGGGGCGCAAGAGACCGATCAGTAATCCGTGCCACAGAGCACGTCATAGTGACTGGTCCGTGTGCGAAAGAAGCCGAGTCATGGGCGTTACAGCCCGGATGCCGCGCCGCGCGGCATCCGGGAAAGCCCGAATAGGTGATTCTCTGCTTCACGCACTGGCGTCCCGGGTGAACAGACAATGTACCTCGGAATTGATGTCCACAAACGGTACGCACAGGTGGCAGTAATGGATGAGACTGGAGAAATCGTCGAAGAGGTTCGCGTCGAAAACGCGAACCTCGACGATCTCGCCCAGCGGTACGCTGGTGCCGAAGCCGCGATTGAGGCGACCAGCAATTACTACCACATCCACGATACGCTGTCGGAACATTTGGATGTGACTGTTGCTCACCCAAAAGAGTTGAATCAGATCGCCGACACCGACAAGAAAACTGATCGCGTTGACGCCAAAGAACTCGCGCGGATTGTACGGTTAAACTCTGTTCCGAAGAGCTACGTTCCGACTGAAGAGGTCAGGCAAGCCCGCGCACTCGTGCGCGGGCGACAGACGTTGGTCGAAAACCGTACCAAATACGCCAACAAAATCCACGGACTCCTCTCCGATCACGGTATCACGGAGGACGTGAAGCCCCTGACTAAGGAGGGGCGAGAGTACCTGCGGGAACTCTCGCTCCCGATGCCGTGGGACTCGTTGCTAGAGTCGTATATTGAGTTGATCGAGACGCTCACCGAGGAAATTCGGACCCTCGAAGAAACGATCGAAGAGCGTGCTGGGTCTCTGAAGGAGACCCAGCTGCTGATGACGATTCCCGGCGTGAGTTACTATACGGCGTTGACGATTTACGCCGAGTTAGGCGAGATAGGCCGGTTTGATGATGATAAATCGGTTGTCAGCTACGTTGGATTGAACCCGGTGATCCGCGAGTCAGGCGACTCGCGGATCGAGGGGAGTATTTCGAAACGTGGATCGGGTCGTGTCCGGTGGTTACTCGTCCAAGCTGCAAACACAGCAGTTCACACCTGCAGCGATGAGTATTTGAGCCGCTTCTACGAGCGGCTAGCTAGCCGGAAGAACTCACAGAAAGCAATCGTCGCCTGCGCTCGGAAAATGCTGGTGTCAATCTACCACATGCTCGACCGAGGCGAGG
>Ga0207753_1000534_pt1 | contig 14646 bp, 11 predicted proteins | sample PonA233FremontCA_2_FD_187273 | JGI IMG/M metagenome (GOLD analysis project Ga0207753, IMG submission 187273) | Salt pond sediment microbial community from Fremont, CA, USA - Pond A23 Sediment 3 (SPAdes) | ecosystem: Environmental > Aquatic > Non-marine Saline and Alkaline > Saline | place: USA...
AGAGAATGTTGTTCAGAATGAGCCGGTAGCCGGGTGATTGGGGGTGGAGCGAGAGGTCCGTGGGCGGATCTCCCACGAAGTGCTGGTAGTCCTCCGGGTCGTGGCCGCTGTAGAACGTGAAGGTGCCCTGCCCGTGGGCCCCATGAATATATCGGACCTGCGGACGATCCGGGGCCTCCCCGAGGACCACCACGTCCTCCTTCAGTACATCCTTGTTGAAAGCGGTCGTCTGTCCAACAAAGCCCCGAACGGTCGCCACGTGATTTTGGGTAAGCATGCTGGGGACCGGGTCCCACTTGGCGCTGAACTCAAATAGCGTGAAGTAGTCCAGGGAGGGGTCCCGCATCTTCGGGGGCGGCGGGCCTACGTCAATGTTGGAGTGCTCGTACTCGCGGGCGTTCAGGTTTGGGGAAAAGTCCCGAAAGGCAAGGGTGTTTGCGAAGTCGAGTTGCTCCAGCGCGTTTGGGTCCACCGGGTCCCCGTCGTACTCCTCAGGCACAATGTCGGTTTGATGGGCGGCGAGGGCAATGTCGAAGGTTTCGGTGCCGGAGCACATCGAAAACAGAAAGCCGCCCTGCGAGACGTACTGTTTGAAGCGTTCGGCCACGGCCCGTTTGAGCTGGCTCACCTTGCGAAACCCAAACTTCTTGGCCGCCGCCTCCGCCTTGTTCTGCTTCTGGATGTACCAGGGCTCGTTGCGGTAGCGGATGAACTTGCCGAACTGGCCAGTGAAGTCCTCGTGGTGCAGGTGCAGCCAGTCGTAGGACGCGAGGTCGCCGTTGAGCACCTCCTCGTCGTAGATCACGTCGTGGGGCACCTCCGCGTACTCCAGGGCCAGCCGCACGGCGTCGTCCCACGGCACGGCCCCTTCCGGCGCGTAAACAGCAATCTCGGGGGCCTTCTCCAGGGGCACGACAGACTTGTTGCTGCCGTCGGCCTCCACCTCTGCGATGATCTTTGACGCCTGCCCGGCACTGACGGTTGTGAAGCTCACGCCACGGACCTGCAGCTCCTCTCGGACGGTCTCGCTGGCCTCGGTGAGAAACGACCCGCCGCGGTAATTGAGGAGCCAGTCGACCGTCTGCTCTTCCTGGAGCGTTGCGTAGACGGCGCCGTAGGCCTTCAGGTGGTTTTCTTGCTGCGCGTCCATCGGGATGAGCAGGTCTTGGGCCGTCGCCGAGGGCGCGGAAAGCAGGCCCACCGCGAGCACGACGGCAGTGAGGAGAACAGACCGGAAGCGCATGGCGGAGCGTGCACGGTTTGAGAGAAGCGTCTGCGAGACGAAGGGAGCACCCCTACCCCTGTGAGTGGCGAAGCGTGCGGAGGCGCCCTCGCGCATCGCCAGTGAGGAGGGAGGCGGGGTACTCCGTAAGGAGTCGCCGAAAGGCTTGTGCGGCGGCCCCGGGGCGGCCGCTGGCTTCGAGGAGGGCCGCGGCCCGGAAGAGGCTGCGGTCGGCGTAGGGGCTGCGCGGGTGACGTTCCGGGACGGCCCGGAAGGCCGTGAGGGCCGCCGCGGTGTCGCCGCGGGCGAGGTGGAGGTCGCCCTGCCGGAACCGGGCATCGTCGGCGAGAGGATGCCGCGGGTGCTGCTGTAGGAGCGTGTCGAGCATGGACAGGGCGGGGCCGTGGGCACGCTGTCGCTGGGAGAGCCGAGCCCGGGCGAAGGTGCGAAGGGCCGTGTCCGAAGAGTCGGGGCCGCGGGCCTCCTGCAGAAGGGTCTTCAGCTCGATGGCGTCGTTGGCCACGTCCGCCGATGGGTTCTCGCTTATGGACGTGGCTCGGGCCATCGCGGCGTCGAACTGGCCTCGGTAAAAGTGAAGAAGTGCCAGCTCATACTGGGCTAGGTCGGCAAAGTCGCTCGATTGCGCGCTGGCGGCCAGGCGCGAGAAGAGCAGGCGGGCTCGGTCGAGGGAGTCTCGGAGCACTGCGATGCGACCCCGGTGGTACTGCCCCTCGTCGGCCGCCTCGGTATCCGAGTAGTTCGACACGAGCTGGTCAAGCGCCTCCTGGGCCTGGTCGAGCGCGCGGTACACATCGATCTCAAGCGTGCCGAGGCGGAGCAGTGCCTCTGTATGGTCCGAGTGTTGCGGGTTGTTTTGCAGGAAGCTCTTGTAGGCGGCCCGGGCCCTGGCATACCGGGCCGAGTCCTCCGCGGTCGAGGTGGAGTCGGCGCCCTGGCGGGCCCACCGGCGATAGAAGTCCCCGAGCAGCTTCTGGGCCTTGGGGGCGACGGTCGACGCTGGATGTTGCTCCTGGATGGCCTCGCAGGCCCGGGTGGCCACGCCATAGCGCTGTGCATCGGCGGCCTGCTGGGCAAACCGGAAGAGAATTTGTCCCTGCCGCTCCCCGAGCCGGTCGAGGGCTCGGTACTCGTCGAACGCAGCGGTGTAGTCGTCCCGCTCCGTATAGAGCCAGGCCAGGAGTTCTCGGTACGCCTCGTTCAGGGGGGTCTCTTGGACCGTCTGCTGCAGCACCTGAATGCTGGCCTCGAGGCCTTGTCCCTGTTCCACGAACGTCTGAAGCTGGTTTCGGACGTAGTTGAGCCGGCCGGGCGCCTCGCTCAGAAGCGCGACGTACTCCTGCATGGCCGCCTCGAACTGCCCATCGAGGCCGTACAACTGCGCCAGCTCGGTCCGGAACGCGCCGGGGCGGTTGAGGGCGTCACGTCCCTCGCGAAGGACCGCGATGGCCTTGCGGAAATGACGGACCTCCGCCAGGACGTTGTAGACCGTCCGGTACGTCTGGGGCCTGCTTGGGGCGAGGGCGACCGCCCGGTCCCACGTGTCGTTGGCGGCATCCACCTCGCCTTTCTGGTATAAAAGCCGGGCCTTCTCGGCGAGAAGTGAAACGGTGGGGGCAGAGTCGATTCGGTCGTCTACCAACTGGAGGGCGTCGTCGTAGCGCTTAATGCTCTCGTAGGTCTGCTTCAGCTTTCGGTAAAATGCCGTGTTCTGGGGGGCGTCGGTGTAAAGGTCTTCGAGGAGAGGAAGGGCGCGTTCGGGCTGGTCGGCACGGAGGAACCCATTGGCCCGCTGGAATTTCTTCAGTTGTGTACTGTCGGGCTGCTGGGCGTGCGTGGGGGCGGTGGGCACTCCGAGCAGGAGGCTCACCCCGAGAACGATCGTCACGAGACGCATCGCCCGGACGGAACCGGGCCACGAAGAAACGGGCGGTATCACGACGGAGCGGAGAAGCCGTGTGGGGGGCAGATCCCCAATGGTCGGGGGACGAAGCAATCCAAACAGTGACGAGTACCATCCTACGACACGCCCAAGACGGACGTTTCCCGGGTTGAACAGGCCGAGCGGAGCGGCAACGGGCATGAGGACGCGGCGATGTTCACCATCCCAGTGCGGTACATTCCCCCATGGAGACAGTCTCACAGAACGGCACCTCGGACCCGGAGCCCCGGCAGCTTGCCCTCCTTGGGGCGACCGGGTCGATTGGGACGCAGACCCTTGAGGTGGTGCGCCTTTTCCCGGACCGGTTCGATGTCCGGGTGCTCACCTGCCGCCAGAATGTGGAGCGCCTCGCCAAGCAGGTGCAGGAGTTCCGCCCCGCGTGCGTGGCTGTCGGGTCCGCCGAGCGGGCCGAAGCGTTCGAGCGAGTGCTGCCGGCAGACGCGCCGGACGTTCGGGTGCTCGTTGGGACGGAGGGGCTCTGCGAGGCCGCCACCTGGCCGGGCGTAGACGTGGTGATGGGGGCGGTGGTCGGCTTTGCCGGCCTGCGGCCTGTCCTAAGGGCCTTAGAGGCGGGCACGCAGGTCGCCCTCGCCAACAAAGAAACGCTCGTCGTCGGAGGGCCGCTGGTGGCTCAGGTGCTGGACGAGGGAAATGGGGAGTTGATTCCGGTTGACAGTGAGCACTCGGCAATCTTTCAGTGCCTGGCGGGCGAATCTGAGCGGGCGGTGGAGGATCTCGTGCTGACGGCCTCTGGAGGGCCCTTCTGGGACCGTCCGGCCGAGACGTTTTCGGACATAACCGTGGAGGAGGCCCTCGACCATCCGAACTGGTCGATGGGGGCGAAGATTACGACCGACTCCGCCACGATGATGAACAAGGGGCTGGAGGTCATCGAGGCGAAGTGGCTCTTCGACGTGCCGGTCGACCGCATTCAAGTGCTCGTGCACCCTCAGTCGATCGTGCACTCGATGGTTTCGTTTGCCGATGGGGCGGTGAAAGCCCAGCTTGGGGTGCCGGACATGAAGGTGCCCATCCAGTACGCACTGAGCCAACCGGCCCGCTGGCCCGCCCCCCACGAGCGTCTGGACTGGGATGATCTGTCACGCCTCGACTTCGAGCGTCCGAATCTGGACAAATTCCCGTGCCTGCAACTCGCCTATGATGCCCTTGAGGCAGGCGGCACGGCCCCGGCGATCCTGAATGCCGCCAACGAGGCAGCCGTGGGTCGCTTTCTGGATGAGCAAATGGGTTTCCTGGACATTCCCCGCGCCATCGAGCGCGCGCTCGCGGCGGTCCCGGTGCAGGCTGATCCCATCCTCGACGATCTGGTAGCGGCGGATGCGGAGGCCCGTGGGCTTGTCGAGGAACTCCCCCTGCCGGCATCAAATTCAACCGAGCGGTGAACTCGTCGCTGTCTCCCCCCTGAGGCGGCGTTGGCCTCCCCTCGGTTTTTGTTGTGCTCGTATGGAGCTTGTGATTAGCGTTCTCACGTCCACCCTCTGGGTGCTGCTGGCGCTCACCATTCTGGTGTTCGTCCACGAGCTGGGCCATTTTTTGACAGCGAAGTACTTCGGCATGCGGGTGGAGCGCTTCTCGATTGGGTTCCCCCCGACGCTGTTTGGGCGGACGTACGGAGAGACCGAGTACGCAGTGGGGGCGACCCCACTGGGCGGCTACGTTAAGATCAGCGGCATGATCGACGAGAGCCTTGACACCGACCACGTGGAGGCCGATCCCGAGTCGTGGGAGTTTCGGGGGAAACCGGTTTGGCAGCGCATCATCGTCATCAGTGCCGGGGTGATTTTCAACGCCTTCTTGGCCATCCTCATCTTTGGGGGGCTAAGTTGGAGCGAAGGGGATACCTACATCCCCGCGAAGAACGTGGAACAGGTGTATGTGGAGGAGGGGTCGGTGGCCCACGACCTGGGGCTTCGCACGGGCGACCGCATCGTGGAGGTAAACGGCACAGCCTTTGAACGCTTCTCTCAGGTGGAGCCGTCGTCGCTCATCGCGGCGGACACCCTGACGATTTCCGTGGTGCGGGAGGGAGGGCGGCAGCTGATTACCGGGCCGCCCGACATCATCTCGCGGCTGAGCCGCGCTCAGAACAACGACCAGGGCTTTGGGCTCGGGTTTCAGCCCCCCCTGATCGGGGCCGTGGAGGCGGGCAGCCCGGCCGACTCGGCAGGGCTTCGGACGGGAGATCGGGTCTACGCCATTCAGGGGGACACGGTGCGGTTCTGGCGAGAGATGAGCGCGCGGCTGCAGCAGGCCGAGGGGGCGCGGGTGGCGATGCGTTGGTTCCGCCCAGACTCCCTCGTCGGAACGGTGGATCGACCGCGGTCGCCGCGAGTGGTCCGGCGGACGAGCCAGGGGGTCGTCTTTGCGGACTCGGTGACTGCGCGGTACGATGCGGATCGGGAGCGGTATCTGCTCGGGGTTCGGAGTCCCAGTGCCAGTTCGGTGACGCGGCAGGCGCTCTACGACGAATTTGGGATCCAGACCGTAACGTACGGAGCCCTGGATGCCCTCAGGGCAGGAGCCGTGGAGACCTGGACCCTCAGCCGAAACATTGTCGTCACCCTGAAGCGCATCGCTGAGGGACGCGACAGCCTGACCGACAGCCTGGGCGGGCCCGTCATGATTGCCGACGTTGCCAGTGAAGCGGCGGCCGCCGGGGCCGTCCCGTACTGGCGGCTCATCGCGGCGCTCTCAATCACGCTGGCCATCATGAACATCCTTCCCATCCCGGCGCTGGATGGGGGGCAGCTGCTGTTTCTGCTCTACGAAGCCGTCACGCGGCGGCGCCCGTCCGTGCGGGTCCGTCTAGTGGCGCAGCAGGTGGGCATGATCTTGCTGATCGGCTTCATGGCGTTCCTCATTTTCAACGACATCCTGCGGCTGTAGGCGAGCGGGTTACACGACCAGATGGCTCGCACTGCGGGCGCGGCGGGTTGACACAAAATGTGCAGAGGCGGCCGTTGACCTTCGAGGGGGTACCTCGTAGATTGCGGTCCCGCTGCACTTCTGAGCGCTGGAGAGGAAGCGCCTCATCATGCGTACACTCGGACGGAGCGAAGCAGTCCCATGGCATCGTCCCAAAATCCCTCGGCGAACGGATCGGCACCGCACACGGCGGCCGAGCGCAGCGACGACGAGCGGCAGCGTGCCCTTCGCGACCGCGGCGCGCTCCCGACCCACATCGCCTGCATCATGGATGGAAATGGGCGGTGGGCCCAAGAGCGAGATGAGGCACGGGTGGTGGGCCACCACGAGGGCGTTGCCTCTGTGCGGGACGTGACGGAAGCCTGTGCGGAACTCGGGGTCGACTACCTCACCCTGTACACGTTCAGCACTGAAAACTGGGAGCGGCCCGATGCCGAGATCGATGCCCTGATGGAACTCCTTGTGCAGACCGTGCAGGAGGAGCGGGCCACCCTCATGGAAAACGGGGTGCAGCTCGAAATCATCGGCGACGTGTCCGAGCTCCCGGCGTCGTGCCAAGACGCCCTCCGGCAGACCAAGCGCGACACGGCCGACAACGACCGCTTGACGCTCACCCTTGCGCTCTCCTACAGCGGACGCTGGGACATCCTGCGGGCCGCCCGCGACCTGGCCGCCAAGGCTGAAGAGGGGGAGTGCTCGCCGGACGACATTGACGCCGCGCTGTTTGAAGAGCAGCTCGCCACATCGGGCATGCCGGACCCTGACCTCCTGGTGCGGACTGGAGGGGAGTATCGGCTTTCGAACTTCCTGCTCTGGCAGAGTGCCTACGCCGAGCTCTACATCACCGATGAGTTTTGGCCGGCGTTTCGGCGGGCCCAGCTGTACGAGGCCGTTCGCAGCTACCAAGATCGGGACCGTCGGTTCGGTCGCATTGAGCGCTCCCCTGCCAATGGGTCGTAGCTTAAATAAATGGGTCGTGGCTTAGCGTAGGTGATCGCAAACTGCCGTCCGTGGGTGGGAAGAATAATTCCCGGGGAAGGCGCGTTAAGAAACACACGCATGCGTCGTGCCCCGAAACTGCCCGTAGGGAGTCCTGTTTTAGCGGGCTGATTGGCATCTAGTCGCGTCGTCTTCGAATGAGCGTTCCACTGGTATGCGTCTACGGCTGTCCGCCCTTGCATTTGCTGTGCTTCTCAGCACGCCCGTCCTGGGGGTTGCTCAGACGACGAGCCCCGCACCGCGCTCTACGTACATGATTGAGGACATCCAAGTGCGCGGGGTGGACGATGCTCAGACGCGCCAGTTTGTGATTCAGTCGAGTGGCCTCACGACGGGCCAGGAGATCGCCCTCCCGTCCGGCGAGGCCGTGGGCCAGGCCATCCGTGCCATCTACGACCTGCGGATGTTTTCGGATGTGTCCATCCGCCGGGCCAATTCGTCTGGTAGCAACGTGACACTCATCATCGACGTGACGCCTGAGCCCACCCTCACGGCCTATGAGCTTCGGGGCATCGACGGGGGGGACCGCGAGGACCTCAAGAAGAAGATTCCTCTTCTCAAGGGCAGTCCCGTCCGGCCGTCCGATGTGGAGCGGACGAAGCAGATCATCAAAAACTTCTACGAGGACGAAGGCCATCTGCGCACTGAGGTGGACGTACAGCGCACGGAAACCCAAGGCAATCGCGTTCGGCTCGCCTTCAATGTTGACCGGAAGGACGAGATCGAGGTTGAGCGCATTCGCTTCTTCGGCAACGAGCGGTTCGACGACGGGGACCTTCGAGGCGCGATGGAAGAGACGCGAGAGAACCGCTGGTGGCGCATCTGGAAGGGCGAGCAGTTCAAGCAGGATGCCTACGAGGACGACCTCAATCTCGTCATCGATCTCTACCGTGAGCATGGCTACTACGACGCCCAGATCGTTCAGGACTCGGTGTATTACATGGGCGATGGCGGGCTTGGGATTGACGTCGAGGTGCGGGAGGGAACGCAATACTATGTACGTGAGGTCACGTGGGAGGGCAACAGCGTCTACCCGGATCGTGTCCTGTCTGAGCAGCTAGGGCTCACGGAGGGCCAGGTCTACAACGGCAAGGCCCTCGACGAGAACCTGTACGGTAGCGGGCGAGAGAGCGGGGTGCTGGGCCTCTACATGGACCGGGGGTATATGCGGGCGGATGTGCAGCCGACGGTGCGGGTCGTAGGAGAGGACTCGTTAGACATCACGATGGACGTGCGGGAGGGAGACGTGTACAACTTTGGCGACATCAACATCAGCGGCAACACGAAAACCAAGGATTACGTCATCCGTCGGGAGCTCTACACGGTGCCCGGCGACCGGTTCAGTCGAAGTGCAATTCAGGAGTCCATCCGCCGGCTGAATCAGCTAGATTACTTTAGTCAGGAATCCCTGTCCGGAGGCCCTGACATCAGCGTCGACCCGGAAGAGAAGGAGGCCGACGTAAGCTACAGTGTCAAAGAGGTGGGGAGCGACCAGTTGCAGCTCTCCGGAACCTTCGGGCAGTTCGGGCTCGTCCTTCAGCTCGGATTTCAGTTCAACAATTTCTCGGCCCAAAACCTGTTTGAGGGAGACGCGTGGCGTCCGCTTCCGTCCGGCGACGGGCAGAAGCTGAGCGTGAACGTCCGGACCAACGGCACCTTCTTCCAGAACTACTCGCTCTCCTTTACGGAGCCCTGGTTTGGGGGAAGCCCGACGCCGGTGGGGGGGTCGGTGTCGTACTCGAAGTACACCCGTTCGGTCTTCGGCGGGCGCAGTGCCTCCCGGGGGATCCGGGACGGGCGATTTCAGAACATCTCGGCGAACCTCTTCGTCCGCCAGCGCCTAAACTGGCCTGACGACAAGTTCATGGTGGGGTCGCGTGTGGGCTTTCAGCTGTACGACAACCGGGGCCGTGATGCCAGCACCGGAGAGCGGCGGCCGCTCTTCACCAGTGTGCCTTTCGGAACGAACCAGTCCATCACGTTCCGGCAATCGCTGAGTCGCAACTCGGTGGACAACCCCACCTTTCCGCGCACCGGCTCGAGCGTTTCGCTCTCGGTGGAGGTGGCCCCCCCGATCGGTGAGCTGGTTCAGTATCACAAGTGGCGCCTGGATACCAGCTGGAACGTGCCGGTCGGGGACAACTTCTCGTTCGGGGTGGGCACCAACTTCGGCTATATTGGCTCCATCACGGGCGATCCGGTCCGATTCGAGACCTTCGAGGTCGGCGGAACGCCGTTCGACTACCAGGGGGGTACGTTTGGGACGGACCCGGTCTTCATGCGCGGCTACCCGCGCGGTGTGATCGGGCCGCTCAACCGCACCCGTGGGGGCAACCTACAGCCGCAGGGCGGCCAGGTGATGAACAAGTACACCTCCGAGTTTCGGTGGAAGGCGGTCGAGTCCCAGCAGCTGCAGGCCCGCCCGTACGTGTTCCTCGATGCGGCCAACGCGTGGAGCAGCCTGAACGCGTATAGCCCCGACGACCTGTTTCGGTCGGCCGGAGTTGGGGTGAAGCTATTTCTCCCCATCGTCGGCATGATCGAGTTCAACTACGGGTACAACTTCGACCCCCATCGTTCGCTCGACACGGGGGGGGTGGAGGACCCGGGGTGGTCGTTCCAGTTCTCGCTGGGACAGGGCTTTGGCGGAGGGGGAGGACGGTAGGGACGAGGCGTCTCCGACCGTTCGTCTGCACAAGCTAGCTACCCGCACAAGAGTCATGCAGAATCAGCGTCGCGGCGAAGAGTTTGTGGGGCGAGCACCGGCTGGACGCATCCGACGCGTGAGCCGGGTCGCCTTGCTGGGGATTGTGCTGTGCGGGTTTTGGAATGGTGGAGCCTTTGCCCAGCAAAAAATTGGATACATCGACTCACAGACCATCTTAGAGGCGCTTCCCGAATACGCGACCGTGCAGCAAGAGCTCGATCAGCTAGAGCAGAAGTGGCGCACAGAGATTGAGAGTCAGGAGGAGAAGGTGCAGAGCCTTCGAGATGAGTATCGGGCCCGCGAGCTCCTGTACACCGACGAGGAACGCCGGCAGAAGCGAGCTGCCATTGACAAGGCGCGGAAGAGGGTAGAGCAGCTGCGACAGAAGTATTTTGGGCCGGACGGGCAGCTCTATGCCCGCCAGCGAGAGCTGATGCGTCCGATTCAGGAGCGCATTCTCGACGCCGCCGAGAAGGTTGCCACGGAGGAGGGATACGACTACGTTTTTGACAAGAGTGAAAAGGTGCTGTTCATGTATGCCCGGGACGACCACAACCTGAACAGTCAGGTGCTTCGGGCCCTTGGGATTACTCCTGGGCAGCAGTCAGGGGGGCGGTGACAAGTCGCCCTGCCCACGCACCCACGTCGCATTCATCAGAAAACTAGCTTTCGGAATAGGTTCTATGGCCATGTCAACTCGAGTTACAAAGTCCCTCTCGCTTCTCCTTCTTCTCGCGGCGATGGTCGCGATGCCGGTGCAGGCCCAGAAGATTGGGTACGTCGACCAGCAGGCCGTCCTGGTGAGCATGCCGGGAATGCAGGAGGTACAGCAGGAGGTACAGCAGGAAATGAAGCGGCAGCAGCAGGAGCTGCAGCAGCAGCGACAACAGTTTCAGAAGCGCGTGAAGCAGTTCCAGCAGCAGCAGTCGCTGCTCGACGACTCTGCGCGGGCCGAGCGCCAGCGGGAGCTTCAGCAGCGCCAGCGGGAGCTCCAGCAGTCGGCCCAGCAGCGCCAACAAGAGATGCAACAGCAACGTCGCGAAATGATGCAGCCCCTTCTGGAGAAGCTTCAGGGGGCGATCGACAAGGTGGCCGCCCAGGAAGAGCTCGACATGGTCCTGCGTCGAGAGGTGCTCCTCTACGAAGATGAGACCAGCGAGCAGGTGATGGACATCACACGCAGCGTGGCGGGGGAGCTTGGCATCTCGCTCACTCAGTCTCCGGGGGAACCCTCTCCGACCCTCGATCAGAACGCGCCGCCGGCTGGTGGGGGCGGTGGGGGACAATAGCATCTGGGCACGGGCCTCGAAGGGGCCTCGGCCGACCGGTACGGAACGACGACGAGCCGCTGGCCCGGCCGTGCGGTGAGAGGGCCTCCATGTCTTTCGGTCGGGGAGAAGCGATCTCGTCCACTTGATTTCACGACCCCATGGGTGCCGATTCTTCTCCCCCAGACGTCGCGGACGTGCCGCGCGTGACGACCGAAACGGTTCAAGAGATGAAGGAGGCTGGGGTGCCGATTGCCGTCCTCACGGCTTACGACTACACCTCGGCCCGCCTCTTGGACCAAGCCGGCGTTGACGTACTGCTCGTCGGCGATTCCGCCGCCAACGTGATGGCGGGACACGAGACCACGCTCCCGATGACCCTCGACCAGATGGTCTACCACGCACAGTGTGTGGTGCGGGGCATTGATCGGTCGCTCGTGGTCGTAGATCTTCCGTTTGGGACGTATCAGGGAGACCCGACCGAGGCCCTCGACTCGGCCATCCGGGTGATGAAGGAGGCGGGGGCCCACGCAGTGAAATTGGAAGGAGGCGCGCCGGTGGTCGAAGCCGTGGAGCGGATGGTGACGGCTGGCATTCCGGTCATGGGGCACCTCGGCCTTACGCCGCAGAGCATCTATGACTATGGCACCTACCAGGTGCGGGCTCGCGACGAGGACGAGGCCGATGAGCTTCGTGCCGACGCGAAGCGGCTCGAAGAGGCTGGATGCTTCGCCCTCGTGCTTGAAAAGATTCCCGCCGAGTTGGCGGCGGAGGTCACGGCGTCCCTCTCCATTCCAACGATCGGAATCGGAGCGGGCGACCAGACGGACGGACAGGTGCTGGTCTCCCACGACGCCCTCGGACTGTCGACGGACTTTGAGCCCCGGTTTGTGCGCCGCTATGCCCGCCTCGACGAGACCATCATCGACGCGATCGGCGAATACGTGTCGGACGTGCGGAACCGGTCGTTTCCCGACGAAGACGAGAGCTACTGATCCCCGAATGCTCCGCCGAGTGCTCAATGGCGGGACGTCTGTCGTTCCTTCGAGTCGAAGCCTTGCCACACATGAGCAGCCCTGCGTCGGGCGACGAGCCCCGAATTCTTCTCTGTAACGACGACGGCATCCACGCCCCGGGCATCCAGTCGCTCGCGTCGGCCCTCGACGGGCTGGGCGAGCTTTTTGTCGTGGCGCCCACCACCGAGCAAAGCGCCGTGGGACACGCCATTACGGTCCGCGACCCAATCCGCGCACACCGAGAGGAATTCGAGGTGCCCTCCGGTCCCATCCCTGCCTGGGGCGTCACCGGAACGCCCGCCGACAGCATCAAGCTCGCCTGTCACGAACTGCTCGACGCGCCGCCCGACCTGGTGGTGAGTGGCATCAATCAGGGCCCGAACACCGCCGTGAATGTGCTCTATTCGGGCACGGTGAGTGCCGCCACGGAGGCCTCAATCTTGGGAGTGGATTCAATCGCCATTTCGTTGTGTGAGTGGTCGGAACCGCAGTTCGAAGAGGCGGGCCAGTGGGCCCGGCGCATCGTGTCGTGGGCGCTCGACCGAGGCCTGCCGCGGGGGGTGCTACTGAACGTGAACGTGCCGGCGCTGCCGGCAGAAGACATCAAAGGCATTGCGCTCACGCGCCAGGCCCGATCCCGGTGGGAGGAGGGCTTCGAAGAACGCACCGACCCCGCCGATCGGTCCTACTACTGGCTGGCCGGCACCTTTGTGGATCTCGATGACGGCCAGGAGACGGACCTCTCGGCCATCGAGCGGGGCTACGTCTCGGTCACGCCGATCCAACACGACATGACGGCCTACGACGCGTTCGAGGCGCTCGGAGATTGGAACTGGGACGAGTCCGCTAGGCCAGACGGCTCCGAGTAGCACTGCCGATTCTCACGTGTGTTCTGCTCATGGCGACGCATCAGGACCGCATTGCGCTCTCCACCGCCGGCCATCGAGATATGCACGACCTGACGGCCCCGGTGACGTACATCGTTCGCGGATCGGACATCGACGTGGGGCTTGTTCACGTCCACAACGTCGGCAGCACCGGGGCCGTCGGAACGGTCGAGTTCGAGCCGGGCCTCCAGCAGGACCTCCCAGCGAAACTCGATGAGCTCTTTCCGCCGGACGAGACCTACGCCCACGAGCAGCGCTGGCAGGACGGCAACGGCCACTCGCACCTCCAGGCCACCACGCTGAGTCCCTCCATTACCGTTCCGGTGGGCAACGGCGAGCCGATCCTCGGTACGTGGCAGCAGATCTTTCACCTCGAATGCGACGTCAAACCCCGTGAGCGGACCGTCGTGGTCACGGTGCGCGGCGACTGAGTCGATCGTCACTCCGCCGACGGCCCTTCCCCATTCGTCGGGGCAAGAAGCTTCGACCCCTGAAGGGCCTTCGCTTCGTCGAGGAACAGCTGGCGGTGGGGGAAGGGAATCTCGATGTCCGCCTCCCGCAACTGCTCGCGGACCTTTTCTGTGTACGCCCACCGCAGCGGCACCTCCTGACTCGGGTCGCGGGTGTAGAAGCGGAGCGACAGGTTGACGCTGGAGTCGGCCATCTCCGTCACGACCACACTGGGCGCCGGGTCGGACAATACGCGATCGTCGTCTTCGAGCAGGGGCAGGAGGGCCTCCCGCGCCTCGTCGGGGAATTCCTTGTAGGCGATGCCGAAGGAAATATCGATGCGCAGCACATTCCGCTTCGTGTGGTTCATCAGCTGCTGCGTGATCATGTGTGTGTTGGGGAGCACCATGATCCGATTTCGGACCGTGCGGAGGCGGGTGGAACGGAGCGTGATCTCGTCGACCTGCCCGTACTGATCGTCGATCTCGATGTAGTCCCCCACCTGGAACGGCTTGTCGACCAGGACCGTCACGCCCGCAATGAAATTCTCCAAGGAGTCCCGCGCGGCGAACCCGGCGACGATCCCCGCAATGCCCAGTCCCCCGACGAGCACGGCCACGTTCACGCCGAGCTGGTCAAGGACCACGGTCCCGATGAAAAAGAACGACGCCACCCGGAAGGTTTTGAGCAGCAGGCTCTGTAGGCCGGGTTCGATGCTGTCGCTTCGGTCGAGGGTGCGCTCGAGCGTCAGATACAGCGCCCGGTAGATGACATACAACAGCAAGAACGCCGCCAGAGACTGGATCCCCCGCTCGGTGAGAAGCCCCAAGAGGTGCAGCCCCCCCGACGTGAGGTGGTCGTACAGTCCCTCCCAGTTGCCGTCCAAGAAAAGACGGATGCCCTCACTAAACGCGTTGCTGAATTGACCGGCGGCCTCGCCGACCGGGCCCGACTGGCCCGTGGTGTCCTTCTGCGTCTGGAGACGTTGAGCAATAGACTGGGGAGGCACCATGACGCCGTACAGGGGCAAGATGAAAAAGAACAGCGGGGCCTACACCGATTCGGCCCGCAGCCGTGCCGCCTGGAGGGTGTTCTTTAGAAGCATTGCTCGGGTCATGAGCCCGACGCCCCCCGGCACCGGCGTGATTCGGCGGGCCTTGGGCCGCACCTCCTCAAAATCGACGTCGCCGC
>Ga0207753_1000535_pt1 | contig 14643 bp, 6 predicted proteins | sample PonA233FremontCA_2_FD_187273 | JGI IMG/M metagenome (GOLD analysis project Ga0207753, IMG submission 187273) | Salt pond sediment microbial community from Fremont, CA, USA - Pond A23 Sediment 3 (SPAdes) | ecosystem: Environmental > Aquatic > Non-marine Saline and Alkaline > Saline | place: USA...
TGTCGGAGGTAGTGGGCCCGCCGGTCGGGATTGGTCATTCCGTCGAAATCGGCGTACTCGAAGAAGCCCAGCTGCGTCGGGAGGTCGGCATCGGCCATCGTCTGGTAGGCCGCGAACGTCTCGGCGGCCTCCCGGCTGGTGAGATACCCCTGCTCGAACAGTCGCTCCAGTTGGCGTTCCAGCCGGACGAGCGTCGACTCCCACGGCCGTTCGGGAACGTCGACATGCCGGAAGTAGAGCGCCGCCAGCGCCGTCAGCCCGCGTTTGGTCCCCCGGGTCTTGTACAGTTCGGGGGCGCGTTCGAGCAGTTCGCGGCGCGCGGACTCGGGCCACGTCTCGCCGAGGTCGACCGCCAGCCACTCGGTGAGCCACGAGAGGTAGTCGACCGGAATCTCCTGTGGGTCGAGATAGCCAGTGTCCCCGCGCAGGGTTTCTTCGATGTCGACGAAGACGGATTCGAAGATCGAGAGGAACCGCGAGAGGAACGGCGACCGGCGGTCCTGTTCCTGATAGACCTCGGGCAGGTAGCGCAGATAGGACTGTCGCGGGCAGTAGGCCCGGAAACTCCGGAGTTCGGGAGCCGACCGCCGGGTGCCGATAAACCGGATCTCGACGTGGAGATACTGGCCCTCGGCGTCGACGAACAGCATGTCCTCGGGGCTGGCGACCGTTTCGACGTCTTCCCGCGTGCTGAACTCGATTTCGAGGAAGCCGCGGGCCGTCTGGAGCATCTCGATGGCCGCCGACTCCGTGAGCCCGCCGACCGTCGAGGCGAGTTGGGCGGGCGTATACTCGATGAGATCCCACAGGCTGCCGATCCCGGCAGCCGTCAGCGACTGCCGCCGCTTGACCGAGAGCTTCGAGAGGTCGTCGATCCCCTCGGTTTCGCACTCGGAGGCGTAGTAGGCCACGTCGACGCGCGTACCGGGCGGGTGCGCGCCGAGATCGAGGGTGGCGCGGTGCCACTCCATCCCCCGCACCCCGGAGTCGAAGCGGCCGATGACCGCCCCCTCGTACCGCATGCTCGCGGCGTCCTTCCGGTTGGTCGGTCGCTCTTCGAGCAGGCGGATCTCGCCGTCGACCCGGCGGAGATAGAGCTCGCCGGGACGGGCCTCGTGGCTGGCCGTATCGCCGACTGGAGCCCGAAACGCCCCTTCGACAGCGGGCAGCGAGGTGGCCGACTCGGTGGCGGGATCGTACCGCAGCAGTCGGGTGTTCGTCCCGTCGACCGCCGACAGGACGATCTCGCCGGAGTGGTGGGCGGCGATCCCGGTCGGCTCGAAGCCGTTGGGGAGGTCGACCGGCAGGACGATGGGATCGCCGAAGCGACCCACGTCCTCGTCGGCCCGCAGTACCCCGACCGCGCCGGTGGCGGTGCGGGCCAGCACGTAGAGGTCCTCGTCGGCCCCCACGGCGAAATCGATCGGCGAACGCAGGCCGTCGACGACCGTCCGCAGGCGACCCGATGGGTCGACGGCGTGGATACTGCCACTGGCGTCGCTGCCGCCGTCGCCGCCGGACTCGCTGTCGCTGTCGCCGTCGGCCTCGCTGTCGCTGTCGCCGTCGGCCTCGCTGTCGCCCGCATCGAGGACGTAGACGCGGGTGTTGCTCCCGGTGATTCGTCGTGGAGTCCTCGCACAGGGGATCGTCCACTCGTACTCGCGGCGTCGACGATTGAACGCGGTCAGCGCGCCGGTCTCGCCGTCGACCACGTAGATACCGTGGGTCGTCGTGCCGACGCCCACGGGGGCCGCGATGTCGGCGCGAGCGTAGCCGTCGAGCGACAGCGAGGCAAGCCGACGGGCCGCTGTGAGGTAGACGGCGATATCGCCGTCGGGGGTCAGCACACAGACGTTCCCGTTCGGATTACGATCGATATCGCGGGCCGCAAAGCCCAGCGGCGTCGACTCGAAGGCCAACTCGGTCGCCAGCGTGACCCCCTCGGCGTCGATGGCGACGTTCCGGGGACTCCAGCGGTCCCAGTCGGTTGGTGTCTGTGCACTCACAAAGGAGAATTCGGTGGTCATTGGCTGGCTCCAGTGGTGTGGGTTCGGTGGTTATTGGCCGTCTCCAGTGGTGATTCGGCGATCATTGGCTGGCTCCAGTGGCGGTTTCGAGCGGCGAGGTGACGACGACGGTGATATCGTCGACCGAGGGGGCCAACAGCGCGGTGTCGGCGATAACCACGTTGCCGTGGCTGTCGATCTCCTCCTCGTAGTTGGCCGCCAGCTGGACCGACGACACCGTCTGGACACCGGCCAGCGAGTCGGCGACCCCCGCCACGTCGGTGACGTAGAGCGGTCGACCGAACGGCCAGCCGTCGCCGTCGAAGCCAGCCAGCGGATCGAGGTAGGCGATCATCTCCTCGCGGATCGCCTCGGTGAGATCGGCCTCGCTGTAGCCGGTCCGCGCCGAGACCGTGACGGTCATCCCGATGTCGACGTAGGTCGGCGAGACCACCTCGACGGGATCGGTCAGCAGCCGGTTGGCGGCGATCTGCGTCCGGACCGCCTCCAGAAACCCCTCGCTGGCGATCGGTCGGGGGCTCGTACTGTAGGGAACGACGACGACGCTGATTTCGGGAATCTCGACGCCGGTGTCGGTCTCCCGGAGCGATTTGACCGCGTGGGTCCGACCGAACCTGAGGCCGGGGGTGTGTTTTGCGAGATAGGCGAAATCCGACAGCGTGGTCGCCCGGTAGGGCCGTTTGAGATCCCGCCGGAACCGGTCGACCGCCGCTGGGATCGACTCCATATCGGTGCCGCCACGGGCCGGACCGATGGGCGTGAGGTCGACGGCCTCAGTTTCCAAGCCGTCGACCGTCTCGCCGGGGGTGAACTCCCACTCGGAACGCTCGGAGATGTTGCCGTCGGTGCCGCCGCCGCTGACATACCGGGTGGCGGTGACGTGGCGCTGGACCGGCGGGACCGCGCCGTTGATCCCGTTGCCGAAGCGGATCGCCCCGCGGTCGTGGTCCAGCACGTAGTGGCGGTCGGTCGGCGACGAGCGGTCGAAGTCCGGCACCTCGGTCCAGCGCTGGCCCGCGATCTCGATGTCGGCCTCCAAGACCGGGCTGTGTCGGAACACGAACTCCTGGTCGGCCGCGACGGTCGTTTCCAGCGTTTCGTCGGTATGACGAAGGAGTTCGTCGGTCACCGTTCGACGATGCCGGAGCCGGAGGACGTTGAGCCGGACCGCATCGAGCCGTGGCGGCACCTCGTAGCCCGGCGTCTCGACGACACACCGAAGCCAGATCTTGCCCGGCGACTGGTCGAGCACCGGTACTTCGCCGACGGCTGCCTCGTCGACCGCCCAGCCGACCGGCTTGCCCAGCGTGACCGCCCCGCCGCGGTAGAACGATTTGGTCTCGTCGTCCAGGACGGGGATGTCGGCCCACGCCGACGGCTCGTCCCAGTGGGGATAGGAGGTACAGTACTGCCAGCGCACCGTCACCGAGGGTTCGAACGTCTCCTCGCGGCTGCCGTGGCTGACCGGCGCGGGGATGTCACGGTCGTAGAAGTCGACCGCCAGCCGGAGCCGGTCGGCCGCGGCGAAGGGGTCGCCAGCGAAGCCGAAATACACCGCATCGCCGCGGGCCGGCTCCTCGCCGAAGGCGTAAAACTGCGTTTTTCCCGTCTCGTTTTCGGTCGTGTTGTCGACCAGATCGCCGCCCGACTGGGTGATGATCTGTCGCAGCTCGGGGCCAACCAACCGCGTGTCGGCTTCGACTTCGAACCGCTTGGGGACCGACGAGTGGTCGTCGACCGTGAACTGTGTGCCCGCGGGGATCACGACCCCGTCGGTGTCTGCAGGTGGGTCGATGACGACCTCGGCAGTCGACGGCTGTGGCGGTCGGCGGCGGACCCCCAACAGTTGGAGATACTTCTCACGGTGGTCGTCGGTGATCCGGTTGATCTGGTAGGTGTAGGTCTCGGAGATCCACGCCAGCAGTTCGAGCAGCGCGATCCCGGTGTCGTGGGCGTTGTGGTCGCTCCACTCGTCGGAGTAGACCGGGATCTGGCGGCGGGCCTCCTCGAAGACCTCCTCGAAGGTCCGGTCGTCGAGATCCGGGATGTCGAGACCCATCAGTCGTCCCTCCCGACGTCGACGGTGACGGTGTGTCGACCGCTGTAGACCAAGGTGTCGGCGGCGACCGCTGGCGCGTCTTCGGCTCCGGCGAGCGTGACGTGTTCGTCGCCGTCGTCGAACGTGACTGCGACGCTGGTGACCGTGCTGATGTCGGCCAGCTGTTCCAGTCGGGAGACGAACAACGCCGGCGACGGACAGCGACCGATCTCCCAGCCGGTGCCGTCGGGGCCGCCAGTTAGTGGGTGGAGGAAGTCGGTCAGGGTAGCGGTCGCCAGCTCCTGGGTCTCGGTGATGCTGTGAGTACCCATGGTGGTCACCGTCGCGGTGACCGAGGCCTCGATGTAGTGGGGGCCGCGCACCGAGAGCTTCGAGTCGTCGCCGACGACCGCAACGGGGGCTTTGGCTTGCATGGTTTCGGTTACCTGATCGAGAAGTTCCTCGGAGGGGACCGGCTTGCGGTCGTCGACATCGGGGACGACCAGCAGGGTAACGTGGCCCGGCTCGCCGGTTTCGTCGGCCCCGGCCTTACACCGAACGCGGCCGATCTCGCGGGCTGCCGACCGGGCGATCCGCTCGAAGCCGTCGCGGGTGACCGGCCGGTCGCGGTCCCGAAGCTGTTTGGGGGCCCGCGCGAGCAACTCGGCGGTCGGCTCGTTGTCCTCGCCAGTCTTGCCCGGCGCGGGGTTGTAGACGCCCGTGATCGCCGACATCTCGTCTTTGAGCCCCGTCAGTTCGTGGGCCCCGATGTCGCCGTCGTTGCCGCCGCCGGTGGTGTAGTCGGCCCGAACGTTGTTCTCGCCCGCCGGTGGGATCGCACCGTGTCGACCCTCGCCGAAGGTGACCGCGCCGCCGACCTCGTCGAGGGTGTAGTGGCGGGCTTCGCTGCCCGAATCGAGGAAGTCGTCGACGTGGTCCCAGCGCACCCAGAACCGCTCTAACTCGCCGGTATCGTCGCGGTCCTCGACGATCCGGTCGGGGTCGGCCTCGGCGAGTGCGGCCCGCTTGTTGGCCGAGAGGACCGGGAGTTCGTCGACCCAGACGTCGGCCGACAGCACTGGCCGCTGGGCAAAAGTGAGCCGTTGATTCGCGGTGCCGCTGGACGAGCCGAGTACCTCGCCGGTGATCGTCTGGACGTTGGTCGCCCACTGGGTATTGAGGAACAACCCCTCGATCACCGGCGGCGACCGGGTTCGGGCCGCGCGTTCGCGCTCGGTGACCGAGACGGAGTAGAGTTCGCTCCGTGAGGACGCCGACAGGCGGTCGGCACGCGGGCCGAACAGGCCGCCCTCGCCGCGGGAGAACTCGTCGCCGGTCAGGCGGAGCCGAATCCAGTGGCGCTCGCGGCCGAACAGCGAAAACGCCGTGGTCTCCTCGGGGAACGAAACGGCCAGAATCCCACGCACCGACAGATCGGCGGTGCCGTCGGCGAGATCCAGTCGCGACCACTCCCCGCGTGCCGGGTCCGAGCAGTACTCCATCTCGATCCACGGCGAAAACCAGTGTGGCACGTCCGTCTCGGCGATCGGTACGTAGAGATGCAGCGGCCCACCGTTGAGCGGCCGGTCGAACCCCAAATACAGCGACTGGCTACTGCCGGGGAGCGCGACGAACGGTTGAAACGCCCGTCGACTCGCCCGGACGTCGGTGAAGGCGTTGTTGTTGTAGGTCAGTAGTTGGTCGAAGGGGACCGACGACTGGACGTACTGGACGCTGATCGACGCGAATTTGGGTGGCTGAATATGATCGGTAACCCGCTCCCAACTGTTCTCATCGGTCTCCTCCATTCGGGGCTCGCCGTAGTTGCCGTCGACGAGCCGGGTTCGAATCCACCGTCGCTCCTGTCCCAACACCAGCGTCGGTGTGAGATCCATCGGGACGGTAAACGAAACGGTGCCCCCCGTTTGGAGGTAGTTGGTGGTGTCGTCGACCGCGAGCCGTTGCCAGCCGATCCCGTTCCAGTACTCCCAGACGAGTTCCGGATTGGCGTCAGCAGGAGCGGGTGGGGGTGATTCGTCGACCGGGGCCTCGAACTCGAAGGTGATCTCCGCGCCGGGTTTGGTAAAGGCCTCCTTGCAGGCGACCGACCACGTCGACGCCTCGGCGGGGTCTCGTCCGAGGGGGTAGACGTAGCGCTCGTCGAGGTCGACCTCGACGTCGTCGGTGACCGCCGCATCCAGCGGGAGCCTCGCGCTCTCGGAGCCGACCGACAGCCGCACGTCCTCGATCAGGATGCTGAACAGCACCGCCGAGAGCTCGTCGTCGGGAACCCGGCATCGGAGCCACCGGCTCTCGACCCCGTTGTGTTCGGATTCGGTGATCTCGCCGGGAATCCCCAGTTCGAGGCCGACCGAGTGCTGGCTCTCGGTGAACTCGTTGGACCGGTTCGCGTTGTGGAGTTGATCACGGAGGGCTCGCAGGTAGCGCTGGAGCGTCTCCTTGAGCGCCCGGTCGACGTTCCGCGAGGCAAAGAGGTTGGCTGGTACTTCCGCCGCGTGGTCGTCGGTCTCTGTCGGGCCGAACTGGCCCTTCTTCACGTCGTCGATCAGCGACCGGACGAAGACGTCGACGCGACCGTCGCCGAGGCGTTCGTAGCCGTGGCTTTCGAGAAACGGTGTGAGCTGTTCGATGAAGGTGACCGCCTGTTGGAACTCCGATAGCGGGGCGACGAGTAACTCCTGTTTGTAATGGACGTCGAGTGGCTGCCAGCCTTCCTCGCCGTCGGCGTCGGTGCCGTAATACTCCCAGTCGAGGTACTCGCGGACCGCCGTCACCGAAGCGTTGGTCGTCAGTTCCAACTCGATCGTCGACCCCGGATTGAGCACGAGCAGTTCGTCGTGGCCCAGATACAGACAGTGGTCCTGGAGGTTCTCGCCGCTGAACAGCTCTACGGGAGGCGCGGTCGACGCCAAGGCGTCGCCGTGGTCGACCAGCCGGTCGGTGCCGGGGTCGACGCTCACGAGGTCGGTAAGCGTCGCAGGCGTCGCCTCGAAGCGCTCGTCCGGAAGCGTCTCGAACCGTTGTTTGGGTCGACCGTCGGCCTCCGGCGCGGTCAACTGGGTTCCCGGCTCGATCCGGATGTTGTCGGACGTGTTGTCGTCGACCTCGAAGGTGACCGGCACTTTCGAGGGCTGTGGCGGGTAGGTACTGAAATCCAGCGAGTCGAAGAACGCCGTCTGGTGTTTTTCCGGAACGCGATCCAGTCGCTCGATCACGTCCTCGGCGAGGTCCGCAAAGATCTCGAAGAGCACGGTCCCGGCGTCGGCGTTCTCGGGGTTCCAGTCGTCGACGTAGTAGGGGGCGATCTCGCGTTGCCGTTCGAGGATGTCCTCGCGGGTTCGACCGTCGAGGACCGGCTCCTTCGTCACCGGGGGCCTCCCCACATGGTGTCGCTGGCAGTCATTTGCTTACGTAAAACGGGTAGACCATGTTGGCCTCGGAGTTGGTCGACCGGACGATATACCGGATGTCGATCAGCAGGCGGCTCGGGTTCTCGGGGTCCCGTTGGGCGGTGACCGACCCCACGTCGATGCGTGGCTCCCACTTGATCAGCGCCTCCTCGACGGCGGTTCTGACCAGCGTGATCGTGGTCTCGTTGATGCTGTCGAAGACGTGTTCGTGGATGTCACAGCCGAACTCCGGCCGCATCACGCGCTCGCCTTTGGCGGTGCCGAGGATGATCTTGATCGAGTCCTCGATGCTCAGTTGGCCCTTCGACAGCGAGATGTCGCCCTTGTGGTCGGTGCCGACCGGAAAGCTCCAGCCGCCGCCGGGGAGTTCGTCCTGTGTCGTGTCGTTGTACTCCATGGTTAGCCGATGATGACGGTTGGACAGCCGGCAACGATCGAGTTCGGTGGCCCGCTTTCGGCGATGGTATTACCCATGGTTGCCGCTGGCATCCCCCCGATCAGCACTGTGGGGACGCCGGGTGAAGCGACGCCGCCGACATGGGGGACGACCCCCGTCGTGAGCGGACACGGCCTGAAATCCGAGAGAGCTCGCCAGGCGGGCATCCCGCCGATCAGTACAGTCGGACAGCCAGCACCCGTGAGCGGGGAGCCGTGGGCTGTCGGGTCGCCGACGCGTGCTGCAGGTGGCATATGCGATGGTCCTCACTCGGCAGACGAAGAGCGATACTATAACGTTTTGCACCGGCTGACTGTCTCGGTCGACGGTCAGTCGACGATTCGATACGTCTCGGTCGACGGTCAGTCGACGATTCGATACGTCTCGGTCGACGGCCAATCGAATTAATTGATCTTGACGAGCGAGCCCTGCAGTTGGAGCATCGCGCTGGATTTGACCGCCAGCATGCCGCTGGACTTCAGATTGAACATCCCCTGCGAGGAGATGTCGAGCATCGCGCCCTTGATCTGGGCCTTCGAGTCGGCTTTCATGGCGATCTGCGGCCCGCCGATGTCGACTTTGGTCTGGCCCTTGAGCGTGATGTTCTTGCCCTTGAGCGTGACGTCCTTCCCCGAATCGAGGGTGATTCCCTTGCTGCCCATGTCGACGGTGTTGCCGCTGCCGTCCTCGATGGTGACTCCCTTGGCGTCGTCGTCCATCGTCACCGTCTGGCCGCCTGCGGTCTCGACGGTGACCGAGCCTTTGCTGTCGTCGTCGAAGGTGACCATGTGGCCCGACCGGGTCTTGATCTGCCGAATGTTGTTCTTGCCGTCGTCGTTTTTGGCGGGCGGGGCTTCCTTGCCGTTCCACAGCGAGCCCACGACGTAGGGGTGGTGGATGTCGCCGCCCTCGAAGGCCAACAGCACCTCGTCGCCGACCTCCGGCAGGAAGTAGGTCCCCATCTCCTTGCCAGCCATTAGGGTGGCGATCCGGGCCCAACTGCTCTCGTCGTCGGCGTTTCGCCACGGGAACTCGACTTTCACCCGGCCCATCCCGTCGGGGTCTTCGTTGTCCGAGACGACGCCGATGTAGACGCCGTACAAGCCATCGCGCTGTCCTGTCGTCGTGAGATCTGCTGGGTTCATTGTGCTTCTGTAACCGCGTTCATAATGCCGTGACTTCCGCCGTCATCCGGTAGCCGTCCCCGCCGATGCGGTGGGTTGCGTTGGTGACATAATAGCTGGTGTTGAACTTCGAGCCCACCCCGTCGAGTTCGACCACTTTCCCCGCCAGAATCGAGGGAATCCCGAAGGTGTCGACCACCCCCGAGATGTCCTCGCCGCCGATCAACCCCTCGGCGACCGCGTCGGCCTCCGCTTCCGAGTCGACCGGAATCCGGTAGACGGACTTCTTGGTGCCCTCGCTGTTCGAGGCCGAGCCGGTGATCTCCGTTTTCTGGCTTTCGTCCCAGTAGCGAACCTCGACATCGCCGACGGCGGGCGTCGACCACGTGGCCGAAAACGACTCCATGGATTCACCGTAGTAGAGCGTCGCCACTGGGTCTTCGGGCGCGCTGCCGCCCGTTGAGGGCCGGAAATACCCCTCACTGAGCGAGGTAAAGAACTCGAAGCCATACCGCGCCGCCAGTTGGCTGACGAAGCGGTAGGGCGTCTGGTCGTTCTGGAAGACACGAGCCAGCTGCATGTCGGCGTCCTCGATGGTGATCGAATCGAGCTCCGCACCGGCGACCTCGTTCACGATGGACTTGAGCGTCGCCTCCTCCCACGAGGTCGAGGTGGTGCCGTCCATCAGCTTGGCAAGCGCGCAGTAGCCGCCGATCTTGACCGACGGCGGCGCGTCTTTCGGGAACGTTGGCTCGATGGTGGCGATCTCGCCTTTGAATACCTCGGCGGTGCTGCCGCTGCCCTCGCCGTACCCCATCGAGATGGAGACGGCGGTGCCGGGCTCGAACGTGCTCAGTTTGAGATCGGCGAACTCGACCTGTTCGTGGTCGAAGGGGTAGATCAACGAGAGCGTGAAGTGGTCCGCGCCGTCGACGGTCGTATCGACGATCACGTCCGAGACGTAGCCGCTGTACTCGTGGAACTGCTCGCCGCCGATGTCGACGAGGAACCGCGGCGCGGACGACGGTGGGTACGTAGACGGCACAACAACCGAACCCTACACGTCGGAGACTATGACTATTGTGGTAAAACGTGTCAGGAAGTGGCAAGTAAACGGGCGGGAGCAGGCTACAGCGGCGGCAGCGACAGCGTCGTGCCGGATTCCAGCAATCGGGGGTTTTCGAGGTCATTTGCCTCGGCGATCGTCCGCCAGTGGGAGGCGTCGCCGTACTCCTTGGAGGCGATGAACCACAGCGTTTCGCCCTCGGTGACCGTCCACTGTTTCATCTTGTCGGTCGACTCGTGTTTGATCGTCGACTTCTGGAGTTCGGTATCCTCGTACTGTTTGAACGTCACCGATGCCCACGCCCGGACCGGAACGCCACTCGGCAAAAATCGGGTAAAGCGCTTGTCCGACTCGATGAGGACGGCCTTGAAATCGAGGCCGCCGCCCCAGACGAACCGACAGCGCGGCGGGGCATGCAGCGAGCCGTCGACCTCCAGCAGGGCATCGAGTTTGTCGATGGCCGCGGTCCGCACATCGCTTTCGTCGCTCGTTGAGTCGAAGAATAGCTCCATCGACAGCAGGTCGGCCGCGCCGCTGGTGAACTGCGAGATGGGGACGTTCAACAGGGTTTTGTGGTCGGTGTAGCCCACGCTCTTCTGTAGTCGGTACTCCGAGGGGTTGAACGCACACTCGATCTTCTCGCCCTCGTTTTTGCCGTCCAGTACTTTGATGTACGCTTTTTCCAGTGATCCTGACACTTACAACCCTCTCCGTTTCCGCTCGATACGGCGCTTTCGCTCCATCTCACGATAAAGCTGCCCCACCAATTCGTCGGTTCGGGCCCCCGACTGGAGCGTTTCGGCCAGCGACGAGGGGTCGGTCGACGGCCGCTGGCGCTCGACTTCGGTCGACTGCCGGGGCGTCGACTGCGGCTGGCCGACTCCGGGCGGCGAGGAAAACGGCGACTGGGGGCCATCCGAGTCGGAGTGCTGCTGAGGGTCGTTCCCCGACGGAGACCGCCGGTTCGCCCGTGGGTGTTCGAGCTCCTCGGTCGACTGCGGGGTCGGGTCCTGTGGCCCATAGCGACTCCGGGGGTGTGATAGCGATGGCGACGACTCGGATCGCCAGCGGACTCCCGGGGGCGAGTGTCGACCACGATCCTGCGGGCGCGTAGCGACCTGCGAGGTGTCGACCGCCGCCGAGTCGCTGGTGGTAAAGGCCCCGGCAAGTTGGGCGATGGAGGGGCCGTCCTCGCCACCAGCCAGCGGGTCGTCGGTATCGCTGTCCCCAGCCGCGAGCGACTGCTGATGAACGAGCGACGGGACGTCCGAAAGCGGATCGGCGGTCGACTCGTCGGCCGCTGGCGGGTCGGTCGGCGCGGTGGCTGGGTCGGTCGCCGACGCCCGCGAACCCGGTGAGTCCGTGGGTGGCTGGCTCCTCGCCGTGTCGCTCGCGGTCTCGGTGGACTGGGCGAGGGTCGGCATGGCTGTGCTGGTCGACGCCGCTGGGTCGCTCGACACACTGCCGCGCGGGGCGGGTCGGTACGAACCCAGCGGTGGCTGTGTCGCTACCGTCCCCAGTGAGGTGGGTGTCGCCCCCAACGAGGAGCCGCCGGGCCGGATCGCCAGTCGGGAGCCGAGGCGGCTGCTGGCGGTCGGCTGCGTGGTCGCGGTGGGTGGGGTCGTCGACCCCGAACCCGACGACTGAGGGGCGGTCGACGCGGAGGCTGGTGACGGAATCGACTGCACTGGCGTCTGCCCGGCCGCCGCCGCTGGCGAGTCGACCGGGCCAGCGGGTCGGGATCGGTGGCGGCGGTCGAGGGGTCGCGGCTGGCCCGGAGCCTGCGGTGGGTCGGTGCGGGGCGGCTCGGCGGCCCCCTCCGGCGACACAGCCGCGCTGTCGACACCGGACGGGCTGACAGTTGTAGCCGTAGCGTCGGCCTGTTGGACTCGACCGATTCCTACTGACTGTTCTCGGTCCGGCGCAGCCGGGAGAGCTGATGTCGTTCGGCTCGACAGTCGACCCACGCTCCGAGACTGAGGAGCGTCCACGCCGACCAGCGTCGTCGGTGGGACATGGCTCGGGCGAAGCGGTGAGGCGACGACCGGCCCAGTCGCCGGTCGAGTGCCAGCCGACTGCAGCACTGGCTCGCCGACCGCCGCGGGAGTCGACTGCGAGTCGGCTGCCGTGGGTCGGCTCCCGACTCCGACCGAGTGAACGGGGGTGGACCGACTGGCGGGCCGATGGATCGGTGAGCCGGTGTGAACGGGCGAGCCGGTTGGCTGGCGGGCCGGTAGATCAGTGAGGGTCGACTGATTGGCGGTGGGGGTCGACTGATTGGCGGTGGGGGTCGACTGATCGGCGGTGGGGGTCGACTGATCGGCGGTGGGGGTCGACTGATCGGCGGTCGGTGCCTCCGGGCGGTCGGTCGGGGTCGATGGCTGCCGTGTCGGCGTCACCGGCGGGTGATCGAGCGCGGCCCCGGGAGTCGACTGGTAGTCGACCATCGCAGGCGAATCTGTCAGGGTGGCAGAACCGACACCCGGAGCTACCGGGAGCGTGGCTGTCGCGGCGGTCGGCTGAGTCGGGACCACAAGCGAGGGCGTTCGCCCCGCCGACTGGAGGCCGTAGGCCACCGAGCGCACGACCTCGGTCGGACTCGGGGGCGACCGATCCGACGGTACGGTCTGTGGTGATACGGCCTGTGGTGGTACGGCCTGTGGTGCTGCGACCTGCGCTGGCGCGGCTTGCGGCTCGACCGCCTGCTCTCTCGCCGTCGAGTTCCCGGACGGCGAAGATGGGTGTACATACCCACTGGGCGCGGTCGACGGGCCGTGGTCCGTCGAACTCGGCGACTGCGGGGCTGTTGGTGCCGATGGTTCGGATTGGCTAGCCGCTTGTTTGTGGAGGTCGGTCCGGGGCGGTTCCGAAAGCGGCGCGGCTTCACGAACAACTGTTTGTGAAACAGCCGTCGCTCGTGGTGATTCAGGCGTCGACTGTGCGAGCGGTGTCGACGACGAAACGGGCATTCGACCGGAAGCAACAGCCACCGGACCGGGGGCCTGACCGGGGGAAACGGTCCTACCGCCGACCGGCTGGAAAGAGGGCTGTGTCGGCTGTCGTGTGCCACCGATTGCCACCTCCGTGGCTGCAGCCGCCAACCCTGTGCCCGCGGCCGCCAGTGTCGACCGCACCGTGGGCAGGAGGGCCACCGGTTCCGGGTGGGGCGGCTGGGCTGGCTGCAGTGACTGCGCTGGCTGGGCTGGCTGCAGTGACTGCGCTGGCTGCAGTGACTGCGCTGGCTGCAGTGACTGCGCTGGCTGCAGTGACTGCGCTGGCTGTAGTAGCTGTGGTGACTGTTGCGGTGCTGGCTGATGGAGACCAGTCGCTGCCTCCGTGTTGGCGGTCGTCTGCTCGGTCCCCATGGCCGATGACTGTGGTTTGAGCCGCGACAGTCGACGCTGCGGTTCGGGAGTCGACTTGGTCGGCATGGCAAGCGAGGAGTCCAGAGCCGTGCGGTACGTCTCGACTGGCAACGCTCGCTCGGTGGCTGGCGACCGGTCGACTGGTGAGTCGTCCACAGTGGCTGGTGCCGATGACGGACTGGCAGCGGGCGACGGTGACTGACTGGGGCCACGGGTAAACGGCTGCTCGCGGTCCCACACGGACGCTTGGTCGACGGCGTGGGTATGGATGCGGTTGGCTGCGAAGACCGGGGAGACGCGGGGTCGAGATTCGGCCGTGTGGTCTCTGACCCCAACCGAGCCGTGCGTGGTCGGGGTCTCTGCCCCCGCAGTCGCCTCGGCTACCGAAGCGACCGGCGCTGCGTCCTCGTCGGGAAGGTTCGGGTGTGGGTCGACATCGGGGCGTCGAGCCGACTGCCCTCCAGTAGCTGCTGGCGGCTGTTCGCTGTGTTCGCTCGGGAACGCTGCTGAACCGAGTGGCTCGGTCGATCGGTCGGGTCGTTCAGGTGAGCGTGTCGACGCTCTGGACGCGCCGGAGCGAGCCACCGGCGACGCGGGCGCGCCATCGCCTGATGGCTGTTCGCTCACAGCAGTCGTCGACTCGTCGGAGGTCCCTCCTCGAAGAGTGGGTCGATCCGCGGTCGACTGGGGGCTCTGCTGTGGGTGTGCCGCGACCGAGGACGGTGGCGGGCTGGCCGTGGCGAGATACGACAGCCGCGCTCCGGTCTCGCCCATCCGGTGTGACTGTGGGACAGCTGTCGGTGCCGATTGCTCGGTGTCTCGGCGCGTGGCAGGCTGGGCGGTTGCAGTTGACCGCGACGAGATGGGTGTTCGCTGTGACGGGCGGGCTGCGGCAATATGAGCCAGCGACGGCAGGGCCGTCGGTGCCGGTCGTGGTGAACCGCTTTTAGATGGCTGGCGCTGGGCCGAGTCGACCGTGGCTGCCTGCGTCACCGAGACGGCCGGGGCTACTGGTGGCGCGTTCCCGGCGGGCTGTGTGGCTATCGACTGTCGTGGCGTTTCGCTCGCTGTGGGTTGGCCCGACTCGGGCGGCTGCTGTCGGTCGACGACCGGTGCCGGATCGGACTGCGCGCTCGGCTGTCGGTCGACGGCCGGT
>Ga0207753_1000536_pt1 | contig 14623 bp, 11 predicted proteins | sample PonA233FremontCA_2_FD_187273 | JGI IMG/M metagenome (GOLD analysis project Ga0207753, IMG submission 187273) | Salt pond sediment microbial community from Fremont, CA, USA - Pond A23 Sediment 3 (SPAdes) | ecosystem: Environmental > Aquatic > Non-marine Saline and Alkaline > Saline | place: USA...
CCAGATTCCCCGGGCCCGCATGGAAGAGATGGGCATCAGTGAGGTGCGACGGACCGACCGGGCCGAGACGGTGCGCGTGCTGGCGACGCCCGCAGGGGCCCGGCAGATCAGCCAGCGGTCGTGGGTGCGCTCCATCACGCCTTACATCCTAACCGACGACGAGTACAGCGAGATTATGTATCCCTCCGGACAGGGATACACGCCGGACAACTACGGGCCCGTCCACATTCCGGCGAAGGGAGAAACTGTGGCGCTAACGGCCCAGAACTGGGACCTCTACCGGCCCGTCATTACGCGATACGAGGGCCGCGCCGCCCGGCAGATGACGGACTCCACCTTTGCCATCGACGGGGCGCGCACGACCACGTACACGTTCCAGCAAGACTACTTCTTTGCGATGGGAGACAACCGGGACAACTCGCAGGACAGTCGGTTCTGGGGCTTCGTGCCCAAGGATCACGTCGTGGGCAAGGCCGTCCTTACGTACTTCTCGTGGGACCACGAGGCCTGGCTCCCCCGCTTCGGGCGCATCATGCGGCCCATCGCGGACGACGGAATCTTTCGGGAGCAGTCGGCCCTGGACCCGCTGCCGAAGGGCCAGACGGCAGATCGCCCCCGTGCCGACTCGTCGTTCCGGTCCCGGCCATCGGTCCTGGCAGAATTGCCGTCACGCGCGGCGGCGCTTCGAAGCCGGCCCTAGTGCACGTTCAAGGGGTTCCTCTTGGGTCACGGAAGGGCCCGTCATTCTGAGGGAGCTGCCAAGCGACCGAAGCGCCCTGAACATCAGTGAAGAAGTGCTTTCAGAGTGAATCTCTTCGAATCTGACATTTACGTTGCACTCGGAGGGATCTTTCGACTCCGGTGGGCTCCGCTCAAGACGACTGCATTGCAAAAAGGATTGCTTGAAGCTGCACTGGGTCCCCGCCTCGCACCCACCCGTACCTTCCGAGGCGAGGCCTGTCTCAGCGAGAGGCACGCCGTTCCCGGAGCCGGTCCCACATTTCTTGCTGATTGGTGCCGGGCGACACGTCGTAGGGCCGCGTCGGGAGCGCCACACGCTTCAACACCGGGTAGCGGGCCTTGTAGTCGAACGGCTGCGGCGTTCCTTCGGGGTCGTCCCCCACCACGAGCACCATGGTGCCGGGCTCCAAGAGCTTCCCCCGCCCGGACGAGGGGCCCATGTGTCCCTGGGTCGTTTGCCAGGGCTCGGCCCAGTCGTAGATCCACTTGGCGTCGGCGTCGACGAGGCGCACGCAGCCGTGGCTCGTGGGGCCGCCCGTGGGCATCGAGTACTGATGGATGTGAATGCCACGGGCCGCGTGAAAATTGAAGACCCAGCGCATGGTCCATTCCTCCCCGGGCGGGCTCATTGTCGAGACGCGCTCCTTCTCCTTCCAGTTGAAGTTGAACCGGCCCGTCGGGGTGGCCGTGGAGTCGGGGTTGCCGGTGTTGACGATGCCCCAGCGCGCGAGCCGGCCGTACTCGTACGCGGCGAAGGCCTGCACCGTCTTGTGGATGACGAACAGCTTCTCGAAGCGGTGGGCCTCCGGGTAGTAGCGGGGAAAGGGTGAGTAGGCCCGGAAGTCGAGGCCAAACTCGGTGGGCACGACGAGCGTGTCGCCAAGAGGCGTGTTCTCGATCGTTTGTCGGTTGAGCAGCTCGACGAGCTGGGCCTGTTTGCGGCCTGTCTCGGTGTCCCCGTTCCCAATGCGCTGGTAGAATCGGTTGCGGGCCACCACGCTATTGCCGCTCGGGTCGTCGAGCACGGCGTATTCGTAGTACACCTCGGGCAGGTCGTCGAGGTTGTCGGCCTGCCGGGCCAGGATGTCCTCGATGGCGTACTGGTCGAAGTACCCCTGCGCCGCGGCGGGCGAAGACACACCCGTCGCGAGCAGAAGCGCGCCGAGAGCGGCCCAGAGAAACGTCCTGTGCGTGCGCATCGTCGGTGGAGGGCTGTTCGAGAGGGAAGATCATGTACCCGTGCCGGGTCGGTCCGTTTCTCGAAGCCCGGACCGGCGGCTACGGGAGGCACACGCGTTTGCGGAGGGCATCGATGACGTCGGTCTCCCCCAGCACGATCAGGATGTCCCCGGCGTCGATCCGCTCGGTGGGCGAAGGGTTGAACGTCATTGCATCGGTGTCCGCGTCGATAATGCCGATGACGATCGCCTCAAACTCTTGCCGGAAGTTGCTCTCGGCCAGGGTCTTGCCGGCGAGGGGGGCGTTTTGGTGCACCTGCACCTCGTCGATCTGGCGGCTCAGCGCGCTGGTGTGGAGGACGCGCTCCAGGAAGTGGTCGGTGTGGGGGCGCAGCACAACCTGGGCCATCCGGTCGGCGCCCACCTCGCTCGGGGCAATCACCTTGTCGGCCCCGGCGTTGCGCAGCTTGCTCCGGTTGTCGTGGTCGATGGTGCGAGCCAGGACGAAGAGGTTCGGGTTCATCTCCCGGGCCGTGAGGGCCACGAAGACGTTGCTGCTGTCGTCGGGAAGGGCGAGGATCAGTCCCCGCGCCCGCTCGATGCCCGCGGCGCGGAGGGTCTCCTCGTCCTCCGCGTCGCCCTGCACGTGCAGGCGTTCATTCTTCGACAGCGACGCGCTAATCTCTTCATCGATGTCCACGACCACCACCGACTTCCCCTCCTCGATGAGATCCTCGGTGAGCCGCTCCCCCACGCGCCCGTATCCGCAGACGATGTAGTGGTCCGAAAGCTCGTCGATTCGTTTCATGATGCGGCGTTCACGGAGGCGATCGCTAACGAGAAGAAGTTGGGCGGAGCGAACGGCAACGAAGCTGAGAATCCCGATGCCGGTGACCCCCAGGCCGAAGGTGAAAAACCGTCCTGCGTCCGACAGGGGGTTGACCTCCTGGAATCCGATTGTCGAGAGGGTGATGAACGTCATGTACAACCCGTCGGCCGCCGACCATCCTTCGATCCCGACGTAGCCCGTCGTGCCGACGGCAAACAATGACAGGAGGGCGAAGACCGCCAAGAAGACCTCGCGGCGGGAGGGCTCCATGCGCGCCAGCCAAGAGATCAGGGCCTCCCAGGGCGTCCGGAAAAGGGCCATGAGGCGGTGGGGGGATCGGAAAAACGAACGAACGGAAGGGCATGCGGCAGCGACCGCGGAGCGGGCCTTGCCTGCCGGCGGGGCGGAGGCGTAATTCCGGAGCCCCAGTCCCGAGGGATCTTACCCCTTGGCCGGCGTGCTCAGCAGCTGAGCGTGCCACGACTCGCGGGCGGGCCGCTCGAACGCCCCCTCGCGGAGGGCGCCCAGGGTCGTGAGGCTTGGATCGAACACAGGCGTGTCGGCCGTCACGATGCCGTCTGTGGCGCGCTCCTGAAAGGCGCGTCGAGAGGTTGCCACCACGCGTCCGTCGCCGTCGCGGTAGAGGACGTGAAGGGACGGCACCCAGGCAACCTCGAGGGCAGACGCCGCGTCGTCAATCGCATGGGCCAGGTCGTCAATGCCGCAGCCGGAGAGGTCCCCGCTACCCACCGGTGTGGCAGCGACGACGAGGAATCGATCGTGGAGAATGGTCGCGGCCCCCTCCACGGAGCGCTCATGGGCGCGCCACCCCTCCATGAATGTCGAGAGCCGATCGAGCAGGGCCGCCTGGCGGTCGTCGCCGAGCGGCGAGGCCGCCGCGTGGATCCAGAGCCGGGCGTCATCAGGAAGGGCAGCCAAAGCGGGCAGGTCAGCCATGGGACGTGAGGCAGCGGGGGAAGAAGTACTAGATGCCTTCTTTGTAAGCCGGACGCGGTCATTTGTTTGTCAGTGGACGGCCACCGCAGCAGAAGAGGAACGCGGGCGACTGGACGCCGTCCCATATTATGTGAAGAAAAAAGAAATTGAAACGGCTGCGGGTGTTGAGCTACAAATGCTCCCTGAGCCAAGCGTCACTGTCGCTTCCGCACAGAACGCCCTACGCCTCCCATGTCTCGCTATCGCGATCTCGTCGACTGGATCAACGAGCACCGGACGGTCGCCCTCGACCTGGTGCGCATCTACCTTGGCGGCGGGCTGTTCGTCCGCGGCATGCTGTTTGCCTACGAAAGCCAGGGCGTGGAGGCGCTCGTGGACCTGTCCGAGTTTTCGGTGGCCTCGGCGGCGCTCACCCACTACGTCACGTTCGCGCACCTGGTGGGCGGGCTCCTGTTGGCGGCAGGCCTCCTCACCCGGCTCGCGGCGCTCGTCCAGATCCCCATTCTTGCCGGGGCTGTCTTCCTGGTGCACCTGGAGCAGGGCCTCCTGACGGCCGACCAGTCCCTCGAGTTCTCGGCCCTCGTCTTCGTCCTCCTTGTGATCGTCTTTGTGTTCGGGCCGGGCGAGTGGGCGGCCGACCGGTACGTCTTTGAACGGGAGCCGGCGCTGCAGGACGAGTCTCCGGAGCTATGGTGGCGCGACGATGACTTTGAGCAGACGCCTGCCCCTGAGCCCGTGGGGGACGGAGGCGGGGTGGCCGTGGCGTCGGCATCGGTCACCAGTGCGAAAGAGGCCCTTGCCGAACGGGTGGACAGTGAGCCCTGCGCGTGCGGATATGACCTTTCGCATCCGCGGGTGACGGCAGAGCCGCAATACGGATGGAGCGCCGGGTTTTTCTTCATGCTTGGGGTGTCGGCACCCGTAAAAGAAGTGGTCTTCTACTGTGAGGAGTGCGGGACCGTCATGAAGCGCACACGAGACCCCGAGATCCTCCGAAAGTACCGCTGGCACACATCTTGACCGCTTGACCTTTACAGGCGGCGGACGGGGAGGACGCGGTGTCGCGGGCCTCGCGGCCGACGCCTTGGTGCCCCAAAGCACACCCCCCAAACGCCCCTCCCTCAATGAGCGGAACGTCGTCCAACGGCACAGCGGACTCGGAGGCCAGCGGCTCAGCGGACGCCCCTGCGGCCCTCGTGCTGGGCGGCGGCGGGGCCCGCGCGGCCTACCAGACCGGGGTGCTGTGCTACGTCGGGGAGGCCTTTCCCTCGGCCTCAGTCCCGTTCATGACGGGGGTGTCGGCGGGCTCTATCAATGCAGCCCACCTCGCGGCCGATCCCGGCCCGTGGAAGGACCGCACGGCGCGGCTTACGAGCTACTGGGAAGACCTGACGGCGGAGGATGTGTTCGCGCCGCGCTCCCTTTGGACGATTGCGCGGTCGATCTTGTGGACGGCGCCAAGCGAGAAGCAGACGCTCCTAGACACGGCCCCCCTCCGTGCCTACCTCGACCGGCGGCTTCCCACGGACGCCAAGGGCCGGCTCACGGGGGTGGCCGAAAACCTGGAGGCGGACCGCCTACAGGGGCTCGCCATTACCACCTCCAACTACGCCACGCTCCAGACCGTGACGTGGGTGCAAGGGTGCTCGATGCAGAACTGGGACCGTCCCAATCGGGTCGGGCGCCGGGCGATCCTCAGCCTCGACCACGTGATGGCTTCCACGGCCCTGCCGATGGTGTTTCCGGCCGTCCGCCTCGACGATGCCTGGTACGGGGACGGCGGCCTCCGCATGCTCGACCCGCTCGCGCCCGCCATCCACATGGGGGCCGATCGTCTCTTCGTCGTCTCGACGCGCTACGAGCGGTCCCAGGCCGAGGCGAACCGGGCGGCCCGCGCGCCCGCCTACCCGTCGCCCTTCCAAATGATGGGCATCCTGTCCAACGTGCTCCTGCTCGACGTGCTGGAGCACGACGCCGCCGTGCTGCGTCGCATCAACCGGCTCGTCCGCCAGCTGCGCCCGGAGCAGCGCGAGCCGCTCCAGCCCATCGACCTGCTCGTCCTGCGGCCGTCCGTGGACCTCGGGGCCCTGGCGGGCGACTACTGGATGGACCTCGGCGGGGTCATGGGCAGCCTTCTGTCGACGGTGCAGTGGCGCACCGACCCGCCGCCCGACTGGTGGAGCATGCTGCTCTTTCATCCCGACTACCTGGACCGCCTTCTCGAGATCGGCTACAACGACGCGAAGCGGCAGCACGACCGCATCGAGGCCTTTTTTGCGCGGGAGCCGGTCGATCAGTCCGCGTCCGTCCGCTCGTAGGTGACAAACCGAAAGCCGTCCCGCGCGTCGACGGCGGTTTCTTCAAATACGTCCCCGATGAGGGGCTCGAAGGGGGGAAAGTAGGTGTCGCCCTCGTACTCTCCCTCGACCAGGGTCAGTTCCATCCGGTCGGCATGCGGGAGAAACTGTTCGTAGACGGACTCGCCCCCGCCGACGAAGACGGTGTCGTCGTCGGGCAGGGCGTCTAGGGCCGCGTCGATGGAGCCGTAGGTTTCGACCTCGGGGTACTCTTCGTAGCCGTCCTGCGTGGTGAGGACCATCATTTTCCGATCGGGCAGTGGGCCGCCAAACTGGTGCACGATGGACTCGAACGTGCGTCGGCCCATCAAAAGGGGGTGCCCGGTGGTGAGTCGCTTAAAGCGCTGAAGGTCCTCCGGGATGTGCCAGGGCAGGTCTTTGTCTTTGCCGATGACGCGGTTCTTCTCGGCGACGGCGGCGATGATGACGAGTTCGGGCATGAGATCGGTGGCGAGAGTAGAGAGTGGGGGGCGAAGAGGGAACCGTTCATGCATCGTCTTCGGAACCGGACGTCTCGGCGAAGGAGGCAGGCTCCGGGTCATGGTCCAGCGCCGCTTCCAGGCGCCGCCCCGCCGCGAGTAGGGCGGCGTCGGCTCCGCGTCGGGCGTGCACCTGCAGGCCGATGGGGCGCCCGTCCGACGACTCTCCGGCGGGCAGCGTGAGGATGGGGTGGCCCGGCGCGGCCGTCGGGCAGTTGTAGGGCGCGATGGGGAGGGCGTAGGGGACCGAGACGCCCTCAATCTCGAGGGCGGCCCCGGTGCGGCGGTGGGTGAAGGCGGGGAGGGCCGCGACGGGCGTGACCCACAGGTCCCAGTCGTCGAAGAAGGCGTCGACGGTGTCGGCGAGGGTCGCTTTCCGATCGAGGACATTGAAGTACGCCCGTGGGCTGAGCCCAGCCCCTTTCGCCATGCGCCCGGCGAGGCTGCCGTACTGCGACCGCACGTAGCCGTGCCATACCAGCTGTCGGAAGGGCGTGTGCCGCAGGGGAGCGGGAAGGCCGGCCGTCAGCTCGAAGCCTTGAATGCGGGCCCAGGTGTCGAACGCGTCCTCCACGTCGAACGGGGCGGGGCGACGTGCCACGCTGCACCCCGCATCGCGCCACGCGCCGATGGCTTCGCGGAGCACCCGCTGGGTGTCGGTGTCGACCGGTACGCCGCCCAGCTCGGGCGTGACGGCGATGCGTAGGGTGTCGGCGGCGGGCGCAGGCACCTCAGCCGTGTCCGCCGAGCCCGACAGGGCGGCCCACTCCAGCTGCAGGTCTTGGACCGTGCGGGCCATGGGTCCGGCCACGGCGATGTGGCGCACCGTGGCGGGGCGGTCGGGCGGCCGGATGCCGCGGAGGGGACCGTCTTCCGTGCGACGCAGGCTGGCGACCCCGCAAAAGTGGGCGGGCACGCGGAGGGAGCCGCCCACGTCGGCCCCCAGCTCCAGCGGCGTGAAGCCCGCCGCCAGGGCCGCCGCGGAGCCCCCGGAGCTGCCCCCCGGCGTGGCATCCAGGGCCCACGGGTTGTTCGCACGCCCGAACGTCGGGTTTTGGCACTGCCAGTCGTAGGCCGCAAATGGGAGGTTCGTCTTGCCCAGCAGGATGCCCCCGGCCGCCTTCAGGCGGGCCACCTGGGGGGCGTCCGCGTCGGGGACGAAGTCGGCGTAGTGGGGCAGGGCGTACGTGGTGCGCAGCCCCGCCGTCGAGAACTGATCCTTGACGGTGAAGGGGACGCCGTGCAGCGGCCCCCACACCTCGTCGCGGGCCAGGGCCGCGTCGGCGGCCTCCGCCCGGGCCCGGGCCGGCTCTGTATTGAGGGTGACCGTAGCGTTGACGACCGGATTCCACCGCTCAATGCGCTCCAGATGAGCCGTGAGCACCTCGACGGCGGACACTTCGCGGGCGCGGATGCGGCGGGCCAGCGTCGAGGCGGAGCAGGATGTGAGGTCGGACACGAACCAAGGTGTGGGCGGGGACAAACAACGAACGCCTGCTCGTACGACCAGGGCCGGGCGTGGGATTCGGGGCCCATGAACGCGACGGCCCCCCGGTTGCCCGGAGAGGCCCGAACCTGACGGCCCGTTCGGTGTGTGTATACTGTTCCTCAGTCGGACCGATGATGCCCGCCCGCCGATGTCTCGGACGTACGCCTACTGGATTTGTCAGCTCGGGGGATGGACCGGCTACGCGGTGCTGCGGCTTACCCTGTCCTCGTTCTTCCAGGCGGTGTCCTGGGAGCGGGTCGCGTCCTACGTCGTCTTCGTCGTGGCCGGCGTGCTGTACACCCACCTGTATCGTCACGTTGCTCGGCGGGGAGGCTGGACGCAGATGTCGCTGCAGCAGTTGGCGCCGCGCGTCGTGGGGGCGACCCTGGTGATCGCGCTGATCCTGCACGGCACCATGGACGTTGTGGGGCGCTACGTCCTGGAGCTAGACCTCTACAAAGAGATCGACTCGGAGACCGGGGTGCTGCTGGCCTCCGTCGTGAACGGGTGGTTCCTGCTGATGCTGTGGTCGCTCATCTACTTCGGCGTCCACTACTTCTGGAGCTACCGGCAGGCGGAGGTGGACAAGTGGAAGTTGGAGGCGCAGGCCGAGACGGCCCGCCTGAAGGCGCTCAAGCTGCAGCTCAACCCCCACTTCTTCTTCAACAGTCTCAACAGCGTGCGGGCCCTGATCGCCGAAGACCCCGACCGCGCCCAGCGCATGGTGACGCGCCTGGCCCGCCTGTTGCGGAGCACGCTCCAGGCCGACGACATGAAAACCGTGTCGCTGGAAAACGAACTGTCGACCGTGCGTACGTACCTGGAGCTCGAAAAGGTGCGCTTCGAAGATCGGCTGCGGCATCGAATTGAGGTGGACGAGGAGGCACGCTCGTATCCGGTCCCGTTCATGCTGGTGCAGACGCTCGTGGAGAATGGGATCAAACACGGGGTGGCGTGCTGCCGAGAGGGGGGCGTCATCACGATCCGGGCCGAGGTGGTAGACGAAGCCCTCCGCATCCGTGTGACCAATCCCGGAACTCTCGATACGGAGGAGGGCGGAACGGGGCTGGACAACGCCCGCGAGCGGCTGCGGCTGCTCTTTGGGGCGGAGGCGTCGCTAACCGTAGACAATGCGGACGCCGACACCGTTGCGGCCACCGCGGTCCTTCCGGTCCAGACGTCCCCCGAACCGCCCGCGGTTCAGGAAGGGACTGCCCTCGCGGCCCGCGGTTGATTGGGGCCCGGAAATCGACCCTTCGCGCCGCGCCCTGCTTGCCCCCACGCCCAGACGCATCCCCGCGATGGCACACCGCGTCGCCCTCTGCATCCTTCTGCTCCTCAGCGTCCCGATGCTGTCCGCGCAGGCGCAGAGCTTCAGCACGGTAACCGGCCGCAACCACCCCGAGATCGACTGGCGGACGGCCACGACCGAGCACTTCGAGATTGTCCACCCGGCCCGCCTCGACGACATCGCCGCCGCGGCCGCGCCGATTGCGGAGACGACATACGACACGCTCTCGGCCACCCTGGACGTGACGTTCGACGAGCGGATCCGCGTCTACCTGAGCGACCAGGACGCCATCGTCAACGGCTTCGCGGTGCCCTTCGGCACCGGGTATACCGACATCTGGGTGAAGACGAACGACTGGGCGCGCGCCTTCACCGGTGCCTCCTCGTGGCTGCGCCTCGTGCTGGCCCACGAGCTGACGCACCTCTTTCACTACGAGGCCGTCCGAACGGACCTGGGACTCTGGGCCCTCGCCCTCGGCGGTTCGTTTCCCCGGGTCTGGACCGAAGGGCTTGCGCAGTACCAGGCCGAGACGTGGAACGCTCAGCGGGGCGAGCGCTGGCTCCGCGCCGCCGTCCTCGACGATGCCCTGTCGTACGAGGACGGCCGGTCGCTCTGGAACGGGACGCTCCTGTACGCCTCCGGCCACAGCCAGGTGCGCTACTTCGCCCAGCAGCACGGCGACTCGACGCTCACGGACCTCCTCCACCACAAAACAGACGTGCTGTTCGGGCTCGCGGAGGTGCACGACTTTGAGGCGGCATTTCGGGAAACTGTCGGGTCGTCCTACGAGACGTTCTACGAGCAGTGGCGGCGCGACATGAACGTGTACTACAACACCCTCGCCGGCCAGCTCGAAACGCTCGACTCCCTGCGTACCGACACGCTCGCGGTGCCGGGGCAGTATGTGGAGGCCCTCGCGTACAGCCCCGACACGTCGCGCATCGCCGCCATGACCCAGTTGTCGCCGGAGCGCCCGGTGCGTCGGCTGCACGTGATCGACCGCTCGTCGGGCAAGGTTACGGTGGTGGCGGAGGGGGCCATCGAGCCGTCCGTCGCCTGGAGCCCCGACGGAACGCGAATCGCCTTCAGCCGGCAGACGCGGGCCGCCCACGGGTCGCTCGTGGACGACCTGTTCGTGGTTGGTGCGGACGGAGACAACGAGCGGCGCCTCACCCACGGCCGCCGCACGTCGGCGCCCACCTACGGGCCGGACGGCGAGCGCCTCGCGTTCGTGGCGACGGCGGACGGCACGGCCAACGTGCACTTGATGACAATGGAAACGGGCGAGACGATGCGGGTGACGGACTACGAAGGGGACCTGCAGATCACGGGCCTCCAGTGGCATCCGTCGCAGGACACCCTGGCGCTCGCCCGCGTCGACGCCAAGGGCGGCCGGCAGCTCGTGCTCTATGATCTGGGCACGGAGACCTCGACGCTTCTCACTGATCCCGACTCCGATGATCGGCGGCCCGTGTGGCGCCCCGACGGCTCGCAGCTGGCCTACACCTCGCTCCGGGACGGCGTCCCCAATGCCTTCGTCTACGACCTGTCGACCCACACGCACCGCCGCGCCACCCGTCTCGTCCGGGGCGTCACCGTCCACGACTGGGTGCCGGCCGACTCGTCTTTCGAAACGGATGCCACCGATTCCACGCCGGGCGAGGCCCTTGTCACCTCCACGGCCCTCACGAAGGCGCGCGACGGCGCCTTTCGCATCCCTGCAGACCGCACGGCCCGGGCCGTTGAGCCCTCCGTGCCAGGGCCATACGCGGCCTGGACCACGACCGAGCCGCCCCGCACCCTCCCGCGGCGAATCGCGCCGGACCCCTCGCTCATCGAGACCCGGGGCGACTACGACGCCCTCGACAACGTCACGCATCGGGCCTCGCTGGCGCTGCCCTACTACGCGCCGTCGGCCGACGACTACGGTCTCGCTGGCGTGACCTCCTGGACCGAGCCGCTGGGCACGCACACGCTCAATGCGGGGGGGCGCCTCTCCTTCACCGAGCCCGGGACGAAAAGTGAGGTGGTGGCGTCGTACCTAAATCGGCAGTTGGATCCCACAATCGAACTCGCAGTGTTCAGTGCGTCGTCGTCGGCGCGCATCTATGGGCGTGACCTGCTCGTGGAGGACCGGACGGGCGGCGACCTTGCGGCGCGCTGGCCGCTCGACTGGCGGGTGCGCCCGTACGTGTCCACGACCGTCTCGGCCCGGCTGCGCTACGCCGACCTCGATCCGCTCGACCGCGGCGACTTCACGTCGCTCGGCCCTCTCTCACCGCCCCAGGCCGGCCAGCAGGCGAGCCTCCGCCTCCAGTTCACGCGGCGCAAGCGCTCCCCATACCGACACGCGCTCGTGCATCCGGTGGACGGATGGGGCCTCCGGCTCCGAGCCACCGGCGCGGCCGAGGTGCTGGGCGGCGACACCTCGTTCCTGCGTGGCGACGTGGCGGGCTACCACCTTCTTCCCAGTGTGGGCACCCATCAGCTCTACCTCTACGGACGGCTGCAGGCCCAGACCGGGTCCTCGTTTCCGCAAGACTACGTCGGCCTCTCGCGCTACGACGCGATCGACCTGCCGCTGCCGGGCGCCGTGCCCCTTTCGCTGGGGGACGCCGAGCGGGTGCGCGGCCACCGGCAGTACGTCCTCGGCAACCGCGTGGCCTTCGGGCGCGTCGAGTACCGGATGCCCCTCGCCTCCAGCCTGCGGACCGAAGTGCTCGGGCTTATTGGCCTCGGGCACACGACGCTTTCGGCGTTTGTAGATGGCGGGATGGTGTGGAGCGGTCGCGACGTGGGCGGGGGCGTCCGGCAGATGGGGACTGGGCTCGAACTCAAAAATGCCCTCCGGCTGGGCGGCTTCAAGGTCGGACACGCCCTCGGCCTTGCCCAGCCCACGACCGCCCTGGGGACGCGCGAGGATGTGCGTGTCTACTACCGCGTGCAGACGGCGCTCCCGTTCTGATGACGAGGGGCCTCCCCAAGGAGCGGGCGCGGGGGAGAGGTCCTGAGAGCCGGATGACATTTTCAGGCCTGGGCAATACATTCAGTTAACAGTTTCGTAATCTTGCCGTCGATGCCCAAGGGCCCGGTTCTCCGTTCCCCATGATCGCCGTCCGAGCACGTCTGTTCGTCTTTACACTCGCCATGGTGGGGCTTGCAGGAAGCGGCACTGTTGGGATGGCGCAGACGAGCACTGAGGCGGATGCAGAGGCGCAGGCCGGGGCGGAGGGGTTTCGGGTTGTGTCCGGCGACGGGGCGTTTGTGCTCCGCCTGCGGGGCGATCTCTACGCCGACGCGCGCTTCTTCCCGGGCACGACGGAACCGGCGGGGGCCGAGCGCTTCTTCCTCCGCCGCGTCCGGCCGCGGCTTCAGGGGCGGGTGTACGAGCGGTTCGCGTTCAGTATCCGGAGCGACTTTGGGATTGGGGGACCCGAGATCGACGATGCCTTCGTGGAGGCGCGGTTCGCACCGGCCCTCCAGCTGCGCATGGGGCGCTTCAAGGTGCCGGTCGGGCTAGAGACCCTGTCGTCCACGACCGGCCTCATGCACGTGGAGCGGGGCTTCCCGGCGGGCCTGGTGCCGGGCCGCGACGTGGGCGTGATGCTGTCGGGGACCGCGGGGGCGGAGCGGCTGCGGTACGCCGTCGGGCTCTTCAACGGGACCCCGGGCGCGTCGGAGCCGGGCGCCGACGTCGACGACGCGAAGGAGGGGGCCGGGCGGCTGTTTGCGACGCCATTTGCGGGGACGGGCGGGGTGCTTGACGGGCTCGGCGTTGGGGTGGCCGGGACGGTGGGGGCAGTCACCGGCACGGCGACGACGCCGGCCCTCACGGGGGTGAGCACCACGGGGCGGCAGTCGTTCTTCCGGTACGCGGACGGGGTCCGGGCCGACGGGCAGCGGTGGCGGGTGGCGCCGCAGGCCCGTATGTATGCCGGTCCGCTAGAGCTGCTGGCGGAGTACACGGTGGTCTCCGAAACGGTACGACGCGGACCGGCAACGGAGACGCTCACGCACCGCGCCTGGCAGGCCAGCGCCGCCGCGGTATTGACGGGCGAGGACGCCCGCAAGGGCGCCGTGGCGCCGCGCGATCCGTTCGGGGCCGAGCGCGCGGCAGGGGCGATTGAGTTGGGGGCGCGGGTCCACGGAGCGACCCTCGACGACGAGGCATTTTCCAGATTCGCGGCTCCTACGGCGGCGTCGCAGGCCACCGCCTGGGGGCTCACCCTGAGCTGGTATCCCAATGCCCTGGTGCGCTTCATGCTTGGAGTCGAGCGGACGACGTTTGAAGGAACGGAGACCTCCCCCGATCCCGAGGCGGAAACGCTGCTCCTCACGCGGATGCAGATTGCGTTCTGAGAACAACGTCTGCCCTACACCGCGATCGGCGCCGTCAGGGCCGGGTGGTGTTCGTAGTCTTCAACTGAGACGTCGTCTGCGGTGTAGTCGAAGATCGAGTCGCGCTCGTGGAGGTGAAGCGTCGGGCGGTCGTACGGCTCACGGGAGAGCTGCTCCTCCACCTGCTCCATGTGGTTGAGGTAGATGTGACAGTCGCCCCCGTTGAAGATCAGTTCGTGCGGCGTGAGGTCGGCCTGCTGGGCCAGCAGGCAGGTGAGCAGGGCATAACTGGCGATGTTGAAGGGGAGGCCGAGAAAGCTGTCGACGGAGCGCTGTTGCCACATCAGCGACAGCTGCCCGTCGCCCGGCTCCCCGTCCACGAAGCACTGGAAGGCGTAATGACAGGGCGGGAGCGCGGCGTCCTCGATTTGGGCGGGGTGCCAAGCGCTCACGAGATGACGGCGCGAGTGGGGCTGCTCGCGGAGCCCCTCCACCAGCCGCTCGATCTGATCCACGCGGCGTTCCGGCCCTTCAAAGTCGCGCCACTGCCTGCCGTAGACCGGCCCGAGGTCCCCCCATCGCTCGGCAAATGCGTCGTCCGTGGCAATCTTTTCTTCGAAGGCCTCCTGGCTGATGTCGGTGCCGGTCTCCTCGCGGTACCGCTGAAGGGGCCAGTCCGTCCAGATCGACACGCCGGCCCGCACGAGCGACTGGATGTTGGTCTCCCCCCGCAGGAACCAGAGCAACTCCTCCGTCACGCCCCGCATCCACACGCGCTTCGTGGTGATCAGCGGAAAGCCCTCGGACAGGTCCACCCGCAACTGCCGCCCGAACACGCGGATCGTGCCCGTGCCGGTGCGGTCCGCGTGCCGGGTGCCATGGTCGAGGATGTCCTGGAGGTAGTCGAGGTATTGGTGCATTTGGGAGCGGGAGCGTGGAGGGAGAGTCGTGGAGGGCCGTGAGG
>Ga0207753_1000538_pt1 | contig 14597 bp, 13 predicted proteins | sample PonA233FremontCA_2_FD_187273 | JGI IMG/M metagenome (GOLD analysis project Ga0207753, IMG submission 187273) | Salt pond sediment microbial community from Fremont, CA, USA - Pond A23 Sediment 3 (SPAdes) | ecosystem: Environmental > Aquatic > Non-marine Saline and Alkaline > Saline | place: USA...
CGTCGCGTCGCGATCCGCCGTTCCGCGACGAACCGACGCGACGCCCGCCGGAACGCCCGATGCCGCCGGGACGACGACGGCCTCGTGGTCGGCGACCCGGAGCGCGGCGCGGTGGAGGTCCGACCCCGCACCGTCGCCGACGGCGACCACGAGGTCCGGACGGACCAGCCGCGACGCCACGGACCCGTACCCCGCGACCTGGACGCCCATCCGGCTGGTCGCGCCGGCGAACGCCGCGATCGCGTCGTGGGCCGCGTCGGCGTACCCGCGTCCGTGATCGGCGGCGGGGTCGCCGACGTCGACCAGCGCCGCGAGATCCAACAGCGTGTCGGCCGCCTCGATCCCGCCGTCGAGCGGCCTGAGGGGTTCGGCGAGCAGCCCGACCCCCGACGCCGGCCCGTCGCGGAACGCACCGCCCGGCTCCTGGAGCGTCTCGATCGCCTCGTCGGCGACGGCTCGGGCCACCGCGAGGGGGTCGACGGCGAGCGCGTCGGGGCCGAGCACCTGCCGGGCCGCCGCGAACGCCGCGATCACTCGGGCGTGATCCTCGAGCAGCCCCTCGGGAGCGTCGGCGTCGCCGTCGCCGTCGGGGGCGACGTGCGAGACCACGCCGTCCGTGATGAACGCTCCCGCGAGCGTCTCGAGTACCCGCGTGGCGTAGTCACGGGCCACCTCGTCGTCGGTGTAGGCGACGACCGTGAGAAGCGCCTCGGCGGCGGCGGCGTTGCCCCCGGCGTAGGCGGTCAGGTCGCGGCGCGGTCCCGCCCCGTCGGCGTCGTCAGTCTCCCGCGGTGCGACGCTGCCGCCGAACGCACGCCCGTTCCAGAGCCGATCGACCAGGAACTCCCGGGTCCCGACCACCGGGTCGAGAAGCGACTCCTCGCCGGTGTAGAGGTAGCCGTTCGCGAACGCCCGCACGACGGCGGCGTTGTCCGCGAGACGCTTCTCAGTGTGTGGATCCGTCCAGTCTGGGTTTCCGGCGTACCGGAAGAACCCGCCGCCGTCGTCGTAGAGTGCCTCCGCGACCGCACGGAGCGCCTCCCTCGCCTTCCCGGGAGCCCGCTTCAGCGCGAACTCGATCGTCCGCGGCAGGGGGAACTTCGCGTCCTCGCCCCACCCGCCGAACCGCGCGTCCCACTGTTCGTCGAGCTGTCCGGCCAGGTGCGCCTCGATCCGCTCGTCGATGGGTCCCGCGGGGGTGGGGTCGCCGGCGAGTGCGCGCGGGATCGTCCCGGCGTCGCCGCCGCGGTCCGCCCACGCCTCCCGGACGGAGTCAAGGACCTGCCGCATCCCGTCGGGTCCGAGGTAACCCGCGCCGGTGATCACTCGCCCGTCGGGCGTGCAGAACACCGTCGAGGGGAACCCCCCCATGTTGTACCGTTCGCGGACCCGCGGTCGACGGTCGACGTCGACCCGGACGGGCACGAACCCGTCGTTGACGTTGGCGGCGATCCGGGGCTCGCCGTAGGTCTCGGCGTCCATGGCGTGACAGTCGTCGCACCACGTGGCGGTCAGCGACAGCAACACCGGCCTGTCGGCCGAGCGCGCCTCCTCGAAGGGTGCGGGCCCCCACTCGCGCCACTCGACGTGCGTCCGACCTGCGGTCATACCCCCGTTCGGTCGCGGCTGCGGGTAAGGGCTTCGAGGGGTGGCGGTCGCCCGGACGTCCGACGACACAAGGGCTATGAACGGCGGCCGCAAAGCCGAGGTATGCGCACACGCTGGGTCATCGCCGCCCTGTTGGCGATCCCCCTGGCCGACACGCTCCTGTTGCTGCCGGTGGCCGGAGCCATCGGGTTCGTCCCGACCGTGCTCCTGGTGGTGCTCACCGGGCTCGTCGGAATGCTGCTCGTCCGCGCGGAGGGTCGACACACCCTCAAGAAACTCCAGCGGAAGGCCGCGACGGGCGAGGTGCCAACGAACGAACTCCTCGACGGCGGGCTGTTGATCGCGGCGGGCGCGTTCCTCCTCACCCCGGGGATCGTCACCGACGCGGTCGGCTTCGCCCTCGCGATCCCGGTGACCCGGTATCCGATCCGCGAGCTCCTGAAGCGGTACGTCGTCCGGCCGTACCTGGACCGGGCGACCGGCGGGTTCGTCTCGGGCAACGTGTGGGTCGGGGGCTTCCCCGACGACGACGGTGCCGACGACGTCGTGAACCTCGACCCCGAGGAGTACGGCCGATCCGGCGACGACGGCCGGTAATGCCGACGGTCGGCGCGGACTGTTCTTGTGCGGGCTGACGACGGCCGGGACCCCGTCTCCGTCGCGCGTCTCTCCCCGGCGCACGGCGTGGCTCTCGGCGAAAGGAAACGCTTAAACTCCTCATCGAATTACGCGTAGATGCGCTCACCTGGGCCAATAGCTCAGTCAGGTTGAGCGCTCGGCTGATAACCGGGAGGTCCACGGTTCAAATCCGTGTTGGCCCACCTACCGACCGGACGGGGTCGCCCGTCCGGGGTTGGGGCCGTACAACTCCCCAGCCACCTAATCTCGGCACGACCACCACACACCAGCCTCGGCTCCGTCACCCGACTCGCGAGGTGGTCACGATCGTACCCCCGTCCCACCGGTCGAGACGCGACCTCGTTCCGGAGGCCACGACACGAGTTAAGACCCCGCCTCGTGAACCGACGGGCGTCGCCGACCAGAGCCACGGACACGAACCCACGTCTCCACCCAATGACCGAGGAACAGGCCGCCGCCGAGACCGACGAGTCGGGACCGCTGGACACGTTCCGGCAGTTCTTCGCGCTGGAGCGGGACGTGCTGGTGCTGTCGCTGGCGATGTTCGCGTTCAGTCTGAGCTTTCAGATGACGAGCCGCTACCTCCCGGAGTATCTGGCGGCGCTCGGGGCCAGCGGCGTCGTCGTTGGGCTGTACGGCACGGTCGGCAACGTCGTCTCCGCGGTGTACCCGTACCCCGGCGGCGCGATCTCCGACCGGCTCGGGTCCCGCTACTCGCTCACGGCGTTCGGGCTGCTGTCGACGCTGGGGTTCGTGGTCTGGCTGGTCGCACCTTCGGTTGGGGTCGTCGAACTCGGCGGCGTCACCGTCGAGCCCTGGGTGTGGATCTTCGTCGGCCTCCTGCTGGCACAGGCCTGGAAGTCGTTCGGCCTCGGCGCGACCTTCGCGGTCGTCAAGCAGGCGACCGACCCCTCGAAGCTGGCGGCCGGCTTCGCCAGCACGGAGACGTTCCGCCGGACGGCCTTCCTTGCCGGGCCCGTGCTCGCGGCCGTCCTGATCGGGTTTCACCCCGCGTTCACGACGAGTTTTCAGTACGTGCTCGCCGTCGCGGTCGGCTTCGGCGTGATCGGCACCGTCGTCCAGCACGTCCTCTACGACGCCGACGACCGGGACTCGTCGGGCGACGAAACCCGGGATGACGCCGACGACGCCGAGGACGACGCCGCGGGGGACGGCTTCGGGGTGGTGGGCCGGATCCGGGCGGACCTTCGCGAGATGCCGGCTGAGCTGCGCCCGCTACTGGTCGGGGACACGCTGGTTCGGTTCGCCAACGGCATGGTGTACGTGTTCTTCGTCCTGGTGGTCACCCGGTTCTACGAGGTCGGCTTCGACGCCACGGTTGCGCTGGGAGGGGTCGCCTACGGCGTCAACCTCTCGCCGGCGGCGTTCTTCGGCTACCTGCTCGGCGTGGAGATGCTGGTGGCGCTCGTGACGATGGCGCCGGCGGCGAAACTCGCAGAGCGGGTCGGGCTCAAGCCGATCGTCGCGCTCGGATTTCTGGTCTACGGCACGTTCCCCGTCGTCCTCATCGCCGGTCCCACGGTGCTCGCGCCGGTCGTGCCGCTCCAGTGGGCGATGGTGGGCGTCTTCGCGTTCTCGGGGCTCCGGTTTGCGGGGCTCCCCTCGCACAAAGCCCTCATCGTCGGGCCCGCCGAACGCGACGCCGGCGGTCGCGTGACGGGCACCTACTACCTCCTCCGGAACACGGTGGTGATCCCGAGTGCGGCGCTCGGCGGCGCTCTCTGGGAGTTCGTCAGCCCCGAGGTCGCGTTCACGATCGCGGCGGCACTCGGCGTCGTCGGGACGGGGTACTTCCTGGTCTTCGGGGAGGAGTTCGCGGCCTACGTATCGGCGTAACCTCGCGCGCGCGGGTGAACGGCTTAAGTGCGTTCGACCGTTAGAGAAGGTATGTCCGAGGAGACTGATCTGACCGAACTCCGCCGCGGGACCGAACTCGTCAAGCGCGGGTTCGCCCGAATGCAGAAGGGCGGCGTGATCATGGACGTCGTCGACGCCGAACAAGCGCAGATTGCTGAGGAGACCGGCGCGGTCGCGGTGATGGCGCTGGAAGCCGTTCCCGCCGACATCCGGAAGCGCGGCGGCGTCGCGCGGATGCCCGACCCCGCGGAGGTCGGGAACATCGTCGAGTCGGTGTCGATCCCCGCCATGGGGAAGTCCCGGATCGGCCACACCAAGGAGGCGGAGATCCTGGAGGCGGTCGGCGTGGACATGATCGACGAGTCGGAGGTTCTCACCCCCGCCGACGACCGGTACCACATCGACAAACGCGACTTCACCGCGCCGTTCGTCTGCGGCGCGCGCAACCTTCAAGAGGCGCTTCGCCGGATCGACGAGGGCGCCGCGATGGTCCGGACGAAGGGCGAGGCCGGCACCGGCGACGTGAACCAGGCGGTTCACCACCAGCGCAACATCAAGAGCGCGATCCGCGAGCTCGAAGGCCAGACCTACGAGGAGCGCGAGAAGTGGGCCCGCGAACACGAGGCGCCCGCGGAGTTGGTCCACGAGACCGCCGAGATGGGCCGGCTCCCGGTCGTCAACTTCGCCGCGGGCGGGATCGCGACGCCCGCCGACGCCGCCCTTATGATGCATCACGGCTGTGACGGCATCTTCGTCGGGTCCGGGGTCTTCGGCGCGGAGAACCCCCCGGAGATGGGGCGGGCCATCGTCGAAGCGGTCAACAACTGGGACGATCCCGAGGTGCTGGCGGAGATCGCCGCCAACCTGGGCAAGGGTATGAAGGGCGAATCCAACGCCAGCCTCCCCGAAGAGGAGAAGCTCCAGGGTCGCGGCGTCTGATCGAGGCCTGGATCTTCTACCGCGGACGCCCTGGTTTTTGCCGCCGACTGCCGTCAGTCGTACAGCGTCGCGCCCGCACTCACTCGAGTCTGGTAGGCCCGGGACTCCACGTCGACGTTAGCGAACGCGTCGACCATCGCCGCGGCGACGTGGCGGCGGTCGGCGTCGGCACACGGCGCGAGCACCGCCGGGCCGGCACCCGAGACCGTGACTCCCGTCGCGCCCGCGTCGAGCGCCGCCTCCCGGACCCGCTCGTAGCCCGTGATGAGTTCCGCCCGGGCAGGGGTGACGATCCGCTCGTCCATGCCGGCACCCACCAGTTCGGGGTCGTCGCGGCACATCCCGACCGAGAGCGTCGCCGCGGAGCCGACGGTGTGGACCAGGTCCGCCATCGACGCCGACTCGGGGACCACGTTGCGGGCGTCGCGGGTCGAGACCGCGATCTCCGGGAGGCACGCCACCAGCGGGATCGAGGCGTCAACCGAGGTCACCGCGCCGTCGCGGGCGATCGTGAACCCGCCGAGCAGCGCGGGCGCGACGTTGTCGGCGTGGGCCTCCCCGGAGACGACCGCCTCGCCCTCGGCGGCGATGGGGACGAGTTCCGACCGGGAGAGCCCCCGGTCGTAGAGCGCGTTCAGGCCGATCGCCGCCGCCGCGGCGCTCGCCGCCGACGACCCCAGCCCCGAGGAGGGTCGGACTCCCTTGTCGATCCGGATGTGTGCCGGGGCGTCGAGCGCGTCGGCGACCGCGCCCACGACGTTCTTGTCGGGATCCTCCGGGATGTACCGGCTGCCGACGCCGCTCATCTCGATGGTGGTCCGGTCGGCCTTCTCCACGCGGACCACGTCCATCGGGCGGTCGAGGGCCACGCCGAACACGTCGAACCCGCTTCCGAGGTTCGCACTCGTGGCTGGGGCCCTGACCGTCTGCATACGCGTTGGGTTGCCCAACGCGGATAAAAAGGTAGCGAACGGAAAGGGCTTTGACCGCGGCCGAGTAGTCGTCGTATGATCGGCATCGTCGGCGGCGGGATCGCCGGACTGGCCGCGGCGTACCGGCTGCAGCAGCGTGGCCACGACGTGCAGGTGTTCGAGGCGGCCTCGGAGGTCGGCGGCCTCGCGGCGGTCTACGAGACGCCCGGCGACGACATCGAGAAGTTCTACCACCACCTCTCGAAGTCCGAGGAGACCATCGTCGAACTCGCCGGGGAGCTCGGTCTCGGCGACCGGGTTGAGTGGCGGGTCGGCACCAACGGCTACTACGTGGACGGCGTGGCTCACCCCCTGAACACGCCGTGGGAGATCCTGGCGTACCCGCACATGAGCCTCTACGACAAGTTCCGGCTGGGTATGCTCACGCTCGGCGTCGACGTTCGCGGCGGGATCCCCGAGTTCGACGCCTACGACGATCTCGCCGAGTACGAACGCGACACCGTACGGGAGTTCGTCGAGGAACACACCACCCGAAGCGTCTACGAGAACTTCGTGGACCCGCTGCTCGACGGCAAGTACGGCGGCCGGAAGGCCGAGATCTCGGCGGCGTGGTTCCTCGGCCGGGTGCGGTTCCGCGGGGAGCGCGATCCGCTCCGCGGCGAGATCCTCGGCTACTTCGACGGCGGGTTCGGCGCCCTCCTGGACGCCCTGGTCGACGCCGTCGGCCGGGAGAACATCACGACCGGCGCGCGGGTCACCGATCTCGACGTGGCCGACGGCGGGGTCCAGTCGCTGACGGTCGAACGTGACGGCGGGGGAGCACCCGGCGAGACGACCCACGACGTCGACGCCGCGGTCGTGGCCGCGATGCCGAACGTCCTCGAACAGCTGACGGGCTACGCCTGTGCGGTCGACTTCCAGGGGGCGGTCTGCGGGCTCGCGGCGATGGAGGAGTCGCTGCTCGACACCTACTGGCTGAACGTCGCTCACGACGCCCCGTTCGGCGCGCTCGTCGAGCACACCAACTTCGTCGACCGGGAGCGGTACGGCGGCGACCACCTCCTGTACGTCGCCGCATACGTCCAGGACGCCGACGAGGACCTGTGGCAGATGGACGACGACGCGGTCCGGGAGACGTGGCTCACGGAGATCGAGTCGATGTTTCCGGAGTTCGACCGCTCGACGGTCTCGGAGTTCCGACTCGCCCGCAACCCCCGTGCGGCCCCGATCTACGAGCGCGGCTACCTGGATCTGGTGGTGCCGTATCACCTCGACCGCGAGGTGGGAGAGGGCGTCTACTACGCCGGGATGGCGTCGGAGGCCCAGTACCCGGAGCGATCGCTCAACGGCGGCGTCGTGGCGGGCTACGAGGTGGCCGACCGGATCGCGTCGACCCTGGGGACCGACACGTAACGGCCGCGGCTACGCCTCGGTCCCGTCGGCGTCGGATCCCGCGTCCGGATCGACGTCTTGGAGCCCCGGCGCGGCGTCGACGTCGACCTCGTCGGGCTCCGCTCGCCCGCCGACCCGGAGTTCCCCGTTCTCGTCTTCGACGTAGACGTCGTCGGCGAATCCGCCCTCGGCGTGCGGGTGCTCGGGGTCGTCGAGTCGTTCCGGCGTCGACGGCGCGTCCGGGACCTCCCGGGTGCGGAAGTCCCCGAGCGGGTCCGCGATGTCGATGGCGTAGCGCTCGAAGAACGACGCGTAGCGCTCGTAGTGGTCCTCGAGCTCCTCGACCGGGAATTCCATCATCTCGGTCCACCCGTGGTTGTAGAAGTCGAAGTTGGCCTGGATGTGGGTGATCTCCCTGGCCTCGGCCTCGGTGAAGCCCGTCTCCAGGGCGCGGACGTACGTGTCGAACGTACAGTCGAAGAACGCCTCCATGTGCGGTTCCCGCTCCTCGCGGTGCTCCGGATCGGCCTTCTCGCCGAACACCCTGACGTGGAGGTCGACGAGTTTCTCGGTCGCGATGTCGCCGACGACCGGCATCGTCAGCGCCTTCTTCGCCGCGAAGTGACGGATGTTCTGTTTGAGCTTCATTGGTTGCGGCGAGGGCCCCGGCGGACTTGAATGGCACGCGTTTCACGAGGGCCGTCGGCGATCCGTCCCGCGTGCCGGGATCCGGACCCACGACTCGGGCAGCTGGCGAACAGTCGGCACACCGCTTCCCCCGCGCCGACGTGCCGAGCTACCGCTGCCCGGCGCGGGGCATTGCTCACCGCACACTGGCGGTGGTCCCGTGATCGAATATAAACGTGTGGCGGCGGTGGCGGTCGTCTCCGGCGGGACTCGGGCCTGACGTTCCGGACGGCCGTTTTGGACGGAACGCGCGGACGGGATGCACACGGCATTTGTGCCTCCGGTCCGCACCGCCCACGATGCCCGACTCGCTTTTCACGCCGCTGTCGCTCCGCGGGACGGAGTTGCGGAACCGGATCGCGGTGTCGCCGATGTGTCAGTACTCGGCGCCCGAGGGCTACGCCACCAACTGGCATCACGTCCACCTCGGGAGCCGGGCGGTCGGCGGTGCGGGCCTCGTGGTGACCGAGGCGACCGCGGTGTCGCCCGCCGGCCGGATCTCCCCGCGGGACCTCGGGATCTGGTCGGACGACCACGCCGACGCCCTCGAAGACACCGTCGCGTTCGTCGAAGACCACGGTGCCGTCCCGGGGATCCAACTCGCACACGCCGGCCGGAAGGGCAGCACCGATCCCCCGTGGGACGGGGGCGAACCGATCCCGACCGACCGGGGCGGGTGGGAGGTGCTCGGTCCCACCGAAGCCCCCTATCCGCGCCGCGAGAGCGACCCACAGCCGACGACTCGGATGAGCGTCGACGACATCGAGCGGGTGACCGAGCAGTTCCGACTCGCCGCCGAGCGCGCCCGCGACGCGGGCTTCGAGGTCGCGGAGGTCCACGCCGCCCACGGCTACCTCCTCCACGAGTTCCTCTCGCCGGTCACCAACGACCGCGACGACGCGTACGGCGGCTCGTTCGAGAGCCGCACGCGGTTCGTCCGCGAGGTCACCGAAGCAGTCCGGGAGGCGTGGCCGGACGACGCGCCCGTGTTCGTGCGGATCTCCGCGACCGACTGGCTTCCCGACCGCCCGTCGTGGGACGTCGAGGACTCGGCGCGGCTCGCGCCTCGCCTCGCCGACGCGGGCGCGGACCTGATCGACGTCAGCGCCGGCGGGATCCACCCCGAACAGCAGGTCCCGGACGCCGGTCCGGGGTACCAGATCCCGTACGCCGAGCGGGTCGGCGACGCCACCGACGTCGCGGTCGGGGCGGTCGGCGGGATCACGCGGGCAGAGCAGGCGGATCAGATCGTCCGGAACGGCCGCGCCGATCTGGTCCTGGTGGGGCGCGAGCACCTCCGGAACCCCTACTTCGCGCTGGAGGCGGCGCACGCTCTCGGCGTCGACGTCGCGTGGCCGGAGCAGTACGGGCGCGGCCGGTTCGGCTGAACGGCCGTTCGGGAGCGGCCGACGGGGCGCGTACGCTTTTCACCGCCCGTCCCCAACGTCGGGTATGTCCCCAGCCGACACCCCCGACCGCGACGAGGAGCTGGCCGACCTCCTCGCCGACCTCGAAGCCACGCTGACCGAGCTCCGATCGGAACTCCGGGCGGGCGGCCGTGACGCGTCGGACCGCCGGGGCCGTCCGGAGCCTCCGAACCGACCGGATCGCGACGACGCGTCCGGCCGACGGCGGCCGGCGGCCGACCGACGACGGAACACGCCGGACCTCCCGCGGCCGCCGTCGGTGTCGGAGGTGTTCCGGTTCACCGAGCAGTACACGCTCCCGACGCTGATCTCGACGCTGGAGGCGACCGTCCGGGCGCTCGAACTGCTCCGCGGGACGCTCCGGGTGCTGGACGGCCGTTCGGCGTTCGACGGCGCGGACCGCCGGGGGCGATCGTCGGCCGCACGCCTCGGCGACGGCGTCGCGGGGGTCGGCCGGGAGGCGGTCTCGGGCGTCGACCGCGCGCTGTCGGAGCTCGAAACCGCGCTGTCGGAGTCGGAGATCCCGGACGACCGCGCCGGCGACGAGCTCCTGGGCGAGGTCCGGGCACTCTCGGCGGAGATCTCCGACCGCCTCGGCGCGGCGCAGGGCGGACGGAGAGACGGATACGGCCCACGCCGCGAGCGGGACGCTCCCGGTCGCGGGACGGGCGGCGGGTCCGACCGGGAGTCCGGTGCCGTCACCATTGAGGTGACCGACCGGGAGGAGACGGCTCACGAAACGGACGCGGGCGACGAGCGGGCAGCGAACCGCCCGGAGGTCGACGTCGAGGCCGAACTGGAGTCGATCAGACACGAGGTTCGTGGCCGGGATGGCACGACGGACTCCGACGGCGACTCGACGGGCTCCGACGGCGACCCGGCGGACTCCGACGGCGACGCACTCGGGAGAGAGCCGGCGGCCGACGGCGACGCCGACGACCCGGTCGCGTAGCGATCCGAACGGCTTAGGGCCGGGGACCTCGATCCGGGAGTATGACCGCGGCACTCGTCGCCGAGGGGGTTCGGAAAGCCTACGGCGACGTGACGGCACTCGACGGCGTGTCGCTCGAGATCGATGCCGGCGAGGTGTTCGGGCTGGTGGGGCCGAACGGCGCCGGCAAGACCACGCTCGTTCGTGCGCTAACCGGGACGACGCGGATCGAGGGTCGCATCGAGGTCCTCGGCGACGATCCAGACGGCGTGGAGCGGTCCCGGATCGGGCTCCTCCCGCAGTCGTTCGCGCCCGCGGGACGGCTCACTCCCCGTGAACTCGTGGCCCAGTACGCCGGGCTGTACGACGACGCGCGCGATCCCGACTCGGTCCTCGCGGACGTGGGGCTCGACGGCGGCGCGGCCGAGCAGTGGTACGAGACCCTCTCCGGCGGTCAGAAGCGCCGGACCTGCGTCGCGATCGCCTTGGTGAACGACCCCGAGGTGCTGTTTCTCGACGAGCCGACCACCGGCATCGACCCGGCCGGCCGGCGCGCGCTGTGGGGGCTGTTGGAGGAGTTGGCCGCCGGCGGCACCACGGTCCTCCTGACCAGCCACTCGATGACCGAGGTCGAGCGGCTGTCCGACCGGGTGGGCTTCCTGAACGCCGGGCGGCTGGTCGCGGTCGGGACGCCCGAGGCTCTCGTCGCGGCGCACGGCGGCCGCAGCCGGCTCGTCGTGGAACCCGTCGACGCCGCGTCGATCCCGGCCCTCGATGGCCTCGGCGGCGACTTCGAGGTCTCGTCGCGTGACGGTCGTGCGGTCGTCGAGGGCGTCGGCCCCCGGGAGATCGGGCGGGTGGTCGCCGCCTTCGACGACCGGGGGATCGGCGTCGGATCGCTGACGTGGACGCAGCCGGACCTCGGCGACGTCTACCTCGAACTCACCGGGGACGCCTTCGAGGGCGAGGGCGTCGGCAGCGACGGGAGGCCGGGACGGTGACCCGGGCGGGCCGGATCCGCGCGGAGTTCACCGCGTCGTGGCACGCGTTCCTCCGGCGGCGGACGGCGGTGTTTTTCACCTTCTTCTTCCCCGCGATCATCGTGGTGATCTTCGGTGCCCTGGTGGGCACGCAGCCGACCGGCGGCGGGTTGTTCGCGGAGCCGCAGGGGTACTACGTCGCCGGCTACCTCGCGGTCGTGGTGCTTTTCACCCCGCTGTCGCGGATCGGGAGTACGGTGGCGCGGTACCGGGAGGGAAGCCGGTTCGAGAAGCTGGCGACCACGCCGCTGACGCGCGGGGAGTGGCTGCTGGCGCAGTCGCTCGTGAACGTGGCGGTGATCGGCGTGGCGGCGATCCTGCTGTTCGTGCTCACGGTCCTCGTTGCCGGGGTTTCGGTGCCGTTCGCGCCGGCGACGCTGCTTTTCCTTCCCTTCGTCGCCGTCGGCGTCGTGCTGTTCTGCGGGCTGGGGGCGGTGATCGGGCGGGTTGCGGACTCCCAGGACGGCGTGATCGCGGCGTCGAACGCGGTCGCGCTGCCGCTGCTGTTCCTCTCCGAGACGTTCGTCACCCCCGAGCTGCTTCCGGCGTGGTTCCGGCCGGCGCTGGAGCTCTCGCCGCTGACGTACGTGGTCCGGGGGATCCGCGCGGTGACGTACGCCGACGCGACGACCGCCGTCTTCCCGAACCTGGCCGTCGCCGTCGTGCTGGCCGCGGCGTTCTTCGCGGCGGGCGCGGCCGCGGTCCCCCGGACCGACTGACGCTGATTACTCCTGTTCCGTACTGCTGATCGCCGCCAGCGAGGGGTGGTGATCACCGGTAGAAGGTGGGAGTACCGGTACGAAACGCAGTCGTTATATCAGCTGTCGCGTAAATATATCGACGATGCCTGGCTCAGGGCGCGCTCGTGCGGTCACATCGCCCGTGGGACTCATCCTACTCGTCGCAATCACCGTCGTTCTCGTGTCAGTCATCGGCGTGTCCACGTTCGAGGCCGCAGACGACATCAGGGAGAAGCCCGCCTTCGCCGCCCTCGATCTGAGCTTCAACGAAGCGGACGCTTCGGCGCCACAGTACGACGAGTTTCGCTGGCAGATCGAGCTTACCAGTAAGGGTGGTGAGACCGTAGACGCCGACGAAATCGTCGTTTATCTCGATCACGGGGACCAGCGCGTCACCGGAACGCTCGATCGGTCGTTGCGGTCGGGTGAAACTGTCGAAATACTACTCGTGCACAACAACCAGGGCGGTAATACGATTCCGGAGGAGCTCAACTGTACTGACGTCAACGTGGCGTGTCGGCTGGCCGGAAATGAGGACAACTACCCCGGTGACGGTCGGATCCGACTCCGGATGGTCCACGAGCCGTCGGAGTCGATCCTCTACCGGGACCAAATCGCCATTTCGGGCAAGTACGGGATCTACAACGGGAACGCGGACAACGTCGACATAACAAACGAGACGCTGACTTTCGCGTAGCGACGGTGTGCGTTCGCCCTTCGAACAACTCCCCCGACCCGCCGGCGGCTTTATTCGCCGTGGCGACGACACACGACGCGATGACCACACTCGACACGACCGAAGACCTGCAGCGGCTGGTTGACAGCGGCGTGGTCGCGGTGATGCGCGGCGCGGACGCCGACACCGTCCTCGACGTCGCCGACGCGCTCGAAGCCGGCGGCGTGACCGCGTTCGAGATCACCGCCGACAACCCGGATGCCATGGAGCTGATCGCGGAGGTGTCGGCGTCGTTCGACGAGTCGACCGCGATCGTGGGCGCGGGGACCGTTCTGGACGCCGAGACCGCCCGTGCCGCCATCACGAGCGGCGCGGAGTTCGTCGTCGGGCCGACGTTCGATCCGGAGGTGGTCGAGACGTGCAACCGCTACGGCGTCCCGGTCGCGCCGGGGGTGCTCACCCCCACGGAGGCGCTTTCGGCGTACGAGGCGGGCGCCGACGTCGCGAAGGTGTTCCCGGCGTCGTCGGTGGGCCCCGGCCACCTCTCCAGCATCGCCGGGCCGCTGCCGCAGATCCCGCTCATGCCCACCGGCGGGATCGACCTCGACAACGTCGCCGACTACATCGAGGCCGGAGCGGCCGTGGTCGGCGCGGGCAGCGCGCTGATGGACGGCGCGGCGATCTCCGCGGGCGAGTTCGAGTCGATCACGGAGACCGCCCGGGAGTTCACCCGGCGAATCGCGGCGGCGCGGGCGGACGGCGACAGCTAAGCGCGATCAGTCGCTCGAAAGCGACCGGACGTGCGCGTGAAACGCCGGATCCAATTCCGCACGGAGCCGGTCGGCGTCCGTCTCCCCGTCGAGCGAGACCAGGTACGCGACCCCGTCGGCGCCGCCGTACGCCGCCTGGAAGTCGTAGACGAACCCCGCGACGGTGACGGCCGACGGGACGCCGGCGGCGGCGTCCAGAAACGCGACCTGTTCGCGGACCGCGTACTCCACGAGGCGGTTGACCGCCTCCCGCCGCGGCGTGTCGGCGTCGACGACGCCCTCCGCTCGCGCGGCCTCGACGAGCGGGACCAGACGCTCGACCGCGGCGTGGACCGCCGCCGGGGTGCCGGCCCCGTCCGCGCCGAGGGTGACGTCGTAGGCGGCCGTGATCGCGCCGCACCCCGTGTGCCCCACGACCGCGACGAGGTCGACCCCGAGCGCGGAGACCGCGTACCCGACGGTGTCGGTCACCACGCGGTCGCCGTCGATGTCGGTCCAAACCTGGTTCCCGACGTTGCTCCCGGTGAACAGGTCGCCGTCGGAGATGGCGCTCCAGATCCCCTCGGTCGGCATCCGGGAGTCCGAACACGACACCGACACCACCTCGGGGGTCTGTCCCTCCCGGACGTCCGCGAAGTGGTCGGCGTCCAGCGACGCGACGTGGTCGTCGTTCCCGTTCAGGAGCCGTTCCAGCCGATCCATACGAGGAGATCGACCGCGCCCGGTTTCAATCGTCGGGGTGATCGGGGTCGTGGTCGTCGGGGTCATCGGAGTCGTGGTCGTCGTGGTCGCCGCCCGGTCGGTCCCGTGCGTCGTTCCCGGCGTCGACGTGGGCGTCACCCTCGGCGTCGGCGTGAGCGTCACCCTCGGCGTCGACGTGAGTGTCGCCTTCGGCGTCGGCGTGAGCGTCACCCTCGGCGTCGACGTGAGTGTCGCCT
>Ga0207753_1000540_pt1 | contig 14510 bp, 4 predicted proteins | sample PonA233FremontCA_2_FD_187273 | JGI IMG/M metagenome (GOLD analysis project Ga0207753, IMG submission 187273) | Salt pond sediment microbial community from Fremont, CA, USA - Pond A23 Sediment 3 (SPAdes) | ecosystem: Environmental > Aquatic > Non-marine Saline and Alkaline > Saline | place: USA...
TTTTTAGAGCGTGTTTTGGTATATATCTTTTTCAAATGGGACCTAATCCGCTGTATGAGGTGACTGAAGAATCGATTACGTCCCCTGAAAAACAACCGGCCGGCAAATTCTGGAGGGGATGAAAATAGCATCAACTAAGGTATATTATATTATATCTAATATTTCTATTCTGTAGTATTCCGAATCGTAAGTGCCGTTGATGGAACTAAAAGATGAACAGTTGTGTGCCAGTCAAAAGAATCCAGATTCCCCGGTTACGTCCAGTGGTTTGGAGCCGTATAATGTGGATAAGAATAATACCGTCTCCCGAGACACTGACACCGTATTAATACGTGATCTCGTGAGATAATTCGGCACAGGTATAACAAAAGGGGAACTTCAAAAACTCGTGTATTCTCTCTCGAAGAGAATATTTTGGAAATACTAATGTCTTTAATTGCTACAATTAATGCCTCGTAAATTACTATAGAATTATAGAGTTTATTACTGTCACTGAATTATACTGTTCGATGAATATACTGTTTATTACCATATGGTCTCTCGGTAACTGCTATCTTGATGCGCCGCAAGAATAGCCAACGACGAATACTGGCGATCGTACTCGCGACACTGATGATGACGTCGATGGGGGCTGCTGGAACTGTTGGCGGAGTCGCTGCAACACCAAGTACAGATTCGGTCGATCACCAGTCGCTCAACCTGGCGACTAGTGCTATCCAGACCGACAACACAACTCATCTGTATCGTGCGAACGCGGGTGGTAGTTTCACAGCGAACGGGCAGAATTGGAGTACACTCGATAACTACAGAGTCGCGGGGGAAGACGAAACAGCGGCCCACGGACAGCCGGGGACGATAGACAGCTCGGTGCCCAGTGGGACACCCGATCAGATCTGGGAGACGGAACGCTGGGACCCGTCCGGGGGTGAGGAGATGGAGTACGAGTTCTCTGTACCGGACGGGCAACAGGTCGAAGTGCGCCTGTACTTCTACGACGGGTGTACCTGCACCGACGCCACCGGTGAGCGAGTCTTCGACGTGTCTGTCGAAGGGCAGACCGTTCTCGACGACTTCGACATCATCGAAAAGTACAGCGACCAGACCGGCGCGATGGAGTCGTTCACCGTCGTGAGCGACGGAACGGTCGACGTCGACTTCGGCCACGTCACCGAGAACCCACAGATCAACGCAATCGAGATCGTTTCGGCCGAACCACAGCCCGACACGCTGGGCGGGCCGGGGTCGACCGAGTTCGGCGCGGTCGTCACCGACAACAGCACGACGGAGCAGGTGACGGTGACCAACCTCGGCGAAAGCGGCGATCCGAGTATCGACCTCACGGATATCTCGATCACGGGGACGGATGCCGGCGAGTTCTCCGCGGGAGCGGCGTCGCAGACGACACTCGCACCAGGCGAGTCCGCCGAGATCCCGGTGACGTTCACCCCGACGAGCGTCGATCCGAAAACTGCGACACTCGAAGTGAGCCACAGCGGGAGTAACTCGCCGCTGACGGTCGATCTCGCCGGCGAGGGAGTGAGCAGCGTTCCCGTCGGATTCGGAAGTAGTCAACTCGACCTCTCGAGTGTCGGCGTGAGTAGCATCAACAACCCGACCTCGGTCCAGTTCGGACCCGACGGACGGCTGTACGTCTCACAGCAGGACGGGACGATCTACGCCTTCGAGGTTCAGCGCAACGGACAGAACGATTACGAGGCGACGTCCGCGGAGACGATCACCACGATCAAAAACGACGTGCCGAACCACAACGACGACGGGGACTACAACTCGAACCAGATCCGGCAGGTGACCGGGATCACGGTCACCGGCACGGCCAGTCAGCCGGTCCTCTACGTGTCGTCGAGCGACTGGCGGATCGCGACGGGGAACACGAATCCTCCGTCTGACAGCCTCGACACGAACTCCGGTGTCATCTCCAAGCTGACACAGACGAGTTCCGGATGGGATCACACGATGCTCGTGCGCGGGCTCCCGCGCTCCGAGGAGAACCACGCGCCAAACGGGCTGACGCTCGACGAGCAGAACGGGGTGCTGTACCTCGCGGAGGGCGGCCACACGAACATGGGGACGCCGTCGAACTTCTTCTCGGAAATCCCCGAGTACGCGTATTCGGGTGCGATTCTCTCGATCGATCTGTCGGAGATCGAGTCGATGTCCGAGAAGGACGCGGACAACACCGACGTCCCGTACAAGTACGACCTGCCGACGCTGGCTCCCGGTCAGACCTCGACTGACGGGCCGTTCGGCGGGCTGGACGGTGACAATATGGCGGTGCTCGAAGAGACCAGCCCGGTACAGGTGTACGCGCCCGGGTTCCGGAACCCGTACGACGTCCACCTCACCGAGGACGGCGAGCTCTACAGCGTCGACAACGGGCCGAACGGCGGACTCGGCGGACCGCCGGTGCAGTGTACTAACGAACCCCAGAACAGTGGGACGACCTACGACGACAACCTCCACCACATCTCTGAAGAGGGTTACTACGCCGGACATCCCAACCCGGTCCGGGCCAACGACAGCGTCTACCCCGGAGCGGTCTACTCCGGCTACGACGGCTCCGTGGAGTGTGACTACCTCGTCCCCGGGCAGGAAGACGGTGCGCTCGCGACCTTCGGCGCGTCGACGAACGGCCTGACGGAGTACACGGCCTCGAATTTCGGCGGCGCGATGCAGGGCGATCTGCTGACCTCCAGCTTCGACGGGAACGTCTACTGGATGGAACGCAACGCGCAGGGCGACGACCTGACTGAGGAACCGACACCGCTCCTTTCGAGCGGCGGAACGCTCGACGTGACGGCACAGGGCGACGGCGGACCGTTCCCAGGGACGGTCTGGTCGGCCGAGCGGACGGACAACGCGATCCAGGTCTTCGAGCCCAACGACTACGATAGCGACGGGACGCAGTGTGATCCGAGCGATCCCGACGGCGACGCCGACGGTGACGGCTACACCAACGGCGACGAGCAGGCCGTCGGGACCGATCCGTGTTCCGCCGGCTCGGTGCCGGCCGACTACGACGACGACGGCAATCCGGACCAGCTAGATAGCGACGACGACAACGACGGACTCTCCGACAGTACGGACCCGTTCGCGCTCGACCCCGAAAACGGGCTGAGCACGGACCTGCCGGTGGAACTGGACTTCAGCTCGACCGATACGTTCGCCAACACGATCCCGGCGACGTCGGGCGGGACCGACGGTCTCGGCTTCACCGGCCTGATGACCAACGGGCAGGACAACTACTCCGAGCTGTACAACCCGGACAAAGTGTTCGCAGGCGGACAGGCGAACCTCCTGAGCGTCGACGAGGTCCCGCAGGGTGACGCGTACCAGGACCAGAACGACCAGCAGTACGCGTTCCAGTTCGGTGCTGACACTGCGGACGTCACCGAACCGTTCACGGTCCACACGACAGTCGCCGGGTTCCCGGAGAACCCTGAGTCGGCCCAGTCGGCCGGGATGTTCATCGGGAACGGAGACCAGGACAATTATCTCAAGCTCGTCGTGTCGGCTACCGACGGGACTGGCGGCGTCGAGCTCGCCAAAGAAAACGGCGGGACATTCACGAACCTCGCACAGCCGAACAACGCTGGAGTCACTGGATCCAACCAGGCGACCGACCTCTACCTGACCGTCTTCCCCGGGAACAACACCGTCTCTGCGAGCTACTCGCTGGACGGTGGAGAGACGATGGTCCACGCCAACGTGAGCGCGAGCGGTTCTGAGACTGGAAGCGCAACCACGACCATCCCCGAGGGCTGGCTATCGAGTCAGGATCAGGGACTCGCCATCGGGGTTATCAGTACCTCAAACTTCGCAGACAGTACGTTCTCGGCGACGTGGGACCAGCTCTCGGTCCAGTATGCCGACGGGAGCGTCGTCGCCGACGCCGGCACCGATCAGGTCGTCGACGAGGGAGCCACGGTCGACCTCGACGCCTCGGGATCGACCGGCGACTCACTCAATTACTCGTGGACCGAAACGTCGGGTTCCGGCGTCCAGTTGAGTGACGCCGACACGGCGACGCCGACGTTCACTGCACCCGACGTGGACGCCGAGACAACGCTCACCTTCGAGGTGGCCGTCTCCGACGGCTCCACGACCGACACCGACACTGTGAACGTCACTGTCCAGGACACGGACGCGGCCGATGGCGAACTCGTCTACACCGTCAATGCGGGCGGGTCGGAGTACAACGCCAGCGACGGGACGACGTACGCCGCGGATCCGACCGACGCACTCGTCGGCACCTCCCAGACGTTCAGCACGTCGGACTGGGCGGATTCACCGCCGGAGATCGCCAACACTGACGAGGACCCGCTCTACCGCACCGAGCGGTACGGGACCGACTTCGGCTACGAGATCCCAGTCTCCGCGAACGGTACCTACGAGGTGACGCTACAGTTCGCCGAGATCTACCAGGGGACGCCCCCAGACACCGACACGGACGCCGACCAGACCGGCCAGCGCGTGTTCGACGTCACCACCGAGGGCCAGACGGTCCTCGACGACTACGACATCTACGCCGAGACCGGTGACTCGCTGACGGCGATCGACGAGACGTACACCGTCGAGGTCACCGACGGCACGCTGAACGTCGGATTCAACGCGACCGGTGACGACGCCGCGGACAATGCGAAGATCAGCGCGATTCAGGTCGTCGCGACCGATACCGGGGGCGACAACACGCCGCCGACGATCGACGCGATCGCGGACCAGTCGGTCGTCAGTGGCGAGAACGTCAACGTCTCGGTGAGCACATCCGACGACGACGGCGACTCGGTGTCGCTGTCGCTGAGTCAGTCGCCGGAGTTCGTGACGCTGGCAGACGGCGAGATCAGCATCGATCCGCAGTCGGATGATGCCGCGGACTCGCCGTACACAGTGACGGTTGAAGCCAACGACGGCACCGACACGACGACCGAGAGCTTCGAGGTCACGGTCGAGACGGCCACGTCGACCACGGCCGGCACGGTACTCGATCGCGTGAATGTGGGCGGACAGACGCTCTCGGCCACCGACGATGGTCCCGACTGGACCGGCGTCACGGGAGTGACCACTGACGGTCCGCTCGTCTCCACCACCGGTACCACGGGGAACTACGACGGAGGCGACGACGTGACGCCGGGCAGCGAGGTCCCGTCGAGCACTCCGTCCGAGGTCTACAACGCCGAACGGTACGGCAATATGACCTGGGAGTTCGGCGTCCCCTCCGACTCGGAAGTCGAGGTGCGGCTCTACCTCGCCAGCCAGTGCCCGTGCACGAACGAACCTGGCACGCGTCAGTACAACGTCAGCATCGAGGGTGACCAGGTGCTGACGGAGTACGACCCGGTCCAGGATGTCGGCCACGCAAACGGGACGGTGAAGGCGTTCACCACCACCGAGGGCGGTGACGGGAACGTCACGATCACCCTCACGCAGGGAGTGATCGAGAACCCGCAGGTCAACGCCATCGAAGTCGTCGACGTGGAGGGCGTGAACACGCCGCCGACGATCGACGCTATCTCGAACCAGACCGTCACCGAGGGTGACTCGGCGAGCGTTCCGGTCAACGCCTCCGACGACGACGGCGACTCGGTGTCGCTGTCGCTGAGCCAGTCGCCGGAGTTCGTGACGCTCGCAGACGGCGAGATCAGCATCGCCCCGCAGTCGGGTGATGCCGCGGACTCACCGTACAGCGTCGAAGTCGTCGCCGACGACGGGACCACGACGACCACCGAGAGCTTCCAGGTGACCGTCGAGGAGTCGTCCACCACAGGCGACATCGTCTACCGCATCAACGCTGGCGGTCCCGAGGTCGCGGCGACCGACGACGGACCTGCGTGGAGCGGTGATACGACGAACAGCCCGTCGCCGTACGTGAACGTCGACGGCGACAACGGTGTGCAGACCTTCAGCACGACCGACGCGATCACGCTGAACGAGTCGGTCCCAGCTGACACGCCATCCTCGCTGTTCCAGACCGAACGGTGGGACGCCGACACGGACGGCTCGACGGCCGACGACACCGAGATGCAGTGGACGTTCCCGGCACAGCAAGGCGAGAGCTACGAGGTGCGACTCTACCTCGCTGAAATCGCCTTCGAGTCGGGATCCAGCAGTCTCCCACGCACCTTCGACGTGACCGCGGAGGGTGACACCAAGCTGAACGACTACAACATCATCCAGCAGTACGGCCACGACACGGGTGCCGTGGAGACGTTCACGGTCACGCCGACCGACGGAACGATTGATCTCGAATTCCTGCACGAGCAGGAGAATCCGAAGGTCAGCGCGATCGAAATCGTCGGACCCGAGCCGCCGACTCCGGACCCCGAGACGTCAGCCGACGTCACGGTGACGGGGGGAAGCAGCGATACGGATTCGAGCACCTACGGGAGCGGTTCGTTCTCGGTCACCAACACCGGCACCGAACAGATCGAGTCGGTCACCTTCGATCTGAGTTCGACGGCATTGCCCGACATCGTCTTTGATCCCGAGGGCACCGCCGGTGACGAGAGCGGCAAGTGCTTCACCGCCGACAGCGGGGCGAGTGAGACCGGTCTCGTCACCGCCGACGGCGCCTGTTCGGCCCCCTACTCGGAACCGAACAACGGCGTGAACGGCTCGGACGGCTACGAGGTGCTGACCGTCGAGTTCGGCGACTTCGACCCCGGCGAGACGTTCACGTTCTCGGCGGATCTCGATCCGACCTCGATCAAAGGCGCAGTCGACACCCAGAACACTCTCGCCGGCCCGATCGGCGGCAACGACATGATCGGTGGAACGGTGGCTATCGAGTCTACCAACGCGACCGTTAGCAACGATCTGTTCACGGACGGGAGTGCGGGCGGTTCGCAGTCGTCGGTGACCGACAGCGACACCGCCGCGCCGTCGGTCGGAATCGACGGAGTTTCCCTCGACACGACCACGTTCGACGAGCACGCTGCCGGCGGCGCGACTGTCGCCGACGCGCAGCAGAACGTCACTGTCACCGGAGCGACTCCGGGCGAAACCGTGACGCTGCTCCGCATGGAGGGCGAGTTGAACCTCGACGGAGTGCCCGAGTACGACGGCTCTCCGGGGTACGACATCGAGGACTACGAGGCGAACCGTATCCTCGAAATCGAGGAGTACACCGCGACGGCTGACACGAACGGAGAGGCGACGTTCGACGTGACGCTAACCGAATCGAGCGACGCCGGCGGTCTGAACTACTTCGTCGCCGCTGTCGGTGACAGTAGTCAGAGCGGCCAGGTGTCCCAGTCGGTCGTCCTCGACTACACCCCCGACGACGGACCAGGTCCGATCGGAGACTTCGACGCACCGACGGACCCGGACGGTGACGGCCTCTACGAGGACGTCAACGGTGACGGGTCGGTGAACGTCGGCGATGCACAGGCACTCTTCGCGAACACCGACGACCCAGTGGTCCAGAACAACGCCGATGCGTTCGACTTCAACGACGATGGGTCGGTGAACGTCGGCGACGCACAGGCGCTGTTCGCCAACGGCTTGGAGGCCTGATCAGCCTCGGCTCCGGCTTCCAGCTCCGGTGACACTCCAGGGGTTCGCTCCCACCGCGCTGGAATCCAGCTGACAACGCTACACGAGAATTTCGAACCAATCCCAGAAAGACACGAAACGAAACCATCGATGAAAATGACATCAAGTTCACTAATTGATCCATCGCGATCGCAGGTCCTCGGCCTGCTGCTAGCAACCATCTTCGTCCTCGGGGCGACTGCTGGCCTCGCTAGCGCAGCCGCGACGACCGACCTGGCAGTATCGATTACAGATAACGACAACACGATCGAACCGGGCGAGACGACAACAGTCCAGATAGCGGTCTCGAACGCCGACGGCGGCGTCGGGGCGGCATCCTATGGCATCGAGCTGAGTGACCCGTCCGTCGCAGAAATCACAGACGCTGAGATTACGGGCAGCCCTGTAGAGCCAGCTATCCAAGAGGACGGCTCGTCAGCCGACATCCGCTACTTCCAAGCGGAGACCGACGACTCCGGCGGAGTGGTCGTCCTTACAGTCACACTCCAAGCTATTGGAAGTGGATCGACGAGCATCGACATCGTCAATAATAGTGAATTCAACAACCTCGTCGTCTTCGATGAAGAGGGTGCCGGATACACGTTCGACACCGTCGAAAGCGCGACGCTGACGGTGAACACGCCCCCAAGTGCAGACGCGGGCGGCGACCAGACTGTCACAGAGGGAGAAACGGTGACCCTCGACGCCTCGGCGTCGAACGACCCGGACGGCGATACGCTGAGTTACTCGTGGACAGTGACCGACGACGCCGGTACCGGCGTCTCGCTGAGTGACGCCTCGGCCGCAGAGCCGACGTTCACCGCGCCGACTATCTCCGAGGATACGACGCTCGACTTCGAGGTAGAAGTCTCGGACGGTACGGCCACTGACACCGACTCGGTGAGCGTGACCGTCCAGCCCTCCGAACCCGCGGCGGCGGACTTCCAGGTGTCGAACCTGCAAGCGCCCGGTAGCGCAACACAGGGTGACGCCATCGACGTCTCGGCAGATGTCGAGAACACCGGCGGGCAGTCGGCCACAAAAGCCGTCGAATTCCGCGTCGATACCGACGGCGACGGCGAGATTGCCGACGAGAGTACCGTGACCTCCCAGACCGTCCAACTCGACGCTAGCAACTCGACGACGGTAACCTTCGAGGATGTCGACACGAGCGGACTCGGCCCTGGCACGCTCACTCATGGCGTGTTCACCGTCGACGACAGTGCCACCGCACAGATCACGATCAACGCGCCGCCGGAAGCGAACTTCCAGGTGTCGAACCTGCAAGCGCCCGGTAGCGCAACGCAGGGCGACCTGATCGACGTCTCGGCTGATGTCGAGAACACGGGCGGGCAGTCGGCCACGAAGGCCGTCGAGTTCCGTATCGACGTGGACGGCGACGGTATCGGTGACGACGACGACGTGGTGTTCGGCCAGGACGTCGAACTGGCTCCCGGCGAGACGACGACCGTCGAGTTCGCCGACGTGAACACGAGCGCGCTTCCGATCGACACGTTCACCCACGGCGTCGTCACCCCGGACGACAGTGCAACCGCACAGATAGAGATCACCGAACCGCCGATCGCCGGCGAGACGACCGTCAGTCTCCAGCCCGGTGACCAGACGAGTGCGGTCGGCACCACGACCACGTACGATATCGTCGTCGATAACGCCCAGGGAGGCGTCGGTGCCGGGGAGATCCGTGTGGCAGTCGACGACGCGAGTATCGCGGAGATTATCGACGCAGATGTCGCCGACGACAATGCGAGCGAGGAGGTCGAGGTCGCCGATCCCGGCACGTTCGTCGACATCGAGTACGCGTTCGCCGACACCGCCGACACCGGCCCCGTCACCATCGCAACGGTGACAGTTGAGGGGGCCGGTGAGGGCACCGCCGGTCTGTCGATCGTTCCGGCCGACGACAACGACGGGGTGCTGATCTTCGACGAGGACGGTGCCGGATACGACGTGACCGGCACCGACGGCGCGACGTTCGAGGTGCTACCGATCCAGTTCCTCGTGGACACCGTGAACGCGTCGGAGAAGGTGGCTGTCGGTGACACCGTCACCGTCGCGGCGACGGTCAGCAGTGACGGAGCGGTCGAGAGCACGCAGTCAGTCGAGTTGCTGTTCGACGTCGACGGCGACGGTGCCGCCGAATCCGTCGAAACCAAACAGGTGACCATCGGCCCGAGCGGTCAGACACAGGTCTCCTTCGACGTCCAGGTGCCCGCGGACGCCGACTTCGGTGACCGTTCGTACAGTGTGGAGACGGTCGCCGACAGTGCAGGCGGTGTCGTCGAGTTCACCCCGCCGGACGTCAACGGTGATGGCAACCTCCCGAGTGACGCCGACGGCGATGGCCTCTACGAGGATGTCAACGGCGACGGCGACCTGAACACCGGCGACGCGCAGGCACTGTTCAGCAACCGCGAATCGGCGGTTATTCAGAGCTACCTCGATGCGTACGACTTCAACGGCGACGGAGTGGTCAACGTCGGTGACGCACAGGTGCTCTTCACCGAGATAACGGTGTAACAATGTCAGGATACAACCCTCTCACGAACCTCGATCGTCGCGGTGTGCTCGTTGGCGTCGTCGCAGTGCTGCTTCTGGTCCCTGCCGCGAGCGGCGTCGCAACAGCCGCCGGCGCGACCAGTGTAAGCATCACCCCCACCGACGGGAGCATCGACGTCGGACAGACCACCACGTTCGAGGTGGTGGTCAACGACGCCCAGGGTGGTGTCGGCGCCAGCGAGTTCAGCGTGGCGGTCGACAACAGTGTTGCAGAGATCACCGACGTCGACGTTCTCGGCGGCGGTGCGACCAGCGTGGATATCGCCGACGACGGCTCCGCTGTCGAGGTCGAATACGCGTTCCGGGACACCGCCGACACCGGCGCCGTCACCGTCACCGAAGTGACCGTCGAGGGCGTCAGCGACGGCTCGACCGCGGTGAGTCTCGAAGCCGCTGCAGGCAACGACGGGGTGCTGGTCTTCGACGAGGCCGGTACCGGATACGACGTGACCGGAACCAACGATGCGACGCTGAGCGTCGTCGATCCGTCCCCGGAGCCGGCAAACTTCCAGCTCTCGGAGCTGCAGGCCCCGGGTAGTGCCACGCAGGGCGACGCCATCGACGTCTCGGCGACCGTCGAAAACACCGGCGAGCAGGCTGCCACGAAGACGGCCGAATTCCGCGCCGACACCGACGGTGATGGCTCGATCGCCGACGAAAGCGCAGTCGCTTCGCAGGATGTGCAACTGGACGGCGGCGAGTCGACAACGATCGAGTTCGACGACATCGACACTGGCAGTCTTCCGCTTGGGACGGTCACTCACGGTGTGGCGACGCCCGACGAAACTATCACCGCGGAAATAGATATCGAGGAGCCACCGAGCGAGGAGGTGAGTGTGAGCCTCGAACCCGCGGAGCAGACCACGACAGTCAGTGAGGCGGTCACCTACGACGTGGTCGTCGACGGGGTACAGGGTGGCGTCGGCGCCGCCGAACTCCGTGTCTCCGTCGACGATGTGAGTGTCGCGACAGTTACCGACGCGGCCGTGATGGGGTCCGGCGAGAGCGAGATCGGTGTCTCTGACGACGATTCCCACGTCGACATCGAGTACGCGTTCCGGGACACGGCAGATACCGGAACCGTCAAAGTCGCTGAAGTGACGCTTCAGGGAGGCGAAGACGGCTCCACGGAGGTTAGCCTTGGACCCGCTGCGGGCAACGACGGGGTGCTGGTCTTCGACGAGGGCGGTACCGGATACGACGTGACCGGCACCAGCGGCGCGACGTTGAGCGTCACCGCACCATCTCCGGAGCCGGCGGACTTCCAGGTGTCGAACCTGGAGGCTCCCGACAGTGCCACGCAGGGCGACAGCATCGACGTCTCCGCCGAGATCACCAACGCGGGCGAGGAAACGGGAACCCAGACGGTCGAATTCGGCATCGATCTCGATGGAGACGGAACGTTCGCCGACGACGAACTGCTCGCCTCGCAAGATGTGACCCTTGCAGGCGGTGCCGATGACACCGTCCAGTTCGGTGCCCTGGATACGAGCGGTTTCGACGCGGGCGACTACACCCACGGTGTGATCACTGACAACGACTCTGCGACGGCGACGATCACCATCGAGGAGTCCGATGCGATCGGTCCGATCGGTGAGTTCGAGAATGCACCGACCGACCCGGACGGTGACGGTCTCTACGAGGACGTCAACGGCGATGGTACGTTCGATATCGTCGATGTTCAGGCGCTGTTCGACAATCTGGATGACGAAACCATCCAGGGATCCACCGACGCGTTCGACTTCAACGACGATGGGGAGGTCGACGTCGTCGATGTGCAGAAACTATTCGACGAGGTGAACTGAGATGAGCACAACAAATGTCCCACCCGTGCTTGAATCGAAGGGCCTAGCTGTCCTCGTGATAGCCGGCCTCATTGCAACAGTGGGTATCGGTGGAGCCGTCCTGGGTATCGGACCGATGGGCGACGCAGCAGATCCTGCACCACAGGCTCAAGACCAGACGGGAACCGAGGTTACTCTCCAGCCGGGGAGCGAGAGTATCGTTGTCGATGAGACGGCGACGTACGACGTCGTGGTCGAGAACGCTAACGGAGGGGTCGGCGCGTACGACTTCACTGTCAGCGTCGACGACCCGAGTGTCGCATCGATAACCGATGTCACAGCTCAGGGGAACCCAGGGGACCAGACGACTGATGTCTCCATCGCCGGGGACGGTTCCTCGGCAACGGTGCAGGCCGCATTGGCGGACACGAGCGACAGCGGAACTGTCGCCATCGCCACGGTCACCGTCCGCGGTGACGCAGCTGGAACCAGCGACCTCGGGCTGAGTGTCAACGCGCTGGGCACGGAAGCAGGCGAGTCGTACGATGTGACCGGGACGGCCAGCGCGTCGATCACTGTCGAGACACCGCCAGAGCCAGATCCAGCGAACTTCGAGGTGTCGGATCTGGACGCGCCTCAGACCGCGACCCAGGGGGACGAGATCGACGTCTCTGCTGAAATCTCCAACGACGGTGGGCAGCAGGCTACCCAGACGGTCGAGTTTCGCCTGGGGAGTACTGACGATGGCGCGCTCGACTCGGACAATGCGATAGTCTCACAAGAAGTGACACTGGATGCCGACGAAAGTCAGACCGTGCAGTTTAGCGACCTCAATACGAGTGGCCTGGATGCTGGCGGCTACACGCACGGTGTCTTCACCGACGACGACTCCGAAACGGCGACGATCGCTATCGAGGCACCACCGGATCCCGACCCACCGGAGCAGGACCCCGATCCGGAGCCTGACCCCGAGCCAGCGGAGTTCGATGCGTCCGATCTGGACGCGCCGGACAGTGCGATCAAGGGTGACACCATCGACGTGTCGGCCGACATCACCAACGACGGCGACAGAGACGATACCCAGACGGTCGAATTCCGTATCGACCTCGACGGGGACGGAACGCTTCAGTCAGACGAGGTGCTGGCCACGGAAGAGATCGCAGTCGATGGTGGCGATACCGAGACCGTCCAGTTCGAGGAGCTGGATACGAGTAACCTCGACGCAAGGGAGTATACCCACGGCGTCTTCACCGACGACGACTACGAAACGGCGACGATCACCGTCGAGGAGCCAGAACCCGAGCCAGCACCCGGGATAACTGTCGGTCTCCAGCCGGAAAGCGAACGTATCGACGCCGGTGAAACGGCGACGTACGACGTTGTAGTGCAGAATGTCGATGGCGGTGTCGGCGCGTACGACTTCACTGTCAGCGTCGGCGACGCGAGTGTCGCGTCGATAACCGACGTCGCAGCACAGGGCAACCCATCGGGAGAGACGACCGATATTTCCATCACCGAGGACGGATCCTCGGCAGATGTGATGGCTGCTCTGGCGGACACGAGCGACAGCGGAAGTGTCGCAATCGCCACGGTCACGATCGAAGGCGACGCAGATGGGACCAGCGACCTCGGGCTGAGTGTCGATGCGCTCGGCACTGAAGCGGGCGAGTCGTACGACGTGAGTGAGACGACCGGTGCATCGGTTACTGTCGAATCTGAACAGGAGCCCGAGCCGGCGAACTTCGCAGTTGGTATCACGGACACCAACAGTCCCGTAGTGGAAGGTGACAGCATCGAAGTGACTGCCCTGATCGAGAATACCGGCGAGACAGAAGCGACCCGGGACATCGAACTGGATGTCGGAGAGTTGGGCACGGATTCAGTCTCCGTCACGCTGGACGGTGATGAAAAGACGACCAAGACTCTGAATGTAGAGACCGAAGCGGGTGACGCTGGCGAGTACACCGCGAGGATGTCCACTGGGGACGACACGGACTCGACGACGGTGTCTGCCACCGAACGAGACGAGGAACCCGTCTACTGGCAGGTCGACTTCAGTGCAGATGCAGCGCCCCCGGAGCCACCGAGTTACTGGCCGGACGATCTGATGGCGGCACTCGGCAACTCGGACGACGGTGTGACCCAGAATCCGTCGCTTCTCAGGCAGAGCACCGACGGTCAACTCGGAGATGTCACCATCGTCGATGACGAGTTCAAGTTCGACGATGAGGGGAATCCAACGGCAGTCACAGTCGAATTCGAAATCGACGAGGATGGCGCGGTTCGGGACCTCCACCTGGCCTCGTTCACTCTTCCCGGTCCGTTCGACGAGGACGAAATCGATCAGCAAGAACTGTTCGATTCCACCAGCGGCACCTACGAGGGGGGTGACACTGGCGAACTGACTGTCTCGATCCCACAGGAAGGAGACGACTGAACGCCTCCCTTGCTCTTTTTTGACAGCTAATCTCGGTAGTGACGCAAAAATCCGCTGTGAGAAGATGGGACCACCCGGATTTGAACCGGGGTGGCGGGCACCCAAGGCCCGAAGGATACCAAGCTACCCCATGGTCCCGCATCTGAAACTGGCAGGGACACGGA
>Ga0207753_1000541_pt1 | contig 14470 bp, 12 predicted proteins | sample PonA233FremontCA_2_FD_187273 | JGI IMG/M metagenome (GOLD analysis project Ga0207753, IMG submission 187273) | Salt pond sediment microbial community from Fremont, CA, USA - Pond A23 Sediment 3 (SPAdes) | ecosystem: Environmental > Aquatic > Non-marine Saline and Alkaline > Saline | place: USA...
GTGACCGACTCGCGCGCTGTATTCAGCACACTCCTATAAAAATCAACTTAGTCTGGTAGGATCGACAGCAGTACATTCGCAGCTCTCATCGACCGGCTATTTCAGGTAAAATCTGTCTGAAGAATACGATTTCAACAGAGACGAATATATCTAATATCTACTGCATAGTATGTGTTATTCAAACGAAATTGATATGCTAAATGGCGACAGCGCTATCGGTTTTCAGTAGCGACTGGGCCGACTTTCAGACCAAATATTTCGAAAGTTAATAATATACTGGAATTTGGTATTTTTCTGTGATAGGACCGCGCCGCGGTCGGGTTGCGGTTACTGGTATCGTCGTTCTCATATCTCACTGCTGATTGATGGTTTCCCGTAGGTGCGCGCGTAATCTAATAATGAGAGGGGGTGTACAAAACAAATGTTTATGTGTGGTGATCGCAATGGGAAGTTCATGACTGAAAACCTTCTAAAGCCTAGCGTGAGCGTTCGTAGCGTTATATGCGGTCCTGCTGATAATGTGCTCATACTACAACGCAAATCGGATGATGAATGGGAGCTTCCAGGTGGTCGCCTGAGTTCGTACGAAGGCGTTTCAGAGGGTTTGCATCGAGAAGTTCGCGAAGAGACGTCGCTTTCGATCGACATCGAGGACATTCTACTCGCTAATTCGTGGGTCAATGAGCAGGACAACGATCGATTCGGGGTATACTACGTCTCCAGCACCGAACAGAGGTCCGTCAGGTTGAGTGAGGAACACGCCGATTTCGAGTGGACGAACTCGCCTGAAGCCGCGTGCAGACTCCCCACAGCACAAGCGAAAGCCGTTCAACTTTCGCGCGGAGAACGGACGGCGAAACCGGTGTTAGACATCTAGTCGGATACATATGACAGCTGGCATGTATCAACGTCTCTGCCGCCCGTATGTGCTGACAAACTCCAAATTTATTTACTAGCAGACGCTGAATCGGCAGTATGGAGTTAGGAGACGCCACCGTCCTCGTTACGGGCGGGGCCGGACTGATCGGAAGTCACCTATCGAGTGAACTCGTCGAAAGCGGGGCGGCCGTGCGCGTCGTCGACGACCTCTCGAAGGGAGATCGGGCGAGGGTTCCCGCCGGCGCGGAGTTTATGCGAGCGGATCTGACCGATCCGCGAGCCGTCGCGGAGGTGTTGACCGAGGACATCGACGTCGTGTTTCACCTCGCAGCTTACACGGACACGAACTACGACGAGGACCGCAAGTTGTTCGAGGAGAACACTGAGATGACGTATAACATTCTCGAGCGGATGGAGGACGTCGGCGTCTCCAATATCGCGTTCACCTCGTCGTCGACGATTTACGGAGAGGCGCCACGCCCGACGCCAGAAGATTACGCACCGCTGGAGCCAATCTCGATATACGGATCATCGAAACTGGCCGACGAAGCGTTGCTCTCGACGTACGCGCACTCGTACGATTTCACCGTGTGGGTCTTTCGGTTCGCGAACATCGTCGGTCCTCACCAACGCGGGACAGTGATTCCGGATTTCATTCAGAAGCTCCGAGACGATCCGGCAGAACTCACCATCTTGGGCGACGGCCGTCAGAAGAAGTCGTATCTCCACGTCACCGAGTGCGTGGACGCGATCCAGCACGTCATCGAGACGGCGACTGGTGACCTCAATACGTACAATCTCGGCACCCGGACCACGACCTCGGTTACGGAAATCGCAGACATCGTCAGCGAAGAGCTAGGTCTGCAGCCGACCTACTCGTTCACCGGCGGCGACCGCGGATGGACGGGTGACGTCCCGAAGATGCGGCTGTCAATCGAGAAGCTCGCTGGCCTCGGCTGGACCCCGACGCTGTCGAGCCACGAGGCAGTTCGACGCGCGACGCGGGAACTCGCGGCTGAAATCGAGTGACACCGACCGACTGGCCCGGAGCGCCAAGTGCGCTACTCGGTCGGTTCTGATCGACGGTATCCGCGAGCGGTGAGAATGAGACACCAGCTTACCATCAGATCCGTCTGCGTGTCGAGGACGTTTAGTACCGTAGCCGCGAGGAGCACAGTGATCAGTAACAGGAAAAGCTGTTTGAACAGTTCGTTTGGCATACCGTATGGCGCCTCGTTGTTTCACTAATAAATAACGTTTTTACCGACACGTATGACTGCAAAATCGCGGACGAGGCGCTGATCTTCACACATTAGCCGGACGACGCTTCCCTGATGGTAATTCGGGTGAGACGCGCACGGAGTCGGTGTTATTTCGACGTCGCATCGGAGTCGGGCGAAGTATCCGAGTGACCGAACGAACCGTTCTCACCGCTTTCGCTGTTCATCAGTTCGAGCTCCGAGGCGCGAATCGTTTCGAGTAACCTGTCCGGCCGAGGCTCGGGTTCATGGATCTCGTGTTTGATCATGTATTTACGGACCGTCTGTGCCGTCACATCGACACCGAGTTCGTCCCTCATGTCTTCGAACGTCGCGTTTTCATCGTACACGTTTTCCAGCGTTTCGGGGTCTTGGTACGGCGGTGTCTCTTCACGGCCATCGGTGTCGCTCAGTTCGCGGTCATCCGGCCCGTCATCCGGCTGCTCGGAGCCGGTATCTTCGTCCGGCGTCTCCGCGACGTCTTCGGTGTCGGTGTCGTCGGTGTCGGCGTCCTCGGTCTCGGTGTCGGTGTCGGTGTCGTCGGTGTCGGCGTCATCGGATTTCGAATCTGACGCCGAACGGTCACCCGACGTATCGGCGGGTTCGCCATCGCTACCAGATCGGTCCCCCGTCTCGGATTGCCCCTGCGAATCCGCCTGAGTCGCGCCCGAATCACCGTGGTCGGCGTCATCGATGTAGATGGTGACGTCGAACTGCAGGCTGTCGTCCACGAACTCGGTGTGATTGGTCTCGATTCGCGCTCGGTGGAGCCTGTTGACTCGATTGAGCGGAATCGCGAGTTGTACCTGTGCCTTGTACGTCTCGGCTCTGGTCTGGATTTGGACGCTCTCGATCTCGGTTTGTCTCGCCTCGATGGCCGCTGTTATCGAAGCGAGGACGCCGAGTTGTTTATCGCCGCTGTCACTCATCTGATCAGCCACTCTCCGAGGAGTACGAGAAGATTTTGCTTGTCAGACAGAAGTTGGATAACGCTCCCGAAGACGCGTCTCCCCGACCGGATCGTCGACTCAACTGCTCGGCACATGCTGTTCGGAGGCTCCGAATCGGAGCGTGCATCAACCGTCTCCGTCCGACGACCGACGCATCAGTTACTGAGCACCCGTTTTTTGTAAGCGACACTCGGCACAGAGGCTTCGAGCCGAGAGCCCTCGGCCGAGCACCTTGCCGCACTTACAACGCGGGACCTCTGACTCCTCAGCCATACTGGCACACTTTCACATACCGACGTATAGTACTTTCGCCAGATGCGTGTTTGACACCACACGCATATTCCTCATGCACTGATCATTCGTCTTATTCTACGGTGTCTGGCTGCGTCTGTCTTCTCTGGTGCGGTGGTTGGCCGTGTAGTTGATTACCGATTCACGCGACCAGTGACGCCCCGTCGAGTCGGTGGGTATCGGCGTCGACGTCCATCAGGTCCAAGATCGTCGGCACGATGTCGAGCAGATCGACGTCTGTCAGGTCGAGCTCCGGGCTCGTCGAGAACAAACACGCGTTCTCGAACTTGTGCATCCCGTTTCTGGGGCCCGTCGCGAACACCTCGTCCTTATCGGTGAATCCGGCTTTCAGGTCGTACCCGTCGGCCGGGATGATGACCAAGTCCGGCGCGATTTCCGTCTCGTCGCCGCTGAACGCCTCCTCGCCGCGCACGATCTCCCGACAGACCGCGCGCCCGTCCGGTCCGGTCAACGCTTCGAGGTCAGCGATGAGCTCGTCGCGGACCGACTCGTACTCGGCTTCCGGGACCGTCCCGCCCGGTTCACGGCCGTCTACGTTCAGGAAGACGCGACCCGGGATCAGCGAGTACGCTCGGGTCGATTCGTCGATATCCCCGAGTTCGTCGTGGTCGTCGGTCGCGTACTCGAGCCAGCCCTCTCTGTCGAGCCACTCGTTGAGATACACTTCACGTGTCAGGTGGGTGAATCCGTGATCGGACGCGACGATCAATGTCGTGTCCGAGTCGAGCAACTCCCGAATCTCACCGATGTACGAATCGAGCGTATGATAAAACTCCAGGAACTCGTCGGCGTACTCACCGTCTGTGGCGTGGTCGCCGAAGAGGAAGTGATTCACCCTGTCGGTCGTCATGTACACCCCGAAAAAGAGGTCCCAATCGTCCTGCTGTAGGTAGTGACGAAACGTTTTGTGGCGGGCTGCGATCGTCTTCTCCGCGTCGGTGATGAACGCTGATTTGTCCTCGTCGTGTCCCAGCTTCGCATTGACGTCGACCTGATACCCGAACCCCTCGATGGACCGCCGGAGGTCCGCATCGCTGGACGCCTCCTCGACGGACGGCGACAGGAAGCCCGACACGTGTCGTTGGATCCGCGTGGACGGCGGGAACGTCACGGGGACGTTGAACACCGACGCGTCTCGGCCCTCCTCGGTCACCATGTCCCACACGCGCGGGCCGCTGACGTGACTTCCCATCGGCACGTACGTGTCGTAGCTCTCCGACTCGCGGTCTTGAAACCCGTATACGCCCGTCTTCCCCGGGTTCGTTCCGGTGGTCAACGCCGGCCAGCAGGCGCTCGATTCGGGCGGAACGATGCTCGATATCTGTCCGCCACTGCCGGATTCGGCGATCGCAGTGAGATTCGGGAAGACGTCGGGATGCTCCGCGATGAGTCCGTACGGTACGCCGTCGATCCCGAGGAAGACGACCCGACCGCCCGAGTCGCCCCCGAGTCTATCGAAAAGCCCCATACACGGTAGGACCGACCGACCGGTAAATAGTCTTTTGTATATGAAATTATTTGCACAGTAAGCTCGGGCCGCGCGCCGTTACAGCAGCGAGATCGTCGCGGCGAGTGCGGCACCCCCGGCGGCGAGCGGAGCGATCATCCACACGGCGATCACTCGAGCGACCATCGAACCCCGAAAAAGCGTTACCGCGGAGGGATGCACCGCGTAGGACGGCGGCTTCTCGCAGCGGATCGTTTCCTCCCGGGTCGCCGGCGGTGACGGCGCGACTCGGGATTTGCCGCGTTGCGCTCGTCCCCACCCCAATCCGATGATCGCCGTGACCGTCGAGAGCGCGAGACTGGCCGGGATGCCGAGGTACGACAGGCCAGTCGTGATCGTCGCACCGATCGCCGCGACGACGACGGCCGCCGTCATCGGCAGCGCGGTCAGATCGCTCCCGACCGTCGCCATGGTTCGCCGTGCGATCGTGAACGCGCCGAAGGAGATCGCACCGACGGCGACGAGGATCGCCGCGTCGAGAGACACCGTCCCGCTTCCGACGAGCGGTGCCACGGCGTTCGCGACGTTACTCGCGCCCGCGGAGAATCCCATATAGCACGCGATCAGAAGGAGAAGCAGCGTCGACGCGATGTCGGAGCGCGAGGCGTTCTCGGCGACCTGGAGCGTGGGTTTGCCCTCCTCCCATCGAAGCGTGACCGGGGTCGTCGCGGGTTCGGTGACACCGACGTGCGCGGCGATCTCGTCGTACTTCCATCGGCCGATCGCGGCGGCCGCCCCGAACGCGAGGACCGGCGCGACGACCCACCACCGAGCGATCCGAACGAGTACGTCCCACTCGACGCCCGCGCTCCCGACCCCCATCCCGACCATCGCGCCGACCGCGACCATCGACGTCGACGTCGGGATGCCGAGGACGTTCGCGACGAGCAGCGTCACGCCGATACACGCCAGCACGACGAAGCCGGCCGAGAGGCTGAACGCCGGGGCCGCCACGATGTCGTTCCCGACGGTGGTGACGACGTTCCGACCCACGGTCCACCCGCCGATAATCGCGCTGACGCTCATCAACACGCCGGCGCCGACTCGCGTGACCGCGTTCGCGCCGATCGCCGGGCCGAACGCGACGCCGGTCGATGATCCCCCGATGTTTACCCCAACGAACGTGGCGAGGAACACCCCGGCAATCAACAGATTCTCCATTAGATTCGTGTCTACCTTTCAAACGTGTAAAAATTGGGGTTGTTGAACGAGATTACGACGAAAAGACTCTTTTTATCTCAGTGAAACCACCGCTCGTATGGCGGTCGACACTCCCACGGACGTTGACGTATCGTACACCGACGGTAAAGGCGAGGTGCCGGCGGATTACCCGTCGCTGCAACACAAAATCGAGAAAGCGATCGAGGTCACGAAGACGGGGCTCGAAGAGTACGATACCCCGGCGGTCATGTGGACGGGGGGGAAAGACTCGACGCTGACGCTGTACTTCATTAATCAAGTCGCCGAGAAGTACGGGTACGAGAAGCCAACTGCCGTCTTCATCGATCACTACCAGCACTTCGATGAGATCATCGACTTCGTCGAACACTGGGCGGCCGAGTGGGACATCGACCTCGTGTTCGCGCGCAACGAGGACGTCGGCACGTACGTCGACGAACACGGGCTGACCCCCGGTGACGACGTCCCCGTGTCGGCACTGTCAGATCACAACAAACACCACGTTCGGGAGATCCTCGAATACGAGGAAGACACGTTCCCGTTCCTGCTGGATACGTACGTCGGCAACCACCTGCTGAAGACCGTCGCGTTGAACGACGCGCTCGAAAAACACGGCATCGACGGCGTCATCTCGGGGATCCGGTGGGACGAGCAGGACGCCCGCGCCGATGAGACGTTCTTCTCCCCACGTCACGATCCGGACATTTACCCGCCACACGACCGGATTCAACCGATCCTCCAGTTCGACGAGGGGGACGTCTGGGACGTGTTTTGGAGCTACGTGGTCCCCGATACGGTCGCGGCGTTCCCCGACGACGGGTACGTCCCCGACACCGACGACGACCTGCCCGAGGGCGTCAGTCAGGACGAGATTCCCATTTCGCCGAAGTACTTCGCCGGGTTCCGCTCACTCGGCAGCGAAGTCAGTACCGAGAAGACCGAGAGCGTCCCGGCGTGGAAACAGGACTTACAGAACACGACCGAGCGAGCCGGACGCGCTCAAGACAAAGAAGACCTGATGGAACGGCTGCGCGACCTCGGGTATATGTAACGGGGCCGTTGCCGGCGACGGACGGTTTTCGCTATCGCTCGCGTGGGATGTCAAGTAGGTCCGCGCCCGCGACTCGGTACTCGACAGTGCTCGGTCGGAGTAGCGACCGCCTCGAATCCGTGCGGTGACGGCGTGTTGCCGTGGCTGTTCGGTTATTTTTGCGGCTCGTGTCCACGTTCGACCGCTCGTTTGCCCGTGTGCTCTCGTTTGCCCCTGTGCTCTCGCTTGGACACACGACCGGGACCGAGGCGTACACCGTAGCAGAGACAGCATTTGATTCACCATTTCACATTTACACCGGTACAAGCGTAATACTTATACGTCAGTTAGATGCCAAACGGTTGGTAACACCTCACATCCATTTACGAGCCTACGTCTGTAATGGTTGTTGATCTTGTATGTGTGGGAGCATCCACATTCTGTCATTAAAACCGGTGAAACGATCAATGGTCGCCGCGATCACGACGACTTGTGTAGAATTCACTCGGGCAGAAAATGCGATCGTGGCTTCAAGCATGCGAACGCGTTTCGACCTCAACGTCACGGCTCCGGTCTCGGTGACCTGCCGTTGGACGCAGCAGATTTTTTATACTCAGTCGAACACCGCGTTACGTGTATGGAACACAAACGCGTGCTCGTAACCGGCGGAGCAGGCTTCATCGGTTCGAACCTCGCGAACACCCTCGCGCTTGACAACGACGTCATCGCCCTCGACAACGGCTACCTGGGAACTCCGGACAATCTCGACGACAGCGTGGAGTACGTTGAGGCGGACGTCCTCGACGACTCGCTCCCGACCGACGTGGACGTCGTCTTCCATCTCGCCGCGCTTTCCTCGCGGCAGATGCTCGAAGAGAACCCGCGGCAAGGCGCCCGCGTCAACATCGAGGGGTTCGTGAACGTCGTCGAACAAGCGGCCGCGGACGGGTGTGACACCATCGTGTACGCCTCCACGTCGTCGGCGTACGGCAGTCGAACCGAACCGAGTCCCGAGGACATGGACCTCGACGCGGCGACCGGCTACGACGCGTCGATGCTCGGGCGCGAGCGCTACGCCGAGTACTACAACAACTTCTACGACGACCTCTCGCTCGCCGGCATGCGGTTCTTCTCGGTGTACCAGGGATACAGCGGCAACGAAGCGCACAAAGGCGAGTACGCGAACACGGTCTCGCAGTTCGCCGATAAAATCGCGGACGGCGAATCCCCCGTGTTGTGGGGCGACGGATCGCAGACGCGCGATTTCACACACGTCGACGACATCGTCCGGGGGCTTGAGGAAGCAGCAGACCACCGTCTCGCAGGCGTGTACAATCTTGGCACCGGCGATCCGTACTCGTTCAACGAAATGGTCGACCTGATCAACGACGTGCTCGGCACGACCGTTGAGCCCGAATACGAACCGATCCCACTGAACAACTACGTCCACGACACGTGTGCCGACATCTCTCGAATCACTGCGGCCACAGGCTGGGAGCCACAGATTCCGTTCGAAGACGGCGTCCACCGAGTCTGTGAACCGTATCTCATCGAACAGTAGCCACCCACGCTTCTCCGCCGTTGTTCACCGTCTGATGGTTCCGTCCACCGTTTATCAGCGACCAATTGGTAACCGCGACGTCACTCACCGTACCCGCCCGCTCCGTACCCGCCACCGGCTCCGTATCCAACGACGTACGTGACCTCGATCTTGGTGCCCGCCATCGTGACCACGACAACCGTAGCCAACAGTTGACGTCGCCGCATCACTGGCCGTTTAGTTCACATTCAGCCAAATATCGAAGATGGATGTTGAGCGATCGATACATAACACCAGTTTGGGTGGTTCATTACAAATATTTTTATACGAGTCTCGGTTGGTGTTTACCCGATAGACCCGCATGAGATGTGACCCGATCGCTAGGCGCTAGGTCTTCGACGGGAGACCTTGGTCGGCGGCGGTCGCGCTCCAACCACCGGGGAGCGACACTCACGTCTCCGTGTCGGCACGAACGCGGAACCTAACAACTCAACCCAATGACGTCGACAGACTCCCGAGGAACGCAGTCAGTAAACCCAGTACAGCAGCCCGAGGAGCCAGAACCGCTGCTCGTCGGGCCCGACGCCGACGTGGACCCAACGGTCAGCGTCGTCATGCCGACAATGAACGAAGAAGAAGGCGTGGCCGAATGCATCGGGCTCGTCAAAGCCGCGGTACGACGGTCGGGCTACCGGACGGAAGTCGTTATCAGCGACGATTCGACGGACCGCACCCCCGACATCGCGCGCGAAGAGGGTGCGATCGTCGTCGAGCCGGACGAGCCCGGCTACGGGTACGCCTACCGGTACGCGTTCGCGCGGTGCCGCGGTGAGTACATCATCATCGGCGACGCCGACACGACGTACGATTTCGAACAGTTCCCCCGCCTGTTGAAACAGGTCGTCGAGGGCGACGCAGACATGGTCATGGGGAGTCGCCTGGAGGGCGAAATCAAAGATGGCGCCATGCCGGCGCTCCACGAATACGTTGGCAACCCGCTGTTGACGAGGTTCCTAAACGTGTTCTACGGGGCGGGCGTAAGCGACGCACACTCCGGATTCCGGGCCTTCCACGTCGACGTCCTCGACGAACTCGACCTCGAGACGACGGGCATGGAGTTCGCCTCCGAGATGATCATGGACGCGGGCGCTCGAGACCTCACGATCAAAGAAATCCCGATCACGTATCACGAGCGTGAAGGAGAGGCTACGCTAGAGAGCTTCCGGGACGGGTGGCGTCACGTCAGGTTCATGCTGTTGAACGCACCGAACTACCTGTTTTCGCTTCCGGGCGCCATTCTCGGTGTCGTCGGCGTATCGCTGCTACTGTCAGGGACGACCGGCGCGACGCTCGGGGGGGTCCCGTTCGGGACCACCGCAGCGATCACGGGGTCCCTGCTCGTGCTCGTCGGCTATCAGACCGCGAACATGGGCGTTTTCGCGACCTTGGCAGGCGACCCGATCCAGCGGCCGAAAGACGTCGTTACCGAGACCGTCATCCACCGCATGAACCTCGAACGGCTGTCAACCGTCGGCGTGGTCGCGTTCACCGCCGGCGCACTGTACCTCACGTGGGCCGCGATCCAGTGGGCTGTCGGGAGCGCCGATATCGCCGCCGCGACTCCCGGGCACGTCATCGCGCTCACGGTGATGATACTCGGCGTCCAGACCGTGTTCAACGCGTTCTTCATGAGCACGGTCGATGACGGCGTCTCGGCCGCGTAAAGAGCGGATTCAGGACGGTCAAAGCGCCGTCTCGCGTCTCTTTTCCCGCGGCGAGTTACCGGCGGACCGACGCCCGTGCCCAGTCGTCCTATCGACGGTCGACGCCGGTGATCTCGAATCTGGCACCGCCGTCTCGGCTCTCCGCGGTTTCCACCTCCCACCCGTGTACGTCGGCGACCCCGCGTACTATCGCCAGACCGAACCCGGTGCCGTCCGAATTCGTCGAGAATCCGTTCCGAAACACCTGATCCCGTAGCGGGTCCGGAATCCCGGTGCCGTCGTCGGCGACGTAGAATCCGTCACGGTCGTCCGTTTCCCCGATCGTCACCGTGACGCCCTCGCCTCCGTGTTCGACGGCGTTCCGGATGAGGTTCTCCAGCAGCTGTTGAAGCCGAGACGTGTCCGCACGGACCTCGCCGTCGAACTCGATCGACACCTCGGCGTTTCCGGTCGAAACGTTCCGCCAACAGCGTTGCGAGAGCGACTCGAAGGGTATCCACCGCATCTCATCGACGTCCTTCCCGCTCCGTGCGAGCGTTAAGAGGTCCGCTATCAGCGTCTCCATCCGGTCGTGCGCGTGGATCACCTTCTCAAGCCGTTCGCGGACGTCCGCGTCGTTCCCTTTTAGATCCTCGTAGAGCAGTTCCACGTGGCCCGAAGCGACGTTGAGCGGGTTGCGGAGGTCGTGGCTGACGACTTTCGCGAACTCGTCGAAATTCCGCGTCGGCTCGGCGTGCTCCGTCTCAGTCGCGTTCCGATCGGTGACTTCCCGCGTGTTGATCACGTACCACCCGTCGTCGGTCGGTTCGGACGATCCGACGGATCTGACTCGCACGTACGTTCCGTCCGGTTTTTCAATCCGGTATTCCACCGATTCGCGTGCTTGTGTCCGGTCGGCAGTCAACGATTGAAACGTCTCAGACACCGCCGCTCGGTCCTCCGGGTGCACGCGGTCAGTGATGTGATCGCCGCGTCCCTCGCCGCGCTCGTACCCGAGAACGCGTTCCACCGAGGGGCTCTCGTACCGAATGACGCCGTCCTCGTCGGCGAGCGTGAGGACGCTGTGCGGCTGTATCGGAAGTCCCTCGAGTGGAATGGTCTGGTCGATGCTGCGGCCGTGCATACGCGTTACTCTGGGGGTGATCGGATGAGTGTACCGGATAAACGGGGGTGTGCAGACCGGGGCTCGTCACCCGTCTCAGGTCTGCGTGGCGTAGAGGTCGGCGTACGTCCCGTCGTCTGAGAGGAGTTGCTCGTGGGTCCCGTCTTCCGTGATGCGTCCGTCCACGAGCGTGTAGATCCGGTCGGCGTCGTCGATGGTCGACAGGTCGTGAGCGATGCTGATCGTCGCGTACTCGCTCTCTCGGTCGCGGATCCCCTGGTACACGTCGCGTTCGATGTTCGAGTCGAGTTCGCTCGTCGCTTCGTCGAGGACGAGGACGTCAGCGTCTTTGAGTAGGGCCCGGGCGATGGCGACACGCTGTTTCTGGCCGCCCGATAAGCGAACGCCGTCCTCGCCGAGTTTGGTCTCGTAGCCGTTCGGTAACTCGTCGAGGAACTCCGTCACTTGAGCGGCTTCACAGGCGCTTTCGACGGCTCGTCGCGTGGCGTCGTCGTCGCCGATCGTCACGTTCGCCAAGAGCGTGTCGTCGAACAGGAACGGGTCTTGACGGACGACCGCGAGTCGATCTCGCCACTGCTTGACGTCGAACTCGTCGATCCGGGTACCGTCCGCGAGGATCCGGCCTGAGTCCGGCGTCTGGAGGCGCCCGAGCAGCGAGACGATCGTCGATTTCCCGGCGCCGGATGGGCCGACGAGCGCGACCTTTTCTCCATTTTTGACATCGAGAGAGACATCCTCAAGCACACTCTCGTCATCATAAGCGAACGATACGTTGTCGAACACAACCTCGTGAACGGAAGTGATCGATTGCTCGCCGCCAGCTCCAGGCACCTCTCTTTCGTGGAGATCCTGTATTCTGGATTGCACACGGATGAAGTGTGGCAGCTGTCCGTCCAATCGATAAACAGTCGTATTGATTTGGTTCACGACTGGCGACAGTCGAAAGACAGCGAACAGGAATACGCCAAGTTCAGCCAACGAGATACTAGTAAACCGAATTCCCGCATAAACGAGGCCGAAGACGACCAGAGCGTTGGTGAACTTGTTGAGGTTCGTAAGCGCAGCTTGGTTGCGTCGTAGCCGGACGCTATCTCGCACGTATGCATCCAGCGTGTTCTGCATCCGATCGATGAGATCCGTGCGTACGTTGAACAAGCGGACCTCGCGTGTTCCTTGAACGCCCGTCTGAGAGATGGATTGAATGCGGTCGTTTACGCTGGCAACATCGTCACCTGCTGCGTACGCGGGTTCGAGCACGTAACGGACCGATAGCGTGCTCAATCCGAGAGCCACTGCCGCGATTAGCGTGAGAATCGGTGCAACAACCGCTGCGATAGCGAGGTAGATGACGCCTCGGAGTGAAACCTCAATCACATTATACAGGCCCATGACGATACTGGCCGAACGATTCGTTTCCGTGATGAGGCTGTTTAACAGCTCGTCGGACCCGTGCCGGTCGATATACTCGATTGGGCCGAACATGAGCGAGGCGAACAGTTCCTGACGGAGATGTCGCTGGTAACTCATGCTGAGAACTGAACGGACCCATGCCGTAACGAAACTCAAGGCGAACCGAACACCCATAACGCCGCCAATGCCGATGATAAGATACTCTAGTGTGAATGGAAGACCGAGGAACGAATATATTTGGACGAAAGCCCCCAGGATTCCATCAGCCGATTCAGGTGTGGTCGACGATTGAGAAATTCTAATGATCGGCAACAAGAATCCTAAGCCGATGCCCTCAAGCAGTGCCGTTACGAGGCTAGAGAGAATTATGGCGACGCCAAGTAGTGGACGAAACAGTACTGCACTGTATAGTGCTGATACCTTCTCGCGAATACTGGCCGACATGTATTGATGAATTACGCTACTCAAAAGAAACGTGCAAACATACAAATAAATTCTTTCCTGAAATATTCAGTATGATGAAGCGAGTGATAAACACACAAATTCATGTATATCAAATCAGTAAACGGAATTGGTACGTAAAAAGAGTCTGCGACCACTCCATCTGAAGTTGATACTGTGATTTCAGGAGTACTCAACGTATGTTAGCGCCCACAACCGATGAAGCCGAGTTCGTATTCAATCTCGTTCGTCAGATAGGGAGCCCGGATCAGGCCAAAACTCGGATGCGTGAAATCGCGCAGAGAGATCCCGATTGGAACCGTGTGCACACCCTTGCATCCGGCCACGGAATCGTTCCGCTACTGAACGAAGCTATCAGTGAGATCGAGGAATTCGTTCCACGGGAATTCGTACAGACTGTACAGAGTCAGTGTCGCAATCGTGCGCTAGAGAATATTCAATACGTCGAGCGGTTACACGAACTGACCGAAGCGTTCCGGGAGAATCAGATTCGAGCAATCCCGTTTAAAGGTCCGATTGTAGCCGATATCGCTTACGGAAATATAAGCCGACGGTGGTTCAGCGATTTAGACTTTCTCGTCGTCGAAGAAGACCCGTATGCCTCTCACGAAGTGCTTCGACAACGAGGGTACAAACGGTCCGAGTTCCGGGGTGTCCAGCCATCAACACTCATTGACGATTCGATTTTTCAGTGGGACGGCGAATTCCATTTTCTCAGCGAGCAAGATGATATACCGGTCGAACTTCGACATCAGTTCGTGGGTGGAGACCGAGACACAGAGAAGTTATTCTCGGAGCTGTGGCAACGGCGAACGTCTGTGATGCTGGCCGGCGAATCAGTACCTGCGTTATCACCACAGGATCGTGCTATGATTTTGCTTGTACACGGCACAAAACACGGCTGGTGCCGTCTTTCGTGGTTATGTGATATTGCCCTACTCTTGCAACAGGACGTCGCATGGAACGAACTCATTGAACGTGCTGCACAGTACGGCTGGAAGACCGCCTCACTACTCGGTATCGCAGTAGCGGCCGAGTTGGGAGGTATTGCTGTCCCCAGTAGCGTTCGTCAACAGATATCTATGGATCCACGCG
>Ga0207753_1000543_pt1 | contig 14441 bp, 10 predicted proteins | sample PonA233FremontCA_2_FD_187273 | JGI IMG/M metagenome (GOLD analysis project Ga0207753, IMG submission 187273) | Salt pond sediment microbial community from Fremont, CA, USA - Pond A23 Sediment 3 (SPAdes) | ecosystem: Environmental > Aquatic > Non-marine Saline and Alkaline > Saline | place: USA...
CGGACTGGCGAGGCCCCCCCATTGGCCCCGTAGGTGGTCTCCGGAATGAGGGTACAGGCGGCGCGCTCGTGGGGGGGAGACATGAGTGAATACGTTGGCAAAAAACGAAGGAGTCAGACGGCTGGGGGCAAAACCATACGGGTATATGTCTTCAGTGTCCTTCAGTTCTTGGGCACGGGCTCCCTCGCATCCATGGACGCCCGGCCCCCTCGGGCTGTGCCCTCCAGCGGTTCAGCGCATTGGGATTAGAATCGATCAATTCATACCTTCATCCAAGAGAATTCCACACTGAGGTCTGCGTAATCTCATTCCCTCCTTCGCTGTATGACCGCGTCAATTTCAGGGACCGGGCACCTGAAAATCGAGGCCGAAACGGCATGCGAAATTGTTTTGGACGATGAGTCGCTAACCGCACTCGAGCAGGGAGAGGTGGAGACTCTGGAGTTGCTTGCAGGCTCTTACGAACTGACAGCGGAGCGCGAAGCAGGCCCGCCCTGGGAACGAACCGTTCGGATTGAGGAAGACACCCAGAACAGACTGACCATCCCCGCCGCGGATGCTGCCCCCGCCGCGCCGTCAACGGACGGATCAGCACCAACCATTATTCGCCCCAGCAACGAACATGGTGGGGGGGGAGCTACAGAGCAGGGGCGGTCGTGGATCGGAACGGGCATCGTCCTTCTTCTTCTCGCAGGGGTCGCGATCTACGGGCTTCGGCCCCAGTGGCCCAGATCTGTGGCAAACTACGCCCAGGAGATTGCTGGGACCTCTCGGACATCCAGCCCAATTTCCACCCCGGTAGACACTCCCACAGATATACAGTTGGTGGAACCGTCGGAGGAACTCCGCTCGGTGGTGCTAATCACACCACCGGAAAATGGCAATCTGACATTCACCTCCGACAGCACCACGGTCAGGTACCGCCCGAATCCGGATTTTTCCGGCACCGACGATTTCCAGTACGCAGTGCAGTACCCTGGACGGGTGGATACCGTCCGAAGTGCGATTCAGGTGGCCCCCGTCTCGGACGCCGCCCTTCGGGCAACGGACGACCAAGTCCGAACATTAGCCGGGGAGTCCGTCACGGTTGCCCCCCTTCGCAACGATACCAGTCCCGACTCCGATTCCCTCCAGCTTGAAGACGTAGATTCAGCCTTCGGAGGAGAAGTGAGCGTGTCCCCGGATCGCACTCGTATTACGTACACCCCCACCGGTGAATTTACAGGAACCGACACGATAGAGTACAACGTGGCCGACGCGCGGGGCAACACCGACGCGGCCGCCGTGACTGTGACCGTGGAAGCCCCTGCTCCAACCCCGAGCGACCTTGGCATACAGTGGCAGCGAATTGCGGACGGATCATTTGTAATGGGATCCGATCGGGGAAGTGCAGATACCCGACCATCACACCGCGTCGAGATTACATCACCATTCCGGATGAGCGCCCATGAGGTCACGGTCCAACAATTCCGGATGTTTGTGGAGGCAACCGGATATACAACGGACGCGGAGCGGCTCGGTGGGGCGTGGCGGGCGGGCGACCGCACCCGGACCCCCAATCTCACCTGGCGGAATCCGGGGTTCGAGCAGGACGGTGACCATCCTGTCGTGAATGTGAGTTGGAACGATGCGCAGGCCTTCGCAGAGTGGGTTGGGGGGCGCTTGCCCACCGAAGCCGAGTGGGAATACGCGGCTCGGGCTGGTGTGACGTCTCCAAAGTTGGCGGGCGACTGGCAAGAGACAACCTGGTACGCCGAAAACGCAAACGGGGGCACCCACCCGGTCGGTCAAAAAGAGCCCAATGAATGGGGCCTATACGACGTTCAAGGGAATGTATGGGAGTGGGTACAGGACTGGTACGGTCCCAATTATTACCAACAGAGTTCGGAACGAGACCCCAAGGGACCAGAGTCTGGGCAACTCCGGGTATGCCGCGGGGGGAGTTGGCACGATGATACATGCTGGCTCCCGACTCGGAACCGCGCCTCCCCCACCTACCGCGCCAATAATATCGGCTTCCGGGTCGTCCTCCCGCTCGGCGAAGCCCCTCCCAGTTGAGCCTGGAACCGCCCCGCCGTTTCCTCTTGCGGGTGCTCACGCCCCCTGGGCAAACCTGCGGAAGGATGAGAACACGGCCCCTGTGAGTTACGGACGGCGTGGGGTGGCTGCCCCTGAGGGCGCGGCCCCTTCTCCCGAATCGTTGCGTTGCTCTTTGGGAAGTGCTGACGTAGGGCCCTGCGGAATGTACTCTGTCTCCTCAACCGTTCGGTTGATGTAGACAACATCGTAGATCACCGAGTCACTCCGCACGACGTATACCAAATCCCGGGTCTGCACAGTATCGGGTGGTCCACCGGGTGCGGCCTGGTACTGCATCGCCTGCGGGTCGTAGTCCCACATCTCAAACGTGAATCCGTTGGCGTCCTTCTCTAGTAGAAGGCTGACAGCCTCGCCCCGATAGTTCCGCTGTACGGTCTCGAGAACATCGGCCATGATTCCATATTCAGCCGGGTCTTCATCTTGAGGTCGAGGGAATTGCGTCTCGGCGGTATCGGCGTCGGCAGTATCGGCCTGCATGGTATCGGGACGGAAGGAGTCAGCGGGCGCATTGGCCCCGTCGTACTGGAATTCCGATTCCAGGCTCCAGCTCCGCATAATGTCCTGAACCCGTCCGGTCATCAGCGAGGGGTCGATGTTGAACGTTTCCCCACTCGGGTACACCACCACCAGATCGTCAGGCCCGTAGCCATTCCCGGTTACGTCGACGACCTCAACCCGACTGATCGAATCTTTAGGAATCTGCGGGGTGATGATCAGCTCGGTGAGCAGCTCATTGATGGCCGCCTGGTCGGAAAGCTCTGCCACTGGGCGAGTAACCTGGGTGAAGTCAGCCTGTTGTGCCTGCCCAAACGCGTCGCCACCCGGTGCTCCGGCCACACACCCGAGCACGAAGCAAACAAGCAAATAGCGGATCACACTTCTCATGGTAGGTCTGAACTCGTTGGTCAGCTAGCGGCCGCCTGTTTCCGAAGCTTCTGAAAAGCTTTCCGATACTTGACAGCTTCCTCGCGATTTCCAAGACGTCGGTGCTGCTTGACGAGATTGCGGTAGAGATCTAACCGGTCCTCCACCTCAAGCACATCCGGCTCCTCGGCCGCCCGTTCAAGGTACTCTATCGACACTTCCACTTTGTTGCGAAGCAGCTTTCCCGCTTCCAGCTCTGCAAGGGATTGCCGTTCCCATCGCACCTCTGCGGATTGCTGAAAGTACTTGAGCGCCGTGTTAAGGTCCTCGTCCCGCTTCTCCCGGCCCAGGTTCAGGCAGACCGTTCCGTACGTATCAAAATACTGCTGGTACGTGGAGTCCGCTGGGGCACCGTCCGAATTCACTTCGGTACGTCGGAACAGTGCCTGTAGACGCTCGGCCGCCTGAGTTCGCTCCCCGTTTTGGTATTCGGCCTGAGCAAGACGCCAGTCAACTTCATCACGGGCCGACTGGGTTTGGAGCTCAGGCCGCAGCCCACGAAAGCCCTGCACCGCCGCGGCGTAGTTCCCTTGATTCACAAGGATCGAGAGCGAGTCACGGGCGAAACTAGCGGCAATGTTTCCATCGTCCCAGTTCACCCAGTCAATCCAGCCCTCCGCCGTGTTTCTCTGCTCAGAGGTCTCGGCATATTCCACCGCCAGCTTATACCCTTTGATCGCGGGGGCTGCATTTCGGGCGAAGCGGCGGGCATCGGCCTCCGCCAAGGCGTACTGGAAAACCCGTGTAGAGTCCACTTGTCGCTCTTCCTGGAGGGACAGTTCGACCGACTCCAGATACGTTTTCCGCGCCTTCTGATAGTTCTCCGCCGCCTGCTCGTACTGGCCCGTCTCGTAGAAGACATTCGCAAGGTTTAGGAAGGGCGTGGGCTGGTCTTTCCGGAGGCGAACGAGCTTTTCGTACACGTCAATCGACTTCTGATATGCCTTTTCTTCTCCCAGGCGCTCAGCGCGAAGTTGATAGATTTGAGCCAACCGGTTTCGGGTAGCATCGTCGTACGGGTTCAGCTGAATTGCTTCCTCAAAGGCATCCTGGGCTCCGTTCAGAAGATCTCCCTGTAATTGCCTCAGTCGTGTACTGTCAAGGTCAGAGGCCTTCGTGACCGTCAGGTATTTTCGGAGCGAGTCGGCCCCTCGGTTATACGCCCGAATGGCCGCGTTGCGCTTCTCCTGACTAACACTATCGACGCTAGTCGTGTCGTTCCCCATCTCCAGGTACCTCCACAGCGAATCGCTGATCTGTACAAGGGACCGTCCCACCTGCGCCCGTGCACTGGCCTTCCGCTGTTTCTCCAGGGAGACAAAAGACTCGTTCGCCAGGGAGTCCGCCTGTTCAGCTGTACTCGAGTCTACTCCTGGCGGCACATAGACGCTTGAAGCCGCCGAAGCTGAACGATCCGCAGCGGACGTAGCTTCAGGGGTTGTCGTGGAGCCGCTCGACCCACACCCAATCAGCAGAATTCCTACAAGGCAGGAGTACACCAGTCGATTCATGGATCTAAAAACCGTCATGATTCTCATTCAACGTCTGTTTTGGCCTTTTCCCACCACGAGAGAAATACGTCATAAAATCGCTCCGCCTCTTTCCCGCGGGGCTTTCCCTCTGACTGAACCCCGACAATCTCCCCGTCGCTTCGCCTCACAGGCCCTGCCCGAAACTTCCGGCTCTGCTTCTGAAAGGAACGATCCACCAGATACTGTGCGCGCTCATCCTTAACCAGGACAATATGGACCTCCCTAAGGCTCTCCTTGCACATCAGGTACAATTCGTACGTTTCCCCCTCCACCTCCACAGGACGAATCTTAGAGGATAGATACTCGGGCTGATAGTCAACCTGTCGCTCCACCCCGATCGGCAATGCGGCCGGGTTGTTCTTCATCCATTGAATCAGCTTGTTCACCTCCAGGTTGCCATAGTCCTCCTGGCTCACATCCTTCAGCGATACCTCGACTGACGACCCGCTTTCTCCCCCGGCCTGCCCCTTGCTCCCAGCAGCAACCTCTCCCCCTCCTCCAAAGTCGTCCCCCGACGCGGCGCCCTGCCCTGACCCTGCCCCCTCCGCAACTGCAATTCCCGCTCCGTCAGACCCGCTCGTCGCTTCTGCGGCGTCCCCGCTCGGAAGAGCAGCCGTGCTGGGATCCTCAAAGGTTTGAGCCCCTCCAGCCTCCCCTACTTTTTGCCGCTCCACCTCTATGGAGGAATTTCCACCTGAGGATTCCGACTGGTCCGGATTCCGACTGGACTCGTTCGGGGTTTGACTCGGGGAAGGATCGACATTTAGCCCCTCCGAGGACAGGTCTGGAGCCTCGACTCGTTCGGGGGCCTTCTCCGGCTCGGCCTGCTCCTCTGCTTCCTCTGGATTCTTCTGCTCTTCCGACTCAGACTCACTGTCGGACTCTTGTTCAGGCTCCGGTTCGGAGTTCATCTCTAAGTCCGCAAACCGCTGTGGGTCGAGTTTTCGGAACTGCTCCTGTGGGCTTGTAAAGTCGGGCACACTAATGACCCCGACAAAAAGTGCAGCAATGGCTACCACGCCAACTGTCGAAAGGGCCGCAATCCGCCGCTGCCGAGATTTGTCGTTGCGGGGGTCAGGTGAAATCATGAGCTATAGTTGAAGGGGCGTCTTGTTGATGTTCTTTGGAATCCCGAGTCGTTGACAAATGTCAAGAACGTTGACAGTGTGCTGGACCGCCGACTTCTCACTGGGCTCAATCAGCACAACAGCCCGTCGCCCTCGTTGTGTGCTTTGTTTATGTGCCCGGTCGAGGCAACGTTCTAATCCCGATTGTTCGACTTCACCACATTCAACCTCTCCAGTTTTTCGGTTTACAACACTGTAGACTCCCCTCTGACCAACCTGCACTCTCAAGATTTCGATCTCTTCCGTCTGCTCAGACTGTTGCTCCTGGTCATCCCCGGACATGTCGATGTGGGAAAACGTGCTTATATCACTGACCCATATAAACCCGAACAGTATTATTAGCCCTATGTCTATAAACCGTACCAAGAATCCTGTATTTTGCATAGTGTGCGCACTGCATCGTTCACTTTGTCTCGACCTCTATCGATTTTCGTAAACCCAGCTCATCACAAAGAGCGGCCACCTGCAACAGGTACTGCATCGGGGCCCTGTGACTGCTCCGGACTCGCACCTTCAGGGAGGATTGTCCAAACCGGTCAATTTTCCCTCGTAGGAACTCGGTGAGCTCCGGAAGGGATTGAAGTGTTTGATTTCCCTCGCCCACCTGGATCATCCCTTCTGTTTGAATCCCCACAAATAGGACACGCTCCTGCACAATAGGTTTGTCTGGGGTCTCCGTACTCTCGGGAGGTTGTATGTCACTAGGTTCGATGCGGGAGACACTGATCATGCCAAAAAGCAGGATCAAAACGATGTCAACAAACCGCAGAATGTACCCTGGCTGCCCCATGATAGATTGCCTGTCCCGTTCCTAGGTTTACGATGAGGCCCTCTTCTCCAAACACCAGCCGTTGGGCGCGTCCACTGACGTGTACCGTCGGTACATCGATCAGCTCGGGTGAGCCGTTATGCCCAAAGCAGTCAACCACTACTGTTCGAGGGCCATGGCCTGGAACCCTACCTCTTCATCTCCGACGACCGCAGAGACCGTGTTCAGCCCTGGTGTTTCCCCGACCCAGAACCCTACAGAGGCTTCACCAGATTCGTTGGTTGTGACCTCCATGGACGTTTCTCCATTCTCAAATTTTCCTTCACCGCCGTTCACCTGAAACTGGACCGCGTGATCCGGCACAGGGTTGCCATACCCGTCGAAGATTGTGACGCTCAGAGGCTTCGGGAGGGAGGCCCCAATTTCCGCCCCCTGGTTGTTGCCGCCCTGTTTGTATCGTGTTGGGGGACCCGGGCGTGCGTAGACTGAAAACCGGGTGGTCGTGCCTGAGGCATCCGCGGATGGAACGGTGGCCACAGCTTCGCAGGAGCCAGTCGTGTCGGGAAGATGCCAGTCAAAGGTCAGAAGTCCATTCTCGTCGGTCCGCCGGGTTACCTCCGACTGCCCGTTCGCCAGATGCCCACTTCCTTCCGCCACTTCGACCTGCACGGGCTTATCAGCAACAGGCTCTCCGTCTTCAGCGGTAAGTTTGAGGGTTACGTCGGCAAGGGTCGACGCAATGGGGGCAGTCTCGGCCAGGTCGGCCTCTTCGAGCCGCTTCGGGGCCGGCTCCACGGCGGCCAGTGAGGAAGCAGGGTCCTCAAACCCCTGTTGCTCACGACTCGGCTCCCGGTTCGAACCAACGGCCTCTTCAGTCGGGCTTGGGGGCGTGGTCTGTGCAGGAGAACGACTCCTACCGTCTGGCTGCGGGTCGGGTGCGGACGTCTCAAGTGCGCCTTTCGACGCAGCGCGTTCAGACTCAGAGGACTCCGTGCCATTCTGGCTCAATCCCAGCTCCAAAAGACGGAAGCGAAGCTCGTCGGCTTTATCTTCTATCTGGTCGAGACGATTGTCGAAAAAACTATATACCTCCGTCGAGATCAGATTCAGGGTGATGCTCACGACGAGCCCGAGGAGCGTCGACACGAGGGCAATTCCCATTCCAGCAAGAACGCGCTGCTCATCATCGATCCCTCCGCCGGTAAAGACTCGCAAAATGCCCCATACTGTCCCGAGCAGTCCCACAGCACCGGCCGTGTCCGCCAGGAAGTCAATGCGTTGCTTGAAGGTGCCAAACCGCTCCCTCTGAAACTGAATGAAATTGGCAATCTCCTCGTGAAGCGTGGCCGCGTCGTTCGTCGTCTGAAACACATTGAGCATTGTCGCCTGCAGGTCGGCGAGCATGCTCTTCTTCTGATTTGCGACCAGCATGGCGATGCGCTTCATCTCCATGTCCGCTAAGGAGGCCTCTTCCAGCTCCTGAGCCGCCCGTCGGTCGCTGTACAGCTCGTAGAGTTTGGCACTGATCAGGAACAGGCCAATCGCGAGCAGTCCAAAAATCGGGTACTGAAAGCCTCCAGCCTCTCCAATAAGGTCCCAGAGAAGAAATCCATCGCCCGATCCCAATCCGGTATCGGCAGCGGCCGACGAAGTATCCGCAGCCTGCTGAGCAAAAGTGCGCGACGATCCCCAAAGAATACTGCCTAGTAGTACAAGAGAGATTCCAAGTCCAAGCCACAGGCGACGTGCACGGTGTTGGAGCATCAGTGTACGACCTCACTTGTCAATTCGTAGCTCAAGCGCATCTGCTGGATTTTCTAACCCTTCTGGGCTCCCCGTGACCTCAATCGTAATCTTCCGGACGGTCTTCTGTACCGAGAATTTCTGCGGGTCTGATTGATACGATCCATCCGGTCCCTCCCACCCAAGCTGATATCTATAGACGCCCTGATCCAGGGGATCGCCCGCCCCATCGGTCCATCCCCACTTGATCTGTTGCGTCGGGCGGCCCGATCCCTCAAAGGCCCTGACAACTTCTCCGGCTTCATTTCTGATCGTGAGCGTCCACACGCCGTTCTCGTCCGGCAGATAAGGGTCAAGGAGCGTCAGCGTCGTGCGTTCAGGATTCAGAACCGACCGGGACTCTTCTCGGGGCAGTTCCTGGCGCTCCGGAGAAAACGCCTGCATGCTGTCGGCCGGATCCGTTACACGTACCTGCCCATCCTGCAGTCCCGGCTCCGTTTGCATGCGGTTGTAAAGCCCATACGCCTTCACGCTGTCTTTATCTTTTTTCAGAATATCAAGTGTCGATGGTGTTCCGTCCTCCAGCCGACGACCAACCAGCGAAAGCGTAGAATCATACTCGGCCGAAAGAACATCCATCATCCGGATATTCTCCGGGACATCTTCAGTGGGTTGGCCCGCCCTTCGCCCCCGATCCGTCGAAATGGTATTGTCCAGGCGGCCGAGGGCTTCACGGGAGACATTTTGGAGCACCGCGTCGGGCACATCGATCTCCCGCTCAATGCGCTTCTCTAGGTGTTGCAGAATTTGGTGGCTCGACGCAACCTGGAGTCTCGGCGTCGGCGAGGAATCCACCTCGGATCGGTTGGCCTCAAGCAGTAGAGACGGGGACGACGGCATTTCGGGCAGCTCCGGGGATCGGCCGAACTCATAAAGGACTGTAAATTGGTGAGACCCCGTCGATGGGCCGCGCAGGTCCGATGTGGGGACGTTGTACTGGTAGTTCACACTCAAAGGGCCACTGACATGGAGTTGCCCTTCGATGCGTCCGTTGTTGAAAGACTCGTCACTCCCAACTCGGATGTAGGAGCCATCTGTGGAATAGGCCTCGAGACCAAGCCGCACGTCAAGTCCGTACTGGCCCTTCGAGACTTCGGCCCGTGCGCGAACAGCGTTCAACGCGTAGGACACCCCCCCAAAGATTTCCGGGTCTGCTCGAAATTCATTGTCTGGGTCAAGGGCCAGGTTCGGGCGGTTCAGATTTCGTCCCCCCACGGCAAGGTTCAGGTTGGGGAGCGGCTTCGCGAAAAGGCCGACAGACCCCGTCAGCGTGGTTCTTCCTGTCCCCTGCTCATCGAAGAGAGGGTCATTGCGCGCTCCCTCAGTAAACTCAGAGCGATTGTATCCGAGGTTGAGCGCCGACACCCGGACGCCCGCAGACAGGAACCGGAATAGACGACCCGAGACGCTTGCGCCAAAGGACCGCTTTTTGAAAATAGGAGTGTCGACGTAGCGGACGCTGCCCCCGAATCCAATTCGATCAGCCACCAGAAAGGGCGTAGACCCAGCAAGGAATCCTTGCCGGAGGGGCACTCCCGAGTCGTTGCTGATGCCGATGTGGTGGGCCTTTACCCCGAGTGCAACTTGGGGCCGATGGAAGGAGATCGTGGCGGGATTTCGAAGCGCCGACTTCGCATCGTCAAGCCCCATCGACGGCCCTGAAATAAAGCGCTGGGCGTGGACGAGACTAGCGGTCCCGCTGAGAACAAGCAGGAGGGGGAGCAGAAAAATCCAGCGTTTAAGCTCAGCCTTCATTCTTTCACGAACGTGATTCTGATAGGTAGAGCTCTGACGTATCCCTTTTACCACCCTGCTAGCGAGCGAGGGTTACCTGACCCGAGGCCACATCTTGTCCCTCATCCCGGACGACGTAGAGGTACACGCCCGGGGGCTGGCGTTCACCACTATCGTCGGTGCCATCCCACCTGATTTTTCCGCTGGACACGTCACGAAGGGTGCGAATGAGACGTCCTTCGAACGTATAAATTTCAACAGTGGGCTGGCTGAGTCCAAACTCTCGCACGTCAAACTCGACGAGATCGTTGGTCTCATCTCCATTGGGGGTGAATGGATTGGGCCCAACAGTCAACTCGTCGGGCAGCTCGACGGTGAGGGGTAGCGACTCCGTATTGTTGCCCTCATCTTGCTCGGCGATCTGGTCGCCAGTGTCGATCTCACAGACAATTTCTGTCGAGCCCTCTTCTTCAAACTGCACTTCATCAGCGGTTCGCGTCACCTCGGCGCCAACCCCTAGGCCGTTGTTATCCGTTCCTGACTCGAGGACGATACCGTCTCGCCGAATCTCCCACTCGAACGAGTTGCCAACCCGAACGCCCCCCTGGTTGCTATATCGACAAAGCACATCCAGCTCATCCGACACATTTATGGGGTTCGGAGCTTCTCCATCAACCGCAACCTCCTCCGCAACGAGATCGGGACGCGGCGGCCGCGAGGATCCCTGGAGCGTCACCTCCACGGTTTCTTGCTGGCCACAGCTTCGGCTCTCTAACGTCACGCGGACGGTTTCCTCGTAGGATGCATTGGGCTCTGTCGGCGTGAACCGGACGGTCACCTGTTCCTGCATGCCTCTAGAAACCGTCGATGGGGAATCGACAATCTCAAACGGGGTGCCGTCGAGCCCCTCGATCTCCTGAATGTCCGCGTCGTCATTTCCTTGATTCCGGATGGTAAATGACTCCGTCAAGGAATTTCCCTCGATGACTTCGCCAAATTCAAGGGAGTCGGGCGTTGCGGACACGGTAATGCCCAGTCCGGTCCCACGGACATCGATGGGAAGTTTTTCGGGCTTCGTCTCCCGGCCACAGAATTGAGTCAACTCATTCGCTTCTAGTACTAGTTGTTCATCATAGCCTCGGATGCTTTGAGGCGTGAATACAACCTCTACCAATCGGGTCTCTCGGGGGCGAAGGGTGTCGGGAAGAACGCTGCTCACGCTGAACCCGTCGGGAACCGCGGACTCATCGATCACGACCCGATGCGGACTGATATTCTCAATCTCTACAGTCTCTGTATTGTCATTTCCGACACAGATTTCTGTAAAGTTAATCTGGTTGGGCTCAACCGTAACGGGCCCCGGACGTCCTCCCTGATTGGTGAACAGATCGAGCGTCGTCCCACGGGGATTTACGACGGCGAAATCCTGATCGCCGTCACGATCCACGTCCAAGTCTGCGATCCCGACGGGATCGCTGCTTTCGCTCGAAAAGGAAGAAGGCGCTCCGTACCCGTTATTTGAACTGTTGGGAAGGACCTGCAGTCTGTTGCTGGACCGGTACGTACTGAGCAGGTCCAGGTCATAAATCCCGTCCTCCCGCGGCTCACCCGCGTCCACGTCTGCCAATCCCAACCCGAGGGCCGGCCCACCTGGGGTCGATGGAAGCGTCGTCGGGGCGCGAAACCCGAAAGGGCTTGTGGGATCATTTTCGACGAGAACCGTCTCTCCCTCCCCCTGCCCACTGACGATCAAGTCCACAAACCCGTCGCCGGTCTCGGGCCCGTCGTTCCCAGTCACATCGTTGGCGGAGATGGACGCAGGGACAAACCCAAGGTTGACAGAGGCACGAAGGGAACCATTTTGAGGGAAGTCGCCCCGCCCATCATTTCCGAGCACGTCGATGCGCTCTTCCCCGGAACTCCCGACCAGCAAATCCAAGGCCCCGTCTCGATTCACATCTCGAGCCGTCAGGCTTGTCGGGGCTGCTCCCACAGGGTAAGACTCCACGCCCTGAAAGGCTATGTTGTCGTCACTGTCTTGGTTGATGTAGACTTCCACTTCATCTTCGCCAAAAGGCGCGACGGCAAGGTCCTGGGCCCCGTCGCCGTTGAGGTCCGCAATGGTCACGTCGGTGGGACGAGCCCCTGTGGAGATCTGGGGTCCCTTCTTAAACGTACCGTCCTCATTCAGGAGAACCGTCAGGTTATCCGAAAAGCTGCTGACCACGACAAGATCAGGGAGACCGTTGTTGTCGATATCGCCTCCTGCCAGCGTCGTTGCCCCGGAAACCGAAATAGTTTCCAAATTTGACTGGCTGAGGTCCGGCCCGTACAGGATCTGCACCTCCCCCGCCTCTTGGTTGACAAACGCCACGTCTGTCTGGAGGTCATCCTCAGGGTCGGAGCCATCACTCAATGGACGGTTGAAGTCGGCGGCGAACGGCTCAGACGGAATCTCCACTGAGCCGAGCTTGGCAACTTGTTTCTCCTGACCCTGTTGCCCGAAAGAAACGGAGGTCTCAGGAGAAAACGTCCCGTTCCCAAACTCCGTCCGGACTGTAAATTGCCAGACGTAAGGGTTGCTGAGGTCACTGCTAACTTCTTCGTCCACCGTAACCGTGACGGTCTCCCCCGGCCGAAAGGGACAATCGGAGATAAACTGGATCGAATCCGATGTGACCTCAATGGTCCCTTCGTGGCGGCCGAACCGGCTTCCAAACACAGTCAGTGTATCTTCATCCATCGGCTCCACGTCGACTGAACTGAGGGCGACGGAAACGGTGTCGGTTGCCCGGGCCACGACCGAGTTTCGTTCCGGCTCCACCCCCTGGACAGGCTGCTGAGCGTGTCCTGGTACGGGCCAGAGTCCCATTGCTCCCAAGAGCCCCCCAATCGCAAAGGACAGAATGCAAAATCTGCGCATCACAAACTGATTATCGGCTGTCTCCATCCGTTAGAGTTTCGAGCTGGTCGGTGTACTCTTGCGCTTGTCCGGTCCGATCCAGGTTTCGATAGGCAATGATCAAGCTTTGGAGGGCATCTTCGTCTTCCGGGTATTGCTGATGCAGGCGAAGGTACGTGTCCACCGCGTCTTGATGCCGACTCAGCGTAAGGTAGGTATCCCCCAGCAGGTGAAGAACCGTACGGTCGGGGCTTTCAGCGGCAGCGAGCTGTTCCAGGTGAGACCGGGCCTCCTTGTACGCCTCATTTCGGTGCAGCGCGAAGGCGAAGTCTCGCCGTAATTCGTTCGACGGGTCCAACTTCAGGGCGTGCCTGAAGCGCTCTCGTGCCGACGAGAATTGGTCCAGCTCTAGATGAGCGTACGCCAATCGCTTCACCACGGCCGGCCTGGACTGCTGTGCTTTGTCGGAGTTTAGCTCCAACGCCTGCTGGGAGTACTGGACCGTTTCGGAATAGGCTTCTCGCTGGAAAGCGAGGGCAGCAAGGTTATTGAGCGTCTCGGCCGTCGCCTCCAGCTCTAGGGCGTCCGAATAGGCGCGTTCTGCTTTTTCAGGCTGATCGGTCTGCACAAAAGTGTGTCCCAGTGCTTGATGTGCAGGCGCACTGGACGGCAGTAGGAGCGTGGCGCTTTTGTAGTGCTGCCTTGCGGCGCGGTGGGATCCAGACTGACTGGCTTCCTTCCCTTCCTGAAATTCGTCCCGCCCATACTTCTCACGGAGAAAATCAATCTGCTCTTCGAAGCGCGGGGAAAGATCCTTCGAGGTCTCTAGTGCCGCTACGGCGTCCTCGTACGCCCCCTGTTGCAGTTGAACACGGCCCAGCAAGAAGTGAGCTTCTGCGTTTTCCGGACTGTTTTTCGTAGTCCGCCGGAGAAGCTGTGCGGCAGACTCGTAATCTCGAGTCTGCTCGTATTTGCTGATGCGCCGCGCAAGATCGCTCTCACAAGCCAGGTTGAGTCCCCCAGACACAATGAGCATACAGAAGAAATACCGTCTGAGGGCGTGTGTACGCATGTTGGGGCATAACATGTCAAGCCTAATGCCAAAGCATCAGCCATATATCGTCACAATACCACCAGACTGCTGAGGGAAAAATGTGAAGAAGCTCCCAACCATAAACCAATATCGGTGGAGCATGGGCCCGCGTGCACCGTCGGTTGGCTGGACTGCGTGATCTCGCGGGTCCATCCGAACGTCCATCCCCAACGGAACACCGCTCCACCAGCACTAACGCTGTGTCGTTTACGTGTCCGAGAGTGCGGGCGCCTGTTCTGATTTAGTAGACTCACCTGAGATGACAGACTCGATGGTCTGGACCAAGTCTTCAGGAGATGAGATCGCATCCCACCGCACCGCCGTTAGCTCGTCCCGGTGCGCGTAGACCCAGTGCGAGAGCAGGCGAATTTCGGTCGCGTCCCGCTTGGAAAACGTCTCGGGCGGATCGGCCTCCGCGTCGAAGACCGACCGGCAGCGCTCCAAAAGATAGTCCCGC
>Ga0207753_1000544_pt1 | contig 14426 bp, 9 predicted proteins | sample PonA233FremontCA_2_FD_187273 | JGI IMG/M metagenome (GOLD analysis project Ga0207753, IMG submission 187273) | Salt pond sediment microbial community from Fremont, CA, USA - Pond A23 Sediment 3 (SPAdes) | ecosystem: Environmental > Aquatic > Non-marine Saline and Alkaline > Saline | place: USA...
ATTCCGCGATTGGACCACACAGAAGGGACTGCTCTAGCGTCCGTTCTGGACTTGTCGAACGGTAGCGCGGCGCCCCGTCCAGCCGGTGATCCGGCGGCGGGGCGCTTCCGTATGTACACTGGGCGCTACGGAAAACATCTACGCGGCCGTCGGTTGAAAATGCGAGTCACATCTTCGAATCAGCCTCGCCAGGGCTTTTATGGAGACAGAGACGCAGAAGCGGGTGTCCGCGCGAATTACGGGGCGTGTGCAGGGTGTCGGATTTCGCAATTTTACGCAGCGACGGGCCCGACGGCTGGGCCTCACCGGCTGGGTGCGCAACGAGCCCGACGGGTCGGTTCGGCTGGAGGCGGAGGGGCCGCGGGAGGCACTGGACGATCTCGTCGAGGCCGTCCACGAGGGCCCGCGAATGGCACGTGTGGAGGCGGTCGATGTAGACTGGTCCGACGCCGCCGACGAGTTTGCGAGTTTTCAGGTGCGTCGGTGAGACGGCAGGCACGGCCACGAATCGACCAGAAGGGATTGGGATGGAGAACCCCCCAGGTTCGGACGGAGAATCCGCCGGGGCGCCCCCGACGCGTCTTGGGCTGGTCGACCACGCGGCCCAGCGCCTGGCGGCGGCGGGCCGCTCGGCCCCACGGCGGACGGCGGAGTGGCTGTTGACGGAAGTGCTGGGCTGCGACCGGGCGCAGCTTTATGCTCACCCGGACCGGGCGGTCCCCTCGGCGGCAGCACACGGCTTCCGTGGGATGGTGGAGCGTCGTGTGCAGGGGGAGCCGCTGCAGCACATCCTCGGGTACGCCTCGTTTCGGGGGCTCCGGATTCAGGTGTCTCCCGACGTGATGGTGCCGCGCCCCGAGACCGAGGGTCTGGTTGACCGGGCACGGGCCTGCATCGAGAAGGTCTCGGCGCCCCGGGTGCTCGACGTCGGCACGGGAAGCGGCTGTATCGCCCTCTCCCTCAAGCACGAGCGCCCCGACGCCGAGGTCTACGCCTGTGACGTGAGCACGGAGGCCCTCGCGGTCGCCCGGGCCAACGCCCAGGATCTGAACCTCGACGTGCAGTTCTTTGTGGGCGATCTGCGTTCGGAGGCCCCGGACGCGACGCCGCGAGGGGTGGACCTGCTGGTCTCCAATCCGCCCTACATCCCCGACGCGGAAGCCGAGTCCCTGCCGCCCGTCGTGCGGGACCATGACCCCGACCTTGCCCTGTTTGCGGGCGAGGACCCCCTCCGCTTCTACCGGGCCCTCATCGACTGGGTGGACGTGTCGTGTGCGCCGGATGGGGCGTTTGTCTTTGAGGTGCACGCCGAGTATGCCGACGAAGTGGAAGCATTGCTCCGGCGAGAGGGGAGCGCGCGCGAGATCCACATCGACAAGGACCTGAGTGGACGCCCCCGCGTCGTGTGGGGGCGGGCCGAGACCCCGCAGGCTAGCTGACCGTGGAGGGGGAGGCGGCTTCAAAAACCCGGGCAGCCTCCCGGTACATGATGGCATGGAGATCCGCGGTGGCCGCAGGGGTGTCGGCGTAGCCGCCCGAGAGGAGGAGCACCACCGGACGATCGTGGGCGCGGATCTGCTCCAGGACGTACCGGTCGCGCGCCTGGAGGCCGGCCCGGGTGAGAGAGAGCCGCCCGAACCGGTCGTCCGTCGCCACGTCGATGCCCCCGAGGTAAAAGACGAGGTCGGGCTGTGTGGCGTCCAGGGTCTGCGGCAGGTACGACCTCAGCGTGTCCAGGTACGATTGGTCGCCGGTCGCGTCGTCCAGGGGGACGTCGAGGGAGGACGGGGGCTTTTCGAACGGGTAGTTCTTGGCCCCGTGCATCGAGAAGGTGAAGACGGAATCGTCGTCTGCGAAGACGGCCGCGTTCGCGTTGCCCTGATGCACGTCCAGGTCCACGATGAGCACGCGCTGGGCCCAGCACGCCGCCTGCAGCACGCGAATGGCGACGGCCACATCATTGAGGACGCAGAAGCCTTCGCCGTGGGCGGGAAAGGCATGGTGGGTGCCCCCCGCAAGGTTGCCGGCGACGCCGTCCGTGAGGGCCATGAGGGCCGCGTTGATGGTGCCCTGCACGGCCAGCCGGGACCGGTACACGAGGCGCTCCGACCAGGGGAGCCCCATGCGCCGCTCGGCGTGTGCGGAGAGGCTGCCCTCGGCGAGATGGGTCAGGTAGTCGGCCGTATGGACGCGCCGCAGGTCCGTCCAGTCGGCCTGGCGAGGAGCAATCACGTCGGCGGGGCGAACCAAGTTCTCGTCGAGAAGCCGCTGGTGAAGGGCGGGGAACTTGCCCATGGGAAACGGATGCCCCTCGGGGAGGGGGACGTAGTAGCCGTCGCAATAGCTGACGCGCATCTAGGGCCGGCGGCTTCTGACAAGAAAGAGAACGAGACGCGAAAAGAAGGATAGGCCGTACGCAAATGCGCAAAATCAGGGTCCCACCTTTGCGCCCAGGGGACATGAAAAAGCCGGCACACATGCAAAACGCCCGGCCGGGAAGGCCCGACCGGGCGTTGCCCGATAGGAAGGTGGAGAGACCCTACCTCGAACGAGATGAGGTCCCGTCGAAGACGAGTCCACTAGTCTTCATCGGTGGTATTGCGGCCTGCGGCCGGATCGGCATCGGCGTCATTCGTGTTGTAATCGGCCTCCTGCTGAAGCGTCACGTCCTCTTCGGCCTGCTGCGGCCCGGTGACGCTGTCGCTGCAGCCGCTCAGCAGCAGAGCACTGGCAACCAGAACGGCGGTGAAAAGGGACGCGAAGGTGGAATGCGTAGAACGGTTCATGGAAGTACAGGGTTGATTTACAGGGTTGTTGGCATGAAATTCGCCGCGTAATACAAATTCTATTATATGTCCTCCGTTTCCTCGTTCCAACCCTGGCCCGTATTAAATCAGCTATATCCTTGTGTTGGGTAGGTACTTATGACACACAAGTGTATAAAAATTACCCTCCTTCTTTTTTCTGTTGTCCACCTCGCCTCCGCGCAGCCGGCAGGCCTGGATGAGCGTGGGGTACCCTTTCCGAGTGAGCACTACGCGCCGCCGGAGTACGGGCAGGCCTCCCAGAACTGGGACGTCGTGGAGGACGACCAGGGGCTCATGTATTTTGCCAATAACGACGGGGTCCTCCAGTACGACGGGCAGCGGTGGCGCCTCATCCCGACGGCCTCTGGAGAGTTTGTCCGGTCCCTCGCGGCTGACAGCCTCGTATATGTTGGAGAAAAGGGAGATTTCGGCTACCTGGAACCCGATTCGGTGGGGGTTCTTCGCTACACCTCCCTTTACGACCGCATTCCCGAGGCCGAACGGAATTTCGAAGACGTGTGGGGCACCCATGTCGTTGGGGATGTTGTGTATTACCAGGCCAATCAGCGCCTCTTCCGGTGGGACGGATCAACGGTCACATCCTGGAGCAGCGACAGCGGGTTCCACACCTCCTTTGTCGTAGATGAGACTCTCTATGTTCGGGAAATAGGGGAGGGTCTTTTCCGGATGGAGGGAGACTCCCTGAGCCTCGTGCCGGGGGGAGAGATTTTCCGCGGGACGCCGATTTACATGATGGCACCCCACCCGAGCGGCGACCTTCTCGTCGGTACGCAGAACAAGGGACTCTTGCGGTACGACGGCGAGACATTCCGGTCCTTTGCGCCCGGAGTGACTGCCTATCTTCAGGAGAACGACTTTTATCACGGTCGCTCACTTCCGGGAGACCGATACGCACTAGCAACTATCGGCGGCGGTGTTGTCCTTATTGATTCTCAAGGCCACGTAGACCGTGTTTTGGATAGGAGGTCGGGCCTCCCGGACAACGTAGTTCATCACCTCTATGTAGACCGGGAAAAACAGCTCTGGATGGCCCTTAACAATGGAGGAATTTTCCGGACTGATCTCAATTCTCCGCTTACGGTCCATGATGAGCGAACGGGCCTGAAAAGTGCTGTCAAGTCCATCGGGCAGCACCAGGATACGACGTATGTCTCGACGGAAACAGGACTCTATGTACTCAGGAAAGAACAGGGCAGCCTGCTTGGGCAGCCGGCCTCTCGCTTCGAGCGGTGGGAAGGCGGAAATCTGCCTACTGTCTGGGACATGGTTTCCGTTGGAGAAGAGCTTCTACTTGCCGTCGATGATCGAGGGATTCTAAAAATCTCTGATGACAAGGAGGAGCGCATCGCAGAAGACTGGGTATTTACATATAGTCTCTTGAAGCCGCAGGATAGTGATGTTATCTACGCCGGGACGCGTTCGGGACTGAAAGGCCTAGTCCGGTCCGAAGACGAATGGACGTCCTTTGCCGTCGGTCAGGTAGAGGCAGAAATTAGATCGCTCGTGGCCGGGGGCGAAAGCAGTCTTTGGGTGAGTACCGGAAGTGGTGATGTACTTCGAATTGCCCTCTCATCTGATGGTCGCCGGGTAGAGGTAATAACGCGATACGACGAGCGAGATGGTCTCCCAGGAGGGTACAAGGCGCTGACGGCCATTGATAGTCAGGTGACTGTTCTATCGGAGGAAGGGAGTCTCTACCAGGCTCAAAACTCAGACCAGCCTCCGGAGTCCTGGCGGTTCGCCCGCAAGCAAGTCGTGCCCCCCGAGGTCAGCGGCACCGACACCCTCAAGGTTCAGTCCGTGACGAATGATGAAAACGGCCTCTGGGTCGTCGCGGAGAACCGAGTATTTTTTGGCCAGTCTGGCGGACGCAGCAGTCAGACAGAGGATGCGTACATGTGGGAGGCTGTGGATCCACTGCACTTCCCAAAGCCCAGTAGGACAAGAGCAGCTGTCAGTCCAAACAGTACGCTGTGGCTCAGTCACGGATCGGATCTCTTTCGCTACGAGTGGGATGAGGGCTCGGGGAGCCCGCCGCTGACGCCGCCGCCGTCGCCAATCGTCCGGCGGGTCTCTCTGCTCGAAAGTGGCCGGACGGTACACGGAGGTGCCAGTCCGGTGTCCGGGGACGGCCCTGCCCTGGCCCTTTCGTATGGTCGGGACTTCCAGGTGGAGGTCGCGGCGCCCCAGTACCGCACCGTGGAGCCGCATCAGTACCGCTATAAGCTGGCCGGGCGCAGCGATGAATGGAGCGACTGGACGACCGACGCCCGCCAGCGGTACCGAGGCCTCTGGGAGGGCACGTACCAGCTCGACGTGCAGGCCCGAAACGACCGTGGGCAGGTCAGTGAGGCGTCGACGTTCTCCATTCAGATTCTTCCGCCCTGGTACCGCACGCCCTGGGCCTACCTCGCCTACGGCCTCGGGTTTATCGGTCTGGCCTACGGCTACCGGCGCTACCGTCTGGTGAAGAGGGAGCGGCGGCAGGCCCGCGAGCGGGTGCGTCAACTGGAACGCGAGCGCGTCGTCGCCGAACGGCTCAAGGAGGCCAACGAACGACTTCGGGAGGCCAATCGCCTCAAGGAGGACTTCCTCGCCACGACCTCCCACGAACTGCGCACCCCGCTGACCAACATCCTCGGCTCCCTGGAGGTGCTCCGGGGCATGATGGACGGGGACCAGGCGAAATTTCTGGATATGATCGAGAAGAACGGCCAGCGACTCAAGCGGACCTTGAACGCTCTTCTCGACCTGTCGATGCTGCGATCCGGGGACGAGGAGCTGGACCTGGAGCCGACGCCGCTCGACGAGTGTGTGGAGCGCATGGCGTCGGACCTCCGGGCCGATGCCGAGGAAAAGGGACTTGCCTTTCGGGTGGACCTCTCGGAGCCCCCGGTGTGGGCCGATCTCAACGACCAGTACCTCGAGCAAATCCTTCGAAACCTGATCGAGAACGCCATCAAGTATACGGACGACGGATCGGTGGAGGTCTCGACGGGGACCGTCGACGATCGGGTGTACGTGGAGGTGGAAGACACGGGCATTGGCATCGACGACGAGTTCCTGCCGGACCTCTTCGAAGAGTTCAAGCAGGAATCGCGGGGGCGGTCGCGCACCTACGAAGGGAATGGACTCGGCCTCGCCATCTCGGCCCGCTTGGCGGACCAGATGAACGGCTCCATTCGGGTCGAGACGGAGAAGCACGAGGGAAGTCGATTCCGCGTAGAGTTCCCGCGCGCCTCGGATCCGGCGTCCGCTGAGATGGAGGACCAAGACACGGTTCGGGGTTGATCGACCGGGGCCCTCGGCCGCAATGGAGGCACGGAGAAATCGTCGCAGTCGTATTACACCTGCGGGCGGTTAAAGGGAGGGAATGGGACGTGCACCGGGCGGCTCGACGGAAACAATTTGAGGAAGACAAGGTGGAGTTTGAATCCTGTTCTCCCCTCTACGCTGCGCCAAGGCCATGGCCTCGTCTTCGAGAGGTTCTACACGAGTGCTTGCCGGGATTGGGCTCGTGCTGGTGGGCCTGCTGGCCGGAATCCTCGTGATGCTCCTGGCGGACGACGAGTCGGACACGACCGAGGTGGCCCGGATCGTAGAGCGTGTGGAAACGACCGAAGCGGCCGAGACGACCCGCACGGCGTCGGCCCCGCGCGAGTGGAAAGAGAGCGGCCCGCCCCCCGCGACCCTCAACCGACTCTTTCGGGAAGTGGCCCGCGGCGTAACCAAAGGGGTCGTGTCGATTCGCGTCGCGTCGGGTCCGGACGGTGGAGAAGAGAATCCGTTCGGACAGCCGTCTCAGAACCTTGGGAGCGGGGTCATCATCAGTCCGGAGGGGTACATCGTGACGAACAGTCACGTCGTGGACGAGGCGGAGCGCATCCAGGTGCGGCTGACCGACAAGCGGCAGTTTGAGGCCCGAGTCGTGGGCACGGACGCCTCCACGGACCTCGCGGTCCTCAAAGTGGACGGGACGGGGTTCCCGGTGGTGCCCCTGGGCGACTCGGATCAGGTGCAGGTGGGCGACTGGGTGGTGGCGGTGGGCAACCCGCTGCAGCTTACCTCAACGGTCACGGCCGGCATTGTCAGCGCGTTGGGGCGCCAGCTACGGATCATTGAGGATCAGTTTCGGATCGAGAACTTCATCCAGACCGACGCGGCCATCAATCCGGGCAACTCGGGCGGGGCCCTCGTCAACCTGAAGGGGGAGCTCGTCGGCATCAACACGGCCATCGCCAGCCGAAGCCGGCGGACGGAGGGCTACGGCTTCGCAATTCCGTCGGCGCTCGTGGAGCGGGTGATCACCGATCTTATTGCGTACGGGGAGGTGCGACGCGGGTACCTGGGCGTCAGCATTCTCCCGGTAGACGCAGAGCGGGCCGATGAGATTGGACTCCGCAACATTCGCGGCGTGTACCTGGAGGAGGTGCAGTCCGGCAGCGCAGCGGACCGGGCCGGCTTGCAGGGGGACGACGTGGCGGTCTCCATCATGGGCGAGCCGGTGAACGCCCCAAACGACCTTCAGAGCCTGATTGCTCGTCAGCGTCCCGGCGACACGGTTTCGGTAACGGTGTGGCGAAACGGCACCGAGCGTACGTTTGAGGTAGAGCTCATGGGTGAAGACACGCCTGTGTATCAAGAATGGCTGAGCGGCCTCCAGTCAGGCCCCTCGTCCGAGTCCCCCACCCCGGAGTACCAGCCGCCCGACGATGGCGAAGGCGACGCGGCCGTGACCGAGGTGGACGGGTGGGACGTGGGGCTGCGCCCGCTGGCAGACACGGAGGCGTCTGTCTTCGACGTGGACACGGGGGCGTACGTGGCGTACGTGGAGAATGGCGGACGGGCGGCGGCCGCCGGGCTGCCCCGGAACGTGGTGGTGACCCACCTCGACGACACCCGCGTCGAGTCGCCCGCCGATGTGGTCCAGTATCTGTCGGAGGCCACCGGGCCGATTCTCCTCCAGGTCCGTCGCCGCGACGGCACCCCCGCCTTCTATGAAATCGAGTAGCAATCTTTGGAGTGCCCTTCCCAAGGAGGGCGCGCTCTCGCTCTGTCCCCCATTCTCATTCCGATGTTCAACGACCACAGCATGCTCCGATACCTGACGGCCGGCGAGTCGCACGGCGAAGCCATCATCGGCATCCTCGAAGGCGCCCCGGCCCAGCTGCCGCTCACGCCCGACGACATCAACGAGCACCTGGCCCGGCGCTGGCTCGGCTACGGACGGGGGGGGCGGTCCAAGATTGAGAACGACAAGGTGCACATCTACTCGGGCGTGCGCTTCGGGGAGACACTCGGAAGCCCCATTTCCTTTCGCATCGACAACGGGGCCTACGAAAAGGACAAGGCCGGATGGCCCGAGAAGATGGCGATCGACGGGGAGCCGCCCGAGGACATGGAGACGGTGACGATGCCCCGTCCCGGCCACGCCGACCTGGCGGGCAAGCAAAAGTACGAGCACGACGACATGCGGCCCGTCATTGACCGATCGAGCGCTCGCGAGACGGCCATGCGGGTGGCCTGCTGCTCCGTCGCCCGGCGCCTGCTGAATGAATTTGGCATCGAGGTGGGCAGTCACGTGGTGCGCATCGGCGACGTGGGGTTCGATGCGCCCGAGGAATGGGCCGAGCGCCGCAACGCGCTCATCGAAGAGGGTGGGGGGGCGAGTGCCATCTACGAGGCCGCCGACGAGAGCGCCACGCGCATGCTCGACGACGAGATGACCGAGCGCTGCGTGGCGCACATCGACCAGACGAAGAAGGATCGCGATTCACTGGGGGGCGCCTACGAGGTGGTCGTCACGGGCGTGCCGCCCGGTCTGGGGTCGTACGTGCACTGGGACCGCCGACTCGACGGCCAGCTCGTGCAGGCCATCTGCTCGATCCAGGCCCAGAAGGCCGCCGAGGTGGGGGACGGCTTCCGCAATGCCCAGCGTCCGGGCTCGAAAGTGCACGACCCCATCGAGCCCCGCGACGACGGCCAGCAGGCCTACCCACGACGCACCAACCATTCCGGGGGCACCGAGGGGGGCACCACCACGGGCATGCCGCTCGTCGTGCGCGGCTACATGAAGCCAATCCCGACCCTCATCAAGCCGCTCGACTCGGTCGACACCGCGACGGGCGAGCCGCAGCCCACCCGATACGAGCGGAGCGACATTACGAGCGTGCCGGCCGCCTCCACCGTGGCCGAGGCCACCGTCGCCTACACCGTCGCCAACGCGTTTCTCCGGAAGTACGGCGGGGACTCCGTGCCCGCGATCCGGCGCCACGTGGAGGCCGACCGGGAGGCGCTCGGTGCGTAAAGCGGAAGGCCTCTCCAGCCTCGCTCGCACGAGGACGGCCGAACACCGCATTGGGTGAGCAAGTAGAGACTCCTCCCTCAGACGCCGACATCACGAGGTACGGTCGCCCATGTCTCCTGATTCCCCATCCGACGTGGACCCCTGCTCCACAGGCCCGCTCGTTCAGCGGCCCGGTGCACTGAAAGAGTTTGTGGAGGCCATGCCGGCCCCCGTCGCCATGCTTGACGACGACTGGCGCATCGTCACCCACAGCCGGGCGTGGCTGGAGGTGTTCCGGCACGAGGGGGACGAGACGCACGCCCCCATCTCGCTCGACCGAATCGAGTCGACCGGACAGGCCGTGCCTGAGCGCGAGGCCCTCCCCGCCCCCACGGATCAGCGGGCGTTCTTCGAGGTGTTCGCCGACCCCGAGGACGAGTGGCGGGCCGCATTCCTCCGAAGTCTGGAGGAGAAAGGGAGCCTGCGGGGCCACGAGCGGCGGCTGTTTCAGCCGGACGGGCCCACCTACTGGGTCGATTGGGAGGTGCGGCCGTGGCAGACCAAAAATGGGGCGGAGCAGGGCGTGCTCCTCTCTGTCGTCGATCGGACCGAGGAGCGACAGGCCAAGGGCCTGCGCCGGCAGGTGGACCACCGCTTCGACAAACTCGTCGGGACGATTAGCGAGGGGGTCCTCCTCATGGACGACGAGGGGGTGTTCCGGGACGGAAACGAGGCCGCCCAGAACATCCTCGGCCGGCCGCTCGACGAGATCATTGGCAGCCGGTTCGACGCGGACATCTGGAACGGGCTGCGGGAGGACGGCACGCCCCTCCCCAACGTCGAGTTTCCGTTTTGGCGAGCCTATATCGAACGCGAAGCAGTGCAGAACGAGGTGATGGGCATTTATCCGCCCGACGCGCCGCCGCGCTGGATCCGGGTGAACGCCCAGCCGCTGTTCCGGGCCGGGCAGGAGGCCCCCTACGCCGTCCTCGTCTCGTTCGACGACGTGACCGACGAGCGGCTCAAGGAAGAGGCGCTCCAGACCTCGCGCGACCTGCTGTCGAGCGTCCTCAGCAGCTCGCTCGATGGCATCATCGTCTTCCGGGCGATCCGAGACGCGAACGACGCCATCGCCGACTTCGAGTGCGTGCTGGTCAACCCGCAGGCGGAAAAGCTGTTCGAAAGCACGGCTGAGGATGTGGTCGGCCTGCGGCTGCGCGAGAGCATGTCCCGGCAGGAAGAGAAGGGGCTGTTCGACGCGTACCGTACAGTGGTGAACACCGGCGAGCCGGCCGAGATGGAAATCCATTACGACACCGATGGAGAGGACGCCTGGTATCAGGTGATGGCCGTGAAGGTGGACAACGGCGTGGCCGTGACCTACCGCGACATCACCGACCGGAAGAAGGCCGAACGGCAAATCCGCGAGCAGGCCCAGCTCCTCGACAAGGCCCGTGACGCCATTCTGGCGCACGACCTGGACGGGCGAATCGTGTACTGGAACAAAAGTGCCGAGCGCCTCACCGGCTGGTCGAGAAACGAGGTCGTGGGCGCGCAGGCTCACGACTGCCTCTACGCCCCCAACGAGGAGGACAAGCTTCGGCAGTGTCACCAGACGATGATGGAGAAGGGAGAGTGGACGGGAGAGCTCCACATGCGCACCAAGGACGACGAAGAGCGCATCGTCGAGAGCCGGTGGTCGCTCGTGCGCGACAGCACCGGGGAGCCGAAGCATGTGCTCGTCATCAACACCGACATCACCGAGCGGAAGCGACTGGAGTCGCAGTTCCTGCGCTCCCAGCGCATGGAAAGCCTCGGGCGCCTCGTGGGCGGCATTGCGCACGACTTGGGCAACCTGCTAGTGCCCATTACCCTCGGCGTGAAGGTGCTCAAGCGTCGGGTGGGCGACACCGACGACAAGGTGGACCAGACGCTCTCGATGATCCAGAAGAGCGCCGAGCGCGGCTCCGACATGGTGGAGCAGGTGCTCGCCTTTGCCCGCGGGGTTGAGGGCGAGCGGGTGGCCCTCCAGCCGGAACTGATCGTCGAAGAGGTCGAGGAAATGACGAACGAGACCTTCCCGGAGGACATCGAGGTGCGCACCCGGACGGACACAGACCTACGCCCGGTCGTCGGGGACGCGACGCAGATCCAGCAGGTGCTCATGAACCTGTGCGTCAACGCCCGAGACGCCATGCCCGACGGCGGCACGCTTACGGTCGAGGCCCGCAACGTGGACTTTTCGGAGCGGGAGGCGCGGCGCAACATCGAAGCGGAGCCGGGCGACTACGTATGCATTGAGGTGCGCGACACCGGCACCGGCATGCCCGACGACGTGGCCGACAAAATCTTCGAACCCTTCTACACGACGAAGGAGGAGGGCGAAGGCACAGGGCTGGGGCTGTCTACGGCCTACAGCATCATCCAGAGCCACGACGGGTTCATGGATGTGGAGAGCGAAGAGGGGAAGGGCACGACCTTTTGGATCTATCTTCCCGCCGCCGACGAAGACACGACCGTGGAGGCCTCGTCCACGACCAGCGGGGCGCCGGAGCACGAACGTTCGTCGTTTGACGGAGACGGAACGCGGGTGCTGGTGGTCGACGATGAAGAGTTTGTGCTGGAGTCGGCCCAGCAGGCCCTGGAGGCAGTCGGGTACCAGGTCCAGACCGCCCTCGACGCTGCGGCGGCCCTTCGGGTTGTGGAGACGCAGGCCATCGACCTCGTCATCACCGACCTGCGCATGCCGGAGATGAGCGGGTTGGACCTGATCCGGCGGCTCCGGGATCGGCATCCGGACCTCCCCATCGTAGCCGCCAGTGGGGTGGCCGACGGCCGCACGGAAGAGGCCCTCGACGCCGGTGCGCAGACGTTTCTGGCCAAGCCCTTTACCGCGGAGAAGCTGGAAGGCGCCCTTCAGGAGGTCCTCCTTGCCTCCAAAGGCACCCCGGCGTAGGCCGAAGCCGGAGAAGGACACCGAGGAGCGCGCAGTGTCGTCGCGTCGGTTGCCGCACCGCCGTTCCAGTCCCGTTGTCGTTCCGACGCCCACACTGCGTTTGGGCGCGGCCCCCGAAGAGGTGGCACCGAATGAACCGAGCCCAAAAGCGCAAGCTGGACCGTTTTTGCATGGCCAAAGACAACCCGCGCAACGGCGTGGCCGCACTGTGTCGGTGTGCACGAGGTCGGCGCTTCTCTTTCCTTTTCCTGATCGGCGGACTGCTGTTGCTCTCGTGCCGTCCGTCCGGGGGCCAGCCCGCCTCCTGCACCACGGCAGTCAACAACGCAACCGTTCTCATTCCCGACACCGTGGCCGTGGAAGGGGACGAGTCGCCCTTCTTCCGTCCCGACTCCGTCGCCGTCCTCTCGCCAGAGGACACGTGTGTTGGCGCCGCGCGGTGGCAAAGGGCAGTGCAGACGACGATGGCGGTGGCGGGGCGTGGGCCCTTCGAGGACGGCGGACTGAGTGAAGAGGAGTCGTTGCGCTTCCGGCTGTATGGGGCCCGCGGGAAGCAGCATCGGGATGGGACCGCAACGTTTGTGGCGTGCGAACAGGTTGCGCCGGGGCTTCAATCCCTTTGCCGCGACGACGGGCGCTATCAGGACGACGCAATCTACGTGCTGCGCACAATGCGCCTCGGCCCGCTGTCCCCGAACGAGGCCCCCCAGGTGCAGACCCTGCAGCTCTCGCCGCCCGCCCCGAACCCGGTGCAGGGCTCGGTGCGCATCCGCTTCGCGACCCCTGAGCGACAGGCGGTGGAGGTGAGGCTGTACGACGTGCTGGGGCGCGCCGTGCGAACCCTCGGGGGCGGAAAAGTGAGGGGGCGTCATGAGATCCAGGCCGATCTGTCGGGCCTGGCCAGCGGCACCTACTTCGTGCGGCTGCGGGCCGACGAGGACACCAAAACCCGGCGGATCACGGTCGTGCGGTAACGTGAGCGTCTGCCTCCGGTGTGCCGGCGAGGAGAAGGCCACGCCGTCGCCGGACCGATCGATGCGTTCCGACCGCCGACAGTTCTGCTCCAGTACACACGTAACCAAACTGTGTTGATGACGTGCGAACTCCCTCTGCTAGGGAGTCGTTCGGATCGTCCGTATTTTGATCGCCTTGCCCCTCCAGACGCATGAGTTGGCTCACCCGCCTCGCCCACCGCGACGATGCCTCCCTCAACACACGCACCACGCCCCGTCCGGCGGGGCCCGATGCCCCCCACGCCGTTGTGGTCGGGGCTGGAGTGGGGGGGCTCGCATCCGCGATTCGGTTGCGGACGCGCGGCTTCCGCGTCACGCTCCTCGACCGCCTCGATCAGCCCGGCGGGCGGGCCCGTGTCTTCGAGCAGGATGGCTTTACGTTCGACGCCGGGCCCACCGTCATCACCGCGCCGTTTCTCTTTGAGGAGCTCTGGTCCCTCTGCGGGCGCGACCTCGAGGACGACGTGGAGCTGGTGCCCGTCGACCCCTTTTACCGCATCCGCTTCGACGACGGGACGGCCTTCAACTACACGGGCGACACGGAGAACATGGTCGACGAAATTGCCCGCTTCGCGCCGGAGGACGTGGACGGGTACCGCCGCTTCCTGGAGAAGAGCGAAGAGATCTTCGAGGTGGGGTTCGAAGAGCTTGGGCACGTGCCGTTTGACAACGTCACGGACATGCTTCGCATCGTGCCGGCGATGATGAAGCTGCAGAGCCACCGTACGGTGCACAGCCTCGTGTCGAAGTACATCTCCCACCCCAAGATCCGGAAGGTGCTGTCGTTCCACCCGCTGCTGGTGGGCGGCAACCCGTTCAGCACGACATCTATTTACACGCTTATCGCCCACCTGGAACGCAAGTGGGGCGTGTGGTACGCCATGGGCGGCACCGGCTCGCTCGTGCAGGGAATGGCGACCCTCCTCGCGGACCTCGACGTCACGCAGCGCTACGGCGCAGAGGTGGATCAGATTCTCGTGGAGGATGAGACCGCGAGCGGCGTCCGCCTCGACTCCGGCGAGACCATTCCCGCCGACCTCGTGGTCTCGAACGCCGACGTGGGCTGGACCTACCGCCACCTCGTGGCCCCCGAGCACCGCGACACGTGGACGGACCGCAAGGTGGAGAACATGGACTATTCGATGAGCCTCTTCGTCTGGTACTTCGGGACGGACCGCACCTACGAGGACGTGGAGCACCATTCCATCCTGCTGGGGCCGCGGTACAAAGGGCTGCTCGACGACATCTTCGACCGCAAGGAGCTGGCCGACGACTTCAGTCTCTACCTGCACCGCCCGACGAAGACGGACCCGTCGATGGCGCCCGACGGCCACGACGCGTTT
>Ga0207753_1000545_pt1 | contig 14419 bp, 11 predicted proteins | sample PonA233FremontCA_2_FD_187273 | JGI IMG/M metagenome (GOLD analysis project Ga0207753, IMG submission 187273) | Salt pond sediment microbial community from Fremont, CA, USA - Pond A23 Sediment 3 (SPAdes) | ecosystem: Environmental > Aquatic > Non-marine Saline and Alkaline > Saline | place: USA...
CCCGGGCCGTGACGTCCCGGTAGAGGGCGGCGAAGTAGCCGAGCGGGTCGTCGGTTCGTCGGGCGTCGGCGATGATTCGGTCCAGGCGGTCGAGGACCTCGTCGATGGACTGAGGGGGCATGGTGGACCGAGTGGGTGAGAGGAAAACAAAGGAACCGCGGCGCGCGAACGGCCTGTCGATCACCGTGGTACTGATCCGTGCACAGGTAGGTAAACTCTCTCTTTCAGTTGGGGAGGACCGTGGTCTGCTACCAGTCGGAATCATCTCTGGAAACCCATTCACGTATCAGTAAACCGCCCGCCTGCACCGCACTGTTTCTGGATCGGCTCGGGCCGCTACTCATTTTACTCAATGTCTGTCGGTCCTGTGTCTGTCCACTCCGACAGCGGACGGCCCCTTCGAGGGTGTCCCTTGGCCGCTTTTCTGACGAACACCCCAGTAATATACCGATGGTTGCCCTGCGACGCCTCTTCGTTCTCGTTCTTGTCGCTGGACTCGCAGGTTCTGTCGGGGCCGGACAGCCCGTTCGGGCCCAGGCGCCGGACATGGCGTCCTACTACGAGACCACCGACTTTCTAGGGGCCCCGCCCGCCAGCTTCCGCGAGGGGCTCCTCGGGTACGGCAACCCGGCGGTGCCGGCGCTGGCGGGCAACCACCTCGTGGCGGCGTGGACGACGGACGGGCGGGCGGCGGCCAGCGTGCAGGACTGGGGCGTGTTTACGAGTGCGGGGGGGCTCGGGGCCGGGCTCGTCCGCCGGAAGGCCGGGCCCCTCCGTGCGACCGGGTATCACCTCAGCCTGTCGGGCGGGATGGGCGACGCGGCCTTCGGGGTTGGGTACCAGGGCTTCTCGGGGGACGCCACCGCCCTCGGGCGCTACAATCGCCTCACGGTCGGTTCGGTGGCGCGGCCCAGCCCGTACCTGTCCCTCGGGCTCGCCGGCAACATCGCGCTGGAGACCGACGACCGCGAGGTGGTGGGCGAGGTCGGCGTCCGGCCGCTCGGCACGCCGCGCCTGACCCTCTTCGCCGACGCGGCGTGGGGGGAGGGGGCGGCGCTGGCGGACGTGCCCTGGAGCGCCGGCGCCGCGGTGGAGGTCATCGACGGGGTGGACCTCCGGACGCGCGTCTTCGACAGCGAGGCGGTGTCGGTCGGGCTCCGGGTCGAGCTCGGCCGCGCGGGGCTCGACACCCAGTCCCGCATCGATCCGGCGGGCGACTACGGCGGCCAGGTGAACCGCGTTCGGGCCGGCGACTACGAACCGAGTGCCGTTGCCGAGGCCGTGCGGGACGATGAGGAGCACGTCGAGCTCTCCCTGCAGGGCCCGGTGCCGTACCGGGAAACGCGATTCGGGGACCTGTTTGGCGACGCGCCGCCTCGCTTCTACGAGCTCCTGCGAACGATCCGGCAGGCCGGCGAGAAGGATCGCGTCGCGGCGCTGGCGCTCACCCTGTCCGGCATCGAGGTGCGCCCGGAGCTGGCGTGGGAGCTGCGGACGGCCCTGCAGAGGGCACAGGCCCGCGGGGTCACGGTCATCGCCCATCTGGAGAATGGCGGCATGACGGCCTACCACCTCGCCAGCGTGGCCGACGTGGTGGCCCTCGACCCGCAGGGCGGCCTCACGTTGCCCGGCTACGCGGCGGGCCGCACCTTCGTAAAAGGCACACTCGAGAAGCTCGGCCTCGGCGTGCAGGCGTGGCGCTTCTTCGAGTACAAGTCGGCGTTCGAGCGCTTCTCCCGGACCGACTACTCGGCGGCCGACAGCCTTCAGCGCCGAGCGTACGTCGACGATCAGTACGAGCTCACTACGGACGACATCACGGCCGCCCGCCCCCTCGGGCCCGACTCGCTCGACCGCATTATCGATGAGAAACTCACCCTCACGGCCCGGGAGGCCCGGCAGGCCGGCCTCGTCGACACGCTGGCCCGCTGGCATGAGCGCGACGGCCTGCTCCGGAAGGCGACCGGCGGGACCACCGACGCCCTCGACGCCGACGCCCTCGACCAGATCGCCACCGCCACGCGCGATTGGGGCGCCGCCCCCGAGATCGCCCTGGTCTACGGCCTCGGCGCCACGCAGGTCGAGGCAGGGATGGGGAGCCGGGCGCTCAGCAAGAAGATCCGCGACCTCGCCGAGGACGACGACGTGGCCGCGGTGGTCTTTCGGGTCGACTCGCCCGGCGGCTCGCCCGTCGCGGCCGCTCAGGTGGGAGAGGCCATCCGGGCCTGTGCGCAGGAGAAGCCCGTGATCGTCAGCCAGGGACAGGTGGCCGGCTCCGGCGGCTACTGGGTCTCAACGCACGCCGACACGATCGTCGCCGGCCCGAACACCGTCACCGGCTCCATCGGCGTCATCGGCGGCTGGATCTACGACGAGGGCTTCGGCGATAAGACCGGACTCTCGAGCGACGTCGTTCAGCGGGGCGAGCGGGCCGACCTCCTGCAGGGACTGCAGCTTCCGCTCCTCGGTGTGTCGATCCCGACCCGCAAGCTGACCGACGAGGAGCTCGGCCGCGTCGAGACCGTCATCCGAAAGGGGTACGACGAGTTCGTCGCGGCGGTGGCGGCGGGGCGCGACACGACGGAGGCCCACATCCGGGACGTCGGCGCCGGCCGCATCTACTCCGGCCTCGACGGGAAGGAGGCGGGGCTCGTCGACGAGGTCGGCGGCCTCCCCCGAGCCGTGTCCCTCGCACGAGAAGCCACGGGCCTTGCCCCGGGCGAGGGGGCCGTGCGCGAGGTGAACCCGACCAGCGGCACGGTCAACGTGGGACAGTTCCTGCCGGGGCCTCTCGGCGTGCTCGCCGACGGCCCCGGACAGGGATCGGAGGCGCGGCCCGCCACGCAAACCGCCCCCACGCAGACCGTCCTGCACCTTCTGCTCGAGCACCAGCCCGGCCCGCTGGTGCTGCTGCCGCCCGGGGCGGTCCCGGCCGCGGAATAGCACGGAACTGCGCCCCGTCCGGCCGTGAAGGCGTCGTCAACGCCCGGGGGCGGGGGCCCACACTTCGAAAACCTGAGGAATCGTAACGATGCAGCGCCGGACCGCGTCCGAGAGCGGGTCTCGCGTGAACCAACATTTCAGATGCGGGTTGTAACATGCGCTTTGCAGTCGGTCCACAGGAGCGGGGGGCGACGCCAGGGCGACCGATTCCCCACCGACCATGCCCGCCTTGCCATGAGTTCTACGTCTTCGACGTCGGCCGACGCCCCGGAGTCCTCTCCGCCCGAGTCCGGGCCGTCCGAGTCCGGATGGACGAGCCGCACCAAGCGCGTCGTCGCCATTGGCGTGGGCGTGCTCGTCCTCGTCGGGCTGGCCCTGCCGAAGCTCGACGGGTCGGGGGCGACGGAGACCGGCAGCGACGAGTCCGCGCCGATGCAGGTGGACGCCACGGTGTTGCGTCCGGGCTCGATGGCCGAACAGGTCCGCACCAGCGGCACGCTGCGGGCCGACGAGTCGGTCGAGCTCACGCCGGAGACGTCCGGGAAGGTGACCGCGATCCAGTTTGAAGAGGGGGCACGAGTCGAGGAAGGACAGCTCCTCCTGAAGACCAACGACGCGGAACTGCGGGCCGAGCGCACGCGCCTGGAGCACCGCCTCGAACTGGCGTCCGATCGGGCCGAGCGCCAGAAGCGGCTTCTCGCGGAGGGCGGGGTGAGCCAGGAGGAGTACGACGCCACCGTCAACGAGGTGGAGGTGCTGGAGGCGGAGCTGGAGCTGGTGGAGGCCCAGATCGCGAAGACGGAGGTGCGCGCGCCCTTCAGCGGCGTCGTGGGCCTGCGGGCCGTGAGTGAGGGCGCGTACGTGACGCCCCAGACGCAGGTGACGACCCTCAAGCGACTGGACCCGATCAAGGTCGACTTTTCGGTCTCCGAGAAGTATGCCTCGCGGGTACGGTCGGGCCAGCCGATCGCCTTCCGCGTCCGCGGGATTGAGCGGACCCTGAACGGCGAGGTCTACGCCACCGACGTGCAGGTCGACAGCGAGACGCGCACCCTGCGGCTCCGGGCCCGCGCCGACAACTCGGACGGCACCCTGCGGCCCGGCATGTTTGCCGACGTCACCGTGTCGCTCGGCACGATCACCGACGCCGTCGTCGTGCCCGCGTTTGCCGTCGTCCCCACGCTCGACGGCCAGCGGGTCTTCGTGGCCGAGAACGGGACGGCCCGTCCGCGCAACGTCACGCTCGGGCTGCGCACCGACTCGACGGTCCAGGTCACCGAGGGCCTCTCGCTGCGAGACACGGTCATTACCTCCGGAATTCAGGAGATGCGGGCCGGGCTACCCGTGCAGATCGAGAGATTCGAGGGTCGAGAATCGAACCCGGAGGAGAACGAATAGCCTCGTGCCGGACGGGGACGACCCCGATAGACCGGAAGTCGATCCGGCGAGCATAGCGAGCGATCGATTCTCTATCCGGCGTCGAGGAAGCCCGGTCCCCTCCGATGATGGGCGAGGCGCTCAACACATGCATCCCCGAACGCTCCTGAGCAATGTCACTTTATTCCCTTAGCATTCGACGGCCCGTCCTCGCGACGGTCTTTGCCCTGGTTATCATGATCTTCGGGGCGGTGGGATTTTACTTCCTGGGCGTGCGGGAATACCCGGCCGTCGACCCGCCGATCATTAGCGTGAGCACCCAGTACCGGGGGGCCAACGCCGACGTGATCGACTCCCAGATCACCGAGCCGCTCGAGGAGCAGATCAACGGCATCGACGGCATCCGCACCATGGAGTCCGTCAGTCGCCAGGGACAGTCCACGGTGACCGTCGAGTTCGACCTGGGGGCGGACCTCGAGCGGGCGGCCAACGACGTGCGCGATCGGGTGAGCCGGGCCCAGCAGCAGCTCCCGGCCGACGCCGAGCCGCCCAGCGTGTCGAAGTCCGACGCCAGCGCGCCGCCGATCGTGTTCCTGAACATCGAGTCGGACACGCGGAGCCTGATGGAGCTCACCGAGATCGCGGACAAGCGCTTCAAGGAGCGGCTCCAGACGATCGACGGGGTGAGCCGGGTCGACATCTGGGGGGAGAAGACCTTCTCCATGCGCCTCTGGCTCGACCCGCAGCAGCTCGCGGCCTACGACCTCACCCCCCTCGACGTGCGCAATGCGTTGGACCGGGCGAATGTCGAGCTGCCGTCCGGGCGCATCGAGGGGGAATCGATCGAGCTCACGGTGCGGACGGAGAGCCGCCTCGAGACGGTCGACGACTTCAATTCGCTCATCCTCAAACAGAATGAGGAGGGCCAGACCGTGCGGATGGAGGACGTGGGGCGGGCCGAGATCGCCCCGCTCAACCAGCGCACGCTCCTCCAGCGCGACGCGACGCCGATGGTGGGGGTGGTCCTGCGCCCGCTTCCCGGCGCCAACTACATCGACATCGTCGACGAGTTTTACCGGCGGGTCGAGAACATCCGGGCCGACCTGCCCAGCGACCTGGAGACCGGCATCGGCTTCGACAACACCGAACCCATCCGGAATAGCATCGACGAAGTCCAGCAGACGATCGTTCTGGCCTTTCTGCTGGTCGTCCTCATCATTTTTCTCTTCCTCCGCGACTGGCGGTCGACGCTCATTCCGCTGATCGTGGTGCCGATTGCATTGATCGGGTCGTTCTTCGTGATGTACGCGATGGGCTTCTCGATCAACGTGCTCACGCTGCTGGCCCTCGTGCTGGCCATTGGGCTCGTGGTGGACGACGCGATCGTCGTGCTGGAGAACATCTACAGCAAGATCGAGGAGGGGAAGGACACGACCACGGCGGGACTGGAGGGGACGCGCGAGATCTTCTTCGCGGTCGTCGCGACCTCCGTATCGCTGGTCATCATCTTCGCCCCCATCATCTTCATGGGGGGGCTCACCGGCCAGCTGTTTGCGGAGTTTGGGCTCGTGATTGCCGGGGCGGTGGCCATCTCCTCGTTCGTGGCGCTCACGCTGACGCCGATGCTCTCGACCCGCCTGCTGAAGAAGCGGGAGCAGAAGCCCTGGATCTACCGCAAGACCGAGCCCTTCTTCCAGGCGCTGACCGACGCCTACCGCCGCTCGCTGCGGTCGTTCATGCAGTACCGGTGGATGGCGTTCGTCATCATGGGCGGGTGTGCGGCCCTCATCGGGTACTTCCACTTCACGCTGCCCCAGGAGCTGGCCCCGCTGGAGGACCAGAGCCTCGTTCGCATGAACGCGACGGCCCGGGAGGGGGCGACCTACGACTACATGAGCCAGTTCGTCGACGAGATGTACGAGGCGGTCAACGAAACCATCCCGTCCGACCACCAGCGGTCCACCATCTCGGTGACGTCGCCGGGCTTCGGGGCGGCCTCGTCGGTCAACTCCGCATTCATGTTTACGCGCCTGGTGCCGCCCGGCGAGCGGAACGTCTCGCAGATGGAGTACGCCGACAGCCTCCAGGCGGCGCTGTCGGGGCTGACCGGGGCGCGCACCTTCGTGTCGCAGGAGCCGACCATCTCGGTGGGCGGCGGCGTGGGGGGGCTGCCGGTGCAGTACGTCCTCCAGACGTCGAGCGTCTCGAACCTTCGCGAGACCCTGCCGTCGTTCCTGCAGGCGGCGCGGGCGCAGGAGGAGCTGGCCTTCGTGGACGTGAACCTCAAGTTCAACAAGCCGGAGCTGCGGGTGAACATCGACCGGGCGAAGGCCGACAACGTCGGCGTCTCGCCGCTCGACGTGGCGCAGACCCTGCAGCTGTCCCTCGCCGAACAGCGGGTCGGCTACTTCGTGCGGGACGGCGAGCAGCGTCAGATCCTCGCCGCCGTGGAGGACGAGAATCGGAACGAGCCCGTCGACCTCACGAACCTGTACGTGCGGTCCTCGAGCGGAGACCCGGTGCCGCTCGACAACCTCGTCTCCGTAAGCGAGCAGGCGACGCCGCCGCAGATCTTTCGGTTCAACCGCTACATGTCGGCGACCGTGAGCGGGCGGCCCGCCCCGGGCTACACGATCGAGGACGGCATCAATGCCATGGACCGCGTGGCCGAGCAGGAGCTCGGGCCCGAGTTCTCGACGACGCTCACGGGCCAGTCGCGCGACTTTCGGGACACGTCGAACCAGCTGCTCTACGTCTTCGGCCTGGCGCTGGTGCTGATCTACCTGGTGCTGGCCGCCCAGTTCGAGAGCTTCCGCGATCCGCTCATCATCCTGTTTACGGTGCCCCTGGCCCTGGCCGGAGCGATGGTGTTCCTCTGGTACTTCAACCAGTCGATCAACATCTTCAGCCAGATCGGGATGGTGATGCTGATCGGCCTCGTCGCGAAGAACGGCATTCTCATCGTCGAGTTTGCCAACCAGCGCAAGGCGGCGGGCCTGTCGATTCGGGAGGCGATCGAGGAGGCGGCCGCGGTGCGCTTCCGGCCCATTCTCATGACGGCCCTCTCGACGATGCTCGGCGTGTTGCCGATCGCGCTGGCCCTGGGGGCCGGGGCCGAAAGCCGCATCCCGATGGGCGTGGCCGTCATCGGCGGCCTGTTCGTGGGGACGGTGCTGGCGCTCTACGTCATCCCGGCCACCTACACGTACTTCACGAGCGAAGAGGCCGGGCCCGTGCTCGTCGGCGGCGACGGCGAGGCGGTGGGGGACGGATTGCCCGACGAGGAGGTGGCGCCGCAGCAGGAAGAACAGGTGTCTTCTCCGTAGCCCTCGGCGTCCAGTGGGCCCTCCTCTCTGACACGGGATCCGTGAGGCATGACCCGTGAGGCGGGAGAGGACGCCCCATCACGTCACGAATCACGCTTCACGGATCACGCCGCACGATTCACCGGCCACGCCCCGACTTCTACCCTCCAGTTCCACCGCCTTCCCCTGTAGATGACGTCTCCTCTTCGCCTCGCTTTGAGCAGTCTCGTCGTCGCCGCTGCTCTGTTCCCGCTGTCGGTTCCGGCCCAGCAGTCTCCCGTGCGGGATACGCTTCGCCTCGAAGCCGCCGTGCAACAAGCCCTCGAGGAGAACCCGCAGGCTCGGATCGCCCGCCGCGAGGTGGACATTGCCGAGAACAACCGATCGGTCGGCAACGCCGGCTTCCTGCCTACCGTGACCGGTCAGGCCGGCTACACGGAGACGATCAGCACCTCCGAGCAGACCTTCCTGTCCGGGGAGACGCAGAGCACGTCCGGCGCCCAGTCGACGCAGGCCAACGCCGGAGCCGACCTGCGCTGGACCGTGTTCGACGGGCTGCGGCCGTTTGCCACCTACGACCGCCTCGGGGCCGAGCGCGACCGGCAGGCGGCGGCGACGGAGGAGCAGCTCGGGGTCCTTGCCGCCGACGTGATTGACACCTACTACGAGGTGGCCCGCCGTCAGCAGCAGCTCGCCGTGCTGCGCGAGGCGGTCGCCATCTCGCGGGAGCGGCTCCGCATCGTGGAGGTGCAGCGGGAGGTGGGGGCCGCCTCCGACCTGGCGGTGCGGCAGGCCCGGGTCGACCTGAACGCCGACTCGGCGGCGGTGCTGCGGCAGGCGACGGAGTTGACCAACGCGAAGAGCCGCCTGAACCGGCTGCTGGGACGCTCGGAGGGCGCCTCCACCCAATTTGCCGTCACCTCGACGATCGAGGTGGACACGGCCCTCGCCTACCCGTCGCTCCGGCAAACTGCGTTCGACGAGAGCCCCGCCCTCACCCAGGCCCGGGAGGCCCTGCGGGCGGCGCGGGCCCAGCAGCGGGCGGTGCGCGCCGACTTCTTCCCGCAGATCGACCTCACGGCCGGCCTCGGCTACTCGCAGCTCGACGCTGAGAGCGGCTTCCTGCAGGAGAGCACGAGCACCGACCTCACCTACGGGGCCTCCCTCACGTTCGACCTCTTCGACGGCCTCAATCGCGTGCGACGCTCGGAGAACGCCGAGATCCGAACCACCAATGCGGATCTCGCCGTCGAGGATGTCCGCTCGGAGCTTGGGACCGCCCTCACGAGCGCCTTCGAGCGCTACCGCAACCGCCTGCGGCTCGTCGAGCTGGAGCGCCAGAACCGGGCCGCCGTCCAGGCCAACGTGGACGTGGCCCTCCAGCAGTTCGAGCTCGGCACCATCACGAGCGTAGAGCTGCGGGAGGTGCAGGAGCAGTTCATCCAGGCCGAGAGCCGGCTCCTGACCGCCCAGTTCGAGGCGAAACAGGCGGAAGTGGAACTGCTCCGGCTCAGTGGCCGGCTCCTGGATCGCCTCCGGACGGGACCGTGATCGGGAGAGAACGCCGGGGCCCGGGACCGATCGATAGACGGGGGCAGCGGTGCGGAATCGGGGCGTTCGCACTCCCATGATCCCCGGCTGCAGAATTCGGGGATGGGCGGATCGAGTCGAACGTCCCACCCGTCCATCCCGACAACGGGAGTCGGGACCCGTTCTTCCCCACGTCCATCCCTCAACGAGCGGGGTTGGGGTGCGTCTTTTCCGTGCCTGCATGCACGCCCGAACCGGCGGCCCACCGGTCGTCGAAGAGCGGCCCATCTGCACACGCGGGCCGGGACCTCGTGTACGCTCCTTCTCCACTGAGGGGCCTCGTTTCGAGCGGTGCTTCATGTCGAAAGAGCTCGCCACTCGGCCGGTCGGCACAGAGCCCCGTGGAGAAAGAGACCGACGAGGACCGGGACCGGAGGGCAAAGAGCGGGGTCGCAGGTACTAGTTTTTGTAACACTTCCTGCTGTCAGATAACATCCTGGGTACATTTACCCGGCATCGTTACGTTTGTGTTTCAGTTTGCTGGGAGGAATCTGGGTGAACGGGTACTAGCAACCTGTTGCGCATAGATCCACCTTTACGATTACTTACAACATAAATAAGTAAATTTGAGGCAAAATAGGTGCTCAAAGACAAGAGTTGGGTTAATAAGAATAAATAACGCCAATAAATCGCCCGGACGAGCACGTAAATTCCAATGTGCAACAGCCTGCTGGGGCGACGTGTGGGGCCTGGCTCCGAAGTTGCGGTGTAAAGAAGCACAGCCAAGAGACGGGACACACGGCCTTCCCCTCCGGGGCACCCGGCGGGGGCCCGTTCCGTCCCCCACGTTCAATGTGACTTTCCATCATCAATTCCGGTTCAGAATCATGGCCACCCAGACACTCGACATCCAGGACTCCCTCGAGGAGATCATGAACATCGACGGCGCGGTCGGCGCCGCCATCGTCGACTACGAGAACGGCATGACCCTCGGCACCATCGGCGGACGCAACCTCGACATGGAGCTGGCCGGGGCCGGCAACACCGAGGTCGTTCGGGCCAAGAAGAACATCATCCACGACCTCGGGATCGACGAAGAGATTGAGGACATCCTCATTTCTCTGGACGATCAGTATCACCTCATCCGGATGTGCAACAACCACGAGGACGTCTTCATCTACCTGGCAATCGACCGGAGCGAGGGCAATCTCGGACTGGCCCGCCGTTCGATCGACAAGATTGACAAGAAGCTGGAACTGGCGTAGCGACGCCCCGACGCCAGAACCGTCTGCGGGTTCCTCTCCCAAACGCAACGAGGGGCCCGCCGGCGGTTTTTGGTGTGTGACGGGGCTCCCTTGCGAATCCGAGCCCCATCGTATTGCCTCTCGATCATCTTTTCGCTCATCCGTCTCATCGGCTCATGATCAAGACCATCCCGATCATCAACAACAAGGGAGGCGTCGGCAAGACGACGACCACCGTCAATCTCGCCGCTGGACTCGGGCGGGCGGGCCGCCGGGTGCTCGTCGTGGATCTGGACAGTCAGGGGTCGGCCTCGTTTGCGCTCGGCATCGATCGGGACGACCTGACGCCCTCAACGGCCGCCGTTCTGTTCGACGAGCACTCGGCCCGGGAGGTGGTGCGGTCCACGCCGACGGAGAATGTAGACATCCTCACCGGCTCCATGCGATTGGCCGATGCGGATACTCGTCTCTCCCGGGTAGAAGAGCGAGAAAAACGGCTCGCGCAGAGCCTGTCCGACCTGTCGAAGGCCTACGACACGATTCTGATTGACTGCGCGCCCTCCACCTCGCTTCTCACCATCAACGCCCTGGTGGCGGCCGATGCCTTCATCATCCCGGTGGCGCCGTCCTACCTGTCTCTGGAGGGCGTAGTGAGCCTGGGAGAGGTGGTCAGAAATGTGCGAATGAACCTCGGAGAGGCCGCTCCGGTGCTGGGGGTGCTCCTCACCATGGTGCAGCGCGACGACGAGCAGACCCGCACGATCATGAGCGAGGTTCGCAGCCACTACGGCGGGAAGGTCTTCGACACGGAGATTCGCAGCGACGCGCCGATCGAGCGAGCCCCCACGCTCGGCAAATCGATCTTTGAGTACGCCCCCGACTCGCAGGGCGCGTCGGACTATCAGGCCGTCGTCGACGAGGTGCTCGACCGGCTGGATCGCTACGGAGACGTGTACGGCACCGTCAGAGCAAAACAGCCGGAGCGGGCGTGACGGCCCGACGCACCAGATTGCAGAGAAGAGACCGGTCCATCTCGCTACCCACCCGCAACTTTACGACCGATCGCACCGATTGTCCATGAACGACCCCAGTGATTTCTTCGACGACGTGTTCGACGACCCGAGCGAGGACCCCCTTCTGGGACACGAAGACGAGCCCGCGGACGAGACGACCGAACGGTCCGATCCGCACGGTCGGCCCTCCTGGATGTCCGACGGAGAGTGCTCGGACGAACGGACCTCCTCGACTGAGGCCGGCTGCAATCGGGCCGGTCGAAAGCAAATCGTCGTGGACCAGCGGAGAGAGGAGGCGGACGGCATCGACGCCCTGAACCGAGCGGTCGGGGAGGGGTGGCGTCTGGTGCGCCTGTCCCTGGACCGCCCCGACGGCGAGCAGGCTGTATCCCGGGCGGCGGCTCAGCGCTTCGTGGCGATCCTCGAGCAAGAACAGCCCCGGTCCCTCTTCGACTTCGGGGCCGCGTCCTAACTCATCTCCGTTGAAGGCATCATCGCGATGAGGCCGTGAGCGGGCCCCCGCGGCGACAACGCCGGGGGTCAACCCTTTTCCATCACGCATCCGAAAGCACATGTCCACACTCGAAAACATCGACTCCATTCTGTCCAATCTCGAAAGTGCCGTTCCGGGGCAGGTCGAAGGAACGGTGATTGCCTCCGGCGACGGGTTTGTCATTACGGATACCCTCCGGGGGGAGGGAGAGGCCGAAGAGGTGGCCGCCATGGTCGCCACGACGATGGGGGTGAGCACGCGCATGACCGACACCCTCGACGCAGGGGAGGTGCAGGAAACCAGCATCTCCGGCGAAGACCGCAGCATCTTCTTGTATCGCGCCGGCGGCGAAGGCGTGCTGGGGGTTGTGGCGACCGGGGATGCCAATGTGGGGATGATTCACCTGCAGGCCCGCGAGGCGGCCCAGGAGATTGCGTCGCTCCTGTCCGCGCCGTCTGCGCCCTCCGCGTAACGTCCCAACGACCCCTCGTCCCCATGTCCGCTCTGAAGATTGTGGTTAGCGGGCCGGCCTGTGCCGGCAAGACGACCTTCGTGGAGGGCCTCACCGACGAGGGACTCGTGTCCACCGAGGAGCGGACGACCGGCGCGGGCGGACAGACCACGACGACCGTCGGGCTCGACTACGGCCGCGTGCAGATCGACGACCAGTCCGTCACCCTCTTCGGGACGCCCGGTCAGGCCCGGTTCGAATACCTCTGGGACATTCTGGGCGAGGGGGCCGACGGCTGTGTCTTCTTGGTTCCGGCCGATGGGGCCTCGACCGCGAACGCATCCCTCCAATTCGTCCGGCGGCTGTCCCGAGAGGAACGCGCGCCGGTGGTGGTCGGGGTGACCCGGACGGATCTCGTCCCCTCCGAGCAGAGCACGGACGTACAGGAACAGCTTCAACCGATAGCATGGCGGATCGAGGAGATCGATCCTCGGGACCATGCTCAGTGTCGACGGCTGCTCGCGGGGCTCGTAAGGCTCCTTCGAGACTAGAGGCTACGGACGCTGAAAGTCCTTCACCGAGTGAGACGCTTTTTTTCTACTATCAACCCACGCCCCAGTCATGAAAAGCAATGGACAACGCAGTAGCTGGTCCGTCAAAGACGAGGACATTCACGACGAGCTCGCCGACATGATGAACCTCAGCCGGGAGGAGAAGGGCCTCCTCGTGGAGCTGCAGGATGATGCTGAGGCGCAGGCCGACGCCCTTACGGACGACTTCTACGACCGACTGCTGGCCCACGAAAACACCGCGGAGTACTTCGAGGGGGAGGACATGGACGAGCGTCACGCCATGATCGCGGACTGGTTCGTGGAGCTCTTTAACGGTTCCTACGACGCAGACTACGTCGAGCAGCGACTGAAGATCGGGCACATTCACGTCCGGATCGGGCTGCCGGTCCGGTATCCCCTCTCCATGATCGATGTGATCATGCAGCACGGCGAGGAGGTAGTGGCCGAGAGCAGCGATTCGGACGCCGCGAAGGAGGCGTTCCAGAAGGTGATGTCGCTGGACATTGCTGTGTTCAACCAGGCCTACGAGGATCGACAGCTTGAGCATCTGGCCGAGCTCGTGGGCGGGGAGCGCCTGGCCCGCCGCCTGCTCACGGGCGCATCGGACGGGTAGGCGCCCCTGTCGGCCGGGTTCCCAAGCGAATTAACGGATAGCCTCATGAGCAACGTACAGGAATCTCTCGCCAGGGAACTGGCCATCGACGGGGCCGTCGGCGCGGCCCTCATCGACTACGCCTCGGGGGGATGCCTCGGGGTGCGGGGCGGCCGGGAGATCGACATGGAGCTGGCCGGGGCGGCGGTCACGGAGGTCATTCGGGCCAAGAAGCGAATTCTCAGCAACCTCGGGCTCGAGGCCGCCATCGACGAGATCATCGTCACGCTGGAGGGCCAGTATCACCTCATTCAGTCGTTCGGCCGGCACGACGACATCTTCTCGTATCTCATCCTAGACAAGGAGAGCAGTAGTCTGCCCCTCGCGCGGACCCACCTGCGCGCCATCGACCGGGAGCTCGTCCTGGATGCGGCCTGAGGACCGGCGGCGGGGGCGGATCGGGGCATTTGCTCACAGCCATCTAGTGACCTTGCACAACTACTCTGACAAATTCGAGGGCGACCGTTTTGGAGCCGCCCGTACCGATCCGTGAATACACTCGCGACGTCCGATTCGTGCTTGCGGCGGTCCGCGGTCCCCAGCGATCGGGGACAATGATTTGCGTACGTTCTCACGGATCGGTATCGCCGGGCCGCGGCGAGCAGGTGCAAGGGCCTCTTTTCTCGATGTAGAAACAGGAGGCGACCCCGTTGCGGATTCTGCGATATCCGTCCATTCAGTTGTGCAAGCCCACTAGGTTCGCAGCGCAGCCCGGACACTACTCGCTCACAGCCATCTAGGATGGCTAGGTTCGCAGCGCACCCCAAGGGCACTTGCTCACTGCGTTCGCAGCGCACCCCAAGGGCACTTGCTCACTGCGTTCGCAGCGCACCCCAAGG
>Ga0207753_1000546_pt1 | contig 14403 bp, 12 predicted proteins | sample PonA233FremontCA_2_FD_187273 | JGI IMG/M metagenome (GOLD analysis project Ga0207753, IMG submission 187273) | Salt pond sediment microbial community from Fremont, CA, USA - Pond A23 Sediment 3 (SPAdes) | ecosystem: Environmental > Aquatic > Non-marine Saline and Alkaline > Saline | place: USA...
GGGCCCGCACCACGTAGACCACGAGGCCCACGACGGGAAGGGCGAACGCCGTTCCTAGGGCGACGGCCCACCGCCATCCCATCCACGCGCCGACAGCCCCCGCGGCCATCGGCGCCAGCACCCCCGCCACCGGCGCCCCGGCCGTGTGAATGCCGATTGCCGTTCCAATCTGATCCGTGGTGCGCGTCAGGAGCGACGTGGCCACGCTGTAGTGGAGGCCCGCCACAGTGCCCAGCACGGCCGTCCCCACCAGAAGCATCGCATAGGAGGCGGCGAAGGCCAGGAGCGCGCTGGCGACTGCCGTGCCCCCCACCGCCACCAGGATGATGCGCCGCTCCCCGTAGCGGTCGGCCAGCAGTCCACTCGGAAATTGTGAGAGGGCGTACCCCAGCCACATGCCCGTCAGGGCCAGTCCAATCGCCCCGTTGGGCACGGCAAAGGCGTCACTGATGGACGGGACGACCGGGCTAATGACGAGCCGCGCGGCCATCGTAGCGAAAAAGGCCAGGGTACACGTCCCGAGGACGGCACCCTGACGCGACCAGAGGGTCACAGGCGTGGAGACATTGGTGAGGGAAGAAGAACAGAGTCGAAGAGCAGGGGCGGGGGTCGAGGACTAGATTCCGAAGAACTCTGCGACGCCGCCCAGTACCATTTTCGACGCGATCGCAGTCAGCACCATCCCCATCAGCCGCTCCGTGGCCACCAGCCCGCGGTTTCCGAGGAGGCGCGACAGGTTGGGCGCCAGCAGCAGGACGGCACCGGTGGCCGCCCACGCCCCCACGAGTGCGGCGAGCCACTCCGGCCAGCGCGTCGGGTCCTTGCTCATGATGAACAGCACCGACGCCAGGGCCGAGGGCCCCGCCACGAGCGGCACCGCGAGGGGCACCAGGATCGGGGCATCACTCGCCTGCTCTGCATCCTCCGCGAACACGCCGCCGGGCGATGGAAACACCATCCGGAGCGCGATCAGAAACAGAATGATGCCCCCCGCTACCGTCACGGACGACTCCGAGATGCCGATGGCCGCGAGCAAGTACTGGCCGCCGAACAGAAAGACCACCAGGAATCCCAGTGCGATCAGTAACTCTCGGGCGATCACCCACCGCCGACGCTTTTGCTGTACCGGGCGCAAGACCGACAAGAACACGGGCACGTTCCCAAACGGGTCCATGACCAGGAAGAGCAAGAGCGCGGCCGAAAAGATCGTCATCTATTCGTATCAATCGATTGGATTCCAAAGCACAGCGGCGAGTCAACTGAAAGGGATTTACGGCAACGTAACCTGAAATCGCCCCTCTTCTGTAGCTCCATAGGGTGGTAAAGGAGCCCCCTCAATGCCGTTTCATGGAGTTTTTCGCTCGGACCGATCGTCGTCATCGATCGTTTGTGTGAGCCGCCTAGCGACCGGACACTTTTGAATGGCAGGTCGCTGCTCGCCGGTGAAGCTCCCCAATAATACCGGTCATTCTGAGCGGAGCGAAGCGGAGTCGAAGGGGCCCAAGGAGTCATCCCCTGGGAATCTCCCCGAATAAAGCAGAAACAGTCCCGGGAAGCACGGATGCCCTTCTCTGTTTTTCGCTATTTTCGAAGAGATTCTTCGGTCGCAGGCTCCCTCAGAAGGACTCTGATTTCGGCGTTGGAAGAAAAATCGGAGCTTCACCGGCTCACGATGAAAACTGTCCGGTAGCCAAGTGAGCCGCTTGAGAGGCCCTCTTCCGTGCTTATTCTTTGGAGCTTTCCACTTCCCTTCCCATGGAGCTGCGCCACCTTCGGTACTTCACGGCCCTCGCCGACGAACTGCACTTCGGCCGCGCGGCCGATGCCGTCTTCGTGGCCCAGTCCACCCTGAGCCAGCAGATCAAGGCGTTCGAGGACGAGATCGGCGTCGCCCTCTTCGACCGGTCGTCCGGCGGCGTGGACCTGACGGACGCGGGGCGCACCTTCCTGCCGTACGCCAAGCGTGTGCTCCGCGAGGCCCGGCGCGCGGAGTCCGTGGCGCGGGCGGCCCGGGACGGACTGGCCGGCCTGCTCACCATCACCTACGAGGCGACCGCGATGCGGAGCGGGCTCCCCGCCATCATCAAGGCCTTCCGGTCCGAACGTCCCCACGGCGAGCTCGACCTGGTGGAGCAGACGACCCGCGAGCAGGTGAACGCCCTCCGGGAGGAGGCGACGGACGCCGGGTTTCTATTCCTGCCGATCAACGAGCGCGGCCTGCGGGTGCAGCCCCTCTTCACGGCCCCGATGGTGGTGGTGCTCCCGACAGGCCATCGGCTTGCCGACCAGACCTCCGTGCCCCTTCGCGAGCTGGAGGGCGAACCGCACATCATCTGGGCCCGGAGTGGAGCGCCCCGCATTCACGATGCCTACGTGCGCGCCTGCCACGAGGCCGGCTTCACGCCGCAGATTCTTCAAGAGATTGAACGGGGAGAAAGCTTTCTCGGCCTCGTGGAGGCCGGCCTGGGCGTGTCCATCGCCCATGCCTCGAACGTGCAAATCCAGCGCCCCGGCGTGCGGTACGCAAAGATTGTGGAACCGACGGTGCCCCTAACCCTCGGCCTCGCACACCGTCACGACGACGAGTCGCCGCTGCTCGATCGGTTTTTGGAAACCGTGATGGACGAGCAGGAGGCATTTACCCAAAACCCGATCTGATCGGGGCCTCCGAGGGCCGGTGCTCAGCCATACGCCCCTACCCCTTCGACTTGGGACTGTCCGACCGAGCGAAGTGAGACACCCAAAGAGACATGCGGAGCCAATGCGCGGGGCGGCGTAGACGGCAACGAAGGCTCTCTAGAACGGGAGATCATCGTCCGGCTCGAAGCTCTCGTTCTGCCGAAGCGTCTCCTCGTCTCTAATCATGGCGAGCACATCGGACACCTGCTCAACGGTCAACGCGTCGACCGCGGAGACGCCCTCTACGTCGAGCACACGGCTCAGATACCCCTCGTCGCGCCCGCAGTAGGCGGCAAATCCGATGATTTTCTCCCCGAGCGGCCCGTCCGGAATGGCCGTCTCCCCGACGCGCTGCTCGGGCGGATGCTGGCGGGTGCGATTCAGAAGCACCTCCGCAGCCCGGTCGATCTCGGCCTGAGAGGGCCCTTCGGACGACGCCGGGTCTGCGGACGCGGTAGAGGCGGAACGTTGCCGCGACGGGTCCGCCCCGCGAGCGGTCGGTTCATCTCGGGAGGGCGCGCCGGACGCGTTCCCCTCCGCTTCGATCCGGTCTCCTTTAGGGGTGATCTGCCCCGTCTCTCCCGTGTCCCGATCGTAGACTTCGATGTTCTGATCGTACCCGACGTAAACGCCGAGCGGGTTGGTGTCCGTCACCCCGAGGTCGAGCGTGTAGTTGTGGTCGTCGTCGTAGGCACGGAGCCGCATCTTGTCGAATGTGCCGCGCTCGCCCTCGAGGTCCTGGTCGTAAATCACGACCACCTCGTCGGCCCCCGACGCGCGGCGAAGCCGATGCTCCGCCCGCTCGATCTCGCGGATGATTTCTTGACAGTGCGCCAGCTCTTTGAGGGAGCCGTCAAACGAAAACGAAAGGTCACCAATGGTGAAGTGGCCCGTCGGCATGGCGTAAAAGCGCTGATCGAGGGAGTGTGCAGCGGGCCTCTCACGAACCGTGAGGCGCAGGCCCGAATCATGTGCAAATTATGTCCGCGTAGCAAACGAGGCGTTCCGGATTCAGATCCCGCTCTCTGTTATATTTCCTTCAGCGCGCGGGCCCCAACCCAGCCCTCGGTTCGGTCCCCGAGCCGCACGCGCACCCACCCATTCCGCTCCGCAGCGGGGGCTACGAGCATCCCCGAGCGGAGCGTTGTGTCGACGGCGGCCGTGTCGGCGGGAGCGGCCCGGAGTGGCACCGATGCGTCCATCACGACGGCTCGGCGCTCCTGGGCCTGCACGTACGAGGTGCCCAGCGCGACGGCGACAAGCAGCAGTCCGGCGCCCATCGCCCCCCATACCGCCGGGGTGGGCCACGCTGCCCCATGGTTCGGGCCGGCCCGAACTACAGCCCCGAAGCCTCCGGCACACATCGCCAGCACCCCGAGTCCAAACAGCGCTAGGGGCGACCATCCCGCCACGAGGGCCCCGAGGCCCGTGGGCGGCGGCCCGCGCCGGGGAAGCTCGGCCCGCCGGCGAACGTACTCCAGGTTGTGCTGCAGACGCCGATCCTCGGGCCGGAGGCGACGCCCCCGCTCGTAGGCCCAGACGGCCAGCCCCGTACGGCCGAGGCGCACGTAGGCGTTGCCCAGGTTGTGATAGAGCGCCGCGCTCGCGTGCCCCGAGTCAAGGAGGGCCCGGTACGTGTCCGCAGCCTCTTCGTACCGGGCATGCGCATACGCCTCGTTGGCCTCCGCGAACCCCTGCGCCACAGAGGCCGGCTGCGCCCCGGCCGGGGAGACGATCAGTCCCAGTCCACCGAGAAGAACCGCGAATAGGCGCATGGAACGGGCGTTGAGCGTAGGGGGGCGATAGTGCTACGGACGAAGCGCCGGGCCTTCCAGCCGGGGCAGGTGGGAATCGAGCCGTCGGAGTACAGCGTGGGCGTTGGCCAGTACGTCCTCGGGGGCCACGGAGGCGGTGCTGGGCGCGTATTGCGCTTCGTCACAGCGGTCGAGCACGTCGTAGAGGGCGTCCTGAAGGTCCGCCGGGACGTCGTGACGGGGAAGGTGGCGATCGAGCACCGCTCGGGGAACATCGGTGGGGCCGCTCCGCCCCAGCCGCTCTGCGAGGAAGGCCCGGAGGCCACGTGCCACGGCGTCATAGAAGGCGGCGTCGGCACCTTCGCGGAGGCGACGCTGGGCTTCTCGAAGCCGGGTCGTCTCCGCATCGTCAGCAGGGGCGACCTGGTTCGAGGAGGGTCCCAGTTGGTGGCCCCAGCGCCGGTAGGCAGCCCCCGCCCCACCCCCCAGCACAGGGATGAGAAGGGCCAGGTAGGTCCAGGGATTTCGGTAGAGGGGCCGTCGGTTCGTTCGGCCCCACTGTGCCCCATCCGCCTCCATCGGCTCCGCCACGTCGTCCACCGGCAGGCCGTTGCCCGTTCGCCCCATCGGCCGCGGCGCTGCCTCCCCCGTCACACGCAGCGCTGGGGGCTCGGCCCGAAGCACCTCGTACCGTCCGGCCCCCGGCTCCAGGTAGGCAAACACAACGGGCGGGAGGTCGTGGAGGCCGCTGGACTGAGGCACGAGCGTGTAGGTGAAGGTTTTGGTGCCCCGTAGTCGCGACTCGTTGCGCTCGATGTCCGCTTCGACGGTCGGCTCGTAGACCTCCACCCCGGACGGCGAGTCGACGGATGGGGAGGAGAGCGTCGCCAAGTTGCCTTTCCCCTCCACCTCCACCGTCAAGGAAACCGGCTCGCCCACCGACACACTGTCGGGAGCAGCGTCGACCGCCATCGCAAACTGCCCCACGGCCCCGTCAAAGGCAGGGGGGGGGGCCTCCGGAAGCGGACGCGCGTTCAGGGAAAGGCCCTCGGAGACGAGCTGTACGGGCGAGAAGCGCCCTCGTAGCGACGGCCCGTCGTCCCGTATGCGCATCGTTCCCTGGGCCTCCGTCTCGATGCGGAGGGGGTCGACCTGGAGGCTGCCGGGCCGCGTGGGAAACAGGGCCACCCGCTTCAGGACGACGGTCTCGTAGGCCTGTCCGTGGGCCTGCCGCCGCTGGGGCGTGGGGCGAGACGCCACGTTAAGCTCCTCGCGCCAGAAGCCTGGCGCATCCCACGAGCCGGCCAGGCGGCTGTGGCGGAGCCGAATGCCGGGGCGGTAGAACAGGCTGTATTCGACGACCACCTGCTCGTTCTGGTACACCTGATCGTCAGTCGCACGGGCACGGATGAAAAGATCGCGGGCATCTAGGGATTGGTCCGGAGACGCCCCATCGGGACGCGTCAGCGTCGGGGCATCGGGCTGCTCGCCCCGCGGAGACACCTGGACGCGAATGGGGGCGGTCGTGTACCTCTTTCCTCGAACCACGACGGTGAGGGGATGAATGCGAGCGGGTCCCTGCCGTCGCGGGCGAAGCCGCCACGAGAAGACGACCCCCTGCCGAAGCCGCCCGCCCCTCGACGCCCGAATTTGCCGCGTCCGGGGCGTGCGCTGCTGGAGCTCCAGGTGGGTCGTGGAGGGCGGATCCGGCGTCTGCACAACGGTGGCCGGCGCCCCGTCGACCCGCACCGTCAGCTGGATTTCTTCTCCCACTGCCACGTCCGTAGGATCGGCCTCGGCGGTGATCCGCACCGCCCCCTCGGACTGGGCCCGGCCCACGCCGATCCACACGGCCGCCATCGCAAGGGCGAGAACCGCAATGCGCATGAGCGTAGCTTGTAGGGTCCGCATGGGCGGCGTGCCGCTGATGAGGAAGACCCGTTCGCCCCCCGTCGCCGCTTCTCGCCCGGGCGCGGGACATGACATACTATTGTCCGCACATATTGTCCGCGGGACTACCAGTCTTTCTCCACTCGCTCCGGCTCCCGCGACGGTCTCTGTACTTCACGGAGCAGCGTTTGCTCCTGACGTTCGAGGGCCCCGAGGAGGCGGGCCGCCTGTGCCCGGCTCAGGCGGCGGGCCGGTTGGCGATCGCCGGCCCGTTCACTGCCCAGCACCCCCTGTGTTGCTCCCTCGGGCGATCCTGCGGACGATGGATCCGCCCCCTCAGACGGGGGCGACTCCGAGCCGGAGGCGTCCTCCGCCTGAGACTGCGACGCCTCGCCCGGGGCGTCCGACGACTCCTGCGGGCCGTCCTCTCCCTGGGGCGGGTCGCGCTGCGATTGGGGCTGCTGGCCCTGCGGGGCGTTCCGCCCGCCTCCGCGTCGCTTCTCTTGCTGCTCCAACTTCTTCCGGAGGGCCTGTAGGCGCGGGTCCGACGGGGCCACCTCCAGCCCCCGCTCCACCGCCCGTCGGGCCGCCTCCGTGTCCCCCTCGACGTACTGCTGCGCGGCGTCGTGAAAGAAGGTGTCGGCGGAGGACTGGCCCAGGGCCGGCGTGCCGACCAACGCGATCAGCAGTCCCCCCACGACTCCGATCCAGTGCAGGCGCATCACGAATCTGAACGGGCAATTTGTGCAATTTCGTCGAGGCGGGCCATAAAGTCGCGGTACGCGCGGACCGTCGAGTCCCGCCGCAGTCCATCCCGCAGCAGGGCCGCGGCGGTGGTGTACTGGGTCCGCGCCACCAGGGCGTCGGCCTTGTTCTTCAGCTGCTCGGCGAAGGGGGAGGGCTCGATGGTTGGCGAGTCGTCCCCGGAGCGCCCGTCCGCCTGCCGCTTCAGGTACTCGTAGTTGAACCGGGCGGCCTCGTGCGTGGGGTCGAGAAGCAGCACCTCTCGGTAGCGGTCCAGGGCCGTAGTTCGGTCGTTCCGTTCAGCCGCGACGTTGGCGGCATTGAAGAGGGCTCGCACCCGCCCGGCCTCCGTCGTGGCGGCACGACGGGCCTTCCGGAACGCCGTCCGGGCGGCCCCGAGGCGGCCCTGGCGGTGCAGGGCCAGTCCCAGATTGTTCTGCAGCCCTGTGTACACGGCACCGGTCGTGTCGCCGAGCGCCTCCAAGCCCGCCTGGTAGGTCTCCGCCGCGGCGACGTACTGTCCTTGTTCGAAAAGGGCATTGCCGTCCCGACCCTGCTCTGCCCCGGTGTCGCCGAGGAGGCCGAACAGGAGCAAAATGAGTGCCGTACGGGCAAGCATCCGCCAAGGGGTTGGTCACAATACAACGTTGCGAAGGCATTCTACCGACAGCGCTGCCCGTCGATTCCGTTGCGACTACTCGGTGGTCTGGGCCCGACCGAGCCACGCCCCGACCCTCATGCCTGGGGCGGCGCGGCGACGCACCGGAAGGAGGCTGCCGGCGAGCAGCAGCACGAGGGCTGCCGCCAGGGGCCACTGGTACATCTCCTCGTAATCGGCAAATCGGTCGGCGTCGTACGTCGAGGCCCCGACCTGACGCAGCGCCGCCGGCACGTCCGACAGGGCACTGGCGGCGGCGCCGATCCGAAAGTACGCCCCCGACTGGGCGAGGCGCGTCAGGGGGGCCTCCTGCAGGCGACTCTGCACGACCTCTCCCTGCCGATCGCGCTTGAAGTCGACCCGCCGACCATTCTCGTAGACCGGAATCCGGGCCCCCTCCTCGGACCCGACCCCCGCAGTCAGGAGCGTAACCTCAGCCTCTTCGGCCCGCTGCCGAGCGGCGTCGAGGTCGCCGGCGTGGCTCTCCCCATCCGAGATGATCAGCAGTGCCCGGGGGCGCGGCTCGCCCGGGGCCGTCGTGGTATCCTCCGCCGGTCCCGTTGCGCCGAGGGCCTGCAGGCCTGCGTCGACGGCCGCGCTCATGTCGGTGCCCGGCGCCGAGACCTGATCGGGGGCCGCCGCGTCCAAGAACAGGCGGAAGGCGCCGTAGTCGGTCGTGAGGGGCGACTGGACGACGCCCTGCCCGGCGAAGAGCACGAGCCCCACCCGGTCGCCCGACAGATCGCCCACCAGTGTGCGGACCTCGTTTTTCGCGCGACGGAGGCGGCTCGGGGGCACGTCCTGCGCCCGCATCGACGCCGACACGTCCAGCGCCACCACCAGGTCGACCCCACGGCGCTCTACGGTGCGCACCTCCGTGCCCCACCGCGGCCCCATCAGGGCCACGGCCCCGAGGAGGAGCGCCCCCACCACGAGGCCCGCCTTCCACGTTCGGCGGCGCGGACGAAGGGCCGTCGCGAGCTGTCGCACGGTGGCCGGGTGCCCGAACCGCTCCCGGTCGGCCCGGCGCTGCCGCGCGGCCCATGCGTAGGCCCCCACGGCCGCCGGGGCGAGGAGGAGCGTCCACATGTATGTTGGATAGAGCCAATTCATGTGTGGAGTGTGAGGCCAAGGAGCGAACGCTAAGGCCACCGGACTCTCGGCCGTTCCCGTGGACGCGTGCTAGGGAAAGCGCCGAAACAGGGTCGTGGAGAGGCCGACCTCCAGGACCACGAGCCCCAGGGCCGGCAGGAGGAACCATGGGTACCGCTCCGTCCGGTCCGTGTAAATGCGCTCGTCGACCGGCGCAGCCTCCATGGTATCGATCTCGGCGTAGATGCGCTCTAGGGCGTCCCGGTTCGTGGCCGAGAAGTACTGCCCGCCAGTGGCGGTAGAGACGGCCTGGAGCATGTCCGTATCCACCCCTGCCGACTCGTCCCGCTGGCCCTGCGGCAGGGATTCTTCCCAGGTCTCCTCGCCTTCCGAGGACCCGACCCCGATGGCATAGACCCGCACCCCCATCGTCTGGGCCACCTCAGCCGCCGTCCGGGGGTCGATCTGGCCACGATTGTTGCGGCCGTCGGTGAGCAGGATGGCCACCTTGCTTTCCGCCTCGCTCTCCTTGAGCCGATTGACGGCGGTCGCGAGGGCCGTGCCCACGGCCGTGCCATCCTCCACGGCGCCAATCTCCACGTCGTCGAGCATGCGCTGGAGGAACGAGTAGTCGAGCGTCAGGGGCACCTGCGTGTACGCCTCGGCGGCAAAGACGATGAGGCCCACCCGGTCGGACACACGCCCTTCCACGAACGTGCCCGCCGCCTCGCGCGCCGCCTCAAAGCGGGTCGGCTGAAAGTCATCTGCCTGCATCGACGTGGAGGCGTCGAGGACCAGCATGACGTCGATGCCCTCAGCCGTGCGGGTTCGCGTGGTCTCTTCGGCCTGGGGCCGGGCCAGGGCCAGGATGCCGAGCGCGAGCGCCCCCATCCGGAGGGCCGCCGGGAACCATTGCAGACGCACGGTCCACGCAACCGGCGCGTCCTGCACCGGCCCCACGTCACTGTAGCGGAGCCCGGTCGTCCGCCGTCGTCGCCACCACGTCCAGGCGCCCACTGCCGGCACGGCGAGGAGCCACCACAACAATTGAGGATTGACAAAACTCACGGGCGGGCGGTCGCGCAGGTCTATCGGATTCAGAACAACGGAGAGCAAAGAGCACGCCGCGAACAGGCACTATGCGTCCTGCCGGGCAGTGACAGCGTCGACGAGGGCTGGCAGCACGTCCCCGGCGGGCCCCTGAATCGACTCATGCACCGTGTCGGTGACGCCGGTCGCGTCCGGGTTGACTTCGGCCACGTACGCCCCCTGCTCTCGTGCCGCCACGGGAAGGCGTGCGGCCGGGTACACGACGGCACTCGTGCCCACACTTAGAAACACGTCCGCCCGCTCGGTGGCCGCATCCGCCTGCTCCACCGCGGCGGGCGGGAGCATCTCGCCGAACCAGACCACGTCCGGGCGGACGAGCCCGTCACAGTCCGGGCAGCGGGCCGGCTCGCCGTCCTGAATGGCCGCGTCGACGATCTCCGCCCCCACCGTCCGCTCACAGTCGCGGCAGTAGTTGTCCGTAATGTTGCCGTGCAGTTCGATGACGGTGCTGTTCTCGGCACGGTTGTGGAGGTCGTCCACATTCTGGGTCACAACGGCCAGCGACGGCACGTGCGCCTCCAGGGCCCTCAGGGCCCGGTGGCCCGCGTTCGGTTCAGCATCCTCCACGACCTGGCGCCGGTGCCGATACCAGCCCTGCACCAGTTCGGGGTTGTCGAGGAACGCCTCCACGTTCGCAAGCTCCTGCGGATCGAACTCGTCCCAGAGGCCATCGGGGTCGCGGAAGGTGGGGATGCCGCTCTCGGCGCTGATGCCCGCCCCGGTCAGCACGGCCACGTGCTCGGCTTGGGCCAAACGGTCGACGAGCGTGTCGCTGAAGTCGGGCATTGGGACGGAAACGCGGGGATCGAATGCTGAAAGACAGAGTCGCGAGGATGACTCCTCCCGTGAGCGGAGTGGAATCGCCTCTCCTCTCGTCGTGCTCTCACGTAGAAGGCGGGAGGTCCTCTTCGGGCGGCGCCTCTGCCCGGCGCTGTGCACCTTCGAGGGCGTCGAGCACGGCCTGTGCGTCGTCGAGAACGGACCGGCTCTCCGCGGGTGGGGGCTGGGCGTCGGCAAATTTGACGAGGTCGGCCCGCTCCAGTACCGCCTGAAGGCGCTGGAGGGTCTCCTCTCGCACCTCGGGCCGTCGCCGGAGCGCGGCCACCACCTCGGCGGTCGTCTGCTCCAGGGCCCGGATGCCGACGCGACGGGCCAAGTAGACGCGCAGCGCCTCGGTGAGGTCCACGTAGAAGGCGGTGGCGGCCTCGCGCCCGGAGGGGTGGCGTCGCTCCAGGCGCCGGAGCCGCGCCGCCGCGGCCTCGTACGGAGGTTCCGGGCTAGGGGCGTCGGGGGGCTCCTCGTCGCCGCGGGCGCGCCAGCGCCACCATCCGTAGGTGCCCCCGCCGAGCAGGGCCGCGACGACAAGGCCAAGCAGTCCCCACATCCAGGCCGGGTGGGGAAAGGGGGCGACCGCGGCCGGGGTCCGGAGCGCGTCCGCATCGGGCCCCACGACCGACACGACCGGCAGCGTGCGGGGCGACGTGCCCACCACCGCCGTGTCGCCCGCCGACGCGAGGCGAACGGGCAAAACCGGAACGCGGGCCGAGTCGAGCGCGAAGGTCGTAACCTCGTAGGCCACGCTGTCGACCCGACGGGCGCCGGGGGAACGTCGCGTCTGAACCGCCTCTCGCCGCACCGCGTGCAGGTCGCCGAACAGGGCCGACCCGGCGTCCGCCGCCGGAAAAATCGCCTCACGATCCGCGTCGTGTGCGGCCACCAGGGTTAGCGTGAACCGCTCGCCGATCTTCACGCTGTCGGCCGACACGTGCGCCTCAACGCGAGGCGCAGGCTGTGCGTCCGCAGGCCGCACGCACGCAACCGACAGGCCCAAGAGTCCAAGAAGCCCGAGCCACGTCCACCCTCGCATTCGTCGCTGCATATGTCCCGAGTCGATCAACGGACGAGCGCGTCCCGTGCTAGCCCCGCCGGGCCCGTCCCCGGAAGAATGCAATGAGGGGCTCCAGGGGGTCCGCGTCGGTGCGAACGATGACGTGCCCGACCCCGGCCCGCCGAAGAATCTCGCGGGTGCGCTCGCGACGGGCCCGGGCCGAGGCCGCCATGGCCTCCCGCACCGCCGGGTCCCGGGTGTCTACCGTCACCGTCTCCCCCGTCTCGGCGTCGGTCAGATCAACCAGGCCCACCGGCGGCAGTTCCTCCTCGCGGGGGTCCTGGAGCTCGATCCCAATCGTGTCGTGGCGCTGCCCAGCGGCCCGCAGCATCGAGTCGTAATCGGCGTCAAAGAAGTCGCTCACCAGCACGAGGATCGACCGGCGCTGCAGCATCCGAAGCACGCGCCGGAGCGCCTCCCCGATGTCTGTCCCCACCGAGCTGGCCTCCGCCGTAAACAGCTCACGGATGCACCGCAGCACGTGCCGCCGCCCCGACCCCGGCCGCACAAATCGCTCCGTCTCGTCGGAGAACAGGAGCAGCCCCACGGTGTCGTTGTTCCGGATGGCACTGAAGGCGATGACCGCACAGATCTCGGCGGCCACCTCCCGCTTCAGCTTGCCCTGAGACCCAAAATTCTCCGACCCGGACACGTCGACGCACAGCATGACGGTCTGCTCCCGTTCCTCCTCGTACACCTTCACGTAGGTGTCGTCCATCCGCGCCGACACGTTCCAGTCGATGGTGCGGATGTCGTCGCCCACCTGGTAGGGCCGCACCTCGGCAAACTCGATCCCGCGCCCCTGGAAGGCCGACTGGTACTCGCCCTGAAAGACGCTGTCCACCACCCCGCGCGTGCGAACCTCCAGGCGGCGGATTTTTTCGAAGAGCTCGTCGGGGATCATGGGGCACTCTGTATCGGCATCGGTGTGGCGACGGCTTGTGCCGGTCGTACCGGGAGGGCAACCCCAACTCCGCCTTCCCACTACGTGATCCACCGGGACAGGGCCTCTACGGCGCTCCGCAGCGGCACACTAGCCATCCGCGAGCTCGGCCGCCCCCCGCGGTACGCTCGAATTCAGCCTCCCTCAAGCCGAACCGTGCCCTTCGTTCCATCGACCTCAGCCTGCTGTCCGTCTTTGAGTAGGGTCGTCGCCCGGTCCAAGCCGACGACGCACGGCTTGCCGAACTCCCGTGCAACGACGGCGCCGTGTTGCAGGGCCCCGCCAACTTCGAGAACAATGGCCGCCGCGTTCACGAAGAGGGGCGTCCAGCCCGGATCGGTCGTCGTGGCGACCAGCACGTCGCCCGTCTTAATGGGCTTCTCGTCGACCGCGTGCAGAACCTTCGCCGGCCCGGTTGCCACGCCGGGCGAGACCGGCATCCCTCGAAAGCCATCGTCGGTCTCCTGCGACGGCGGGCGGAGGATGCGACCGCGCGAGTCGATCACCGGCGGAAAGGAGGGCACCTGACTCTCCAGGCGTTTCAGAAAGCGGGTCCGTTCCTTGCGGCGGGCGAAAAGCGCGGCGCCGAAGGCCGGGCCGGTAACCTGGAAGAAGTGCCGGGCACTCGGGGCGAGGTACCGCCGCCGGAACGCGTCAAGCGGACGGCTGAAGTCGATCTCCTCGCTCACCCAGGTCTCGAACGCATCGACCTTCTCCCGGTACGCGGTCCAGGCCCGGTCCGGGGCCAGGAGGATCCACAGCGTCGACGCAATCGTGCGCGCCACGCGCCGCAGAAAACGGGGAAGCACCGTCCTCATCCGCAGGCGGGCCCACGGCGGTCGGGTCGGGAGGGGGACGTATGTGGTGATCGGACGGGCCTGAAGTACATGAAGCTGATCGCCCACATAGGCCCACTCGACGTCCACCGGACGCTTGTACAGGGCCTCGATGCGGCAGAGCTCGTCTGTGAGCTCGAAAAGCTGGGCGTCGCTGAGCGTCCGGTCCGCGGCGCGCGATTCCTCTTGCTCCCGAATCCCGCTTTCGGCGTCCAGCCGCACGGAAACCGCTTTCTCTCCGGTCGTCGCCCCCACGACGCTCCGCTCGACCGTGTTCACGACGAAGTGGTCGGGCGAGACGCGACCGTCGACCACCGACGTGCCGAGCCCCCAGTTGGCGTCGATAACAGCCTCGTCGTAGTCGTTCGTAACCGGGTTGAGCGAGAAGGCCACCCCGGCCACGGTGCTGTCGATCTGCTCCTGCACGACGACGGCAAGGCGCGGCGCAAGGTCGTCGAAGCCGTGCTCCATCCTATAGAGAAGGACGCGCATGTCCAGGCTCGACGCAGCGCAGTCCCGGAGGGCGTCTTCAAGGCCGTCCAGCGGAACGCCCAGCCTCGTCTCATAGCCGCCGGCAAAGGAGGCCGTTTCTAAGTCTTCTTCGGGCGAGGAGGAGCGCACCGCAAGGCGGGTGTCTTCGCCGCACCGCGCGGCAAGGTCCTCGCGCAGGCGCTCCAGGGCGCGCTGCTGGGCCGTCGTCCATGGGAGCGCCCGGCACCGCGCCTTCAGGTGCTTGCAGAGCGGCGGCCAGTCCTCGGGCAGAGTGTCCGCCAGCACGGCCCAGGCGTCCATCCCCGTGATCGTTTCGA
>Ga0207753_1000547_pt1 | contig 14390 bp, 8 predicted proteins | sample PonA233FremontCA_2_FD_187273 | JGI IMG/M metagenome (GOLD analysis project Ga0207753, IMG submission 187273) | Salt pond sediment microbial community from Fremont, CA, USA - Pond A23 Sediment 3 (SPAdes) | ecosystem: Environmental > Aquatic > Non-marine Saline and Alkaline > Saline | place: USA...
GTTATGTGCGCGATGCAGCTTCTAAAAGACTTTTTCGACCTACGCCAGCAGATTTTTGAACACTTTGGCTACGTGGAGGGCTGGAGAAAACTCCCGCTCAGTGATGCGACTGATTACTATTGGGAGCTTCAAGGAGAAGGACCGGGGAGCGTGAGATTTGCCGATACATTGCAGCAGTTAGAGAATACAAGGGCTGGGAATTACTACGAGAATGTTATCTACACACAACCTCATTTGTCGAAGTGGGTCTACCGTGCTGAGGACTACACAATGATCGTGGTGGACACTCGCACCGACGGCAATAAACTTTTGCAGGTGTTTGACAATGCCAAGGAGCGGGTAGCGACATAACATATCTTATGCCGATCGATTCCGTCATATCACAAATTGCCGATCGTCATAATACGAATCAAAAGGTACGCTAACTATAGGCATTTCAACGATTTACTGAAATGGTACGAGTGTTATGCCGAACCAATCGTCATAACAACGTTATGCCGACTAGGGTCAGTGTGTCTACACGATACAGATTTGTGCTGTGCACATCAAACCAAACGTTCTGCGGTCCCCGCGCTGCTTTTTCTCATGTCCAGCCCGGCTGCCAGGAATAACTCGTCTCTATTTGTAGGTCACGTCGGGGCCGCCTGTCGCCAGAAGGACATCCATTTGGACTGAAAGGAGATTCAACGGGGGCTCTTCTATCTGATGGACCAGCGTTTTTTCGACCAAACTCCGCACGCCACAGCGTGGGTTATTCTAAAATCACTTCCGCCTTCAGCGTGTCGGTGTGGCGGGCCGCGACGATGCCGTAGCCCCCGGTCACGTTGCTGTGCACGTCCACCGGCTCGGCGAACGGGTTGTCTTCGGTCCGCCGGAAGAGGCGTCTTGTGTGGTCGAACCGGTAGGCGTCCTCGCTGAGGGCCGAGACGTAGAGGAAGTATTTCAGACGGGGGTAGTCATCTCCTTCTTCCTGATTGGGCAGGTACAGGTTGCCCTCCGGTACTTGAAGACGGATCGCATGCTCGGTCCCCCCGAAGAGCACGTCCCGGAACGTCGCCTCCCGACCCCGATAGGCATTTGCCTCCTCCACCAGCCGTCCCATCTCGTCGATGATCGAGCGATCCCGCGTCTGAAACGACACGTCGGTGAGTCCAACCGTATCGATCGACGTGCTGTCTCGGCGGTAGCCGTTCTTCTGAACCCGAATGTGGTAGTAGTTGTCTGTGCCGGAGGGGTCGTCGATGGTGAGCACGAGCGCCCGGTCGTAGTAGTCATCTCCCGCCTCGACCGGTTCAGTCGTCAGGCTTAGTGGGGGCACCCGAGGCACGCGGTCGGTCGCGGTCACCGTCCCGAGGTCCGGGGCTTCAACCTGAACGGTGTACTGTCGCCCCGGCTCAGGGGGGAACTGTTGGGCGGAATACTGGTCGAGCGAGTCGAGGAGCAGCCGCCCTTGCCGCTCGCCCTCTTCGAATACGGTGACGGTCGCGTTGGAGACGGCAGACGTTGAGTCGGACGGGGTCCCGGGCTCGAATGCACCGACCGATCGGCTCACGTCGATGCGCCAAGGCGTGCCCGGCACGATCTCACCGTTCACCACCAGCTTTGGCTCGTGCGTCGGAGCCTGTAGGTCGACAGTGCGCTGAAAGTCGCATCCGCCCACAATGAGGAGCAGCGCGAGCCCCCAAACGACAGGGCGCGCGGTCGAAATAGAAGCAAGTGAAAAACGGTGAGATCGCATCAGAATCGGAACCGGTAATTGAGGTACGGCACGGTGGGGAGGAGGGAGATGGTTTCCCCCTGCAGGGCCCCGTTGGACGCCCGATCGGTGCGCAAGAAGTAGGGATTCTTTCGGTTGTACGCGTTGTATGCGCCAATCTCCAGGGCATGGAAGCCGCTCGGGTCGCCCCATTTGAAGGTGAGCCCGAGGTCCAGCCGGTGGTAGTCTCGCATCCGATAGCCATTGCGCTCGCCGTACGATTTCACCGATCCAAAGGGATTGAAATACCCGTCGGCCAGGGACTCCCGAGGGCCAAGCTCGGGGGCTCGGTATCGCGCCTCGGGCAGCGTGAGGGCGGTGCCCGAGCGGTACGCCCAGGTGGCTGAAACCGAGGTGACGCCGGTGAGCTGGTGCGTGGCAGTCGCCGTAAAGTCGTGGCGGCGGTCGTAGCGGAAGGGGAACGGCTCGCCGTCGTTCAGGGCGTCGAACTGGCGCCGCGTCCACGAGAGCGTGTAGCTGAGCCAGCCGGTGGTCTCGCCGCGCGTGCGTCGAAGCAGCACCTCAGCGCCGTACGACCAGCCCCGGCCCGTCTCCACCTGATCCTCCCACTCGGCCTCGGTGGCGAGGGTGAAGGCGGCCCCCTGCTCGTACTCCAGCAAGTTCCGCATGAGCTTGCCGTAGCCCTCCAGGCGCACCTCGTAGGCCCGGTCCCGAAATGAGCGCGCCGTGCCCAGCGTCACCTGATGGGCGCGCTCCGGCGGCACCTCGGCGGTGGAGGAGACCCACAGGTCTGTGGGCAGGCCCACCGAGCTGTTCGTGAGGAGGTGGATGGGCTGGTACATCCAGGCGTATGAGCCCTTCAGCGCCCACTCGTTGGGGAGCAGGTAGCGGGCCGAGACGCGGGGCTGGAGCGAGAGGTAGCTCGTGCCCTGCACGAAAAAGCCGGTGGCGCGGAGGCCCAGGTTGGTCTTGAAGCGGTCGGTCCACGTGACGTTGTCCTCCGCGTAAAGGCTCGCGTCGAGGGCCTGGACGGGGTCGGACGGGGCAATGGTGGTGTCGAGGGCAGCCTCGGGCTCCCGGTCGTTGCGGTACTGCGTGGCCCCTGGACGAAAGCGATGATGGGTGAGGTCGAACCCGGTCCGGATGGAGTGGCGCGGGGATGGATCGTAGTCGAGGTTGGCTTTGAGTCCCCAGTCCCGGATCCCCGATCGGTAACGCAGGCGGTAGCGCTCGTCTTGCGTGTTGCTCTCTGCGTCGACGCCGAACTGATACTGGCTGTATCGGAGCGTCGCGCTGCCGAAGAGCTGATTTCCGAAGACGTGGGTCCACTGGAGGGTCGACGTGAGGTTGCCCCAGCCCAGTTCGAAGACGGAGGATCCGTCGTCCTCCCGGTTGTAAAATTCGTCGTCACCCGTGTAGAGGCTGAACGCGAGTCGGTCCGACGACGAAAAGCGATGATTCAGTTTGGCGTTCACGTCGTAGAAGTAGTAGCCCCCGTCCAGATCGTCCTCCGAGAGCGCTCGCATCAGCATGTCGACGTATGTGCGCCGGCCCGCCAGGAGGAACGACGTATCGTCGCCGATGGGCCCCTGTACGGTAAGTCGGGAGGCTACGAGGCCCAAGCTGCCCTCCACGTCGTATGCCTTTCGGTTTCCGCTCTCCGTGCTCACCTCCACGACCGACGACAGGTGCCCGCCGTACCGCGCCGGGAAGCCGCCCTTCGTAAGGCGCACATTCTGCACGATGTCGGGGTTGAAGACCGACACGAAGCCGAACAGGTGCGACACGTTGTAGAGCGGTGCCCCGTCGAGCAGGATCTGGTTCTGGTCCGGGGTACCGCCGCGCACGTAGAGGCCGCTGGTGCCCTCGTTGCCGGACTGCACGCCGGGCAACAATTGCAGCGTTTTGAGCACGTCCGTCTGCCCGAGCAGCGTGGGCGTCTTTCGGATCCGGTCCGCCGTGATTTCGACGGTGCTGGTGCGGGTGGTCTGCTGAAGGGGCGTCTGCTCAGCGGTGACCTCCAGGCTTCCCGCCTACACCGCAGAGCGCGACAGTTCGATGGTCCGGCGGCGGTCGGACCGGAGGGCGAGTGGCAGGACGGTCCGCTCGTAGCCGAGGTAGGAGACCACGAGCCGCACCGAGTCGGCCGGCAGGGTGAGGCTATAGAAGCCGTGCGGGTTGGTAGACGTGCCGCGCCGGAGTGCCGGAACGTACAGGTTGGCGCCCACCAGCGGCTCGCCGCTCTGAGCGTCCACCACGAAGCCGCTGAGCGTGTGCGAGGCGTCGTCGGGCTGCGGGACGAGCACGAAGCGTTCGGGCCCGCGCCGCTCGGCCTCTACGCCGGTGCCGAGGAGGAGGCAGCGGAGCGCCTCTGCGGGCGGGGCGTCGGTGATCTGGCAGTGGGTCGTCGTTCCGCGCACCAAGTCGGTGGCGTACACGAGGTCGAGCCCGGTATTCGCGACGAGACGGTCGAGGGCCGCAGAGAGGGGCGTGCCCTGTGCGTCGACGGTGTAGCGGTCCTGTGTCGCAGTCGTGTCCGTGGGGGACTGGGCCGCGGCGGGGCCGGAAGCGGCGGTGAACAGGACGAGGACCGCTGTGAGCAGCGCTCGCCGACCGACGGGGGGCATATTCATGGCAGAAGGAAACGTCGACCCGTATGAATCGCCGTAACGAGGGGCGCCTGCGTCGGTGTGAGAGGATTTCTACGAATCGTCGGCCCGACGAACGAGGACGGCCCGGACCTCCCCGGTTTCGGTGCGCAGCGTATCGTTGGAAGCGTGCCACTCCGTCTCGCGGATGAAGGTGTCGGCCTGATGGTCAAACGTGATTGTACGATCGTTTGGGCGCGACCAGGTGCCGCCAAACTCAATCCGTCGGCTGCCCTGCGTGTCCTCTTCGGTGAATTCGGCGGAGACGAAGAGCACGCCGTTCGCGACGGTGTTGTCCGGTCGCAGGCTCATTTCGATGAAGGTGCCCCGGGCGAGTGCGTCCACGGTTCCGGTGTCGGTGCGCACAACGAGGCGCTCGGTCTCATAGGATCCCGTAACTGATGGGGGAGAATCGTCATCCCCCGAGCCAAGCAGGTCGCAGCCTGGGAGCACCACCAGAAGTGTAGCGAACGCGAAGGGGATCGGAAAGCGGCCGTGCATGGTGAACATTGATGAAGTGAGCAGACTGTGCAACAGGGGACTGAGACGGAGAGGGCAGAGTGTTCAGCGGGGCTGAATCACGAATCCTGTGGTCGTCGAATCCACCCGGCACCCCGCCGCCCGGCAGATGTCTCGCAGGAGAGGGGCGGCGCCTTCGGCGTCGGTCACCTGGAGGGTGACGGGGCGAGCCTCCACGTCGTCCCGGACCGAGACTGAGACATCGAAGCGGCGCCCCACCTCTGCCGTAATGGCCTGAATCGATGCGTCGGCAAAGGAAAAGCCTCCGCGTTGCCAGGCAAGCCGTTGATCGAGGCGGACCGGCTCGGGGGCAGAGGGACGGCCGAGGCCCTGCACTGCCGCGGTTTGTGCCGAGTCGAGACGGGTCGTTGCCCCGCCCGCGGCCAGGGCCACACGCCCCTCCGTCACCACTACACGGGTCTCGCGACGACCGTCTATTGGGCGGGCCTGCACGTTGAACCGCGTGCCGAGCACGCGCACGGTGGCATTTTGGGTGTCGACGCGGAAGGGCGCGTCCGTCTCCGTCACCGCGAAAAACGCCTCGCCCTCCAAGTGGACGCTCCGTCCTAGCCACGACCGAAGCGGGGGAAGACGCCACCACCGCGGGTAGCGGAGGGTGGTGCCGCTGTTGAGCTCCGCCCTGGAGCCGTCGGGGAGGGACACGGTCTGCGTCTGGCCCGGCGGGGCCGTAATGCGGGTCGGAACCGCGAACAGGTAGAGCCCCGCTGCGAGCAACATCAGCAGGACCGCCGTGCCGAGTGCCCGTCCCGCCCAGCGGGACCGAATGCGTTTTGCGGGGGAGCGGTCGGTCGTCCAGGGGTGTGCCATGGGGGCCTCATCGGTGTCTGTGCGGCCCCGGTCCGTATCTGTGGCGGTGCGCAGGGCGTCGCGCATCGCGTCGACGCGTTCCGGTTCGGGATCCATCGCCGGGGGCACCTCGCCGCTCAACTGCCATACCTCGCGGAGCGTGTCGGCGTCCGCATTCGGGTGCTCGTCGAGCCACGACTGCACCTCGGGGGGCAGGGCATTGTCGGTTGGTTCGTGGGTACTCATGAGAGGTTTAGGGGGCAGTGGTTAATCCGTCGCCGCCCGATGCTCATCGAGGCGGTCGCGTAGGGTCTGCAGGGCCTTCGTGACGTGGTTGGTGACGGTTCGCGGTGCGATGTTCATGATCTCCGCAATCTCATCGTGCGTGAGGTCGTCGAACCGACTGAGCCGAAAGGCCTCGCGCTGCCGCTTCGGGAGATCGTCAATCCAGCGCTTGAGGCGGGCCCGGAGGGCGTTGGCCTCCACCTGATCGGACGGCGAGGGCTCGCGGGGCGGCGAGTATTCGGCGTGTCGGTCCTGGCGGCGATCCATCGCGCGGCGCTGATTGAGCGCTTCGTTGCGGACGAGGGTGTAGAGGAGCGACTTGAGCGACCGGTCAGGGTCGAGGGAAGCCCGCATTCGCCAGAGGGATACGAATGCCTCCTGGACTACGTCGTAGGCGGCGTCCTCACTCGTCAGTCGGGTCGCGTAGCGGAGCAGGGGCGTGTGCATCGCGTCGAACAGGTCGGCGTAGGCCTCCCGGTCGGAAGCCCGAAGCTGTTGGCTCCAGGTGTCGAACCGATCGTCCATGAAGAGAAGGCGGCGTAGCTTCGATCGACGCGAACGACTCACTTAAGATACACCGCCGATTGAGGGCGGGTACCAGTCGAAGGTGTGACTGTACTGTGAAGAACTGAATACGACTCGCCGTCGAGTTAAAGCCTCCGCAATACCGCTGACTGGCGTCCCAGGTGATCAAATTGGAGTCGACCATCAGCAGCGTTTCACGGACGTCTTTTTGCTTTTTAGAGAGGAGCCTGAGTGGCCGATGATGACCCAGTCACGCCCGGAGACATGCGATGGCCCAGTGGCAAGGGTCCAGCTTTTCGCTGGAGTCGATGTGCTTTCTGGCAGGTCTTGCTCCGGCGCTTAGTGTGGTACTTTCGGGATACATGTAATTTGTCAACGTAAGCCCACCGTCCGAAAGGGTGCGCCTGAATGAGAGGCAAACCCGGACTCTCAGGCTTCTGAGAGCGGCTCGCGCTGCCGTCCAGAAAGGAAAATCTTCTCGGACGCCGCTGTTTCTCGCGCACTTGAGAAATAGGTGACGGGAGAAAAACTGCCGTCAGGACGAGCTATGGCCGATTTGTATTCTCTATGTTGACATTTTGTACGTATCCCGAAAGCACCCCTTCGAAAGGGACGAAGAGGGAGTCGGAAATGAGGAGGACGGCGACCAAGACGGAGACACCCAGAAGAACACTCACTGGGAAGGTAGAGGAATGAATCGATCATGGTTGATGCATATCCTGACGTGATTCTGGGTGATCCCACGCTCACCGATCCGCGGCGGCCGTTCCATCGCTCTCGGAACTCAAATCCGATGCCTCCGACACGTCGACTGTGGTTACGTTGTCGTCGCTTGACCGGTCGATGAGCTTCAGATACGGATCCACCCCGGCCCGGGCCGGCTTCTCGTCGACAGTGACGGTAACGCTCTGCTCCCCAGACTCCAGACGGTGCTTCTCCAGATACAGGACGCGCTGTTCCTGAGCGTCGACACTGGCATCCCGGGCAAAGACGCCCACGTCTACCCAGTCGTTCATGGTGACCTCCGTTTCGTTACCGAGACTGTCGGCCCGCACCTTGCGCGTCGTGATGTCCAGCGTAACCCGGTAGCGTCCGTCCGCGGTTCGTTCCGCCCGCGCAGCGGTGGCCCGGTTCTCGTACAGGGTGATCTCCCGAAACCAGTCGTCCAGGACGTACTGGAGACTATCGGGCGTAACCCGCTCGATTTCGGCCATCAGATCGCTCGAGGTGGGATAGGGCACCCCCTCGAATCGATACCGTTGAGCAAAGCGTCGAAGTGCCGTATTCAGCTTGTCCTCACCGATATAGTCCTGCAGGGCGTACATCACGTTCGCTCCCTTGCGGTAGGCGATGTAGTTCTGTCCGGACACCCGAACGAGCGGGTGCTCCTGCCGGCTCTCTTGACTTCGTCCCGAGAGGTAGCGGTCGAGTTCGTATTCGAGAAAGCGGCGCATCTGCCGTTTTCCGTAGCGCTCTTTCATCACCATGAGGGCACTATACTCGGAAAGGGTCTCTGAGAGCATCGTCGCTCCCTCCACGCGAGCCCCTACGACCTGGTGCCCCCACCACTGGTGCGCCACCTCGTGGGCGGCGATATTGAACGGGTAGTCGACGTGGTCTTCCGTCTCAATGCGAGCGATGAAGCCCGCCGATTCAGAAAAGGGAACCGTACCGAGAAAAGATTGCGCAAAGCCGCCGTGGTATCGGGGAAACTCGGCGATGCGGAGATACTCGTTCTGATACGGACCAAAGTTCTCGGTGTAATAGTCGAGTGCGGCCGTGGCTCCGTCCATCAACCGGTCAACGTTGTAGTCGTGCTTTGGGTGGTAGCGTACGGACACGTCCACTGAATCCCCATCCGGCGCTTCCCATCGGGTCCGGATCGAGTCGTAGCGGGCGGAGACGAACGTGTAGAAGTCAAGCATCGGCGCTATCGAGCGAAACTCCGCGTGCCGGCGCCCGTCTTCCGTCCACCTCCGCGTGCGCTGGCCCGGGGCAAGCACCGTCTGGTCCGCCGCCGTGCTGACGGTTGCGTGGAAGTCGATCCAGTCAGCTCCGCCAGCGATATTGGCTTTGGTGAGGCCCAGCGAGTCGGTGCGGGAAGGGAGAAGGGATGTCTCCGGCAGGTTGTAGTCCGCGCGGGTGTCAGGATCGCTCAGTTCGATCCCGTTGCGGTAGCCGAGGCGGGGAAGAACGTTGCTCCGAAGAAACGTTCCGTTCTCGACGAGGGACGTATTGCCTTGTCCCTCCGCAAAGCCCTCCGTGACGATGCCGACATCGAAGGTCATCTGCATCGAATCTCCCGGCGCGAGGGAATCCTCGAGCCGGAAAATGCGGTGATGGATCAGCGAGGAGTCGGCATCCGCGAGGGTCGCATCCCGGTTGAAGGAGAGCGCTCGTAGCCGGCTGTCCGATCCCTTTAGTGTCACGTGGACGGAGTCAATCGTCGTGGCGGTAGCGTTCACGAGGTCGTAGTGGCCCTGGAAGGAGGCATCCCGGCGCTCGGGATAGAGATCTACGTCGAGCCGGACACCGGCAACTCGTGGTTGCGGGGCTGCTTCGTAACGGCTGTAGGTCTTCTCGTAGTCGGCTCGCAGGCGTTCGACGGCCGTGGAGGTCCGGTAGGCGTTCAGTTCGGTCGTGTTGTAGACGATGACCGATCCGGTCGTCAGAAGAAGAAGGCCCGCTGCGCTGGCTCCCCAGAGGATCGGTCGAGAGAAGCGGCGGCGAAGGGCAGCGAGACGGGCGGAGAGGGTGGTTTCCATCCCGCGGATCCAGGCCAGCCGAGTCGTCATCAACATCAGGGCGGCGACCCCGCTCCAGTGCACGGTGAACCACAAGAGGCGCGTCGGGAAGAACCCGAAGCCGTTGATGTCGGAGTACGGAGCGTCGAGGCCGGAGCCGAACTGGTAGAGGCTGTGCTCAAGACTGAGTTGATTGGTAAGCGTCCCAAATCCGACCACGTAGAGGATGATGGCGAAGTGACCACCGTATTTGTGGTTGATGAGGCTATGTACCGTGAACGCAAACACGATAAAGAACGCCAAATCAAGCCATTCAAGGCCCAGAAGCTGGAGGTAAAGAAGCGGCTGGAATTCGGTAAATCCGTTTGCAGCCTGAAGGAGGATTCCCATGACCATCACCCCGGCTAGGAGCAAGGCCATTACAAGGCCCAGGGCAGCGCATTTGGAGACAAGGCGTACCGTGTCGGAGAGGGGGAAAGCGTCATGGATCGGCTGCACCTTGAGGTCGCGCTCCTGCCAGACGAGCTCCCCGGCGTAGAAGGCGATCAGAATCAGAAAAATTAGGCCCACTTGGCTGACGAGGCTGTCGGCGATGATCCTGGTGAGCGGGTAGACCTCCGTCCCGTAGACTTTGTTGATCTCGGATGCTCCCAAGAGAAGGAAGGCCCCGCCGCCGGCAAGAAGCGCGTAGAAGTACTTGTTGCGAACAATACTAAAGAAAGAACGCTTCGTCAGGGTGAGAAATTGTTGCCCGGCCGACCATAGGTCGTAGGAGGGATGAACGGTCGGCAGATCGAGCCGCGTTAGGAGCGCACTCAGGCGTCGCTGAGTCGGTGACGCAGGCGCATCGTCGCTGTCCAAGTCGGCGGATCCGAACCAGCGTCCTGCGGTCAAGTGTCGAAAATCAAACGACATGTAGAGCACCGTGAAGACCGCCCCTGCGAGGCCAAGCCATAGGAGGCGGTTATAGAGAAACATGTCCGCGGGCAGAACGAGCTCAGTGTTCTGCTGTGCGACTGTCCAGTAACGGGTCGCTTCGCCAAAAGAGGCAGTGCCGAACGGGTCCAGGAGAGAGGCCAGGTCGCTGTTGGAGAGGGCGTCTCCTCCTAAGAGGAGGTTGGCAATGTTGTAGAAGAGAAAGAGACCGATCCCTCCAATGTAGTTCGGAAGCATCTTACGGGTTGTAGCCGCAAGGGCGAAGAAGAGAGCACCCGTCACCAGAAGATTGGGAACCACGAACACGGCGTAGGGAACGAGGTAGGCCATCGGGCGAAACTGCCCGAACTTGTCGGCGTCGAGCCACGGGGTGATTTCCCCGAGAACGAGACCGAGCCCGATTCCGAGAAAGATGGCGAAGTTAGCAGCGAGTGCTCCCAGGAACCGCCCGCCGAGGTAGTCGCCCTTGTGTACCGGGGTGGTAAAGAGCAAAGGGTGGATATTGCTCTCATAGTCCCGGTAGATCGTCCGTCCCATGAAGGCCGCCGTGATGATTACACCAAAAAGGCTGAGAAACGCGATCGTCAGCGACAGATGGTAGGGGGAGTTGACGTTCACGTTTGGGCCGACGAGTGAGAACGTATCCGGAAAGGCTCCCCCCGCAGCATTCATGAACAGGTAGCTCACCACGAAGAGCATCAGGAAGTACACGTAGGTCGAGATCTTTCGGAGGCGATAGCGGATCTCGTGTCCAGTAATCTTCCAGAGCATAGAGGATTAGCGGAGTTCGGGGGAGTAGAACGATCAGGGAGAGAGGAAACCGCGAGCCGATTGAGGAGAAGGGGGAAGGCAATCTTCGAAGTGATTTCCGCCCGGCCTATGCAGCTTCCGGCACCGGGTTGTTGATCGTGGTGCCGTCGGCCTTCATGCGCAGGAAGTACACGTCTTCGAGTTCTGGCATTACCTGCTCGAATCCCTCGTCCGGTCGGGAGTCGGCGTGGACGCGGACGATGGGCTTGCCCGCGACGAGCTTCGTCGATAAAACGTTGTGCTCGTCTTCGTAAGTGTCGAGATCCTCGCGTGCGACCGTATTCTCCCAAATCTTGCCCTCCAAAGCATCAACGGCGGCCATCGGGCGACCTGTAAATACGATTTCGCCTTTCCGAATGATTGCCATGTGCGAGCAGAGCTCACGGACGTCCTTCACGATGTGTGTGGAAAGGATCACGATGCTGTCTTCGCCGAGCTCGCTGAGCAGGTTCAGGAAGCGAGTCCGTTCGGCTGGATCGAGGCCTGCGGTCGGCTCGTCAACGATGATAAGTTTGGGATCTCCGAGCAGGGCGATGGCGATGCCGAACCGCTGCTTCATGCCCCCGGAGTAGCTATCCAGTTTTTGAGTGCGCGCATCGTCGAGGTTGGTGCGTTCGAAGAGCGCGTCGACAATGCGTTCGCGCTCGCTGGCATCCGAAACACCTTTCAGGACGGCAAAATGGTCGAGGAGAGACTCGGCTTTCGCATCCGGATACATTCCGAAGGATTGGGGCAGGTAGCCGAGACGACGCCGGACGGCCTCCTTCTCGTTGAGAACATTGACGACAGTCCCGTTGCCGTCCGTCAGTTCGATCTCTCCCGCGTCCGGTTCCTGGAGCGTTGCAATCGTTCGCATGAGCGTTGACTTACCCGCCCCGTTGGGACCGAGAAGCCCGTAGAGCCCGGTAGGGATTTCCAGGGTCACATCGCTTAGCGCGCACGTACCATTGGGGTAAGTCTTCGATACGCCGTTGATCTGAAGCTTCATCTGCCAGTTGAACGTGTTGGTGTGAAACAAAAGCGGAGTACGAGATGCTGCGCGTCGGAATGATGGGTCTGACCGAATCACAATAGTGAAGTGCGAACCCCGCCGGGGACCGTCGCGATAAGTCTTTTCCGCTTCTCGCAAAGGGGGGCAGCGTCAAGTGAGAGCAGGCGTGATTTGACGGAAATTGGGGAGGGCTACGTAACGGTGAGATTCGGCCGAGACGGTTCTTAAATGGGACAGAGAGAGTCGGAAATAAGGAGGACGGAAATCATTTCGAGGAGGGCCGCAGGGCATTGGCGTGTTGACCAGGCCCGTTCTCGTCAGGTCGAAGACCATGGCGATTCCCCGGATTACTCGGTTCCGGCGCGGCCCGCAGATGCGCCCGGCGGGCCGGACCGAATCACCTCCAGGGCTTTTTCCAGCACCTCATCACGCCCGTTCCGAAGGCCTTCGATCGTGCGCTCGGCCCGCACGTCCGGCCGGATGCCGACGAGGTGGTGCCGGGACCGGTCGTGCTTCTGAACCCGCATGCCCGTCCAGTAGACCGTATACTGCCCCGGCAGTTCGAGTGGGTTCACGTTTCCGATCGTGCCGGCGGTCGGCTGGCCCACGATGGTGCCCAGGTCGTAGTGCTCGACGATGCCCATGACGCTCTCGGCGTGGCTGATGGCACGGGCGTCTGTGAGAAACGCGACCTCGCCGCTAAATTGCGGGGTCTTCGGCGGAAGCCGCCAGCGCCTACCCGTGTAGCCGGCGACCTCCTGATGATCGGGATAGATTAGCTTTGGCACTTCGAAGTGGGCCGAGCGGAGCGTATCGGGCGAGAGGTATTGGAGCAGTTCTTGATTTCCCCCCTCCGGATACCCGCGCATATCGAAGACCACCGCCTCGGCCTGGGCCAGGGTGTTGAGGCGGGCACGAAATCCCTCTACGCTTATCCGGGTGAGGTCGACGTAGTGAGTGCCGCCGGAGAGCACGTCGATCGAGTCGGGGCGCGGTTCCGACTGCAACTGGCGCTGCCAGCGCCGGTGGACCGAGGTGTCCGCCCGGGCGATTTCGCACTCCACCGTCTGGTTGCCGCGGCGGAGCGTGAGGCGGGCGGTGGTTCCGGGCGGTCCCTCGCCGAGCTCTCGAAGAGCGCGCACCGTCCGCCACTGCGAAGAGCCGGAGATTTGCCGCTTCGCCGAGCGGAGTGCCTCCGCCACAGGCGTGCCGCCGATCGAGGTTAGCACGTCTCCCGGCCGGGCGCACTGCTGCGCCCCGCCGAAGGACACCGTGTCGGCCACGACGACCTCCTCGCCGATTCGGTCGAACTGAAGGGGCAGGCCGGTCCGTGGCTCCGTTTCGGGATGCAGCACCCGTCCGTGCCCGTCCTCCAGCGGGACGAGCATTCGCCGGAGCGTGCGCAGGAGGTCGCGGCGGGACGTATCCGCCTCGGCGCGCTGGAGGCTCTGCGTAAGCGCCTGGTCCCAGTCAGCATCTACAACATCGAAGTACGGGTAGAAATGCTGGAGGACATTCCAGGTGATAATGACGTCGGCCTGGCGAAGGGCATCGTCCTGGGCCGTGAGTTCATCCGGCGAGATGTTGTCAAGTGCATCGCGGAGGTCGTCCGGCGAGGGGGCACCGTCGGGCCGGAGGGTTTGTTCATCTTCGCTGTAGAGCGCAAGCGGAATTCGTGCAGACAGGTCGCGACCAAGCGGCTTGGTGACGGTCTCTCCGGGGCCTGGACCGGCCTTGAAGAGATTTGGTGCCGCGGTGGGCGTCTCGTCTGGCGTAATCGACAGAAAGTGCTCCCCCTCAACGGCACCCCCCTCCCTTGTCCGAAACGTGTAGCCGTCCGGACGCCCGCGCCACTTCGCGGGCGACTCGCCGGGGGGACCGGTCTCAAGGCCCGCGTTGCCGAGGGGGACGTCCGTCCACGTCCCTCCGCTGCTGTCCCGCACCTGGAGCTGAAACGCGTCGAAGTGGGCCGTTCCGCTTCCGCGCAGGAATCCGCCGAGCACAATGCGGGTCGCGTCCTCAGCCACCGAGCCGGTGATCTGGTAGCGGCCCCACGTGGAGTCGGTAACCGGACGGTCGCTCATGTTATCGAAGAAGCCCCGCTCTCCGCTTGCCCGGTCGACGCGGAGCCAGAGCTGAGCCCGGTTGCCGGCGCCGCTCACGTCCGCCCGGACGGCGGCGCGGAGCCGCACCTGCTTGCCGCGATGCGGGATTGCGTCCACGCTCTGTATCACCGTACCGAAACTCTGTCTGCTGGAGGATGCCGTCTCGCGGTGGAGGCGCGCGCTCTCGTACGGCCCGCGGTTGCCGAGGCCGAGGCCCTTGTGCTGCCAGGCGACGAGATTGAGATCCGTGGTGTCGGCCGGCGTGAGGAGGTCGTGGGGGGGCGGCGGCTGCTCCTCGGCCTC
>Ga0207753_1000548_pt1 | contig 14359 bp, 11 predicted proteins | sample PonA233FremontCA_2_FD_187273 | JGI IMG/M metagenome (GOLD analysis project Ga0207753, IMG submission 187273) | Salt pond sediment microbial community from Fremont, CA, USA - Pond A23 Sediment 3 (SPAdes) | ecosystem: Environmental > Aquatic > Non-marine Saline and Alkaline > Saline | place: USA...
TCGCCCACGGGATGGTCCAGGTCGCCGCCGGCGCGTACAAACACGTCGACTTCGAGGACAGCGAGGCGCAGAGCGCCTCGGGCAGCCGGACGAAGTCCGGCGACGACGACGGGATGCGGTCGCTGTTCCGGACCGCGCTCCAGTATCTGCGCGGCGTGCCGGACGACTACTACGGGGTCGCGGTCGCCGACGTGCGCCGGACGCTGGAAGCGGCGCTGGCGGATCCGTCGGCACTGGACGGGTGGCGGATCGAACTCGACGGGGAGCGGCCGGAGGCGCGGCAGATCGACCGTGAGTACGCCGAAGGGTTGGAGTGAACCGCGAACGGCCGCTCAGGCGTCGTCTGCCTCGCTCGCCGCCGCCAACTCCTCGTAGGCCGCCCACGCGGGGTCGACTTCAGGGTGCGAAATCACCTGCCCGTCGACCACGACGCCCGATCCCGACTCGACGGTGCCGGCGACGCCGACCGCCGTGCCCGTCGATCGGAGGGCGTCGCGGACGGCCGGCGTGTGCTCGGGGTCGACCGCGATCACGAGCGTGCCGCCCGCGCCGGCGGCCCAGGGGTCGATCCCCAGTGCCTCGCAGGTCTCGGCGACGCCCGGCCGCATCGGGACCGCGTCGGTCGAGACGTCCAGCCGAACGCCCGCGCTCGTTGCGATCTCCACGAACGCGCCGAAGAGGCCGCACTCCGTAGCGTCGTGCATAGCGTGGACGCCCCCGTCTCCGGCCGCGGCCGCCGTCGTGGCGTCGCGGACGCACGCCGCCTCGTCGAAGCGTGCCTGCGCGGTCGACAGCAGCGGTTCGTCGAGCCCGATCGCGTCGGGAAACAGCGTCGAGAGCAACCCCACGGTCTCCACGGCGGGGCCCGTGGTCACGAGCACGTCGTCGCCGGCGCGCGCGCCGTCGGGGCGGATCACGTCGTCGCGGTCGCCGGTCGCAAACGCGGTCGCGCCGCCGACCCACGGGAACGAACACCCCGAGTAGCGGGCGGTGTGGCCCGTGAGGATCGAAACGCCCAGGTCGGCGGCCTCGGCGTGGATCGCGTCCCACAGGACCGAGAACGCGTCGTCGCTCAGTTCGGGCGGGAGCGTGAAGCAGATGGCCAGATGCGACGGCGCGAGCCCCGACACCGCGACGTCGGCGAGCACGAACTCCAGGGCGAACCGACCGGCGCGCTCGAACCCGAGCGCCGGGAGCACGGAGATCGGATCGGTCGCCACCGCCACCGCGGTACCGTCGAGGTCCAGGAGTCCGAAGTCGACGCCGTGGGCCGGCCCGATCGCGACGTCGTCGCGGTCGGCACCCAGGTTCGGGAGCACGCGCTCCGCGAGGAACGCCCGGTCGGCCTTGCCGAGGCTGGGCATACGCGCCTCTCGGTCCGGGCGGCGTTTGAACGTGGCGCTCGCGGGCACGTCGAGCCGATCGCTCGACTCAGTCGCCGGGTGTGGTCGAGAACTGCCGGGTGAGTTCGTCGCGCACCCGCTCGGGATGCTCGTGGTGGAGCCAGTGGGTCGCGTCGTCCCACACCACCAGCCGACCGTCCGCGCAGTACGCCTCGCTCTTCGCCGCCAGCGACCGTCCGAGGAACGCGTCGTCGGCGCCCCACAGCACCAGCGTCGGGGGGTCGACCCGCCGGCGTCGCGGTCGGGCGTTCGTCCGGACCACGGCGCGGTACCAGTTCACCATCGACCGGTACGCGCCCGCCACACTCCAAGCCCGGCGGTAGCGGTCGAAGTCCGTCTCGTCGAACGTCCCCGGCCGGCTGGTGTCCGCCATCGAGTCGACGGCGACCCGCCAGTCGTTGCGCCGGGCGATCGCTTCCGGAAGCCGCGGCAACTGGAAGAAGGCGGCGTACCAGCTCCGGAGCAGCTGCCGGGGGTCGCGGAGCAGCGCCCGCCGGAACGCCGTGGGGTGGGGGACGTTGAGGATCGAGAGCGTCCGGACGCGGTCGGGATCGTGGAGCGCGAGCCACCACGCCACCAGCGCCCCCCAGTCGTGGCCGACGACGTGTGCGTCCGGGGCGTCGATCGCGTCGAGGAGCCCCGCGACGTCGCCCGCGAGCGCGTCGGGACGGTACGCCGACACCGGATCGGGCTTGTCGCTCCGGTTGTAGCCGCGCTGGTCCGGGACGATCACGCGGTAGCCCGCCGACGCGAGCGGGTCGAGGTACTCGTGCCAGCCGTACCAACACTCCGGGAAGCCGTGGAGCAAGACGACCGGCTCCCCCTCGGCGGGACCGGCGGCGACCGTGTGGAGGGTCACGTCGCCGACGTCGACGAACTCGGCGCGTCCGGGGACGTCGACCGCCGACGGTTCGAGCCCGGTCATCGGTCGTTGTCGATCGCGACGCGATCGGCGAGCGCCTCCTCCACGACGGCGTCGGTCTCGTCGTCCGTCGCGGTCCCGGTGACCGCCGCACGGATCCGTTCCTCGAGGACGTTCACCGCGACGCTGTTTGCACCCTCGGGAACGATGAGGTCGGCGTGCTTCCGGGTGGGCGCGACGTACCGCTCGTGCATCGGCTTGACCGTCGAGAGGTACTGCTCGATCACGCCCTCGAGATCGCGGCCGCGCTCGATGACGTCGCGCTCGATCCGCCGGAGGATCCGGACGTCGGCGTCGGTCTCGACGTACAGCCGGAGGTCACACAGGTCGCGGACGTCGGCGTCGTAGAGCGCGAAGATCCCCTCGACGATGAGGACCGAGGTGGGGTCGACCCGGACCGTCTCGTCGGTCCGGTTGTGGACCTCGAAGTCGTAGGTCGGCATGTCGACCGACTCCCCGTCGAGCAGCGCCGACACCTGCTCGCGGACGAGTTCCCACTCGAACGCGTCGGGGTGGTCGTAGTTGGCCGCCTCCCGCTCCGCCATCGGCAGGTGGCTCTGGTCCTCGTAGTAGTTGTCGAGCGGGATCCGGGTGACCGACTCGCCGACGCGCCGGCCGACGAGTCGCGCGACGGTCGTCTTCCCCGCGCCGGTCCCGCCGGCGATCCCGATCACGAACGAGGGGGAGGTCATCTATCCTCCATACGTGGTTGGGCGCGCTTGATCCTGGCGGTTCGCTCCACGGCCGTACGGAATGCGGGAGCGTCGCCACCTGATCGCTCGTTCGGCCGCACGGGAGCGTGTGATCGAGTGAGCGGGACGAACCGGTGTGCCGCGTTCCCGGTCGTCGCCGACGCCGTCCGGACGATGACCAGTGCGTGACCGCGCCGGTTCGTGTGGAGACGCACAGCCGCTCCGACAACCTGCTACCGAACGGATACGAACCCGGACGGGAACCGACTTCCGTCTCGATATCCAAAACCCGGTTGTTTCCGGGGTAGAACCTCCGTGATCGTTCGTTGTATTTCTGCGCGTCCCGGCGTTGCAACGGGTACATTTATAATGGGAAAACCCGTTTTCGCGTATATGGCACGTGACATCATTCGACGCGACTTCATAAAGCACGTCGGTGCCGCGGGCGCGATCGGTGCATCGGGTATCGCCGGCTGTATCGGGAGCCAGTCCGGCGGCGGCGGCGGTGGCGGGCCCGACGGCCTCGTCGTCATCGGCTACCCCGAGAGCGGGATCCAGCTGTTCCGCGACTACTACAGCGCCTCCGACGGCAGCGAGGAGATCCTCGTGCCGGACGGTCTCCGCGACGGATCGATGCCCGGCCAGGTGGGCAACGACATGGAGAACGTGACCGGGACCGCGCCGGCCGCCGGCGGCCCGAACCAGGAGGCGTTCAGCACCCTGTTCCAAGACGAGTACGGCTCCTCCCCCGGCGTGTTCACGTCCCAGTCGTACGATTCGGTGGCGATCCAGCTGCTCGCGAACGCCGCCGCCGGCGAGAACGACGGCACCGCGATCCGCGATCAGATGCGGAACGTCGCCAACCCCGACGGCATGGAGGTCACGCCCGACAACCTGATCGAGGGGATTGAAGCCGCCGCCAACGGCGAGAACGTCAACTACCAGGGGGCGTCGTCGGCGACGAACTTCAACGGGGACGGCGACCCCGCGTCGGCGGCGTACGCCATCTGGGAGTTCAACGCCGACGAGGAGGCCGCAGAGAACGTCGAGGTCCAGAACTTCGAGGGCGAGAACCCCGACGGGTCGGGGCCGTCCGCCGACGGCATCCCGGGGGGTTCCGACCGCGAGATGTCGGTGGGAATCCTGTTGCCCGAGACGGGTGACCTGGCGTCGGTCGGCGGACCGATGATCCAGGCCGCGGAGCTGCCGGTGACGCAGGTCAACGAGGCCAACCCCGCGGGCCTCTCGGTGAACGCCCAACTCGAGGACACCCAGACCTCGCCCGACGCCGGCAGCGCCGCCGCGGAGTCGCTCGTGAGCGCGGGCGTCCCCAGCGTCTGCGGGTCGGCCTCCTCGGGCGTGAACGTCCCGGTGTCACAGCAGGTGTTCATCCCGAACCAGGTGGTCGGCTGCTCGCCTTCCTCGACCGCGCTGTCGGTGTCGAACCTCGAAGACGACGACTACATCTTCCGGACCGCGCCCTCCGACATCCTTCAGGGCCGCGTGATGGCGCAGGTGATGTCCGAGCGGCTCGAGGTCGACGCCGTCTCGACGCTGTACGTCAACAACGACTACGGCCAGCAGCTCTCCGAACGGTTCACCGGCGTCTTCACCGACACGTTCGACGGTGAGGTCTACCGGCAGGAGGCGTTCAACATCGGCGAGTCGTCGTACTCGTCGGTCATCGACTCGGCGCTGTCGTCGCCGGACAACTGATCGGCGGCGCTCCCCGATCCCGTATTCTTTCGACGTGACCGCGGAGTCGCGGGTGTAGTCCGATCCGGAGGTTTACGTAGGGAAACGGGGCCAACGCCCGTATGACGTGAGCACCGCCCCGCGTCGGGCAGCGATCGTTCGGCACGTCGACGTGGGAGCGCGGAGTGCCGACTGTCAGCCCCGGATTACCACGGACCGCCGCCGATTACCCGCCGAGGAAGTCCTGCCGCACCTGCTCGTCGTCCAGCAGCGCGTCGCCGTCGTCCATGTACCGGTTCCGTCCGTTCGCGAGGACGTACCCCCGGTCGCACCGGCGGAGCGCCTCCTTGGCGTTCTGTTCGACCATCAGCACCGCGGTGCCGGCGTCGTTGATCGCGTCGATCCGGTCGAACATCTCGTCGACCAGATCCGGCGCGAGTCCCGCCGACGGCTCGTCGAGGAGCAGCAGCGACGGCTCCAACATCAGGGCCCGCCCCATGGCGAGCATCTGGCGCTGGCCGCCCGACATCGTGCCCGCCTTCTGTGATTGTCGTTCCTCCAGGATGGGGAACCGCTCGAAGACCGCGTCCAGAGCGTCCTGGGGGAACGTGTCCAGGATGTACGCGCCCATCTCCAGGTTCTCACGCACCGTCAGCGACGCGAAGATGTTGTCGTTCTGCGGCACGTAGCCGATCCCCTCCCGGATGATCTCCTCCGGACGGAGCCCGGTGACGTCCGATCCCTCGAACGTCACCGTCCCGTCCATCAGGTTCGTGAGCCCGAACACCGACTTCATGACGGTCGACTTGCCGGCGCCGTTCGGGCCGACGATGGTGACGTACTCCCCCTCGGCAACGTCCAGGTCGACGTCGGTCAGTATCTGGAGGTCGCCGTAGCCGGCGTCGAGCCCGCGGACTTCGAGGAGTGCCTCGGCCTCGCGGTCCGGCACCGTGTCCTGTGAGACCGCGGCGTCGGCGTCCCCGGAGCCGACCGCGTCCTCGGCGCTCATACGTTCCCTCCCAGGTACGCCTCGATAACTTCCTCGTTCGCCTGGATCTCGGCGGGCGTCCCGTCGGTCAGGATCCGTCCCTGGTGGAGGACGATCACGCGTTCACAGTTCTCCATGATCAGGTCCATGTCGTGCTCCACGAGCAGGAAGGTGTAGCCCTGTTCGCGGAGTTCGTGGATGTGCTCCAGGAGTCGCTTCTCCAGGGAGGGGTTCACCCCCGCGAACGGCTCGTCGAGGAGCAACACGTCCGGATCGGTGAGAAGCGCGCGAGCCAGCTCCAGTAGCTTCCGCTGGCCGCCGGAGAGGTTGCCGGCGTACTCCTCGGCGATGTGGTCGATGTCGAAAAACTCCAGCACCTCCCAGACCCGATCCAGGAGGTCGTGCTCCTGTTCGACCACGTCGCCACGGAACCCGGGCGCCACCGACCGCCACAGCGACTCGCCGCGCTGTCCCTTGGGTGCCAACATCATGTTCTCCAGCACGGTCATCTCCTGGAGTTCGCGGGCGATCTGGAACGTGCGGACCAGCCCGCGGTTCGCGATGGCGTGCGGCTCCATCCCGGTGATGTCCTCGCCGTCGAAGGTCACCGTGCCGGCGTCGGGCTCGATCATGCCGGTGATGAGGTTGAACGTCGTCGACTTCCCGGCGCCGTTCGGCCCGATGAGCCCGGTGAGGCTCCCGCGTTCGACCTCGAAGGAGGCGTCGTCGACCGCGGTGATCCCCCCGAAGGACTTCCGGAGTCCCTCGACCTGTAGCGGGTACGCCTCGCCGATCCCGGGCCCGGTGGAGCCGAGGTTCAGCCCGCCCGTCGGGTCGGCGTCCGCTCCGGAGGGCTCGTCGGCGGAGTCGGTCCCCGTCTCGGCCGCGTCACTCATCCTCGCTCCCCCCGTCGGGCGCGGCACGCGACTGGCCGGCCTGCTGGGTCGTCAGCGGAATCCCCGCGGCGGTCTCCTTCCGGTGTCCGAGCAGCCCCTCGGGACGGTTGTGCATCAGCCACACGAGCACCACGCCCATGAACACCAACTGGAGCTGCCGGATGCTGTCGAGCGTGTAGAGCAGAAACGGCACCGGATCGACGTTCGAGATCAGCGGCGCCACCGCCGGACCGAACCCCGACGGCGCGCCCGCGTTCGGGAGCACGGCGTCGATGAGGTTCTTCAGCGTCCGCGGCCCCTGGTAGAGCAGGGCGGCGAAGACCGCACCGCCCAGCACGCTGCCGGTGTTCGACCCGGCCCCGCCGATGATCAGCGCGATCCACACGAAGAACGTGATCCGCGGCCGGAACGAGTTGGGGGTGACCGCGCCGCTCCGCATGTACCAGAGGATGCCCGCCAACCCCATCAGCGCGCACCCGAGCATAAACGCCTTGATCTTGAAGCGGTTGGTGTTCTTCCCCAGGGAGTTCGCCACGTCCTCGTCCTCCCGAATCGCCTTGAGCACGCGGCCGAACGGCGACTCCCCGGTGCGTTTGAGCAGCCAGTAGTACGCCACGACGAAGCCTAACAGCACCACACCGTAGACGAGGCCGTCGACGACTGGTTTGGGGTTCCCGAACAGGGGCTCGAACGCGCTCACGACCCCGAGATACGCGTCCCAGGCCCCGAAGAGCGAGAGGAATCCCTCGATCGGGTCGGTGTAGTCGAGGATGAGCCCCGACCCGCCGCCGAACCCGACCCGTTCGCCGAACACCTGGAACTGCTGGAGGTCGCCCGAGAGGAAGGAGAACCGGACGATCTCCGACATCGCGATCGTCACGATCGCGAGGTAGTCCGCTCGCAGCCGTAGCGCCGGGAGTGCGATCACCAGCCCGAGGAGCGCGGCGGCCACGGTCCCCGCGATCATCCCGACGACGATGGGGAGTCCGAGCCCGCCGACCTGTGCCGCGCCGCCGGCCTCGTACAGCGGCTTCGACACCAGCGCCATCACGTAGATGCCGACGGCCATGAACCCGACGATCCCGATGTTGAACAGCCCGGTGTAGCCCCAGTGGAGGTTGAGTGCGAGCGATAGCAGCGCGAAGACCGCGATGAAGAACGTCAGCGTCGCGATCGTGTTGAGCTGTCCCCGCAGGGAGAACCCGAGCCCGACTCCGGCGAGCACGTACGCGGCGTAGATCCCCAGGAGGATGGCAACGATGAGTCCCGCGTCACCGCCGGGGATCCGAGCGGCGACGTCGTCGCGGACGCTCATGCGGTCGACCTCCCGGAGAAGAGCCCCTGTGGTTTCACCAGCAGGATCACGATCATCACCGCGAACGCCGCCGCGCGGGCGAACGCCGAGGGGATCCAGATGATCGATAGCGACTGCGTCAGCCCGATCGCGAGCCCGCCGACGATCGCGCCGTAGATCGACCCGATGCCGCCGAGGATGACCGCAGCGAAGATGAGAAGCAGGAGGAGCCACCCGTCGTTGAACCCGAGAGTCCCCTTCCAGAGCACGAACATATACCCCGCGACGCCGGTCAACCCGCCACCGATGATCCAGACGGCGCGGACGACGCGCTCGGTCGGGATCCCCGTGATCTGCGCGAGATCCTCGTTGTCAGCCATCGCCCGCATCGCCTTCCCGAGCTTGGTGAGCTGGAGGAGGAGGTGGACGCCGAGCATGAGCCCGCTGGCGACCACCACCAGCGCGACGTCGTGGGCGTTGATCCGGACGACGCCGTCGACGAAGTACAACGGGAGCGACGGGGGCTGGGCCGTCGTCCCTCGCACACTCGAACTGAAGACGAACTGCATCAGATACCGGAGCGCGAAGGCCACGCCGACGCTGGTGATGAGCAGCGTGATCCCGCTCTCGCCGCGGATGGGTTCGAACACCGTCCGGTCGACGAGCAGCGCGAGCCCGATCGTGAACACCCCGGCGACGAGCGCTCCGGCGGCGACCGCGAGCGGCGTCCCCGTCACCCCGATTCCGAGGGTGCCGCCGAAGACCGACCCGCTCGCGCCGACCAGGAGCAGCGCCCCGACGTCGGCACGGCCGAGGCCGGCGATCAGGTACGTCGTCGCCCACCCGGAGAACGCGCCGGCGGTGATGTAGTCGCCGTGGGCGAAGTTCGCAAAGTTCAGGATGCTGTACGTCATCGAGAGTCCGATCCCCGCGAGCCCGACCACCAGCCCGCGCATCAGCCCCTCCCAGATCAGGGATCCGATGCCGCTGAAGGAGACATCGCCGGTGGCCAGCCCCACACCCAGGTCAAACAGCAGGACGGCCACGACGAGCCCGAGGACCACGGACCCGGGACGTGCGACCGCGAGGCGGCGCCCGCGCGAGTATGTTTCGGCAATCCCCATTGATAGCTATCCTCAGGATAACGGGGTCGTGAAGCGATGTTAAGTCTTTCCTCCCGCCACGGACGGCACCGTCTACGACGATTTTTTTGCAGGAATTCGGCGGCCGACGCGGTGACCGGTCCCCGGGACGCCCGACCGTCGGCGGGAGACGGAGTTCGCGAGCCCCGGCGATCCGGCCGCCGTCGCCGACCCTGGCGGCCTCGATGTCCTCCGTCGTCGCGTTGGACGCGGTCGCGACCTCGGCCGTCGCCTCGTTGTGAGCGTCGATCGGCAAGCCGACTGGAGAGGTCGTCGGCCGCCGCCCGCATCGTGTCGCCGAACGCCGACGCCTGCGCCTCCAGGTCGGCGTGGTGGCGCGAGACGCGTTCCCGCTCGGTTTCGGCGGCCTCCCGTTCGGATCCGGCGCGGTCGACGGCCGCTCCCGGCGACCGCGCGGTCTCCTCGACGGCGTCGTAGGTCTCCCCGATCTCGTCGATCCTGTCGGCGTCGAACGCGACATCGAACTGTCCGGCGTCGAACGCGACGTCGAACCGCCCGTCGTCGATCCGCCTGACGCGGGTGTTGATCTCCCGGAGCGCGCGGTACATCTCACGGTAGCCGGGAAACCCCGTCGCGGTGACCACGGCGCCTCACCCGCCGCCGAACTCGGCGGTTCCGTCGTCCGCCAGAAGCCGGTACGCCGCGACCCCGGTCACCAGCCCCGAGACCGCGAGACCGACGGCCGCCGGACCGACCGCCCGCAGTCCCGGCACGCCCGCGACCGTCGCGAGCAGGGCGGTGGCTCCGAGGAGGCCGAGCGCGAGGAACGTCGCCGGCTCCCCGGCGTCGTCGGAGTCGACCTCCAGATAAGCGTCGAGGTCGCTCGCGCGTGCGGCCAGCTCGACCGTCTTCCCGTCGGAGTCGTACGTGACGATCCCGAGGTCGTCGAGCTTCGGGAGGTGGGTCTGGTGGAGGGAGACGTAGACGCTCTGTCGGGCGTTTCGGGGCGGCGGCGACTCGCCCGTCTCGACCGAGCCGACGTGTTCGGCGAGGTCCGAGACCGTCTCGACGCCCGCGCCCTCCCGGAGCCGTTCAAGGACCACCCGCCGGCGGTCGTTCCGGAGCACGTCGTGGATCGCTCCGGGCGGCAGTTCGCCGTCTGGCCCCGTGGTTCCGGTCATCCACCTCGTTCTCGTAGGGCAACCTACATGAATGTGTCCGACTCGCGTCAGACATCCGGTGGATCGTGAGCGAGGTCACGGTCGGCGCCCGACCGCCGGGGTTCGGGAGGGAGACGCCACCGACGCGGCCGTGCCACCCGAGACGTACGAACCGTCTGTGTCCGTGCCGCCGTCGGCATAGCGGCGGGAATCGGCCGCCACGACGACGTGACCCGGCCGCCACGACGGCGGGCCGTGCAGGGACGGAACCGGCGCCGACGCGTCCCGGCCGGCGGCGGTCGCCGGGCCGGACGCATTCGTGACGGGCGTACTCGGCCTGTTCCTGCCCGTCGGCGGCCCGCTTCCGGCTGGTGGGGGCTTCGGGATACGCCGCGCGCGAACCGGTCGCGTCGGGATCGCCCCGTCTCGGGGGTTACTGGGGCCGAGGACGGGCCACGAACAGGGTCTGAACGATGCTGAAGGGGTCGTAGACCGACTGGTGACACTGGCAGTACACGTCGTTCTCGCCGCCGAACTTCGCCGATCCTTCGGTTTTGTACTTCGGAACGCAGCAGAAGTGCGTACACTTGTTGAGCCACGCGATGAAGCCGTCCTGCGTGGAGGCTTCGAGCCACGGGTCCTGCTGAGCGAGTTCCGAGACCCGGTCGGATTTGATCACCTGGATCGGGATGACGTTCTCCTCGCCCTCCGACCGCCACCGGCCGGTGGCGCCCTTGCCGATGCCGGGATCGCCGACCCCGTTCGTCCACTCCTGGTAGTCGGAGAAGTCGTCGACGTGGAGCCGGTCGCCCTCGTCGTAGGCGTCGTTCTGCCACTGGTAGCCCGGGTCCGACCCGACCCGGAAGTAGTTCTCCGAGTCGTAGTCGGGCTGGACTCCGGCGTAGGATTCGACGCCGCAGTACTGGAACCACTCCGTGGAGTACGTCTCCCCGGATCCTTTGAAGTCCTCGGCCTCGGCGACCTGGACCGAGATCCCGCCCTGCTGCTCGGTCGTGACTTCGGGCCAAACACCCTTGAGATACCCCTCATCGTCGATCTCGACGGGGATCTGCGGCATCCCACGGGGGGCCGGCCCCGCGGTGTTCTCGATGGCGTACGCTTGGGTCGACCCGCCGCCCGCGCCGCTGGCCTGCGTCGCGGAGTTGATCGCGGCTGCGCCGGTCGCACCGACGCCCGCGAGCGCCGCGCCGCCGACGACGCCCTTGACGAACCGGCGACGACCCGACTCCGCGGGGTACTTGTCACTCTCGCTCATATCTGATGCTTCGGCCCGGCGGTAAAAAGGATGACGACCTCGGGGTCGCCGGACGGCACCCGACGGCGCGGGCCGGGCGAACACTGTCTGTCTCGGTAGTTTTTACTCTGGGCACAGTATACGGCGTCGTATGGATCTACACGGCAGGGACGTCAACCAGGACGTCCGGGAGCTCGGCGCCCTCCTCGGCGACGTGCTGGCCGATCAGACCTCCGAAGGATCGTTCGAGACGGTCGAGGACATCCGAACCGCCGCCATCTCCTACCGGGAAGGCGAACACGACTCCCGGATGGAGCTCGACCGGCTACTCGAGGGGCTCTCACCCGACGGCGAGAGCACCGTGGCGCGCGCGTTCACCACGTATTTCGAGCTGATCAACCTCGCGGAGGAACGCCAGCGCGCCCGCGTCGTCCGCGAGGGGTCACAGTCCGGGGATCTGGAGGACGGCCTGGTCGCCACCGTCGAGACGCTGGTGGCCGAGGACGCCGACCCCGAGACCGTCCAGCAGGTGCTCGACGACGTCCTCATCGAGCCGACGTTCACCGCCCATCCCACGGAGGCCAGGCGCAAGACCGTGAAGGCGAAGCTCCGCTCGATCGCGAGCCGGCTGGAGGAACTCGACGAGCGTCGGGTCACCGACCGCGAGCACGACCAGCTGTGGCGGAAGGTCGACGCCGAAGTCACCAGCCTCTGGCAGACCTCCCAGGTCCGGGATCGACGGCCGGAGCCGCAAGACGAGGCCCGGAACGTCCAGTGGTACCTCGAATCCATCCTCTTCGACGTCGTGGGCGAGGTGTACGCCGAGCTCGAGGACCTGTTGGCCGACGAGTATCCCGACGTCGACGTCCCGAAGCTCTTCGAGTTCCGGTCGTGGGCGGGGTCGGACCGCGACGGCAACCCCTTCGTCACCCCGGAGGTCACCACCGACACCTTGGAGCGACAGCGGGCGGTCGTCTTGGAGAAGTACCGGACGGCACTCAAGCGGCTCTCGGGCTTTCTGAGCCAGGACGGCCGCCGGGTCGACGCCGGCGCCGAGCTCGAACGCTCGCTGAAGGCCGACGCGTCGCGGCTCCCGACGGTGGCCGAGGAGGCCGACACCCGGTACCCCGACGAGCCCTACCGCCAGAAACTGAAGCTGATGCGCGAGCGGCTCCGGCGGATCGAGGACGTCCGGCCGGGCGGCTACAGCGACAAGCAGGAACTGCTCGACGACCTCACGACCATCGACCGGAGCCTCCGGTCGACCGGCGCGGCGGTCGTCGCCGACGAGTACGTCGAGCCGCTGATCCGGCAGGTCGACACGTTCGGCTTCACGCTCGCGAGCCTCGACCTCCGCGACCACCAGGAGAACCACACCGAGGCGGTCCACGAGGCGCTCGCCCAGGAGGGGATCGACTACCGGAAGCTTGAGGAGTCCGAACGGATCGAGACCCTGACCGAGGCGATCCTCCAGCCCGGTCCGGTCATCGACCTCGACGAACCCGGCGACGTCTCCGAACTCGCCGCGCGGGTGCTCCGACGGTTCGGGATGTTGGGGGAGTGGCAGAGCGAGTTCGGCGTGGGCGCGATCGACACCTACTGCATCTCCATGACCGAAGAGCCCAGCCACGTTCTGGAGGTGCTCTTCCTCGCGGATCAGGCGGGGGCGGTGTCGCTCCCGGACCACTGCGGCATCGACGTGGTCCCGCTGCTGGAGACCGAGTCCGCGCTCAACGGCGCCCGCCGGATCATGGGCACGCTGTTCGAGAACGAGGCCTACCAGCAGGCGCTCGCCGCCCGGAACAACGTTCAGGAGATCATGCTGGGGTACTCCGACTCCAACAAGGAGAACGGGTTTCTCGCCGCGAACTGGGACCTCTACAAGAACCAGCGCCGGCTCGCGACCATCTGCCGGGACTTCGACGTGCGGATGCGGCTGTTCCACGGCCGCGGCGGGTCGATCTCCCGAGGCGGCGGCCCCATGAACCAGGCCATGCTGGCGCTCCCCAACGAGACCGTCTCCGGCCAGATCAAGTTCACCGAGCAGGGCGAGGCGATCGCCGAGAAGTACGCCAACCCGGAGATCGCCGAGCGCAACCTCGAACAGATGCTGAACGCGCAGATCCGCGCCCGGCTACGGGCGATCCGCGAGCCCGAGGAGGAGGTCGAAGACGAGTGGGTCGACGCCGTGGACACGATGGCGAGTGCCGCCCGGGAGGCCTACAAGGGGCTCCTCGAGTCGGAGGGGTTCGTGACCTACTTCGGGCAGGCCACCCCCATCGGCGTGATCGAGAACCTCAACCTCGGATCCCGGCCGGCGTCCCGGTCGGGCGAGCGCACCGTGGAGGACCTGCGGGCGATCCCGTGGGTGTTCTCCTGGACGCAGTCCCGGTGCATCATCACGGGCTGGTACGCGCTCGGGACCGGGGTGGAGGCGTACCTCGACGACGGGGGCGACGTCGAGACCCTCCGCGAGATGTACGACGAGTGGCCGTTCTTCCGGACCACGCTGGACAACGCCTCGCAGGCGCTGGCCCGAACGGACTTCGAGATCGCGAGCCACTACGCGGAGTTGGCCGACCCCGAACTCCGGGAGCGGTTCTTCCCGGAGCTCGAAGCGGAGTACGACCGCGCCCGGGACGCGGTCCTCGACGTGACCGGCCGCGACGCGCTGCTCAAACGCGGGTGGCTCGACCAGAGCCTCGACCGGCGTAACCCGTACGTCGACCCGCTGAACCTCCTGCAGACGAAACTCCTGAAACAGACACACCGGACCGACGAGGAGGAACAGACCCTCCGGCTGACGGTGAAGGGGATCGCCGCCGGAATGAAGAACACCGGCTGACGGCGTGTCACGACGACGGGACGGCGGGGTTTCGGGGCGTTGCAGTCGCCGACGACGGGACGGCGGGGTTTCGGGGCGTTGCAGTCGCCGACGACGGGACGGCGCG
>Ga0207753_1000549_pt1 | contig 14316 bp, 14 predicted proteins | sample PonA233FremontCA_2_FD_187273 | JGI IMG/M metagenome (GOLD analysis project Ga0207753, IMG submission 187273) | Salt pond sediment microbial community from Fremont, CA, USA - Pond A23 Sediment 3 (SPAdes) | ecosystem: Environmental > Aquatic > Non-marine Saline and Alkaline > Saline | place: USA...
GCCCCGGCGGCCGCGAGGTCGACGCCGAAGTGGTCGTGGTACAGCCGGTCCGCCGCGTCTCGGTCGAGCCCGTACAGCAGTCGCTCGCGGAGGTCGGCCGGCGAGACGTGCGGGGCCCCGACCGCCTCGGCCCGCGAGCGGGGGGACGCCGAGAGGATGCGAGGCGTCCCGTCGCCGACCACCGCGTCGGCGTCGTCCGGGACGGGCGTCCCGACCGCGACGCGCCGCGTTCGCCCGTCGCGGCGGGCGACCACGACGTTCGGCGCGTCCGCCTCGCGGGCGGTCTCCCAGCCGCGAGCGGCCCACAGCGCGGCGACGAACCCGCGGCGCTCGGCTGGCGAGAGCGCCCGGTACCGCCGGGCGAACGCCGCCTCGGACGGGAGGCTCATGGGGGGCACGGGAGTCGCAGCGTCTAAAGCGTACCGCGGACCGGAGCGAGATTCACACGGCCGCGTCGGCGACGGGTGAGGGACCGCACCGACGACGGAGTGAACGGCTGCGCCGGCGACGGGGCGGACGGCGCCCCCGGACGACCGGTTACGCTTCGTCCGCACCGACCTCGGCCTGACAGTTCCCGCAGCGCGTCGCGCCGGCGATGACCGTGGTCCCGCACGCCGGACAGCGCCGCCCGTCGACCCCCGCCGTCGCGGACGCGAGCACGTCGGCCGCCGCCGGACGGGGCTTCTCGACCGCCCCGCGGGCCGCGAGGCGGTCGATGAGCGCGTCGTCGCGGAGCCACTCGAGAAAGCGCCAGAGCCCGAGGTAGAGGACCGTCGGGCCGGCGAGCGCGAGCGCGGCGACCGCGAGCCGGAAGAGTAGCTCCCCCGTGCCAACGGCACTCATACCCGGTGATCGGACCGGAACGGATTGTGTCTGTCGACGGTGAGCGGGCCCTCCGGGAACTCAGGAGCGGTCGGCGAAAACGATCGCGTCGCAGTCGGCGCAGGCGCGGACCGGTCGCTCCGGGTTCCCGCTGATCCCGCCAGGGCCGCCGCAGCAGTTCCGCAGCGTCGTCTCGCGGACGGGGCCGTCGCAGACCGGACACGCGTCGAGGAACGCGCGGAGCGGGCGCGCCGCCGCGCGGGAGACCGCGTCGTCGACGCCGCGCTCGCGGAGCGCCTCGCCGGCGGCCGTCTCCGCGATCGCGACCGGGCGGCTCAGCCACGCGTCTCGGCTCCCCGCGAGCAGGATCCGGCCGTCGTGGACCTGCCCGTCGACGTCGGGGCCCGCGATCGCCGCCGCGCGCTCGGCGAGCGCCTCGTCCGAGCCCTCGCGGAGCGCCCCCATCCGGTCGTACAGCGCGTCGCGGAACGCCTCGTCGAGGACGAGGGTCTCCCCGTCGTCGACGAGGGCGTCGGCGTCGACGAGGGCGGTCATCACGGTCTCGGGGTCGACCGCGTCGCCGTCGCCGACGCCGTCTGAGTCGACGTCGGCGGGGTCGTCGGGAGGCGCCGTGTCGGCGTCTCCGCGAGCGTCGGCGTCTTCGGCGTCTCCGTGAGCGTCGGCGTCTTCGGCGTTGGCAGCGTCTTCCGTGTCGGTGTCTCCGAGAGCGTCGGCGACATCTCCGTGAGCGTCGGTCACGTCCGCTCGCTCGTCGGCGAGCGAGTTAGGTCCGTCGGCGGCGAGCGAGCCCGACCCGAGGTCGTCCGGATGGTCGGGGCCGATGTCGATCGGGAGCGGCTCGACGAGCCGCGGGGCGAAGCGGGGCGTCCCGGGAACGACGTAGCCGCGGAGCCAGACCGCCGTCGCGCCGACGGCGGCGACGAGGAGCCCGAGCGACCGGCGGCGACGCGAGAGGAGCGCGGCGGCGACCGCGACGCCGACCGCGTTGACGAGGGTGCACGGGAGACAGCGGTTCTCGCCCGTGTGCTCCGGGTCGGCGACCGAGCCGAGCGCGGCCCGGACGGCGGCGCGGAGCGACCCGTCGCCCGGTTCGGCGTCGCCGCTCATAGCTCGGCGGCCGCGTGCTGGAGCGGTTCGCCGTGGACGGCGCGGTAGACGCTCGGGAACGCCGCGAGGCCGAGGGGCTGGACGACGCCCCCGAGCAGCGCGAGCCACAGCGAGCCGGCCGCCACCGCGCCCGCCCCGACGCCAGCGCTCGCGAGCGCGAAGAGGGCGCTGAAGTAGCCGACGCGGAGCGGGACGGTGGCGAGCTCGCCGCGACGCGGCCACGCCCCGACGTCGATCGTCTCGGCCCGGAACAGCGCGATGGCGACGCTGCCGGTCGCGATCGCGAGCAGCCCGGCGATCGGGATCGCGTCCGGGTAGCGCGTCTGGAGGACGAGCACCACGACGAACGCGGGCGTCGACAGCACCGAGAGCTCGGCCCCGCCGAAGAACACGCGTTCGAGCCACTGGACCGCCCCGTCACGTACCCGCCTCGCGACCGCGCCGGTGGTACCCATGCGTGGACGCCTCTCGTCGCTCGGGGCCCATAGCCGTTCCGCCGGAGCCGACGGCTCGCGGCGGCCGAACGTGAGTTCAGTTAGCAGCAACGGGCGGAATGGTACCTGACCGGCGACCGTCGCGGCGGCCCGCGGGCGGTGAACACGACTATTGGCATCAATAATTATATACGGGCGTATTTTGTAACAACAGCTGTAATGGTCGACAGAGAGTCCGATCACGACGGCGGTCGCGTGGGGGTATCACGACGGCGGTTCCTGGAAACAACCGGTGCCGCGGGGGCGGCAATCGGTCTCGCCGGCTGTTCCGGCGGCGGTGGCGGCGACGGACCGATCCAGATCACGATGGACAGCGAGTGGCAGGGCATCTCCGACACCGTCAGTCAGAGCCTGTACGACGCCGGGCTCGACGAGTCGATCGAGGTCGAGATCCTGCCGGGCGACTTCGAGTCGGGCGCGCGCCGGTCCGAGTTCACGTCGGCGCTGGACGCCGGGCGAGCGAGCCCGGACATCTTCATGATGGACTCCGGCTGGACGATCCCGTTCATCGCCCGGGGACAGCTCGTGAACCTGAGCGAGGAGCTCTCCTCGGAGACGGTCGATTACGTCCAGAGCGACTACCTAGAGAGCGCCGTGAGCACGGCGAGCGACCCGGGTAGCGGCGACCTGTACGGGCTGCCGCTGTTCCCGGACTACCCGGTGATGCACTACCGAAAGGACCTCGTCGAGGAGGCCGGCTACGACCCGGAGGGCGAGAACTGGGCGACCGAGCCGATGAGCTGGCAGGAGTTCGCCGAGATCGCCGCCGACGTCTGGGAGCAGAACGGCGGTCAGGGCGGCGACTTCGACTACGCGTTCACCACGCAGGCCGACAACTACGTCGGGCTGTCCTGCTGTACGTTCAACGAGACGATGACCGCCTTCGGCGGCGCGTACTTCGGCGACCACGAGAACCTCTTCGGGCCGATCGGCGACCGGCCGATCACCGTCAACGAGGAGCCCGTCCACGACACGATCCGCATGATGCGATCGTTCATGGAGGGGCCGGACGCGGAGTACGCCCACCCCGACTTCCCGCAGATCTCGACGACGGACCTGCTGTCGTTCACCGAGGAGCCGGCCCGGGAGCCGTTCACGTCCGGCAACGCGATCTTCCACCGGAACTGGCCGTACGCGATCCCGATCAACCTCGACTCGGACTCGTTCGAGCAGGCCGACTACGACGTGATGCCGCTCCCGTACGGCGTCGAGGCCGGCGAGGGCGACTACGAGGGGACCGGCGGTCCCGCCGGGGCGCTCGGCGGGTGGCACCTCACGATCAACCCGAACACCCAGCGGCTCGACGAGTGCGTCCAGGTGCTGGAGGCGTTCGCCAACGAGGATGTCATGCAGAGCAACTTCGCCGAGGGCGGGTACCTCCCGCCGGACCCGTCGGTCACCGAGTCGGTCGACCCCGAGGAGGTCGGCGCGCTCGGTAACTTCCTCGACACGCTCGCGGTGGCCGGGCAGAACACGGTGCCGCGCCCCGTCACGGTGGCCTGGCCCGACCAGAGCCCGCAGGTCGCCTCCGAGGTCTCGGCGGCCTATCAGGGCGAGAAGTCGCCCGAGGAGGCCATGTCCGACCTGGAGAGCTCGCTCGGTGATATCGAGTCCGACCTCGCCCAATAAGAGGAACCGAGAATGTCAACCGACACGCGAGCGGACGAGGGGGGATCGCTGCTCGCCCGCCCGCTCAACTGGCTGGAGACGCAGAGCGAGGAGGTGTACGCCTACGTCCTGCTGATCCCTGCGTTCGCGCTGCTCGCGCTCGTCGCCTTCTACCCGCTGATCGAGACGTTCCGCTTCTCGCTGCTCGCCGACGCCGTCGCGTCCGCCGACCCGTTCGGCGAGTTCATCGGCCTCGACAACTACGTCGACCTGCTGACCGGCGACACGAACTTCACCCAGCAGTTCATCTCGATATCCACCACGGACTCGTTCCCGTTCGTCACGTTCGGGGCGCCGTTCCTGCAGCAGGCGCTGTTCGTCACGCTGGCGTTCGCGATCGTCAGCGTCCTGTTCGAGACGACGATCGGGTTCGGGCAGGCCCTGGTGCTCGACCAGGACTTCTACGGTCGCCGCTGGGTCCGCGTGTCGATCATCATCCCGTGGGCCATCCCCATCGTCATCCAGGGGATGATCTTCTTCCTGCTTTTCAACCCGACCATCGGGTTCGGGACCGAGTTCATGCAGTGGCTCGGGGTGTTCGGCGACAATCCGCTGTCGAGCAGCACGGACTCCTTTTTAATCGTGCTCGTCGCCGACATCTGGAAGACGACGGCGTTCATGGCGCTGCTCATCTTGGCGGGGCTTCAGAGCATCGACCGCGGGCTCTACGACGTCGCGGAGGTGTCGGGCGCCTCGCCCTGGCAGCGGTTCCGGTACATCACCCTGCCGCTCGTGGCGCCGGCGCTGCTCGTCGCGATGCTGTTCCGGACGATGGACGCGATGCGGATCTACGGGCTCATCGACGCCACGGCGGGCTGTGAGACCGTGCCGTCGCTGACCTGTCTCGTGATCATCGCGCTCCAGAACAGCCGGCGCTGGGCGACGGCCTCCGCCGTCGCGTTCCTGACCGCCGTCGTCATCAGCGGATTCGTCGTGTTGTACCTGCTCGCGCTGCGCGACAGCGAGGGGGGTGTCGCATGACCGACCGCCCGAGCGAGACGGGGGACGAGTCGGAGCCCGTCGCGGACGAGACTGCCGTCGACGCCGTCCCCGACGGCGGGGTCGCCGACGCCGAGACGGTCGATCAGCCGGTCGCCGACCCGACCGCCGACGAACCGGAGCTCGACCGGGGCTTGATCGAGGCGTGGGCCGCGAAGATGATCACCAATCCGGACCGCGCGTACCGGGCGTCGTTCTACGTCGCGACGATCTTCTTCCTCGTCACGACGCTGTTCCCGTTCTACTGGCTGTTCGTCGTCGCGGTGACGCCGCGGAACAACCTCTCCGAGGTGGGCGTGTTCCTCCCGGCCGGCTTCAACCCGGCGGCGTTCATCGAGGTGTTCACCACGCTGCCGTTCCACCGGTACGTGTTCAACAGCTTCCTGATCGCGACGATCGCGACCGTGGCGGTGCTGCTCGTGGGGAGCCTCGCCGGCTACGTGTTCGGCCGCCTCCGGTTCCGCGGGCGCAACGTGATGCTACTCCTGGTGCTCGTCACGTCCTTCTTCCCGCCGGCGGCGTTCTTCATCCCGCTGAACCGGCTGTTCAACACCAACGTCGACGTGTTGCGGCCGCTGATATCCGCCGGGTCGCTGTACAACACCCCGTACGCGATCTTCATCCCGCTGTCGGCGATCTTCCTGCCGCTGTCGATATTCATCCTGATGACGTTCTACTCGCAGATCCCCGACGGGCTGGAGGACGCGGCCCGGGTCGAGGGGACGACGCGGATCGGCGCGCTGTTCCGCGTTATCGTCCCGCTGTCGGCGCCGGGCGTCGCGACCGCGGGGGTGTTGACGTTCATCTCGGTGTACAACGAGTACTTCTTCAGCTCGCTGATGACCGACGGGCGGCCGGGCAACTGGGCGCCGATGCTCGAAGGGATACTGCGGTTCCAGGGCGAGTTCGAGGTGCTGTACAACCTCATGGCGGCCGCCAGCATCATCGCGGTGCTGCCGGTCGCCATCCTCGTCGTCGTCGCACAGGAGAAGATCGTGAGCGGACTCACCACGGGGGCGGTCAAGGAGTAACCATGGCATCAGTCAAACTAGAGGGAATCACGAAACGGTACGAGGACGTAACGGCGGTCGACAACATGAGCCTGGAGATCGAGGACGGCGAGTTCGTCACCTTCGTCGGCCCCTCCGGCTGCGGGAAGTCGACCACGATGGAGACGATCGCCGGGCTCACGCTCCCCACCGAGGGAACGATAGAGATCGGCGGGCGCGACGTGACGGATCTCCCGCCGAAGGACCGGGGGATCTCCATGGTGTTCCAGAACATCGCGCTGTTCCCGCACATGGACGTGTACGACAACATCTCCTTCGGGCTCCGGCTCCGGAAGTACGACCAAGAGGAGATCGACCGGCGCGTTCAGGAGGCGGCCGACATCGTCCAACTGGAGGGGATGATGGACCGGATGCCCAAGGAGATGTCGGGGGGACAGCGACAGCGCGTCGCCATCGCCCGCGCCATCGTCCGGAACCCCGGCGCGTTCCTGATGGACGAGCCGCTGGCGAACCTCGACGCGGAGCTCCGGGTCCACATGCGCACCCAGCTCCAGCGGCTCCACCGCGAGCTGGACACGACGATCATCTACGTCACGCACGACCAGGCGCAGGCGATGACGATGTCCGACCGCATCGCCGTCATCGACGGCGGCGTGCTCCAGCAGGTGGCGCCGCCGCTTGAGTGTTACAACGAGCCGGCGAACCTGTTCGTCGCCGGCTTCATCGGGTCGCCAGCGATGAACTTCCTCGAAGGGGAGGTCATCGACGGCGGCTTCGAGTCCGAGTACACGCAGATCGACTTCGACCCCGAGACCCACGGGGTCACGCCGGGACAGGATCTCACGGTCGGGATTCGCCCCGAGGACGTGTTCTTAGCGGAGGACTCCCGGAAGGCGGCCTCGCCGACGAAGGCGTTCGACGCCGTGGTCGACGTCATCGAGCCGATGGGGAAGGAGGTGAACGCCTACCTGCTGTTCGACCGCGACGTCGAGGCGAGCGCCGAGGGTCGCGGCGAGGGGCAGCTGCTCATCAACCTCGCGCCCGACACGGACATCGAGGAGGGCGACGACATCCGGATCGTGATGGACCGCGAGAACGTCCACCTGTTCGACCGGGCGAGCGGCGACGCGATCACCCACTCGCTGGAGTAGGCGACCCCGGTCGCCCGCGCGCTCGCGAGAGCGGGCGTCGCGGCCGAACCTCGTTGCGGATCCCTTCTTCGACCCGACGAAAACGAGCGCCGTCTACCCGGTCAGTCGACGCTGACGACCGTGATCCGGTGGGCCTCGACGGCCTCGACCATCGCGCCCCAGCCGCCGACCTCGACGGGGCCGTCGTCGGTCTCGACGATGAGCCCGACCCGGCCGCCGTAGCTGGCGACGGTGTCGGCGCCGACCGCGTCGTCGTCGCCGGTGACCACGACGTCCGAGAGGACGCCCTCGACGACGCGGTCGGCGCCGCTCTCGGTGTCGGTCCCCTCGATTCGGATCCGGACGGTCGCCCCGTCGCGGAGGAGCGGCGCGACGTCCCGGACGCAGTACCGGATGTCGATGTAGTCGATCGGCGGCTCGTCGTCGCGAACCGTGTAGATCGGCTTCCACGAGTCCCACTGGGTCGTCAGGAAGTACCAGTGGAACACGTACGTGTGCGTGCGGTCGTCGACGAGCACGCCGTACTCGTTGGTCGAGCCCGCGTGGGGCGCGAAGCAGGTCTTCGTCCGGTCGACGATCACCACGAACGGGGAGGGGAGCCGGCGGTGACGGGCCTCGGAGCAGACCTCGGCGAGGTCGTCGGCGTCCGGGAGCGCCTCGGTGTCGCCGTCCGGGGTGTGGATCGAGAGGTTGACGCGGACGCCGCGCTCGGTGGCCGCCTGAAGCGCCGGGCGCAGCCGCTCGAAGTGCTCGACGCCGAGCGAGACGTTCACCTGCGTCTCGGCCTCGCGGATGAACTCGTCGGCGTTCTTGATCACCGTCTCGAACCGGGTGACGATGCTGACGGTCGACTGCTCGACGGAGGGCTCGTTCCAGCGGCGCTCGATCTCCTCGGTCGCCGCGGTGAACCGACTCGCGCGCGTCCGGAGGTCCTCGGTGATCTCGTCGAGGCTGTTCGCGCGGGCGTACAGCGACTCCTGCTCGTACGTCTCGATGTAGCCGGCGCTCTCCAAGTCGCGCAACACGTCGTAGATCCGCGGGTCGGGCACCCCGCTGGCGTCGGCGACCCGCGTGACCGGGGCGGCGCCGAGCTCCAGCACGGTGACGTAGGCGTCGGCCTGATACGGCGAGAGGCCGGCGTCCTCCAGCGTCTCTGTGAGTTCTGCGCGGTCCACTCTCATCCCTCACCGTCGGTCGGTCGTCGCCCCGTGACGGTCCCCTCCGCGCGGTCGACCGCGACGTGAATCGGAGGCGATCGCCAGACCGGGGCACGGTTCGGTTGGTTTCGATCGGTCCGTCCTCTTGCCATGACTAGGACTACCACGGCTGTAATAAAACGTTTTATTTCCGCGATAGAGCGGGAGCGCGACGCGGGCGATACCGGAAGCGACACCACGCCGATACCGGAAGCGACACCACGGCGCCGTCCCGACTGAAAAGGTTTTATTCGGTTCGTCGCGGAGAGAGCGTATGCACGAGACGTCGGGGAGCGACGGTCGCTCCCCTCGCCCGCGATGGACGAGAGCGCAGGCCGCGTCCATCGAGCGCCGGCACGGGAACGTCGCGCCGGCGGCCGGCCCGCCGGAAGTCGATCCGTTTCCGGAGCTCCACGTCTGGGACACGTGGCTGCTCCGGGACCGACACGGCGAGATCGCCGACGTCGACGGGTACCGACTCGCCTTCTCGCTGACGGCGCCGGCCGACCTCCTGCCCGGGAAGCGACACGACGTGGCCGAGATCCGGTGTTTCTACTCCGCCGACGGCGAGACCTGGCGCGACGCGGGCCCCGTCTTCGACGGGGGCGCGCTCGGCCAGCGCCAGTGGGCCGGCTCCGCGCTGTACGACGACGGCGACGTCTACCTCTACTACACCGCCGCCGGCGACGAGACCGCCGACGAGATGACGTACACTCAGCGGATCGCGGTCGCGCACGGCGGAACCGTGACCGCGTCGGCCGAGGGAATCGAGCTCTCGGGGCCGTGGACCCACGAGACCCTGTTGACGCCCGACGGCGACTGGTACGAGACCGAGGCCGACTCGCGGGGGATGATCTACACCTTCCGCGACCCGTGGTTCTTCGAGGACCCGGCGACGGGCGAGACGCACCTGCTGTTCGAGGCGAACGCGCCGGCGCCCGAGCGACCGGGCGACGACCCGGAGACGAGCGAGCGACGGGAGTTCAACGGCTGCGTCGGCGTCGCGGTCTCGCCCGACGGCGACCCCCTCTCGTGGGAGCTCCGGCCGCCGCTGTTGGACGCGGTCGAGGTGAACCAGGAACTCGAGCGCCCCCACGTCGTCGTCGCCGACGGGCGCTACTACCTGTTCGTCTGCAGCCACGTCCACACGTTCGCGCCGGGCGTGACCGGGCCCGACGGCCTGTACGGCTTCGTCGCCGACGAGTTCGGGGGCGAGTACCGCCCGCTGAACGACTCGGGGCTCGTCGCCACGAACCCGCCGGAGGCGCCGTTCCAGGCGTACTCGTGGATGGCGTTCGCGCACGAGGAGGAGGTGCTCGTCCAGAGCTTCCTCAACTACCACGACTTCTCCGGTGACTCGCTGGACGCGATCGCGGACCTCCCGGAGGCCGACCAGCGCGACCGGTTCGGCGGGACGCTCGCGCCGACGCTCCGGCTGGCGGTCGACGGCGACCGGACCCGACTGCTCGGCGCCCTCGCCGCGTGGCGGATCCCGACCCCGGACGAGCCGCTCCCGCCCGCCGACGGGTCCGACCTCCCGGCCGGCGACGCGCTCCCCGGCGAGATCCGCGAGGGCGGCGCGGCCGGCGGGTACGCGGCGTTCGTCGACGGCGCGAGCGGGAGCGCTCTCGACGGCGGCGGGGACGGGAGGAGCGCTGGCGACGGCGACGACGCGAACTGACCCGTCAGTCGGAACCGCCGGTCGGCATCGCCTCGCCCATCGCCCACGCCGACAGCGACGAAATCGACGCCCGGCCGCCCTCCGCGACGGCCGAGACTCCGACCGCGTCGTCGCGGGTCGGGTACACCCGGCTCGTCAGGCAGTGCCGGCCGTTCGCGTATATCTCGACCACGGACCGGTCGAGGAAGACCCGGAGCGAGAGCGGCTCGTCGTGCGGCGGGACCGGCATCGACTGGGGGTCGGCGAACGCGCGGCGGTCGTCGCTCGACGGCGCCCGGTCGACGGAGAGCGTGCCGTCGCGCTCGTAGCGGATCGGCGTGCGCTCGGCCCGGTCGGGCGTCTCGAACACCGACAGCTCGACGGCGTCGGCGTCGTCGAGCGCGATCTCCGCCTCGATCTCGATCGCCGCGCTGGAGACGTCGAGCCGTCGGCGGTCGCCGGGCGAGAGGTCCAGGGTCGCCCCGGCGGCGAGGCGTTCGGTCCGGAGCTCGGCCACCTCGTCGGCCGGACGCTGTCGGATCGTACCGTCGGGACCGGCCTCGATGACGCGCGGGAGCGAGAGCGCCCCGGACCAGCCGGCCTCCCACTGCGCCTCGACGTCGCGGGCCTCGGGGAGCCACCCCCACGTGAGCGTCCGGTCGGTCCCCTCGTCGCCCTCCGCGTCGCCGCCCGCGGGGTCGTCACCGCCCGCGGCGCCGCCGCCCGCAGGGTTGTCGTTGCCCTCGGCGCCGTCTCCCCCCGCGGCGCCGTCGCCCTTCGCGTCCCTCAGCGACTGCGGCGCGTAGAAGTCGCCGTGGTCGAGTAACCCCTCGGACTCGACCTCGAACCCGCCGTCGACGACGTCGCCGAGGAAGTAGACGACGTTCTCGTAGTCGGAGACGTGGAGGATCCGGCGGTCGCCCAGGTCCAGCAGCTCGGGGCACTCCCACACCGCGCCGGCGTCGGGACCGCCGGTGAGCAGGGGACCTTCGTACCGCCACTCGGTGAGCGTCTCGCCGGTGTACAGCAGGGCCGCGCCGCCGCCGTCGGCGAGCCCGGTACCGATGAGGTGATGCCAGCGCCCGTCCTCGCGCCAGACGTTGTGGTCGCGGAACTCGGCGCGCCAGTGCTCGGTCTCGAGCACGTCGAGGTCGGTCGGCGGCGACTCGATGACCGGGTTCCCGTCGTACTTGTTCCACGTCCGGAGCCCGGGGTCGTCGGTCGTCGCGAGACAGGGGAGCTGGTCGCGGCCGTTCCCCCCCGTGTACAGCAGCGTCGGGATGCCGTCGTCGTCGACTGCGCAGCCCGACCAGCAGCCGTCGCGGTCGGGGCCGTCGGGCGACGGCGAGAGCGCGACCGGCTCGTCGGACCACGTCACGAGGTCGTCGCTGACGGCGTGGCCCCAGTGGATGGTGTTGTGGTACGGACCGCCGGGGTTGTACTGGTAGAAGACGTGGTACCGACCGTCCCATCGGATCAGCCCGTTCGGGTCGTTCAGCCAGTTCGCCGGCGGGGTGAGGTGGTACTTCGGTCGCCCGCCGGGACCGTCCTCGCCGGCGTCGGCGACGCGCTCGCGGAGGCGGCGCATGTCGGCCGCGTCGGTCGGGCGGGCGGGCGTCCCGTCGTCGACGGCGAGGCTCCGGAGGCAGCCGGCGACGAGCCGGTCGCGCGTCTCGGCGAGCCGGTCGGCCGCCGGGTCGTCCGCCGCCGCGGGCGGGTCGGCGAACAGGACGGGCGCGCCGAGGCCGAGGACCGCGCCGCCGTCGCCGGCGGCCCACGAGACCGCGGCCACCTCGTCGGGGACGGCCCCGCCGCCGCGGACGGTCGAGGCGAGCGCCTCGCCGCGCTCGGGGAGCACCCGCTCGTACCGCACCGCCGGGACAGTGCCGCGGTCGCGGAGCGGGTGTCGGAGCCCCTCTAGCGACGCCAGCGCCGGGTGGTCGGCGTAGAGCGACCGCCACAGGACGCCGGTCGGTTCGGCGAGGGACTCGGTACCGACCCGGTCCGGGGGGACCGACTCCACGGAGAGCCGGTCGACCGAGGCCATCGCTCGGAGCGTCAGGAGGAGCCCGCCGCCGTCGGCGAGGAAGTCGTCGATCGCGGCCGCCGCGTCCCCGAGGGGATCCGCGTCGTGGAGCGGCGCCGCGCGGTGCCACCAGAGGACGTCGAACCGGCGGAACGGGCCGTCGCGGTCGCCGCCGGACGGACCGGCGACGAGCGGGACGACCTCGGCGGCAACCCCTTCGCGAGCGTCGAGCCACTCGAACGCGGCGCGCTGTTCGTCGGAGAGGTCCCCCGCGGCGAGCACGCCGACGCGGGACGGCGACTCCGTCATACGCGTACTCACTCGGTACCGAATCAAAACCGTGTCGTCACGCCGACGCGCTCGGTGCACTGGCGCGACGGAACCGTCGGTGGGGGCGATCGGGCGGATCGCGCGGCGGACGTAACCGTTTGCGCCAACGACCGATGGGGATCCGCCGGCAGGGTTTTTACCGTGCGAACGGAAGACGTTCGCATGAGCACCGAAACGGTCGACACTGGGAGCGACCCGGCGATCGAGGTGACCCCCGACGCCGCGGAGGAGGCGCTCTCCCTGTTGGAGGGGGAGGACCTCGACACGGAGGAGGCCGGGCTGCGATTGTTCGTCCAGCAGGGCGGCTGCGCGGGCCTGTCGTACGGGATGCGGTTCGACACGGAGCCGGAGGAGGACGACCTCGTGGTCGAGCACCACGGGCTCCGCGTGTTCGTCGACCCCGCGAGCCGGAACTACATCGGCGGGAGCAAACTCGACTACGAGCACGGCCTGCAGGCGGCCGGCTTCGAGGTCGAGAACCCGAACGTCGTCTCCGAGTGCGGCTGCGGCGAGTCGTTCCGGACGTAACGCGACGCTCCGGGGCGATCGGACTGGCGCTGTCGCTCCGAGCGCGGTCCCGCCGACCGCCGACTCACGCTTTTAAACGGCTCCGACGGCTACGGACGGGTATGAGTCTCGACGCGTCGACGACTGCCGACGGCGAGCGGGTGTACACCGACCGGACGATGGTCGAGCGAGGCGCCGAGGGACCCTTCTACGTCGTGTTCGCCGACGCCGACGGGTCGGCCCGGTGGGGGTTCCGCTGCGGGAACTGCGGGTCGTTCGACACCGCGATGGACACGATGGGTCGGATCCAGTGCACGGAGTGCGGCAACATCCGGAAGCCCGACGAGTGGGACGCCGCCCACGAGTGACCGGGCGCGCGGTCCCCGAGCGAGTGATCGTTCGCAACGGAACGGCGCGTGAACGGCCGCGTTGCTGGGCGAGTGACCGGGTCCGCGGAATCGTGAGAAAGTTTATCACGGATGGCGGCGAACGACGAGGTAGATGGCCACTGCGAGCATCCCACCGACGACGGAGGCCAGAGACGTCTTTCGTGAACTCGGGTACACCGTCTCCGAGGGCGGACAAGAGTTCGTCGCGGAGCGGAAGTGGCGACGTGTGCTCGTGACGGTGCTGTGTATGGATGACGACGATCTGGACCCGTATCTGACAGACGGCGGCGAGACGCCGCGGCTCCGGTGTTTCGTGACGTGGCGCAGCCGGGCGGGCGACCTCCGGGACCGACTCGTCTCGAAGAAGCCCCCGTACGACTGGGCGGTCATCGGCATCGACGACGACGGCGAGGACTTCGCGGTGATGGAAGGCGCGCCCGGCAGCCCCTGACGGCGTCCCCGGATTCCACCTGTTTTTATATGACCGTGCGCGTAACTAGCGTACGACATGGTGTTTAAAAAGATCACACTGATCGGGACGAGCGAGGAGAGCTTCGACGACGCCGCCGACGAGGCGATCGACCGCGCCGAGGACACCCTCGAGAACGTCTACTGGGCCGAGGTACAGGAGTTCGGCGTGGAGATCAAGAACGCGCCGACGCGGGAGTACCAGGCCGAGGTCGAGGTCGCGTTCGAGCTCGAGGGCTGAGATCGGCGCGCATCGGTCGGTTTCGAGGATTCTTTCGATGTCTCGGTCGACCGCGGATCGACGGTAGAGACTGTTAAGTCCCCAGCCGCTCGTTTATAAATGGTTGCTGAGAGACCGGCGGTGAACACTTCCAAAGCCCCAGCCGGGAGGCGGGCGCACGCTCGCTGCGCTCCTCGGTCGCTCGTTTCACTCGCTCCCTGCGGTGCTTGCGTCGCCTGCGCCCGCCT
>Ga0207753_1000550_pt1 | contig 14281 bp, 20 predicted proteins | sample PonA233FremontCA_2_FD_187273 | JGI IMG/M metagenome (GOLD analysis project Ga0207753, IMG submission 187273) | Salt pond sediment microbial community from Fremont, CA, USA - Pond A23 Sediment 3 (SPAdes) | ecosystem: Environmental > Aquatic > Non-marine Saline and Alkaline > Saline | place: USA...
GATCGTTCGGCGCCCCGTGCCGGTGGACATGCGGGCGCTTCGGACGCTGAAGAAGAGCCCGCTGGGGCTGGACCTCTACACGTGGCTCACCTACCGCCTGAGCTACCTGAAGGACCCCACGGAAATCTCGTGGCGGGACCTCCATACGCAGTTCGGTGCTGATTACAACCGCGTCCGCGACTTCACGCAGAAGGTGAAACGAGAGCTGAACAAAATCTCGACGGTATGGCCCGAGCTCCGGTACGAGACGCCCCGCGGCCGTCTTCGCCTCTACCCGTGCCCGCCCCACGTGGACCGTGTGGAGTCCGCAGCGCCGGAAGACCTACTGGACGACCCGGGCGCCGGGAGCTGAATCATCGACCATTGGGCACCTGCGGTGTGGATAACCCGTGGGTCGCGAAAGTTATCCACGCATTAACGGTCGACAAGTCTACGCATTAACGGTCGACAAGTCTACGCATTAACGGTCGACGAACCTATATGTAACCTTTATTCTTCCTGTAGTTATTGGCGCACCGCCGTTGTGGAAAACTCCGAGTGACCCGAACCGCACGGGCTTTCGGGAAGGCCCACCAAGGGACTGAGCAGTCGCTGTAGCCCGAGAAACGGCCGCTGAGAGCCGTCGTTTTGGACAAGCCTTCCCCCGTTCGAGAGAAGCACGCCAATGACGGCCGCAGGTGGGCGCGCACGCAACCTGTGCGAGTGCTCTTCGTCTCTTCAGGAACCAACACTCTACGGCCGAGGTTGATACTTGACACGTTACAGGTTACATTCGGGCAGTTGACTTCCGACAGACCGCCCGAAGCGGCCGTTCCAGTGATCCGAAAGATCCGCCACAAGGGGCTGAAAAGCTCTACGAAGAGGATAGCGCCGCGAAGGTAAATCCCGACCACGCGGACAAACTCCGGCGCATATTGGCCCGACTGGACGCGGCTTCAAGCCCGCAGGACATGGACCTACCCGGCTACCGGCTGCACGAACTGAAGGGGCAGCGAAAGGGCACGTGGTCGGTGAAAGTGTCGGGGAATTGGCGAGTGACGTTCCGGTTTGACGGCGGGCACGCCACGGACGTAGACTTTGAGGACTACCACTGAGCGACAACGAACCAACCGGCTCACAGCCGAGGTGCCAACCATGCCGATGAAAAACCCTCCACACCCGGGCGAGGTTGTCCGCGAAGACTGCATCGAACCGCTGGATCTGACAATCACCGAGGCGGCCGAAGGGCTTGGCGTGAGCCGGAAGCACCTTTCGGCCCTCGTGAACGGCCGGGCCGGAATCTCTCCGAAGATGGCAATCCGCCTTTCGAAAGCCTTCGGGGGCAGCCCTGAGAGCTGGCTTTCCCAACAGATGCAATACGATCTCCGGCAGGCCGAAGAGGATGGAGAACCGGACGTGAAGCGGTTTGCGGCGGCGTAGCGACCCTGTGGAAGTGTCCGTGCGGCACCGCTCGGCAGATCCAACCTCTACAAAGCACGCAACCTCTTCAACGTATACGTTGCCACAGTTGAAAACATGGCCTACGTTATCGCAGTCCTGAACCAGAAAGGCGGGGTGGGAAAATCAACCCTTTCCGCGAACCTTTCCACCGCCTACGCCCGCCGGGGCAGGAAGACGCTACTGGCGGACGCGGATTCGCAAGGCACGGCCCGCAACTGGCGTGGCACCGGCCCCAATTCCGACGAATCGGAGAAGGCGTTCCCCGATGTGGTGGGCGCCGATACGGCTGAAGCAATCGAGACGCTAACCGGGGACGAAATCACAGGGGCGTTTGACGTGGTGGTGATCGACGGGCCGCCCGGCGTCACAGAAGGCCCCGGCGAAGTGACGGTGGGGGCGCTGAAGGCCGCGGATCTCGTGCTCTTGCCCGTGCGGCCGTCGGGGGCAGACTTGTGGGCAACGTCGGACCTGGCGGAGCTAGTGACGACGCGACAGGACACGACAGGTACCCCAGACGCGGCGTTCGTCGTAACCCAGGCCGACGCCCGAACCAACGTGGCGAAAGAGATTAGCGGGGCACTGGAGGAGCTGGGAATCCCCGCCCTGAACGCCCGCTGTGGATTCCGCGTGGACTACACGAAGGCGCTGGGGAAAGGCGTTGCCGTCGAAGACATTCAGCCGGGCGGGAAGGCGGCGGGGGAGATCGAAGCGATTGTGGAAGAAATTGAGACCCGATTCCATGTCTGAAGAGCCTACCGGCGACAGCGAAAGCGATCTTCCCAGCGCCGATTCCGGGGAGACCTTTTCCGACGTGAACAGCCTAAAAGAACGGCTGTCTGGGGGCGCGTCCGACACGAGCAGCGCCGAACAGCCCGAAGCGGGGGGAGAGCAAGGGCAAGGCACGGGCGCCGACAGTGGCGAATCTGACGGCCCTGAAGGGGATTCCCAAAGCGATAGTTCGGGCGGTTCCGATACCGTCCGAATGACGTTCCACATAGACCGGGAGACGGCCGAACGGCTGCGGAACGCGGTCTACTGGACAGCTACACCCGTGACGCTTTCCGGGACGGCCCGAGACGCGCTGAAAGCGGCCGTTCGACAGCTCGAGGAAGAGCACAACGACGGGGAGCCGTTTCCCGACCGAGACGCCGAACTGAAGGGCGGGAATCCGAATCTGAAGGGGTAGTCTTTCTTCAGTCGGATTTGCTTCGCCTGAAGTCTTCAATGAACTGCCTCACCATCACAATGAGTGCTCTCTGTGCCATAACATCTGGATCGACATTCCCAGGTCGATAGGTCTTTCTATCCGGATCTCCAAATACGGAATAGGTATCTGCTCGGATCTCTTGATCAGTACCTTTAATGATTGCGTCCTGCTCTACATCAAGTTTGATTTCATAATATGATTTCGACTGGCGAGGCTTGTTCTTTATAACCCATTCGTTCGACCGGAAAGTGTATATTCGTATTCGAAGAACAGGCCTCGATTCTTCGTTGCTCTTGAAGTCTTTTCTGTCTTCAGAAGTGTACAGTCTTACGCCCCTAGCACTTCTAATTTCTGACCTCACCCGCGCACCTATTTTAGACTCCATTTCTCTTCGGTCTTTTTTACCTGTATACCTAACAACCACCCCCACCCCCTCCAGGTGGGAAAGACTTCCCCTGTAGTTGCTGTAGACGCCAGAGGTTGTTTGGCCAGAAGCTATGGGGAGAGTAGCCAGAAATATGAGTGAAGCCAGAACTGCTAATCGCATGTCTTACATTTCAAAGGTGAAACATAACAGAAGATACTGAGGGAGTAACCAAACCCGCAAGCCTAAACAACTACAACTCCATTAACGTATACGTTGTAAATGTTAACGGAGACGCGACACGCCCCGATTGAAACCCCAAGCCCCGATGGAGACGGCCGCCCTATTCCCTGAACTCCTGGACGCGGCGGCGCTTTTCGCGGCTCTTCTCTGCACCTTCCCGCGTGTGGCAGCGCGGGGAAATCTCATGGAACCGCCCAATCTACGGCAATCTCATGGAAGAGACTGACCCCGACATTTGCGGCGCGAAGACCCGAGACGGAAGCCCGTGCGAGCGCCCCGCCGGTTGGGGGACTGAAAAGACCGAAGGCCGCTGTAAGCAGCACGGCGGCAAGGCCGGGCGCCCGCCGAAACACGGCCGCTACGCGGCGACCCGATCGGAGTCTTTGCAGGAGAAAATTCAGGAGTACAGAAACGACCCCGATCCGGCGGAGATGTGGGACGAGCTGGCGGTTCTCCGGGGCGTGCTTCAGGAATGGTTGTCCGACATGGACGCCGTGACCGAAGAGAACGTGGGCGTGCTGCTGGACCTTCAAAACGCAATCCGGCGGACCCTGGACAGCATCAACAAGATCCAAACCCGCTCCGCCCTGACGGCCGCGGAAGTGGAGTACCTTCAGGCCCGCGTGGCGGATCTCTTCAAAACCTACGTTCCCCAGGACGAGCGGGGCGCGGCGATCCGCGAACTTCGGGAAGCGATAGACCCGGACGGCCCGCGCATGAACTGAGCCCGCCAACAGACGAGCCGTAACCGATGAACACCCCAACCGGAAGCCCCGATTCCCTTCGATCTTTCGTGGGCGGCGTAGCAAGGAAAGCGGCGCTGGGCGGCCGACACGCGGTTGTGTGGGCGCCCTTTCCCTGTGACGACACGCCGGCAGGCATGGACCGCCCCGTAAACGACGGCGGAGAGTGGCGGCCGTATTCGGAAGTGGACGCGGAATCGAAGCGGCTCGTTCTCGTGACCCCTTCGGAGTTCGACCGGGAGACATGGGCGGCCCCAAAGACGCCCGGCAACGTGCCGCCCGAACCCGACAACCGCTAAACAGCCGATCCCAACCCGATGAACACGGCCGATCCCGTCAACGCTGACGCCCTAGACGGCTTCGCGGACGAGGTGGCGAAGCGTGTGACAGGCGGCGGCACCTACCACGTGGCCCGTCTTCTTCCAGGGGGCTCCCCGAAGGAACCGGAACGCCCCGATGTGTGGAAGGATGAGGCCGCCCTGAACGAATGGAAGCGGGGCCTACCGGATCGGGACACGGTGATTGTACTCCGAGTGGTAGAGTCCGACCCGGCGCCGTTCGAGAATGAAACCCGATCCCCCAAGGCAATCGGCACAGACCAATGAACAGCCCAACCAACCCCGACGCCCTGCAAGGCTTTACCGACGCTGTGGCGAAACGCCTAACTGGCACGGCTGGCGCAATTGGCAGCCCGTGTTCGGACCGGGAGTTGGCCGCGGCCGCGTGGCCCAATGCGGAGCCTTGGGGCGATCTTTCGCCCCAGGAGTGCGAGGAAGCCATTCAGCGGCAACTCAACAGCGCCTCACCCCCAAACGACACAGGCCAATGAATCAACTTGCAAGTCCCGGCGCCCTGAACGGATTTGCGGACGAGGTGGCGGAGCGCGTCACAGAGTCCGAGACGCCCCCAATTGTTGTCTTCGGCCCGCGGTGGGCACAGGACGGCGAAGGGGCAGACCCGCCCCCAGACGATCTTTCCGACCCGGTGTGGGCGCCGGATCGTGGATGGATGGAGAAAGAAGACGCCCCGATCCACAACACGGACGGCGGGCCGCTGGCGATGTACGCGCCGGACAGCATGGACGAGCTCGACGTCACCGACACGGCCGAAGCCAATGACTGAACCGAACGGCGCCCTTTCTGAACTTGCCCGCGGGATCGAAGACGAAGTGCGGGACACCGACCCCGAAATGCACGTGGCGTTCTTCGACCCTGGCGGGGGCGGCGCGGCCCCGGACGGGAGGCGCGTGTTCACCGACGAATCCACCCTGAACGAGTGGACCCGGGCGCTCCCCGAGCGGGACACGGCCGTTGTGGTTCGCTACGGGGAAGAACCGGCAGGGGAGTGATCCGGCCCGGGGCTGAAGTGCGGTTCGGGGCTGAAGGCACGCGCCGGGAGGCAGTATCCCCGCCCGAGTTTGGGCTACCTTATGGACGGCCCCGTGCCCCGGGCGGAAAGCGCTCCGATGGAGAAAACCGCCCACCCGTGGAAGAGGGGCGCGAAGGCCCGCGGGATTCGCTTCTGAAAATCCCCTTCCGGCCGTAGCGCAAACCAACTCAAAACGAGACGCCCCGATGCACAGCCACCAAGGCACGAGCGAGCCCTACGGCACGGAAGAGGGCCGCGGGGAACTGTCCGTATGGGGCGGGATCGTCTCCGCACGTCTGGAAGACATGGCCGGGGCGTTGGAGACGACTCCCGAAGAACTGCGTGAACCTGTTCAAGCAGAGAAAATCCCGTCTTCCTGGGCTGGCTCACTTACCATCCGGCTAAGCTGATCGCTCACCGTCTCTACCAGTTGGCGAGGTTTGTCGGATGGCAAGACTACTTTCCCTATCGTCTCGATCGTGACATCCGATCCATTTTCGTCTTGGTATGTGGTCTCTCCGTCCTCTCTCTGTCCCTGTGACAGCATCCGTTCTTGCTGCGGTGCATGCGTCCGGATGAGAACAGACCGATTCCCCCGTCTTTCCCCTTCAACAACGATTTTCTCTTCTCCTCCGGCCCACCGGACTACATACCTTCCCGCCGCCCCGATCTCTTTGCAATCTCGGGCGATCACATACTGCTGCCGCTGCATCCAGATACCCATCATGCGGCCATTTACTAGATGAGCTGTCGCTTCCTCAGGACCGGGTATGTTCTTATCTATCGCTAAAATCCGCGTATCTACGTAGATCGTTGTAGCCGGTGCTCCGTCCTGATCATCGGCGACCGGGTACTCCTTGACGGCGTTGCTGCGTGCCACAGTGCTACTGCTCTCCATAGCCTGCGTGGTGTATTTCTCCCCGCCCAAAACGCGCCTGGCCCTCTGCATTTTGTTGAACGAAATGTCCCGCTCCTCACGCTCGTAGGCTCCATATGTGCGCTTATTCATGTTGAGCGCTTCTGCAGCCTCTCCTTGCGTGAGTCCTGCTTGATCTCGAAGCCGCTTCAAGACCTCTCTTTGCGTGGGGCTTTCTGTTCCCATGGCAGGTATCCTTTGAAATTTGCAGATGTGCGTAAAAAGGAGCTGTCAGTACCCTGGCCGTTTCTGACAGTGTTTGGGGGATCGCGAAGGATTGAGACCGCCCAACTGAACCGTTTTTGCGGTGCCTATTCTTGCGGAAGGAAGACTTCACCCGACTCGTGGATGCGGTCGGTTCTGCCCTTACAGGCACCGAAGAAGCGAAAAGATCCGACCCGGCCGCGTGCCACATCCTGATACAGCCATGGTGTAGGAGCGCGGCAGAGTGCCCCAGACGAGTTCCGGCAGTGGCGGGCCGAAGTGGCCCCGATCTCCACACAGGCGCGGAGAGGGCGGTTTTCCGCCAGTATCCGCCAACGCTCCGCCAGTGTCCCCCAGCGGGCCGCACGTGTCCACAAACGCTCCGCACACTCTCCGTGCGTCCTCCACGAGTTTCACCGGGGAATTGGGCCGCTACGGCCCGCCGGGAAGCGACTCGCACGCCTCTCCGTCGTTGTTGCCGTCTAGGCCGTGCGGATCACCGGGTTGATGCCGCTCGAAGAACCGCTGTGCTTCCGGCTGCGTGTCGAAGTCCGAACAATCCCGGTCCTCTGCCGACGTCTCTCCAGGGCCACTCGTGCGGTCTCTCCACGTCCATGGCGGCACAGGGCTGGGCTGTGACCACAGCCCCCGATCGGCGTTTCGCGCCTGGCGCTGTAGGCGGGCGTATTCGGTTTCGCCGGGCGCATACTGGCGGTAGTGCCACGCCAATCCGTCCCGGATGAGCATGGCCCCAAGGTCCCCGCCCTGAACCTCTACAGAAGCCACAGCGCGGCCGTACCGGCCGATCTCTTCGACGGCAACCCGAACGCTTTCCCCGCCCGCGTATTGCCGAGCGGCCCGCGTGGCGGCCGTGCCATAGGATTGGGCAGACTCCGGGGCGTCTACCCCGTGCAATCGGATCGTGACAGCGCCCCCAATCGACCGCCGGACGTCGAAGGTGTCCCCGTCTGTGATGTCCACAACGAGGCCGCCAAAGGTTTGCCCCGGCTCTACCGGAGCGTCTTGGGCAAATGTGCTGGGAGCGACGAACAGTAAAAGAGCAGTAAAGAGGCAGCGCACAGGCATTGGGCCGCGGCGGTTCTGTGTGTCTATCGGTTGCACGTCGCTTTGAAGCGTTCAGCGCCGAACAGGGTCACTTCCATTTCAGCGCCCCGCCATGCACGTCCCCGCCCACGCTTCCAGGCTTCCCGAAGACGTAGCCCCGATTCCCGTTCCCGATTCGCGCCGGGAAGCCAAAGTGCTTCTGATGCTTTTGAACGCCGGGCTGTACCCGAAGTGTGCCGGCGGACAGGCGCGGGGAGACGGGAAAGAATCCGTCGGGAAGGAAAGCAGAATGATATTCTCGGCGTACCAGGCGGACATAGAAAAAGAGTCATCCTTCAGCTACAGAGGAGACGGGCCAATTCTCCTTCGATTGCAGCGCTGCTGTCTGTAGTAAGAAGATCGGCCTGGAGGCAAGGGCAAACTGTGAAGGCACTACAAGACCATGCGTTCACCAGTGTCATAAGAAATGCTGGAAACAGTGCCGCGGCTAGTATATGGACGGACGGTTCCTATCTGGCACGGCTCATCGCCCAATCTGAAGTCTCCCCCGCAATACCTGTTCCCTGCAGCGGTTATCAATGGTCCCCTCTACCAACAGGAGTGTTGTATGGGTTTTCCTCCTTCTTGTCTTTTCTCAACCATTCAATACAAAAAGCCAATAGCCTTCCCGTCCTAGGGGCCAGCCAGTATACTGCCAAAAATACAATTAAGGGTTTCATCGCCAAAGTCTGCGTTTCGTTTGGGTTTTTGTCACACTGCTTCCATATAACTGTACTCGGTGTGTGTTCATCATACCGGAACACCTCGGGTGGATTCGTTGGCCTAGTTCAGCGGGTGGCACTCCGCCTTGTAGGCGTCGAAGCACGTGCGGGAGATAGACGCTGTGGTTTTCGGCGTCACGAGCTGAAGGCGGGACGCGCCGGCGAAGGTGCCGGGCTTCAGCACCCGCACCCGGCGGAACGCCACCGGCTTGCCTTCGGGGTTCAGGAGAACCTGAGCGTTGCTGTTCGAGTACCGACGGCCGTTTACGGTGTCGGAACGAGAGGGGACGTTCTGGGAGTTGTTCATCGTGCTCACTGTGTTTGTGGGCGCCCGCTTCCGGCCGTCTGCCAGGACTCACCCGGAAGCGGGCTTTCGTATGTCGAGGCGGGGCGGGACCTCTCCCCGTTAAGGCGCTATCTGTTACCCGCACGGGATAACGTCGTTCCCCGATAGAGTGTGAAGAATTGAGCCTGTTCGGGAAACACATACAGCCGAAAAGCATTGATAAAACTGCACGCTGTTAACCAGAGAGACAGACCATGCAAGAAACCAGACTCGACGCGGAAGGGCTCCGGCAACGGGCCGAACAGGCCATAGAGAGTTCGCCCTATACGCAGGCCGACGTAGCCCGCGAACTGGACGTGTCCCGGGCATCGGTAAACCGGGCACTGAAAGACACGAGCCCGAAGCTGGAAAAGCTACGGTGCCGGATCGTGGAGCTGTTGGAGCCGTGCCGCGTGGAGAGGAAGCGGGTTTTCTTGCTACATCCCGATTCCGACGAATAGACGCCCCGCGCTGGGGCACGACCCTGAACCATGTCCAATCTCAAAGACGAGCTCGAACAGGAGCGCCGCGAAAAGGAATGGGCGGAGACCTGGAAGCCCCAGGAGCCCGGCGACATGCTTGTGGGCACGCTTGAAGGCTACGACGAAGCCACGACGGACTTCGGCACCTACCGCGTGGCCCACATCCGAGACGAGGAAGGCGTTCTTCGCGGACTGTGGCTGATGCACAACGTCTTGCAAGACGAGTGGGAAGAGGCCGCCCCGGAGGTTGGGGAGCGGGTGGGCGTCCAGTACCACGGGAAGCGGAGCGGGGAGAACTACGATTACCATATGTGGGCGGCGAAGGTGGACCGCTCCGAAGACGCGCCCCAGACGTCCGGCGAAGAGGGCACGGCCACCACGGAAGACGAAAACGCCGCTACGGCCGGCGGCGATCGGGCACCGAAGGATTCCAGTCCCGACTTCCCCGGAGACGAGTTGTTCGGGGAGCCAGCGGGCGGATCATCGGGCGGCACCGAATCGGCTGGCGGAGAGTCTACCCTAGAGGACCCGAACGGCGGGCTTCCGTACTAGCCGACGGCAGCCCCGCACGTGGAGCGCCCCAGGCGGAGACGCCGGAAAACTTCATGCGCGGGGCAATCTCCACACGCGAGGCAGCGATCCCCGTGTTTTCGGAAAACCCCATGCGCTTCGTCGGGTTGTCTCTTTCCAGCGCTTCCCTTTAGCTTTCGACAACATCGTTTTTCGCAACTTATAGTTTGCACACATGCCCGATTCTGACGCCAAACAACAGCCGCCGCTTTCCCCGACCGAAGACGGCGGCCGCGTGCCAGCGGGTTCGGACCTTCCCGAGCTCGTGGAGTCCGCAAAGCGGCGGGCGAAAGACGCCGAAAAGAACACCGCCCGGATCTACCGCCGCGGCTGGGAGCACTTCACCGCGTTCTGTGAGGATCGGGGGCTGTCTCCACTTCCGGCCCGCCCCGAAACGGTGGGGCTCTTTATCGAGAAGATGGCAACCGGCGGCTACGCCCTGTCCACGATCAACACCCGCGTTGCCGCGATCAAAAAGCGGCACGAGCGAAACGGGGAACGCTCCCCGACCGACGCGCCGGCCGTGGAAGAGCACTGGGAGAACGTCCGCGAAACCATAGACCGGGAGCCAAACCAAAAAGCGCCGGTGCTGATGAAGCACCTTCGGCAGATGGAGTTCGACCCGTCGGAGTTGTCGGAGCTGAGAGACCGGGCCGTTCTCTTCGTCGGCTTCGCGGGGGGCTTCCGGCGGTCGGAGCTGACAGATCTGGAAGTTCGGGACCTAACCGAAGCGGACGGCGGAGTTGTGTACCGGATTCGAAATCCGAAGGGACGGGCGCAAACCGAGACCATTCAAGTCCCCGACGCCGTGCCCGGCTTAGAGCCCACGCCAAACGACGCGCTGCGGACGTGGCTACAGGCCGCCGGCATTGAATCGGGGCCGCTCTTCCGAATGGTAGACCGCTGGGGCAACGTCCGGGACGGCGCCCTCTCCGGGCAAAGCGTGTACGAGACCGTTCGGGAGCGAATGGCGTCCATCGGAGAGGACCCGTCGGACTACGGCGCCCACAGCCTCCGTGCGGGCTTTGCAACCCAAGCCTACATGGACGGGATTGGGGAGCACGAAGCCGCCGCACAGACCCGACACGCAAGCCTGGAAACGCTCCGGGAATACCAGCGGGTGAACGTCGTGATGGAGGATCACCCGCTTTCGAGGATGGGCACCGAATAGGCCGGCCGTGACGACGGCCGCACTTGACGGTGCAGATCTTTGCAAAGAACACGGTTCGGGGGCTGGCAGCAAATAAAATAAATAACGGAAATAACGCTTCCCACTCTGATGGGCTTCACACAGAAACTGGATGAGCAGGAAAACAGCGTCACCTTCGTGAAGAGCCCGCCGAAGAAGTGAATAACGGAGATTGCCGGTTGGGGACGAACGGTAGAGGCGGGCAGTCGTATCCAAAGACAGGCGATCACTTTCGGCAGATATAGCGCGAACCGCAGTGTCCAGCGACGGCTGACACCCGCAAAGAAAAACCCTCCGACGCGACTAGGCGCCGGAGGGCTATAGCTTGTAGGCTGACACGCGGGCAGGACCGCGCAGAGCAGACAAACCCGATCAATGCAAGGCGACATTGACGAGGCAGGCGGCCGTGACAGCGACCGCACTGATACAAACGTTAACCCACCCCGGAGGTTTAGTTCAAACGAGAACCCGCCGCCGCCGGAAGAACAACACGCGCTTCACAACTCCGGCGATTCGCGGCACCCGTCACAGGGCAAAGAACAGGGCAAAGACGGGCTGAAATTGGAATCGAGCGATCGGCGTAGCTTGCTGCGGCGGGAACAGGACAAGGGAGAGGGGAGAGAAGGCAAACGACACAGGAGGGATAACCGACCCACAGGGCAGGGGGGAGGACACACGCACAAAGGACACGCACCCAATGGTGCAGACAAGCACCAAGGAAGCCCGCCTGTAGAAGGGAGGGAAAGTGGGCCGCAGCGCCGAGAGACGGCGAAAAACGGCGGCGTGCGGGCAAGTGCCGAAGAAAGGGGGGCGCTGAAGACTGTGCAATCTTGGCAATCTTGCCCGGGAACGGTCCCTGAACAGGGGGCACACGACACGAGTGACGAGGAAGGCGAGGGCAGTGATTGGAGCTGGACGCCGGCACGCCTCGAACCGAAGACGATCGGGCGAGAGACGTGGGAGAAGATCGTTCGGCACCACTGGGATTTCGACACGACAGCGGCCGTCCGGCGCTACGTGAAAGCGGTCGCCTTCAACACCTGGACGGACCGAGACACCGGGCTCCCTCTCGTGCCGTGGCAGATGCTCGAATGGATTATTGGAGGAGGCGACACGAAGTTCGTGACGAATGGGGGCGATTGGGACGGCGGTGGCGAAGCCGTGCTGGCATGGCTCCACGATCAAACGTCGCTGGGACCGAGTGGGGAAGGCCCGGCGATTGATTGGAACGACTACAAGGCGAAAGAGCGGTGCCGCACGATCGAAACCATTGGCCTACACCCCGCCGCCTTGAAGGCGATTGAAGAGGACGCGCCTACCGACCCCGATCGGGTATACGTCCAGACCGGAAACCCGCTGCACGAGAACCACGGCTACAAGGTACGGACGAAGTGGGAAGAGCGGTTGGAGGATGAGGCGGAGGATGCTCCGTCGGAGACGGCCGCCCGGGTGCTTCGCCACATGAACGGGCAGAGCTCGAAGACTACGAGCAAAATCACCGACCACGTGCCCGAGGCACTTCGATACGTGCAGCGGCGGAGCTACGAGGTGGATTTGACGTGGGATCGGCGGATGCACTTCCAGGCGAGAATGAACCGGGTGGAGCGAATCAAGGGTTATCAGCAGCGCTTTGATCGGTCGGTGGTGAAGAGCATTGCCCACCAGCACAAGCCATTTTACCGGTTCAGCCCCAACGGCCGGACTGACCGGATTTTTTCGGCCAATCATTCAGTGCTCATTCTGCCGTCCGACGTGCGGAAGGTGCTGTGTCAAGATTACCACGAGATCGACCTGAAGAGCGCCCACCTGATGATTGCCGCGTGGCTCTGGGGCGCCGATCGGGCGAAGGCGAAATTGCAGCGTGAAGATTACAGCGTATGGGACGACCTCGAAAGGCACTATGGACCGCTCATTGCCGAAAGGTTTGGCACTCCCGACGGGCTCCCCGATTCCGAGTGGAGCACTTTCAAGGGGGCACTGAAGGGGGCGCTTTACTCCGTGGTTTTCGGGATGAACGAGGCCAACGTGAAAGGGAATCTCACACGTGAACTGAAGCCGTTGCTGGGAGAGGAGGCCGGCGCCCACTTTGGCCGCCACAAACTGATTCGGGACTTACTGGACGCCCGGCAGGAGCAGTTCATTCAGATTCAGCGACAGGGAGGGATGAAAGCCGCTGGCGGACGGCGGATAGACCTGAGAAGCCGAATCAAGGTCGCACAGCGGGAAGGGCGCTCCAACGTGATGCAGGCCGCGGCCGCAAAGGTGCTGGGGACGGTGGCCCAATCTTACGAGATGGAGCTGATGAGTGTGCTCGTGGATCTCGAACAGGAGCGCGAATCCCGGGACTCTCGTAACTACTTCAAGATAGCGTTTTGGCTTCACGACGGGGCGTACGTCCAGGCCCGTTCAATCCCCGCCCGGATGAAGGATCTGGACGAACTCCTCGAACAGAAAGCCGAGGAATTAGGCGTCCACGCTCGATTTGAACACGAACCGATCGAACCGCCGAACTGATGGACCGACAGAAGCCACAGAGCAGCCCGGAGAAGCGAAACGGCCGCAGCATTGGCGAGGGCTCCGACCTTTCCCAAACGGAGACGGAGCGGACGTGCGGCGCCTGTGGGCGACCAATCCGAGGGCGGGCAAGGTTTACGCGCTGGGGGCCGGTGCATCCAAATTGCCGGCGCCGCGTGCCCGATTCGTGAGTTTCGCGCGCGAAACTCCGTCAACCTCTTCAACGCATACGTTGCCCCGCCGATGAACCCTGAGAGCAAAGCGGACCTCATTCGGGCCGCGAAGGAAATACAGGCCGAAGGAGCGAAGGACGCCGGCGCCCTGTCCTTCATGGCCCGGATGCTCGTGCTTGCCACGCTTCCCCATTCCAACCCCGGACGGGTGCCACAATTTTCCCGGAAGAACGGGCACTTCAAACTCGTGGTGCAGCCCGGCCCGGACATGGGGATTCCGTACGGCTCCTATCCCCGGCTCGTCCTGGCATGGCTCACGTCTGAGGCAGTGCGCACGAAGAGCCCGGAATTGGAACTGGGGGACAGTCTCACGGCGTTCATGGACGAACTGGGGCTGACTCCGACCGGCGGCCGGTGGGGGACAATCACCCGGCTCCGAGAGCAGATGAAGCGGCTGTTTTCGGCACGGATCTCTGCGGTGCGAGAGGACGAAGATCGGTTCCAGTTTTCCGCCCTTCAGATTGCGTCCGAGGTGGATCTGTGGTGGGACCCGAAGCGGCCCGACCAGGCCGCCGTGTTCGGGTCCACAGTCCGCCTCACAGAGCCGTTCTTTGAGGAGATCGTTCGGCGCCCCGTGCCGGTGGACATGCGGGCGCTTCGGACGCTGAAGAAGAGCCCGCTGGGGCTGGACCTCTACACGTGGCTCACCTACCGCCT
>Ga0207753_1000552_pt1 | contig 14250 bp, 15 predicted proteins | sample PonA233FremontCA_2_FD_187273 | JGI IMG/M metagenome (GOLD analysis project Ga0207753, IMG submission 187273) | Salt pond sediment microbial community from Fremont, CA, USA - Pond A23 Sediment 3 (SPAdes) | ecosystem: Environmental > Aquatic > Non-marine Saline and Alkaline > Saline | place: USA...
GGGTTCGGGGAAGGCGAAATACTCCGCCCAATCGGCGTCGGCCATTCGAAGCAAACTGGGGCGGCCTGCCGTTTGAACCCACGGATTCGTGCCGTGTACTGACTGCCTGCTACAGTGGGTGTCACTCCTCGATGACAGAGGTCGTGACCTCGTAGTACGAGCCCTGGAACTCGAAGATCCCGTCAGAGTCGCTCCCGAAGATCGGTGTTACGCCGTTGTACTCTTCGAGTCGGACACGGTCGGCGTCGTACTCGAAGGCGAGAGCGATGGTATCGCGGAGCTGTTCTGTCCGGATGACCTGCTCTGTGATAATAGTCCGGACACCCCCGCCGGGATCGTCGACACGCTGGAGTTCGAAGGCACCCTGTTTCGAGTACTCGTCGTCGGGATCACCGCGTGTCGAGGTTGCGACGAGGGTCTCGCCGTCCCACTCGGTCGACTCGATACTCGCTGTCCTGGTCAGTTCGATCGGTGGCCCATCGAACTCGAAGGTCGCGGCGAAGGCGACCGACTCCTCGTGGTTCTCTTCCTCGAACCAGCCCCGGGCACGGAAGGCGTAGTGGCCACCACCGACGCCGCGAAGGGTGAGCTGTTCGGTGCCGCTCATCCGTGGTACCGACTCGCCATCGACGATCCCGTCGTTGTCGATGCTGACTGTCCAGGTGTGTGACTTACCCGGTTGGACGGTCATCAGTGGTTCGGGATACGCATGCGGCGCGATGTGGAACCACTCACCGTCGACGCGTTTGTGGATCCGCCAGTTGTAGAAGTTCGTCCGTAGCGCCAGTTCGCTCCGATTGTGCAGGCTAAAATCGATCGAGCCACCGTCTTCGACCGTTCGAGCGGAGGGTTCGAGCAGGGCCGGCACAGTGTCAGAATCGACCAGGTCGTAGCAGATGACGCGGTCGACCCCGCCGTACTCGGGACAGCCATCCGGAAACTCCTCGTCGGGAAAGCGTGACTGTAACTGGTCGGGTTCGCCGGTTCCGGAGCCGTCGTCGGTGTTGTTGTCTTCGGTATCGTCGGGTTCGTCGCCCGAGTCGCCGACACAACCGGCGAGGGCGAGACCAGCACCGCCAGCGAGGGTTCCGAGCAGTGCTCGGCGCGTTGGACCGTTCATACTCGCAGTTCACGCCGTGCTGATAAGTATGCGGGGAAGAGTCAAATGACGGTTTGAGATACGTGCCGGGCAAGCTACACCTGGAGAGCTACAGGCGATCTCTGATCTCGGAATCGAGCGAGTAGAGCCGCTTTCGTGCGTCGACGACCGACGGCCGGGTAGTGACGATGCCGGCATCGTCGAGATCCGACAGCGCAGAGCGAACTGTTCGACCGGCGAGCAGCGTCTTCTCCGTGAGCTGTGGCTGGGTCAGCTCACCTTCGTACTCCAACGTCTTCGCGACGAGTTTCGCACTCGGCGGGAGCTCCGACAGCGCATCGATGGCTGTCACCTCCGGGGACTGGTGGGTCATACTCATTACTGGCATCGATAGGATTTTAATAGCATACCGGCTGTGCAATACCGATGCACAGCCGCTTTCGACCCGGGGAACTCACTCGAAATACGCGGCCAGCCGATCGGCGGCCGCCTCGACGCGTGGCGTGACCAGCGCGAAGCGGATCCACTCGGCCCGAGAGTCGCTGAAAGCCTCGCCAGGCATCCCGGCCACGCCGGCCTCGTCGATGAGTCGCTCGACGTTTTCCAGCGAGCCCGCGAAGTCGGGGAACCGGGCCATCACGTAAAAGGCCCCCTCTGGATCGGTGTACTCGGCCCCGGCATCGTCCAGTGCGTCGGTGAACGTGCCGATCCGCTCCCGGAGTCGGTCGCGGCTCTGCTCGTAGTAGCTCGGGTCAGTGTTCCGGAGCGCGTGCAGGACGGCTTCCTGTACCGGCCGGGAGCCGGTCACGTTCGTCAGCATGTGTCTGGTCCGGGCCCGGTCGAGCAAGTCGCCGTCGGCGTCGGGAAAGACGGCGTAGCCGACCCGCCAGCCAGTGATCGCCATCGACTTCGAGAAGGAGTTGGTGACGAGTCGATGCTCGGAGTCGACGGCGAGTGCGGACTCGAACCGGCCGGAGTAATCGAAGTGGTCGTACACCTCGTCGCTGACCAGCAGTGCATCGTACTCCTCGGCAATCCCGACCAGGTCACGGATCGTCTCGCCGTCGTAGGTGACTCCGAGCGGGTTGTTCGGCGAGTTGACGACGATTACGGCGGTCTCCTCGCTCGCGTGCTCGCGGACAGCCGCTGGATCGAGGTGCCCGCTTTCGCTCGCGGGGACGAACGATATCTCGGCACCGAGCATGTTCGCCCGCCCGGCGTAGTAGGGGTAGACGGGATCGGTGAGCAGGATCTCCGAGCCCGGCTTCGTTTCCAGTCCTTCGGTCATCGCGAGATGGTTCGCCTCGCCCGCGCCGTTGGTGATCAGCACCTGCCCGGTGTCGACCCCGCGGCGGGTGGCAATCTCTTCTCGGAGTTCCCGGATACCGACACTCGGTGGATACTGGAACGCGTCGGGATCGCTGTCCGCGTAGGCGTGCAGTCCCTCACGGAGCGCTTCGGGTGACTCCCAGTCGGGGTTCCCGCTGACCATATCGACGACATCGCGGTCCGCCCGGCTCGCATACTGCATGACACGGAAAAACTGCGGCGTCTCGTAGTCCATATCCGCCCGTTGGCCCCTGTCGTCTTTGCTGTTGTGACTCTAGTAGTCTGGCTATGACTGGGCGGTTCGATACGACTGTTACGAACAGCGTCCGAACCACGATACCCCACCGCTACCCCCCAGGTCGCCGGAACGTATAGCTGGTCTCCCCGGTCTCTACTGTGAGTGAACCCCCATCGTGGTCCAGAACGAGTTCAGTCACGCCCTCGCGTTCGAACTCGTGAAGCGGCATTCCCGTGCCGATCCAGCCGTCCCGGGACAGTTCGACGTATGCAGAGCCAAAATCGACCCGAATCCAGCCATCGTCTGTACGCACGTCGCCGGCCGAACCGAACTTTCGTAGTTCGTCGACGAGTGTCTCCCACTCGGAGAACGTGACACGAGTTGGCATGTGCTAGACAGTGAGAGGCAACGAGCAAAAGCCCGGGGTGAGGATCTGGGACGGCTTACAGTCGGTCGGTCACGGCGTCGGCGTCGTAGTTCAAAGAGAGTTCCCGGGACCGGCCCCGGCCCTCCACCTCGGTGTAGCTCGCGTCGATGATCCCGAGCTGGTCGAGTTTGTTGATGATCTCCGAGTAGCGAGTGTAGCCCAGATCCGTCTTCTCGTGGAACCGGTCGTAGATCTCGCCGGCCTGCTCGCCGCTGTGTTCGGCGATGACCTCCACGAGTGCGGTTTCGGAGTCGGAAAGCTCCTGCAACCGCCGGGAGAGGTGGACGTACTTCGAGTTCTCGTAGGCTTCTTCGACGTCTTCTATCTCGACGGTCCGACTGGCCCGCATCTCCGCTTTCATCCCGGCCCGGCGGAGCAGATCGATCCCGACCCGGAGATCCCCACCCTGCTCGGCGGTCAGTTCGGCGACCCGATCCAGCACCGGCATGGTGACGACGTCGTCGTGGAACCCGCGGTTTGCGCGTTCCTGCAGGATCTCGGCGATCTCGGGCTCGTCGTATTTCGGGAAGTAGATATCCTCCGGCCGGAAGACGCTCTGGACACGGCCGTCGAGTTCTTCGAGAATGTCCATATCCAGATCCGAGGAGATGACGATCACGCCGATTTTCGCGCCACCCTGCTCCTCGTGGGCCCGCAGGAGCGAATAGAGTGTATCGGAGGCCTCGGACTCGTAGAAGAGGTAGTTGATATCGTCGAGTGCGACGATGAGCACCTCGTCACTCTCGACGAGGCGGTCGGTCACCTGCGAGAACAGTTTCTTGAAGGAGATGCCCGACGCTGGCGGCTCGTAGTCGAAGACCTCCTCGAACAGTCGCGAGAAGATCGCGTACCGCGTCGAGTTGACCTGGCAGTTGACTCTGACGGCCTTGACGTCGGTGCGCGCGCGCAGTTCGTCGAAGAGGATCTGGACGGAGGTCGTCTTCCCTGTGCCTGGCGGGCCCTGGGCCATCACGTTCAGCGGTCGTGAGCCACGCACCGCGGGTTTGAGTGCGTATTTCAGGCTCTCCATCTGGCTTTCACGGTGAATGAACGTCTCCGGGACGTAGTCGATCTCGAAGACGTGTTCGTTGCGAAAGACGGACTCGTCCCAGGACAGCATCTCCTCGTCTGGCTCGTCCGTCATTATACTTTCACCGAGCTTACGGCGACACTTAACAGTATTGCAGCGTCAGACGAAGTTGCGACTATCCCTACTATTTTTTCTTATCAACACGAACGCCATTTCATGGAATATGCCCTCCGCTGGCGACTCGATCTGATCATCGGGCTGTTACTGTTCATCGCACTGTGTGCAGCGACGCTGCTGGTCCGCACAGGGCTGTTCGGTGTCCTCGTGGTGGTAGCGTTCGTCGCGCTCGTCTGGATCGCCTTTCCACAGATCGGCTCTTATCTCAGAAAAGTAAGCGGCCCGAATCAGAGCGACTCGTCCTAGAACTTTTCCAGCAACCCGCTGTAAAACGCCTCCCCGTCACCGGTTTCGTCGTCGTCAGCCAGCTTCTCGACGATCAACTCCGGCGTCGAGCGTGCGAGCCGACCTTTCACTGGTGACCGGTTCACCTTGAGCTGGCCGTCCTCGATGCCGTCGGCCTGAATCCCGTCGACCGAGAGTTCGATCTCCGCGACGTCCATTATTTCGCGGGCGAGGTGGGAGACGAACACCGCCGTCGCGCCGCGGTCGTCGAGCGCTTCCAGAATGCCGGCCATGATGTTCGCACTCGCACCCGGTTCGGTGATACTTTCGAGTTCGTCGACGAGGACGAGCACCGACCGATCCTCGCTGACCTCCGTGACGAGGTTGCCGAACTCCCGCAAGGTGGACTCGAAGGCACCCGCGTCGAGCGTTCCCTGGGTTTTCGCGTAGTAATGGAGTTCCTCGATGCGCTCGATTCTGGCCTCGTCGGCGGGGACCGGCAGCCCCATATGTGCGAGTGTCACGACGAGCCCGACGAGATCCAGCGTCGACGTTTTTCCGCCGCTGTTGACCCCGGAGAGGAGTGTCACACCCGCGACGCCGTAATCGATCGGCTCGACGTCCTCGAAGGGAACGTCCAGCAGCGGTGATCGACCGCCCTCGATCGCGAAGCCCTCGCCGCCGAAGGTCGGCATCGTGCAGTCGAACTCCCGGGCGAAGCGGGCAACTGCGAGTTCGACGTCGAGTTCGAGCGCCCGGTCGACGACTTGCTCGCAGTCGGTCTGCAGGCCGGCGAGTTCGTCGGCGACGGCCTGTTTCTTGCTGGTGGCCCGTCGATCCCGCATCGCGACGAGTTCCTCGCGGAGACGGTTGCGGACCTCTGTGTCGTGTTCGACAGGGTAGGTCGGCTCGTCGTCGAAGATCCGCCGCGCCAGGGACTCGTTGTCGGTCAGATCGAGGACGTCGACGAGCTGTTCGCGGGCCTGGTCGACGGCCGCGCTGTACTCGTCGGCGAGTTCGCGCTGGAGCAGGGAGTCGACCCCGGCACCGCGTTCGACCAGCGAGAGGAGATCCGTCCCCTCGATCGTGACGTCCCGCTTCTCGATGGCCTTGCGGAGGTGATCGTTCGCCAGCCGTTCTGCCTCGCTGATCGCACCGTCGAGCGAGTCGATAGCCGAATTCAGTCTGTCGAGTTCCTCGTCGCCACGAACCGTGCCGTCGGTGTCGAGTTTCGACAGGGCATCCTGCAGTGTATCGAGATCACAGGGCGAGTCCAGCGCTGCCTCGCGGTGGACGCGAGCCGCGGCCTGCAGGCTGTCCCTGTTGTGCGCGAAAAAGGAGAGTGTTCGCTCCGGGACGACAGACTCGGGTTCCTCGAGTGCGCCGGGGTCGACACGGACGTCGCCGTCCAGTTCGGTCCCGACGAACTCCTCGTCGAGTGCGATCACCGTCGAGTAGCCGCGGGCGAGTTCGGAGAGCTGGCGGGCATCTTCGACGAGTTCCACGCTGAGTTCGGGGACGGCCTCGCGGGCTTTCGCGTAGGTTTCTGCGTCCTGTGTCGCGAGACAGCGGTCCCGGACGCGGAGATCACTCGGCGCTTCGAGCGGTTCCACGCCAGCCAGCGCGTCGAGGACAGCCTCCGACGGGTTCTGTTCGATGGCTTCGCGAGCAAATTCCTGAACCTCCTCGATCCGGGACTGGACACCACTGGGGTACAGCGTCTCCAGCCGACTGGCAGCGTATTTCGTGACTGTCCGGTCTTTGAGCAAGGCGAGTGCTTCGCGGTGGAGTTCTTTCGCCCGGGGCGTCGCGGCGAATCCACCGGGATCGTCGTGCTGGATGCGGATCGCACCGCGGGCGATTCTGGCTGCGCGGCCCTCACTGATCTCCGGTGCGCGCGCGATCGCTGCGACGTCTCCCTCCCGTAGCGCCCGCTCTGGCTCGTCGAGTTCCCGCAACGCCTCGGCCGTCTTCGCTCCGACACCGGGGATCGACGTGAGCTCCATCTACTGTGCAATTCGGAGCGGGGGCAAAAAATCTAGCGAGTAGGCCGAGGATTTCGTGTCGGCAGGATTGGAGGGTTCCAATCACTCGGTCAGTTCAGCCTCGAAAAACAGCCAGTTCGACTCTTCCGCGGCCAGTTCGTCTTTCGCGGTCGACTCGTCGACGATCCGAAAGCCAGCCTCGCGCAACTGCTCGCGTGTCGCTTCCTGGCCGGCGATGTGCCACTGCATCTCGACGCCGCTGTCGAGCCAGTCCGGATTCGTCCCACACCACTCTCCTGTGCCTTCTGTGAGCAGGATGCGCCCGCCGGGACGGAGAACCCTGGCACACTCGTCGACGACCTGCTGGTGTTGTTCGAGCGGAATGTGAATCAGGGAGTGAAAGGCAACGACGGCATCGAACGTGCCGGCCTCGACGGGGAACCGGGTCATATCGCCCTGCAGGATCGGCGTGCCGGGAACGGCCTCCCGGGCCAGCTGGAGTTGACGACGGGAGAGATCCAGCCCGACGGCTTCCCGATCAGTTTTGAGGGTGCGGAGTATCGGTTCACCTTGCCCGCAGCCAGCATCCAGGATGCGGGCCGACGGGGAGAGTGAGCCGAGAAACCGGTCGAGAATCGTCAGTTCGTCCGCGTCGGGATTTCGGTTTCCAGCGTAAATCTCGGCGAGGTCGTCGTACCCACTCCGGACGGCGTCCTTGTCGACCATACAGATAGCGTCGCTGTGGAGATGCAAACCTTTTGTGTCAGATGGCCGCGGCTGTGCTCGCCCCGGTAGCGCTTATCTTCGTGCAGTGTGTTGGCACAGACATGAACGTCGGCGTCATTTCGGATCTCCACGGCAACAAGGTCGCGCTCGAAGCTGTGATCGAGGATATGCCAGCCGTCGACCGGCTCGTCTGCGCCGGCGATGTCGTCGGCTACAACCCCTGGCACGCCGACTGTGTCGACTTCGTCCGCAAGGAATCGATTCCGACGGTGATGGGCAACCACGACCGTGCGGTCGCGGGCAGCACCTCTTTCGGGTTCAACAGCATGGCCGGCGCGGGTGTCCAGCACGCACGCGAACAGCTCACCGACGACCAGCTCGCCTGGCTCGGTGCGCTCCCGGACTCCCGGCTTGTCTGTGACGGCCGGGTGAAGATCGTCCACGGTCACCCCGACAACCCCGACCGCTACACCTACCCCTCGGAGTTCAGTCCGAGACTCCTCGACGAGGAGGACGTGCTCGTGATGGGGCACACCCACGTCCAGGCACACGAAATCTTCGACGAGGGGATCGTGATGAACCCGGGGAGTGTCGGCCAGCCCCGGGACAGTGATCCACGGGCCGCGTACTCGATTCTGGACCTCGACGAGATGACTGTCGAGGAACGTCGTGTCACCTACGATATCGAGCGCGTTCACAAAGCGGTTCGGGAGGCTGGACTCCCCGGTCGGATTGCTTCGCGTCTCGAAGAAGGACGGTGAGTTGTGGATATTAAACTGGTGTGAGAAAGAGGACTTGGAATGAAGAGTCCAAACAGCAAGAAAGCCCCCTTTCAGTCCCGCCCGATGTAACTTTCCAGGCCGGGCGGGACTGAAAGGGGCCGTGCGCTTGATCCGGCCCGGACGCCGCAAGCACCGCAGTGAAACGAGGAGCACAGCAAGTCCCGGACGGTCAAGCGTACGGGGGCTTTCTTGCTGTTCCTGACTCGAATTCCGCTCTCTCAGAACAAAAATCCGGCTCCTAGAACACGTCTCGCAGCAAAATCCGGCACCTAGAACACGTCTCGCAGCAGTTCCAGCGCGCGTTCGCGTTCCTCCCAGTCGACGAACACCGAAATCGACGTCGCGCTGGTGACCACGTCGTGGATGTAGATGTGCTCTTCGGCGAGCGGGCCGAGCACGTTGTTCACGGCGCCGCTTTTGTCCTGAAGTTCGCCACCCGCGACCCGGACGACTGCGATCCCTTCTTCGAGGGTGACACTGGAGAGGATCTCGTCTTCGACGACGCGCTCGTGGAGCACCGTCTCGGCCTCTTTCGCATCCTCGGCATCGACGTAGAAAGTGATCGAATCGAGTCCGCTGGAGTTGGTCTCGACGTTGATCCCGGCGTCGGCGAGTGTCGTCGACAGTCGAGAGAGAACGCCGGGCTGGTTGCGGATCGACCGGCCAGCGATCGTGATACAGGCCAGTTCCCGTTCCTGGAGATCGATCAGGTTCTCGAACTCGCCTTCGATGTTCGTCCCGCCGGTGAGTAGATCACCGTGCTGGTGATGGACGACACGGACTTCGAGGTCGCCAGTTTTGTACGTCAGTGCAGAGGGTGCGACGACCTCCGCACCACGAAAGGAGAGGTTCCGGAGTTCGTCGACCGTGATCTCGCCGACGTTGCGGGCCCCTTCGACGACGTTCGGGTCGCCGGTCATGACGCCCTCGACGTCGGTCACGATGACGACCTCGTCGGCACCCATGTAGTTGCCGAGCATGACCGCGGTCGTGTCACTGCCACCACGGCCGAGTGTGGTGATCGTTCCGTCGTGGTCTTCCGCGAGGAAGCCAGTGATGACTGGTACGACGCCGTCGGCCATGGATTCTGCGCAGTCTTCGGCGCGTGCACGTGTCACGTCCACGTCGACCTCACCGTACTCGTCGGTGATGATCGGCCAGTTGTCCCGGCCGGGTTCGAGGAACTCGGCGTCGATGCCGCGGGCCTCCAGTGCGCCTTTCAGCATCCGAACGGAGGTCCGCTCGCCCATGCTGACGATCTCCGCGCGGTCGGCCTCCGTGGCGTCGAATTTCATCTCGTCGAGCAGCACGTCCGTCGTCCCGCCCATGGCACTGACGACGACGGCGACCTCGTGGCCGGCCTCGACGGCCGCTGCGATCGAGTCCGCCGCGCGATTGATCCGGTCGCCGTCCGCGACGCTCGTACCACCGAACTTGGCAACTATCCGCATACGACCACCTGCTGTGTGTGCCGGTAACTCATTTTCCGCCCCTTTGTCGCCACTGTGGATAACTGCTTTCATCTGGACTACCCAGAGCTGTTTGACAGAAGACAGTCCGGGCAGCCCTGACCGGGGCGACGAATCCGTCGTGTGAGAGAGACACATACTTTAATTGGTCCGGGGTCCAACAGGTGGCTATGGAACTGCGGGACGCTGTGGAGGCCGACGCCGAACGGCTCGCTGCACTGACGGACGCGCCGCGGGACGTCATGCGGAACCTCGTCCACGACAGAACTGTTCGTATTGCCGAACTAGAAGACGAAATCGTCGGGTTCGTCAGCTACGACGCCCGCGACCAGACCGTCCACGTCACACAGCTCGAGGCGGAAGGAGAGGCCTACGAACGGTTGCTCGAAGAACCTGTTCGCTTCGCCCGAACAGAGGAGATGGCTGTCGAACTGCTCGCGCTCCGCGAGGAATCGGAGATCCAGACGGTCGCCGACGAGATGGGGTTCGAACGAACCGGCAGCGGCCCCCGGTTCGACGGGAAACAGACCGTCAGATACCGCGCCGAGAAACTGTAACCGACCTGCGAGACCGACTGCCGACCCCCGACACCGACCAGTCTCCTGCGCGCGCGTGAACGAACAAGGCGGGTCCGAACTCCGGTCGCTGCGGGCGACACCTGTCGGGTGAACGAACAGATGAAGACGAGCGTGTGTCAGCCGTCAGACGGCCGGCATATCCCGGCTGCCTCTGTCGATTAGGGATTTATACTGTCACACGTGGGTTTAAGTACATCCAACGAAATCGATAGCTTGCAGTCGCGACTGCAAAGTCACACGCTTCCGGCGGTTTCGATACGTCCACCGGAGACGTACAGTATATGACCGGCCGGGCCGAAGAGTTGTCGCATGCTCGAACTGGACGACGTACACGCGGCTCGCGACAGGGTAGCGGAGACATCGCGGCACACGCCGCTGGTGTACTCGCATACCTTTTCTGCGATGACAGGTGCCGACGTCCACCTCAAACAGGAGATGCTCCAGCGGACGGGCGCGTTCAAGATCAGGGGGGCGACGAACCGTATCGCGACGCTGCCCGAGGAGCACCGCGAGTCGGGCGTCGTGACGGCCAGCGCCGGCAATCACGCACAGGGGGTCGCGCTCGCGGCCACGCGCATGGGCGTCGACTCGAAAGTCGTCATGCCGGAAGACGCACCGATCTCGAAGATCAAAGCCACCCGTAGCTACGGCGCCGAGGTCATCCTCCACGGCGTCGACTACGACGAAGCCGCCGAACGCGCTCACGAGATCGAGAAAGAAGAGGGGCGGTACTATCTGGAGGCCTTCGACGACTGGGAGGTCATGGCCGGTCAGGGTACGCTCGGGCTGGAGATCTACGACGACCTCCCGAGCGTCGAGACGGTCGTCGTGCCCATCGGCGGCGGCGGACTCATCTCCGGGATCGCAACTGCCCTCAAGGGACTCAACCCGTCGGTGCGGGTGATCGGGGTCCAGGCGGAGGGCGCGTCGAGTGTCGCCCCGTCGCTGTCGAAAGGCGAGCGGATCGAACTCGACAGTGTGGATACGATCGCAGACGGGATCGCGACCCGCACCGTCGGGGAGAAGACCTTCGAGGTGATCAAAGAGCGCGTCGACGAGGTCGTTACGGTGTCAGATGCAGATATCGCCGTCGCCGTGACGACCCTGCTGGAGCGGTCGAAGACCCTGGTCGAGGGGGCCGGAGCGGTTCCGCTCGCGGCGCTGCTCGCGGGGGCCTTCGAGTACGAGGACGAGGAGACGATCGTGCCGGTGCTCTGTGGGGGGAACATCGACATGAACACGCTGACGACGGTGATCATGCGCGGGATGATCGAGACCGGGCGCTACCTGCGGATCCGGACGGTGCTGCCGGACAGACCGGGGGCGCTGGATTCACTCGTCGCAGTCATCTCCGAGCAGGAGGCCAACATCTACGCGATCCAGCACGACCGCACGTCCCGGGACGTCTCGATGGACGACGCGGAGATCGAGATCGATCTGGAGACGCGGGGTCACGACCACGTTGCGGAACTGATCGACGCGCTGGAAGACGCCGGCTACGATATCGAGATCCTGACCGGCGAGACCAGGCTCTAATCGGGCCACGAGACAGCCAGGCCCCGATGAGTACACTTTTCATCTGACCCATACTAAAATGGAGTATGCTGAGCGCGAAGATGGAGGACTATCTCAAGGCCATCTACGAGGTCAAACAGCAGGAGGGGGAACCCGTCTCGACGTCGGCTGTCGCGGAGCTGCTCGACGTCGAGCCACCGACGGTGACGAGCATGATGGAGAAACTCGAATCACGCGGACTCGTCGACCGGGAGAAGTACAAGGGGGTGGAGCTGACGACCGAGGGGGAGACTGTCGCGCTCGAAGTGCTCCGACACCACCGGCTGCTCGAAACCTATCTCGCCGAACAGCTGGATTACGACTGGGCCGAGGTCCACGACGAGGCCGACCGGCTCGAACACCACATCAGCGAGGAGTTCGAGAAACGCGTCGCCGAACTGCTCGACGATCCGGAAGTCGATCCACACGGCGATCCGATCCCCAACGACGCCCTCGAACCCGTCCAGGGTGAAGACAGAAAACTGAGCGGTCACGAGGAAGGCGAGACGCTGGTCGTCCAGCGTGTCAGGGATCGCGATCCGGAAGAGCTGTCCTACCTCCAGCGTGTCGGCATCACACCGGGGACACAGATCACCATCGACGAAATCCCGCCGATCGGGATGGTGACCGTCAGGCTCGCCGACGGGGAAACCGTCTCACTCCCGGACTCGATCGCGGACTCGATCCGGGTCCGGGTCCCCGGTGCCGGTGTCGAAGACGCCAACGGACTCTCGTAGGGCGCTGCGGTAGAGTGACAGCCAAGTCGAATCATTTTAGAGGGCCACGACGCTACGGGACTGTACCAATGGCCATCAAACCTGCATACGTCAAAAAGACGGGGCGGCTGCTCATGGAGAAGTACCCGGACGCGTTCGGCCCGGATTTCGAACACAACAAGGAACTGGTGACCGAACTCACCAACATCGAGTCGAAGGGCGTCCGCAACCGGATCGCTGGCTACGTCACCCGCAAGCAGCGCTCGCCACAGCCGGCATAACGCGTTCTCTCTTCCGCAAAAAAGCCGCGCCTAGAGATCGATGTCGACGACGGTGTCTGACTGGAGCCAGGCTGTACTGTTCTCTCGATCGTAGATCACGCACTGGCCGCCGCCAGTCTCGATCAGTCCGTACCGTTTGTCTTCCTCTTCTTCGGGGTCAATTTCGCCTTTCATGCCATTAGTTGGGAGGTAGTCCCGTTACATGGTGGTAGGTGTCAACTAAATATAACCCTTTCGCGCTTGTGCAGATGAATTAATGAATCGGATAGTGAAATAATGCGGCAGTAGGCTGGTCGGACGCCTGCGGTGGGCTGGCCTTACTCGCCGCGGAGTTCGGCCATGTGGTCGATCCGCTGCTGGACGAGTTCCGGTTTGCCGATGTCGTGGCGCACGCGGAGCCCTTCCTCACCGGCAGCCGAGATCGCCTCCTCGGCGATCTCCTCGGCCTCGGTGATCGAGTCGGCGACGCCCACGACGGCGAAGGACCGCGAGGTGGTCGTGTAGATACCGTCGTCGCGTTCGTCGACACTCGCGTAGTACAGCAGTGCATCGCCGGCGCTCTCCTCGTCGATGGTGACTTTGGCGCCCGACTTCGGGTCGGTCGGGTACCCTTCAGGGACTGCATACTTGCAGACGGTCGCCTGGCGCTGGAAACTCAGCTGCGGGAGTGACTCCTCCTCGCGGGCGGCGACGAGCACGTCGAGGAAATCGGTGCCGAGCACGGGCAGGGTGTTCATCGCCTCCGGATCGCCGAATCGGGCGTTGAACTCGACGACTCTGATCCCGTCGACGGTCAGCATGAACTGGCCGTAGAGCACGCCCTTGTAGCCGTCGAGTGCGTCGACAGTCGCCCGGAGCACGTCGACAGCGTCGTTGTACTCCGACTCGCTCATGAACGGGAGTTCGAGCGCGGCGTCGCTGTAGGCACCCATCCCGCCGGTGTTCGGCCCCTCGTCACCCTCGTAGGCGCGTTTGTGGTCCTGGACTGCGGGCGTGACACGCAGCTGGTCGTTCGCGACGAAGGCCTGGATCGTGAACTCCTCGCCGACGAGCCGTTCTTCGAGAACGATCCGGTCGTAGTCGGAATCACGGATGTACTCCTTTGCCTCCTCGGCCGTACACTGGTCGCCGATCACGCGGACCCCCTTGCCGCCGGTCAGCCCTGCCGGTTTGACCGCGAGGTCGCCGTCGTACTCGTCGATGTACTCGCAGGCGGCCTCCATGTCGTCGAAGGTTTCGAAGTCCGGACAGCCCGGAATCTCGTGTTGCTTCATGAAGCGGCGCTGGAAGGCCTTGTCCGTCTCGATACGGGCCGCGTCTTCCTGCGGGCCGAAGGTGTAGACGCCGACCTCGTCGAGTGCGTCTGCAACGCCCGCGGCGAGGGCAGCCTCCGGACCGATGACGGCGAGCGTCGCGTCGACATCGTCTGCGTACGACCGGACCGCCGTCGGGTTCGTCGTATCGAGTGTCTCGAACCCCTCGGCGAGACGCGCGATACCTGGGTTTCGATTCCCCGCACAGGCGTACAGCGTGGCCGCTGTCTCGGAGAGCGAGCGTGCGATCGCGTGCTCTCGGCCACCGCCACCGACCAGCAGCACTGTCTCTTCCATATCCAACAAAGACCCCGAACCGAG
>Ga0207753_1000554_pt1 | contig 14218 bp, 17 predicted proteins | sample PonA233FremontCA_2_FD_187273 | JGI IMG/M metagenome (GOLD analysis project Ga0207753, IMG submission 187273) | Salt pond sediment microbial community from Fremont, CA, USA - Pond A23 Sediment 3 (SPAdes) | ecosystem: Environmental > Aquatic > Non-marine Saline and Alkaline > Saline | place: USA...
GTACCGGAGAGGACGAACTGCGGGACGAGCGTACCGGAGAGGACGAACTGCGGGACGAGCGTACCGGAGAGGACGAACCGGGAGGCGACGAAAACGGGTCGGGAGCCGAGTCCGATCCCGACGACGCGACGCGGACTGAAACCGGGAACGGGCCGTCCGAGGGCGACGCCGACAGCGGTCGGGCCCCCGCCGAGCCCGAGGACTCGGAGCCCCAGCCGGGCGACGACGGGGGCAGCCCGTTCGACGAGGACTTCGCGTCGGCGCTGCAGGACGCTCCCGAGCCGGGAGCGGAGTCGGGACAACCGCCGGGGACGGCGGGTGGTCCCGAGGAGCAAAGCGGCGACGACCCCTTCGGCGACGATCCGTTCGGCGGCGGGAATCGGGGCGAGTCGCCGTTCGGAGGTGGGGGTGACGACGAGTTCGGCTTCGGCGACTTCGGCGGCAACGACCCCGAAGCCTTCGACGAGGAGGAGTTCGACTCCGACCTCGAACGCCTGGACGTCGGGATCGAGGGACTTGACCAGATGATCCTGGGCGGCGTCCCGTGCCGGTCGCTGATGGTGGCCATCGGGTCGGCCGGAACCGGCAAGACCACGTTCGGACTGCAGTTCCTGAATCACGGCCTCCAACAGGGAGAAGACGGCGTCTACATCACCTTGGAGGAGAGCTACGACCGGATCATCTCCACCGCCGACGAGAAGGGGTGGGGGTTCGGGGAGTACGTCGACGACGACCGGCTGGCGGTCGTCGACATCGACCCCATCGAGATGGCAAACAGTCTCGACAGCATCCAGAACGACCTCCCGAACCTGATCGAGGAGTTCGGCGCCGACCGGTTGGTGCTGGACTCCGTATCGTTGCTCGAGATGATGTACGAGAGCGCGCCCCGGCGGCGGAGCCAGGTGTTCGGATTCGCGCGGGCGCTGAAGAAGGCCGGGATCACCATCCTGCTGACCTCCGAGGCCGACCGGGACCACGCCTACGCCTCCCGGTTCGGCATCGTGGAGTACCTGGCCGACGCGGTGTTCGTACTCCAGTACGTCCGCCCGAGCGACTTCCAGGAGACCCGGCTGGCGATCGAGATCCAGAAGATCCGTGACGCCAACCACTCCCGGGAGACCAAACCCTACGACCTCACTGACGAGGGGATCAGCGTCTACCGCCAGGCGAACATCTTCTGACCCGGCTCCCCGGTGGCGTGGCCGGTACGCCGAAATATATATAGACTATATATCCGAAACATCGCTCGATAGATTCGGGAGCGGACGCGCCCCACGCGCCCGAACTCGGAACTCGGACCCGAGACAACGTTCGACGGACGGTCGCACGGGGACCGCCTTCCGGACCGTATTCCGACCCTACGGGGGTACTCGTCCGTTCTCGTCGGTTTTTGAAGCCCGGCTCGAAGGGAGTACCGTCGTCCGAGCGCCCGGGGCGATCCCGGCGGGGACCGGGAACCGACACCGGCGTGCGCGCGAACGGCTATATAGAAATAGGCAATTTTATATCATCCGCGTCGACAATCGCCGGTATGGTAGAAACGCGGAAGGTGCAGGTGACCGGCGGGTCGACGTTCACCGTGTCGATCCCGAAGGAGTGGGCGACCGCCAACGACGTCTCCGCGGGAAGCACAGTGGAGTTCTACCCCGAGGGCGACTCGCTGTTTCTGACCCCGGTGAACGACGAGGAGCGGACCGAGGGTACCCTCGACATCGCCGACCTCGAGGGCGAGGAACTCACCCGTGCGGTGATGACGATGTACGTCAGCGGGTTCGACATCATCTCGCTCGAGAGCAACCGGATCACGACCGAACAGCGGCGGACGGTCAGGCAGGCCACCCAGAGCCTCGTCGGGCTCGAAGTGCTCGAGGAGACCAGAGACGAGGTGGTGATCCGCGACCTGCTCGACTCCGCGGAGCTCTCGATCCACACCGCGGTCAGGCGGATGCGGCTGATCTCGCTGTCCATGCTCGGTGACGCGATCGACGCGATGGCTGACCTCGACGCCGACATGGCCCGGGACGTGATCCAGCGCGACGACGACGTCGACCGGCTGTGGATGGTGGTTTCCCGGATCTTCCGCTCGACTCTCCGCACGCCGAAGGCGGCAGAGGAGCTCGGACTCCCCCGGGAGGTCTGCTTCGACTACCAGTCGGCGGCGCGCCAGCTCGAACGCGTCGCCGACCACGCCACGAAGATCGCCCACCTCACCCTCGAGTTCGAGCGTCCGGTCCCCGGGGCGGTGATGGACGCGCTCTACGAACTCCACGCGGAGGCCCACGACATCGTCGACGACGGGATGGACGCGTTACTCGCAGACGACAGCGAGGAGGCCACCCGGTTGGCGAACGAGGCGCGCGAGTCGGTCCAGGTGATCGACGAGCGCGCTCGGCGGATCGACGAACTGCTGCGGGATCTCGATCCTGCCCGGGCGCATCTGCTCGGGCTCATCGTGGACTCGGTGTCGCGGAGCGCGGACTACGGCGGGAACATCGCCGAGACCGCGCTCCAGAAGTCCGCGCCGACGCCGTAGGCGGCATCCCGCGTCGCCCCCGAAGAACGCTACTCGTCGTCGACGGCGACCGCGCTGACCTGGCCGGTCTGGCCCGGACGCGACGTCACGCGGGCGCGACCGTCGGACGTCTCGATGATCGCACCCTTCGTGATGATGTTCCGGCGGGCGTAGTTGACGTTCGCAGGGTTCTCGACGACGTCCTCGATCGTGGCGGTTGTGACCTCGCTGCCGTCGGCGACCTGTGCGGTGTCCGCCGAGAGCGCGCGGGTCTTCGAGCCGGTGCCGCGGGAATCGATGGTCTGCAGTCGGGGCTCACCGACGGTCGTCTCCGAGGGCTCGCGGCCGAGCTGGTGGCGGGTCTTCTTGTGCGATCGACGACGGCGACCGCCGGTGCGCTTCCGCTTCGAGCGTCCTTGATCTTTCATACGCGTCATCTGTCCGGCAGCGCACTTGAATGACTCGAAGCTGTGCTGTGAGCACGGACGGGCGTGTTCGGCGGGAGCGGAGCCGCCGCTCGGCACGTAGCGTCGAAAAGGGAGCAGCCGTCCGGGAACAGCCCGGACGGCCGCTGCCGCCCTGAATTGGTCCCCGCTGACGCTTCGGCCCTCCAGACGAAGCGTCACTTCGACCAAACAGCGGGGTTTACTTAATTGTGCCGCACGCGGAAACGAGTGTCAACGGGGGAACTGGTACCCCCGACGAACGCGGGACGGCGACGGTGCGGCACCGTCGGCGAGGCACGGGTCGCCGTGTGGGCGGGTCGACGACGCGGGACTTTTGCCGCCGCGGCCGCTATACGGGATCGATGAGCGAGTCAGACGCCGCCGAGCGAGCCCGGCGTGCCGCGGGGACGAACGAGTCGCTAGTGCAGCGAGACGACGGCGGGTACACGGTGACGACGACGGTCTTCGACGGGAGCGTCGAGGTCGGCACCGACGGGAACGCGGCCGCACTCACCGTCACGGCGACCGTCCCGATGCTCGACGCGGCCACCGACGATGCGGTCGCGCCGGTGGTCGAGGAGGGGTGGTTCGATACCTTCGAGCTCCGCGTGGCGGACGTCGACGGCGCGATCCGCGGCGACGACGCCGCGGTCTCGGTCCGGCAGGTCGGCGACGAGGCAGTCGTGACGGCCGAGGTTCGCAACCTCGACGCCGCGCGTGCGGTCGCGGACGCAGTTGCGGTCGTCGAGTTCGTCGAGGGCACGTACGTCGAGGGGATCATCCCCGGCTACGAGTACACCGGACCGGTGACACGGCTGATCCAGCGGGCGGCCGACGCGGCGGGCGGAAGCAAGGGTGGAACGCCGCTGTAGCGGGTCTACCGCCTCACACTCCCCGAGACGGCCGTCAGTCCATCGCGATGTAGGTCCGAGTGTCCTCGATCCCGGTCATCTCGTGGATCGACGCCGCGACGCCTTTGACGTCGCTGGGGCCGTCGATTCGGAGTTTCACGATGTAGTCGACGTCGCCGGCGACGACGCTGACGCTCTCTACCGACTCGTCGACCGACACCATCTCGGCTTTCAGCCGGTCCACGTCGCCGGAGGAGGCTTTGACCAGGATGTACGCGGTGACCATCAGGCCGCACCTCCCTCGGGGGCGAGCCGCTCGCCGACGATCAGCTGCCGTGCCTCCTCCAACACGCCGAAGTCCGCGAGCACCGCCAGCTGGTCGCCGACTTCGAGGGTGTCGTCGGACAGCGGCAGCCCCATCGACGCCTCGGCCTTCCCGAACGCGATGATCCGGGCGTTCGCGGGGAGCTGGACCTCCTCGATGGTGTAGCCCCGTATGGGCGACTCCTCGGTGACCGTCATCAGCACCACTTGGAGGTGTTGGGCGACGTCGGCGATTGCGTGGATCGACCCCCCCAGCAGGGCGTTCTTCGCGCCGATCGCGCCGAGGCGCTCGGGGTAGACCACCTCGTCGACCTCGTCGGCGTACGCCTCGTAGACCTCCTCGCGGTAGTCCTCGTCGACCCGGAGGACGGTCCAGGTCCGGTTGTGCTTCGCGATCGAGCACGCCGCGAAGTTGACGTTCAGGTCGCTGGTGAGCGCCCCGAGCCCGTCGGCGTCCTCGATGCCGGCCTCGAGCAAGACCTCCTCGCGGGAGCCGTCGCCGTGGATCACCTCGAAGCCGGCGTCGCGGGCGTATTCGACCCGGTCACGGTCGCGCTCGACCAGCGTAACCTGGTGATCCTCCTCCCTCAGGACCCGAGCGGTCCGGAGCCCTACACGACCTGCACCAATGATAACGAACCGCATACGGTGGCGTACGCCGGCCGGTGTAATAACCTTTCTCCGCGCCCCCAACCCTCCCCGAGGGCAGCGCAACTACTATGAGACGGTGTGACGTACCACGAGCGTATGGTTCACGCGTTCGTGATGATCGAGACCGGGCCGGGCGAGTCGGAGGGGCTTCTACGGACGATTCAGGGGCTCGAAAACATCACCGAGGCACACGTCGTCGCCGGCGGGTACGACATCATCGCCGAGGCCGACGCCGACGAGGTGTACCAGGTGCTCAGCGCCGCGGCGACCCGGATCCAGGGGCTCGAATCGGTGACCGACACCAAGACGTACATCGCCATGGACGGGTAGTCGCCGACCGTACAGCACCGTGAATGGGTGGTCGCCGAAAGCCGAACGCGTAAAGTCCTCGCCGTCCCTATCTCGGGTATGGTCTCGGTGGTCGGACTCCTGGCGTTCGGGGCGGTGCTCGTGGTCCATACCCTGCTTGCGGCGGTTCTGACCCGGTTCTTCCGGCTCCGGCTGAAGACGCAGTGGGGGTACGTGATCTACTCCTTCGCGATCATCCCGGTTGCCCTCCTGGCGACCACCCTCGTCTTCTTCGGGGTCCTCCCGGTCGGTGCGGGGCTGAATCTCGACACGGGCACGCTCCTCGGCGCCGCGATCGGCCTGCCCGCGGCGCTGGGATTCACCATCGACACGCTCTACGTTCCGGCCCCGGAGGAGTACGACCTCCCGGAGCGGAGCTGACACAGTCGCGTCTGCAGGTCCTTCCTCGCCCGCACGACGCCGCACGGTCGGCTGAGCAGCCGGCTGCAAACGCCACGGTACGACCGGCCACCATCGCGCGACGACCGCCGACGGTGACGGGTCGGGTGCCGCTACGACTCCGCAGTCAGCCGCTCGACGTGGGTCCTTACGGCTTCGACGACCGCAGCCTCCGATTGCGTGGCGTCGACGCGGACGAACCGATCGGGGTCGTCGTCGATCAGCCGCTCGTAGTTCTCCCGGACCGCTTCGAGGTAAGTCGTGTGCTCGAACTTGTTCGTCGCGCCCGCTCGCGCGGCGGCGGTCTCGGGGTCGACGTCGAGGTAGATCGTGGCGTCCGGGGGGCGGGAGAAGGCGCGGTGGACCGTACGGACGTACGCCACGGGGTCGCCGTCAACGAGGCCCGACCCCGAGAGCGACGCCGCCTGGTAGGCGATCCGCGAGTCCGAGTACCGGTCCGAGACCACGAGTTCGCCCCGGGCGAGTGCGGGGCGAACGACCCGCGAGAGGTGATCCGCGTGGTCGGCGGTGAAGAGGAAGAGCTCCGCCAGCGGGTCGGCGTCGGCGTCGCCCATCGACCGGGCGACCGCGTCGCCGTACCACGAGTCGGTGGGCTCCCGGGTGAAGGTCGCGTCGGGATACGCCCGCGAGAGCGCCTCCCACGCGGTGGTCTTCCCGCTGCCGTCCAGCCCTTCCAGCGTGAGGAGCATACGCCACCTGGCGGACGTGCGGGTAAAACCCCACCGAGTCTTCGCCTCCGGCGGTCGGCGCCGCCCGAGACCATCACCCGGTCGGTCGCTTCCAGTTGGCGGTTCTCCCGGCCGGTCGCCTCCACCTGGCGGTTCCCCGGTCGGTCGCCTCCACCTGGCGGTTCCCCGGTCGGTCGCCCCCACACCGGGTTCCGTCTCCGAAGCAGTTACTTTTACGTCGCCACGCCGGGAGTAGCACAGGTATGAACGTACTCGTCGTCGGCGGAAGCGGATTCATCGGAACCACGCTCTGTCGGGAGCTGAATCGGCGCGGCCACGATGTCACGGCGCTGTCGCGCAACCCGGGCAGCGCCGACCTCCCCGGAGGCGTCACGAAGGCGATGGGCGACGTGACCGAGTACGGCTCCATCGCCGGGGCGTTCGAGGGGATGGACGCGGTCTACAACCTGGTGGCGTTGTCGCCGCTGTTCAAACCCAGCGGGGGCGACAGGATGCACGACCGGATCCACCGCCGGGGGACGGACCACGTCGTCCGGGCGGCGGAGAAACACGACGTCGACCGGCTCGTCCAGATGAGCGCGCTCGGCGCCGACCCCGACGGCGCGACCGCCTACATCCGCTCGAAGGGGGCGGCCGAGGCGCTCGTCACGGAGTCGACGCTCGAGTACACCATCTTCCGGCCGTCGGTCGTCTTCGGTGACGGGGGGGAGTTCGTCTCCTTCACGAAGCTGCTCGCGCCGCCGTACGTCAGCGCGCTCCCCGGCGGCGGCGAGACCCGGTTCCAGCCGATCTGGGTGGACGACCTGGTTCCGATGTTGGCCGACGCGGTCGAATCAGACGAGCACGCGGGCGAGACCTACGAGATCGGCGGGCCGGACCAGCTCTCGCTCGCGGAGATCGCTCGGCTGATCCACCGCGCCGATGGCCGATCGACCACCGTGGTCCCGGTGCCGATGGCGCTCGCGAAACTCGGGTTGAGCGTCGGCGGCCTGATCCCCGGGTTCCCCATGGGGAAAGACCAGTACCGATCGCTGCAGTTCGACAACGTCACCGACGACAACGACGTCGACGCCTTCGACGTGGGTGTCGGCGAACTCACGACGCTGAAGACGTACCTCCGCGGCCGAGCCGGGGGCGGTGCCGACGCCGCCGCGCCGTCGTGAACGGGCGTTCGCGCCTCGGGTCCGGGTGGGCCTCCCGGACGCTCAAATATAAAAACTGATAAATTCCGTCCGACGCAGGGCTGACGCAACCCGTAATGACTCGTTAACACCCCGCTGCAGTACTGCGATTTTCTCGAAAATACGCCCGCACGGTCCGAATTCACACCATCACAAGGTTTATTTTCCCGTTCCCACGTGATACACCCAATGGAGAGGGGACCCAATAGATGAAACTCGCAATGATCGGTTTCGGGCAGGCGGGGGGAAAGATCGTCGACAAGTTCCTCGAGTACGACGAGCAGCACGGTTCGGGGATCGTGCGCGCCGCGATCGCAGTCAACACCGCGAAGGCCGATCTCATGGGATTGAAACACATTCCGGAGGAGAAGCGGGTCCTCATCGGCCAGTCGCGAGTCAAGGGTCACGGGGTCGGCGCCGACAACGAACTGGGGGCGGAGGTCGCCGAGGAGGACATCGACGAGATCCAGGGGGCGATCGACAGCGTTCCGGTTCACGAGGTCGACGCGTTCCTCATCGTGGCCGGACTCGGCGGCGGGACCGGCAGCGGCGGGTCGCCGGTGCTCGCGAAGCACCTCCAGCGAATCTACACCGAACCCGTCTACGGGCTCGGCGTGCTCCCCGGCAGCGACGAGGGCGGGATCTACACCCTGAACGCCGCGCGGTCCTTCCAGACGTTCGTCCGCGAGGTCGACAACCTCCTCGTCTTCGACAACGACGCGTGGCGGAAGACCGGCGAGTCCGTCCAGGGCGGATACGACGAGATCAACGAGGAGATCGTCACCCGGTTCGGCGTGCTCTTCGGCGCGGGTGAGATCGGCCAGGGCGGCGAGGTCGCCGAGAGCGTGGTCGACTCCTCGGAGATCATCAACACCTTGGACGGGGGCGGAGTCTCCACCATCGGGTACGCCTCCGAGACCGTCGAGACCGACAACTCCGGCGGCGGGTTCCTCTCGAAGATCACCGGCAGCGACGACACCGACGACCTCGACAGCGCCCACACCACCAACCGGATCACCTCCCTCGTGCGGAAGGCCGCGTTGGGCCGGCTCACGCTCCCCTGCGAGATCGAGGGCGCCGAGCGCGCGCTCCTGGTGCTTGCGGGTCCGCCGCGGCACCTCAACCGGAAGGGGATCGAGCGCGGCCGGAAGTGGATCGAAGAGCAGACCGGGAGTATGGAGGTCCGCGGCGGCGACTACCCCATCACCAGCTCGGGTCACGTCGCCTCAGTCGTGCTCCTGTCCGGGGTCACGAACGTCCCCCGGATCAAGGAGCTCCAGCAGGTCGCCATCGAAGCGCAAGACAACATCGACGACATCAGACAGGAGAGCGAAGAAAATCTTGACGAACTCATCAACGATGACGAAGACGAGCTGGAGTCGCTTTTCTAAGCTCGCGGTGGTCTGTCTCCTCGCCCTCTCCGTGGCTTCGGTCCCCGCCGCCGGCGTTTCGGTCGGTGACACGACAGTCACGAGCGACGCGGAGGTCGGGACGCAGATCACGGCGACAGTCACGCTGACCGAGTTGTACCAGAACCCCTCTCTGGAGTCGTGGCGTCTGGCGGGCGAGACGGAGCTCACCAACGTGACGTGGACGGTCGAATACTACGACCAGACCGGCGCGCGGGTGAGTCAGGACTCGTACGACGGCCAGTCGTTCGACGGGGCCCAGGTGTCCGCCGAGGAGGGGACCAGCGAGGTCCAGGTCCGGATCACCGGCACCGTCCCCGAGGTGACCGAGTACTCCTACGACCCGGCACAGTCGTTCACCGTCCTCGACCTGACACAGGCCCGCGAGGGCGGGTCGAGCAACGACATCGACACCTGGAGTGCGACCCACTACACCGAGGAGAGCCGTGAGGCGCGTACCGCCATCGACGACGCCGCCGCGGCGGTCGAGAGCGTCGACTCCCAGGAGGCCGAGCGGCAGCTGCAGAACGCGATCGAGGCGTACAACGGGGACGGAACCGAGTTCCCGCTGGCGACCGACCTCGCGAACCAAGCGCAGGAGCAGGCCGAGCAGACCCAGCAGTCCAACCAACTCATCCAGTACGCGCTGTACGGGGTCGGCGGGCTCGTCGTCGTCGCACTGCTCGTCGGCGGGTTCCTCTACTGGCGATCACAGCAGGACGGCCCGGACAAGCTGGGCTGACCTCCCCCGAATGCGCGTCGTCGTCCCGTACACCGACCGGAACCCCAAGACTCGGCTCGACCCGATCCTGTCGGAGCGCGAGCGCCGCTCGTTCTCGCGCGCGATGCTCCGGGACGTCGTCGCCGCCGTCCGTACGGCCGGCCACGACCCGGAGCTGTTGGTGCCGTCGCCGATCGACGTCGGTGCCGGCACTCCCCGCGACGGCGCCGACGGGACCCGCCACGGTATCCCGGGTGACGTCCCCGTCACCGTCGACGATCGGGCGCTGACGCCGGCGGTGAACGCCGCACTCGACCGGATCGGGTCGACGGTTTCGGAGCTGGGCGTCGTGATGGCGGACCTCGCGATCGCGACCCCGACCGCGCTCCGCCGGCTGGCCGGGGTCGGCGGCGACGTCGCCGTCGCGCCGGGGCGTGGCGGCGGCACCAACGCCCTGGTGGTCCGTGACCCCGCGTTCTCGGTCGACTACCACGGCGCCTCGTACCGCGATCACCGGGCTACCGCGGAGCGCGCGGGGCTGTCGGTCGGGGTCGTGGACTCCATGCGGCTCGCCGCCGACGTCGACGAGCCCGCGGATCTCGCGGCGGTGCTGCTCCACGGCGACGGCCACGCCCGCGAGTGGGTGGTCGACGCGGGGATCGAACTCGACACGGGGGGCGGGCGGGTCGACGTGGTGCGAGGCTGATACGAATCGGTGCCCCGAATCACCCGTCATCGTCCGACGGGGTCGGCCACGACCGGTACGTGACTCCCGTCGCCCGTGCGAACCCTCGCCGGACGAGCCGGGGGAGCGCGCCGTCGTCGAGGGATACGACCACACCGGTTCGTACGAACCCTCGCCGCGGGCGGCCGTCGGCTCCCGCCGACGCCCGTGGTTGGAGTTAAGTCCCGTCACCGACTACGACACGGTATGCGTGGCATCCGTATCGGCAGCGCGTTCGGGATCCCGATCAGGCTCGATCTCACGTTTCTCCTCGTCTTGCCCCTCTTCGCGTGGCTCATCGGCAGCGACGTCGGGTCGCTGACCGGCGTCGTCAACGACCTGTTCGGGTCCGCGATCGACGTGGCGCCGCTCACCGCCGGCCCGACGCAGTGGATCCTGGGGTCGGCCGCGGCGATCGGGCTGTTCGTCTGCGTGTTACTCCACGAGTTCGGCCACTCGCTGGTGGCGATGCGGTACGGCTACGAGATCGAGTCGATCACGCTGTGGCTGTTCGGCGGCGTCGCGCGGTTCACCGAGATGCCCGAAGACTGGCGCCAGGAGCTCTCGATCGCGCTCGCGGGTCCGATCGTGAGCGTCGCGCTCGGCGCCGTCGCGTACCTCGCGTTTCTGGTGCTCCCCGCGGGGCTCGACCCCGTCAAGTTCGTGGTCGGCTACCTCGCGCTGACGAACGTCGTGCTCGCCGTGTTCAACATGCTTCCGGGATTCCCGATGGACGGCGGGCGGGTCCTCCGGGCACTGCTCGCCCGCACGCGCCCGCACGCGCAGGCGACGAAGATTGCCGCGGAGGTGGGGAAGATCTTCGCGTTCCTGCTCGGGATCTTCGGGCTGTTCACCAACCTCTTTCTCATCGCGCTCGCCTTCTTCATCTACATCGGCGCGTCGTCGGAGGCCCAACAGACCGTCATGAAGGCGGCCTTCGAGGGCGTGACCGTCCGCGACGTCATGACGCCGCGGGAGAACCTCGACACCGTCCGCACCGACACCAGCGTCGCGGAACTCCTCGACCGCATGTTCGTCGACCGCCACACCGGCTACCCGGTGATGCGGAACGGTCGGCTGGTCGGGGTGGTGACCCTCGACGACGCCCGGTCGATCACGGAGGTCGAGCGCGACGCCTACCGCGTCGAGGACGTGATGTCGGGGGAGCTGTCGACCATCTCGCCCGACGCCGACGCCATGACCGCGCTCCAGCGGATGCAGGAGGGGAAGGTCGGCCGGCTCCCGGTGGTCGACGACCGCGGGGAGGTGGTGGGGCTGATCTCCCGATCCGACCTCGTGACGGCGTTCAACATCATCCAGTCCCGCGGGGCCGTCCCGTCGCTGTCGATCGGCGACGCCTCGGACCTGCCGAACCCACGGTAGGGGCGGTCGGTCACCCCGCGTCCGACGTCCCGTCCCCGGCGCTCGCCGGCTCGGCGGCAAGTTCGACGTCCGCGCGCTCGCGGAGCCACGACACCGCCTCCGCCACGGCCGCCTCGCCGTCCCCGGTGAGTTTGACCCGGGTCCACTCGGCGCTCCGGTTGGGGTAGCTGCCGACGCGCACCCCGAACTGGTCGGTGACGGCTCCCAGCGGCGACGCCAGCGCGCCCTCCGGTTCCGGGGAGTACAGTGTCCGGGTGACGACGCTCCCCCCGAACTCGCCGTCGACGTTCGCGAATACGGCCCGCATCTCCTCGGGAATCCCCGGGAGGACGTACACGTTGTCGGCGACGCACCCCGGCGCGAGCCCCTCGGGATTCGGGATCGGCGTCGCGCCCGCCGGCAGCGACGCGTACCACTCCGCGCGGAGCTCGAACCCCAGCTCCGGGTTCTCCGCGTAGATCCGGTCGATGGTCTCTCCCACCTCCGCCTCCGCGACGGGGTCGACGACGAGCTCCCGGTCGAGCCCCCGGGCGACGGCCGCCATCGTCACGTCGTCGGGCGTCCCGCCGAGCCCGCCGGTGACGAGCACGGCGTCGAACCGCGCGGTCCACTCCCGGACCCGCTCGGCGATCGTGGACTCGTCGTCGGGAACCACGACGATCCGGACGACGTCAACGCCGCGGTCGGTCAGCTCCGCGGCCAGCCACGTCGCGTTCGTGTTCTCGATGTCGCCCGCCAACAGCTCGTTGCCCACGGTGACGATCGCGGCGTTCATACCTGCCCGTGTGTCGGTGGCGGTTTAAGCTCGGCCGTCGCGCACGACGAAGCGGAACGTCCATATTCCCTGGCGCGAATCCGGAGGTATGGGATTGTTCGACGACACTCGCGTGCTCACCGGCCTCGCACTCATCCTCGTGGGAACGCTGCTGTTCGTGCCGGCCGTGCTGCCAAACGCCTCGGGGCTTTCGACGTACGCCCTGGTCCCGGCGGCGCTGCTTCTCACCGCCGGGACGTGGCTCGTGGGGACCTCCGGCGAGTCGGCGGCCGTGTGACGATATGTAGGTTTATTGCTGCCGGCTACGTTTGTGCCGTGTATGATCGACGAGATACGTCGCGCAAACAAGGGGACGCGGGTCCAGTACGTCATGATGGTAATCTTCGGAGGGCTCTGCATTCTCGCGGCGTTCGCGCCGTTTCAGGACATCATCAGGATCACTACGGTCGGAACCCTGTTCGGATTTACCGCAGGCCTGTGGGTTTCGCACCTGATACAGGTGCTCAGACGGGCCATCGACGCGCAGCAATCGAACGTCCAGACCGCCGCCGAAACACAGTGACACAGCCCGAATCACAGCCGCAGTCCGGGGACTCGTCGGAACAGCCGGCGTTTCTCAAGGGACTCGAGTTCCTCACCGGACCGGACCCCAACCTCGGGTCGTTCCTGCTCACCATCGGGATCGTCACGTGCGTGTTCATCGCGCTGTTCCAGTTCACGATGCCGTCGCCGGTGTCGCACCTGCTCACCGCCGGCGTGATCGTCATCACCGTCGTGAGTGCCGGGTTCGCCGCGCTGCTCGACTCGCTGAACTACTTCGACCAGTCGAGCGAACCCACGGCCCAGGCGGGTCCGAAACCTGCACCGAGCGGCAAGCCCTGGGTGCCCAAGGGGTCGGATTCGGCGCCGCTCCCGCCGATGATCAACTTCGACGAGGAACTCAGCGAGCTGGAAGCACACTTCGACGGGGAGTTTCCCAGCCAGTTCACGGCCTTCATCGAGGACTACCGGCGGCTGAAGACGAACCCGACGAACCGGATGTCGATCGCGAGCGACCTGCGGGCGGACCTGAACCCGATCAGCGTGATCCTCGACGAGGACACCCCCGAGTACGAGCTCTACGAGCAGATGAGCGACGGGCTGTTCCGGTACATCGGCGACAGCGCCGACCACCTCACCGTCACGGACGTCACCAGCCGCGACGCCGCCGGCAACGAACGGGAGATCGGCGCGATCGCCGGGGACGTCGCGGTCTTCGACGTCTCGGTGCGCAACGACGGCGAGACGACCGACGTCGAGGTGGCCGTCGAGTTCTACGACGGCGACGAGTCGCTGTCGACCTGGAGCGGGTCGCTGAAATCCGTGAGTCCGGGCGCGACCGAAACCATCTCGACGAACATCTACGTGCCGGAGTCGACGGATCGGATGCGGACCGACGCGCGGCCGGCGTAGGGCGGGCTATGCTGGAACGGGATATCTGGGCTGCGGAAAACAGCTCCATCAACGTTACATCACAGTGGCTGCTGTTTGACGTACAAAAAATCGAGACACCGCGGCCGGAAATAACGCGACTCGTTACTAGTTGTTGGGCGCCGTCGAGGTGCTCAGTGTCGCGGAGTTTTCTCCGTTCTGTGACACCCAAGTAACGCGGACCGTCTCACCATTCCAGCTATTATCGCCACTAGCGTATGAGGCTGTATCACCGGCGGAGACGGGGTCGTCCCACTCGCTAATACCACTAGGGCTAATGCCGCTTGACGATGATGAATTAACGCTCAGCCGGC